>LSQX01209198.1_pt1 | contig 20880 bp, 18 predicted proteins | sample 654561 | NCBI WGS metagenome assembly LSQX01 (sample SAMN04489861, study PRJNA283612) | anaerobic digester metagenome | isolation source: 4 biogas reactors fed with cattle manure at either 37C or 55C with and... | place: Denmark: Kongens Lyngby | collected 2014 | reverse complement strand
ATATATAAGTTGTGGATAAATTATTTAAAATATAATTGCATCAGTTAATCGCAAAGCCTTAAACAGCAAGGATTTGGAAAATCTGCTGTAATTATTTCAATATCGATACTTAAATCTGCTTAAAATAAAATTAGTACTTTATTTAATCAATTTTTTATGCTAAAAATATGGCTTACTACATATTTAACGATAAATAGATCATCGGAAAATAATATCTATGAAAATCGTGCAAGAAGAAAACTTACAGCATGTTGAACATCAGTTAGAGCAACGCTACCAACTCGATGCAATGTCTTGCCTATTTTTTGCATTAGGCATGCTGCTCTCTGCTTATGCTTTACACTATTTTGTTTTCTAATATCTAATGTTCCGAGTTGAATTCTCTAATCTGAAACCAAATACCACCATCATTCCATAAAAAACCCAGCTTTTTCGCTGGGTTTTTGCTTTCGCTACGTGATTAACCGTGACGTTTTGCAAAGTCATCCATAAAGTTCACGAGAGCTTGAACACCTTCTAATGGCACAGCATTATAAATACTTGCACGCATACCACCCACAGAACGGTGACCTGCCAAATTCAGCAAACGATTGTCTTCAGCTTCTTGCAAGAATGCTTTTTCAAGTGCTGCATCCGCTAACGTAAATGGCACATTCATGATTGAGCGGTTTGCTGTGTAAATTGGATTTGCATAGAAGTCACTTGAATCGATATAGCCATACAACAATTTAGCTTTTTCCAAATTGGCTTGATGAATTTTATCCACACCACCATTTTGCAATAACCACTCAAACACCAAACCAGATAAATACCATGCATAAGTTGCAGGGGTATTCACCATCGAATCATTTTTTGCTTGCGCTGAATATTTCAAAATGCTTGGAATTTCAGGCTTGGCTTGATCAAGCAAGTCTTCACGTACAATAACAATGGTTAGACCCGCAGGGCCAATATTTTTTTGCGCACCGGCATAAATCAAACCAAATTTAGATACATCTAAAGGTGCAGATAAAATGCTTGATGAGAAATCGCATACCAATGGCTTATCTGTTTCAGGAATATTGGCAAACTGTAAACCACCAATGGTTTCGTTATCGGCATAATGCACATAAGCAGCATCAGCAGATAAATTCCATTGGCTTTGTTCGCTAATGGCATGTTTGCCTTCAATTTGAATACCCGCTTCTACGACATTGATATCGCCATAGCGCTGTGCTTCTTTTAATGCTTTTTCAGACCAAATTCCTGTATGAATATAATCTGCTTTGTTGTTTTTACCCAACAAATTCAACGGAATTGCAGAAAACTGCAACGATGCACCACCCTGTAAGAACAATACTTTGTAGTTCTCAGGAATATTCATTAAAGTGCGTAAATCTGCTTCAGCCTTTTCTGCAACAGCCACATAGTCTTTGCTACGATGGCTCATTTCCATAATGGAAAGTCCCTTGCCATGCCAATCCAGCATTTCAGCTTGGGCTTTTTCTAAAACGGCTGTAGGTAATGCAGCAGGACCAGCACAAAAATTGTACGCGCGCATGATTTTTCCTTATCTATGTGAAACACAATAAAATGATGGCATTTAACCACATCTTGCCCTGACTTGCATAAAATTATTTCAATATCAAATGCCAGATGCAGTCATAAAATCAATCTTTCACAATATTTATTTGTAGCATTTTCAATTCAACATAAAATTTCAGGATAGATCAGTTTACTCACCAAACACCTGAATATTTAAATTCCGAATTTTAGGTTGCTGCGTTGTAGTTGCTGAATTTGCTACAGCATCGAAACTTACATCGTATTGCACCAAGTTTTTAGGATACGCAAATTCATAACTGATTTTATATTGCTTGCCCTGATTGGCTTGTAGTTCAATTTTCTTAGTCATCAACGTGCGAGAACGCTCTGCATCTTTAGGAATAGACTTGGAAAACTTTTTCATGACCCGTTGATTGTCTTGAAAATACTGCTGCAACTCGGGCTCGAGCTGTGTCAAAAACTGCTCATATTCACCATCACGCAATTGATCATAGGCAGCAAAGGCAACCTGTTGTTGTGCTGCCGTTGGTTCAGGCACCTGATCTTGTGATTGCTTACAGCCAACTAAACTCAGCATCGTTGCAGCAAAGATTAAAGCTACTTTTTTCTTCATCGTTGTTTCCATTTTGGCTCTATAAGAATAAGGACGCCGTAGCGCCCTTATTTCTATCATTTTCTTTGCTCTAGATTAAATTGCTTAGTCAGCACTTTCTTGATCATCGGCTGCATCAGTTGGTGTTGCTTCTGCTGCTGTTTCTGAAGTCTCTGAATTTTCTAAAGCATCAGTTTCCTGACCTTCAATAAAATCGTCCTCTTCTTCAACTGCTTCAATCGCTTCTACGCCCACCAATGTTTCGTTTTCACCCAAGCGAATTAAACGAACACCCTGTGCATTACGACCTGTTTGCGCTACCTCAGATGCACGAGTACGCACCAAAGTACCACCATCAGAAATCAGCATCAGCTCTTTGCTTTCATCAATGGCAACCGCACCCACCAATTCACCGTTACGTTCCGAGGTCTTGATTGCAATAACCCCTTTACCACCACGTTTTTTGGTTGGGAAATCATCTACAGGCGTACGCTTACCATAACCATTGGCCGAAGCACACAACACTTCGCCTGTTTCTGGAACAACCACTAATGACACAATACGACTGATAAATGCTGAATCTGAACTGTCTTCATCATCACCATCTACTTCTGCATCTTCGATGTCTTCAACTTGCGCTGAACCAAAGCTAACACGCATACCACGCACACCTTTGGCTGCACGCCCCATTGAACGTACATCGGTTTCTGCAAAACGAATCGCTTTACCTTCATTGGAGAACAACATAATTTGTTGTTCGCCATCCGTGATGGCAACACCAATTAAGGTATCTTCTTCATTCAGTTCAATGGCACGTAAACCATTCGAGCGAACGTTACTGAATTGTTCCAATTCAACACGCTTCACTGTGCCCGATGCTGTTGCCATAAATACATAGAAGTTTTTACGCAATGCTTCTGCTTGTGTAGCAAATTCAGCAATGATTTCATCATCTAGATCGGTTGCAGAAAGCTCCACACCCAATTGTTTTAACTGAACACGCAGTGCATCAGATAAATCATCACCATCTGCAAGCTCAGCAAAAGCAGCTTCTAGTTCAGCGTAGTGCGCAGCAATAATGGCATTAGTCTGTAGATGTGTCGCATTGGCTTTCACATAGCTACGGAAATCTGCCAGACGTTCTGTAAATTTCTTCGGTGCATCAATCACAGGTAAAATTGCGGTGATGGTTTCATTGGCATCTAATGGCAACAAATTCACCATTGGACGGCCTTTGGCACCACGTGACGCTTGCGGCACTTCAAACACTTTCAGACGATAGACTTTACCTACATCGGTAAAGCACAGCACTGTTGCGTGGTTAGAGGTCACAATTAAATGCTGCACATAATCGTCTTCTTTCATTGACGTTGCAGATTTACCACGACCACCACGACGCTGTGCAGCATAATCAGACAATGGCTGAGTTTTCGCATAACCTGTTTGTGAAACAGTCAGTACCACTTGTTCTTCAGGGATTAAATCTTCACGAGAGAAATCAATGCGTGATTCTACAATTTCAGTGCGGCGTGCATCGCCATACTGTTGTAAAACCTGCGCTAATTCTTCACGAATCACACCCATCAACAAATTAAAGTCATTCAAAATTGCGGTCAATTCAGCAATCTGTGCCAAAATTTCAGAATATTCTGCATGTAACTTGTCTTGTTCCAGACCTGTTAAACGATGCAAACGTAATTCTAAAATTGCAGTCACTTGCGCAGGTGACAAACGGTAAATCTGACCATCTAAACCGAATGGACGATTTGGGTCTTCACCTTCAATTTCATCTGGACGTACAGAAACTGAACCTGCTTTTTCCAACAACGCCACGACACCACCAGCTGCCCACTCGCCTGCCTGTAAACGCTCGCGTGCTTCGGCTGGGTTGGCAGAAGATTTAATGGTTTCGATGATGGCATCAATATTGGCTAAAGCAACGGTTAAGCCTTCTAAGATATGGCCGCGTTCACGTGCTTTACGCAACTCAAACATGGTACGGCGAGTTACCACTTCTTGGCGGTGACGAATAAATGCCGCAATAATATCTTTTAAGTTCATCAACTTTGGCTGACCATTATCTAGGCAAACCATGTTGATGCTGAATGAGTTTTCTAATTGCGTATTCAAGAACAGATTGTTCACAATCACTTCAGCGTTTTCACCACGCTTTAAGTCAATTGCAATACGCATCCCTTCTTTATCGGACTCATCACGTAATTCAGAAATACCTTCGAGTTTCTTTTCTTTTACCAGTTCAGCAATACGCTCAATGGTTTTCGCTTTATTGACCTGATAAGGAATTTCAGTAAAGACGATGGTGGTACGACCAGTTTTTTGATCTTCTTCAAAATGGTACTTACCACGAATATGCAAACGGCCTTTACCTGTACGGTAAGCATCAACAATGCCTGATTTACCGTAAATAATACCGCCTGTAGGGAAGTCTGGACCTGTAATATGTTCCATCAACCCTTCAATAGAAATATTTGGATTGTCTGCATAAGCCAAACATGCATGTACCACTTCGGTCATGTTGTGTGGCGCCATATTGGTCGCCATACCTACTGCAATACCCGCTGCACCGTTCACCAGTAAGTTTGGAATACGGGTTGGCATGACTTGAGGAATACGCTCAGAGCCGTCGTAGTTATCTTCCCAGTCAACTGTGTCTTTTTCTAAATCGGCCAACAGTTCATGGGTTAATTTACGCATACGCACTTCGGTATAACGCATAGCTGCTGCGCTATCGCCATCAATCGAACCGAAGTTACCCTGACCATCGACCAATTGATAACGCAAACTGAAGTCTTGCGCCATACGAACAATGGTTTCGTAAACAGCGGAGTCACCATGCGGGTGATATTTACCGATGACGTCACCGACTACACGGGCAGACTTTTTGTAAGCTTTGTTGTAGTCATTGCCCAATTCGTGCATTGCGAATAGCACACGACGATGCACAGGTTTTAGACCATCTCGTACATCTGGCAGCGCACGTGACACAATCACGCTCATCGCATAGTCTAAATACGAGTGCTTGAGTTCATCCTCAATGGCAATCGGTCTAATTTCCGATACGCTCATGCATACTCCTTATTCTGCAAACAAATTTTGCTTGCATTTTATATGTCGTAAAACTTGCAAATGATTAGCCTGAAATGCAGGCTAAAAATAAAATACAGCGAAAAATTATAGCATATACACCTGTGTTTTTGTGCTTTAGAGATGATCTTAATCTTGTTAATTTACTTAAATTTAGTGATGTTTTTTTATACTAATTTAAAAATTAAATTTCAGCCTGACGCAGTTATCATTCTCACTCAGAAAAATGGCTGAACCTACCATATTTCGAAGTGCAATACGCTTAGAGCGACACGCAATAAACTTAATTTTATGCAGGCTTATCTTGCTTCATTAAATGATAGGTAATGAAAAGCAAACCAAGAATTAATGGAAATTCATACAACTCTTCCATCAAATCCTTATATTGAATATCTCAAAGAAATAATGCATCAATGGCACGCTCATGCTCAATTGCATCAGAAATGATTAGTCCAGAAAATGCCAGCATTAGCGCCCAAATAGGCAACGTAAAATACTTCAACTTTTTCGCAATTTCTTTTCTAAGGTAAGGTGAAAACAGCATAAATACTACAGGTGCAATTAACATGACTGAAATTGCACGAAAATACGGCTTTGGTACTTCAGGAAAGTAGTCACGCCCCCAACTGGTACTGCGTCCGAAAAGTAGCAACCACCAAAGTACAGCCCACAACCAAAACTGTTTGTTTCCACCATGTAGCTGTAGTGGTCGAATATAAAAAAAACTGAATATTGCACCAAAGAGCAACAACAGTGCCTGTAAATTTTCCACATAGCGAACCATTGCACCATCTAGCAATGGCACTTCTAAATCTGCAAAGAATGGAAATAAACAGCACAGCACTACAATAACCACTATGGGCCATGTAAGCCGAGTATCGACCAACAAAAGACTACTCTTACTCAAATTATAAAATTGAGCAAAGCTTAAAAAAGACGGTGGATAATATCATAAATGTTTTAGATGGATAATAGCTCTGCAAGTTTTATCGCAGACCACTAAGACACTACTAACAGGCTATCAGTATTTAAACATAGGGACTAAATGCTTATGCTAAAAGCACCATCCATATTTAATGCAGATTTGTCCATAAAAAAACGCCCCCATGCAATTCACATAGAGGCGTCTTGAACTGTGCTCAGAACTTAGATTTTAGAAACCAATTCTGGAACAACAGTGTTCAAATCACCCACTAACCAGTAGTCTGCTACTGCATTAATTGGTGCTTCTTCGTCTTTGTTGATTGCAACAATCACTTTAGAGTCTTTCATACCTGCCAAGTGCTGAATCGCACCTGAGATACCCACAGCGATGTACAAATCAGGTGCAACGATTTTACCTGTTTGACCAACTTGCATGTCGTTAGGAACGAAGCCCGCATCAACCGCTGCACGTGAAGCACCTTGTGCTGCACCAAGTTTGTCCGCTAATGGATCGAGTACTTTGTGATAGTTCTCACCAGAACCTACACCACGACCACCTGAAACCACAATACGCGCTGCTGTTAATTCTGGACGCTCTGATTTCACAATTTCTTCAGATACGAACTTAGATATACCCGCATCACCTTGTGATGCAGCAGCTTCAACTGCAGCTGAACCACCTTCTGCAGCGACAGGATCAAATGCTGTACCACGTACAGTACCCACCACAATCGCTTCTGAAGATTCTACAGTCGCAATTGCGTTACCTGCATAAATTGGACGCTTGAATGTTTTTGCAGAATCTACAGCTACGATGTCTGTGATCATGCTGACATCAAGAAGTGCAGCCGCACGCGGTAAAATGTTTTTACCTGTTGTTGTAGAAGCAGCAAGGATATGGCTATAACCTTTGCCTAACTCTGCAACAAGTTTTGCAACGTTTTCAGCCAATTGATTTGCATAAGCAGCATCATCAGCAAGCAATACTTTGCTTACGCCTGCAACTTTAGCTGCTTGGTCTGCAACTGCTTGTGCACCAGAACCCGCAACCAATACAGTGATATCACCACCGATTTTTTGAGCTGCAGCAACAACGTTTAATGTTGCACCATTTAGTGCTTTATTGTCGTGCTCAGCGATAACTAAAATACTCATGATTTTTATCCTTCTGTATTAGATCACTTTCGCTTCGTTTTTCAATTTTTCTACAAGCTCATCTACAGATTTCACTTGTACGCCCGCTTTACGCTCAGCAGGTGCTTCAACTTTTACAGTTTTAAGCTTAGTACCTGTTGCTACGCCATAATCTGCAGGAGATTTGGTGTCTAGAGGTTTTTTACGTGCTTTCATGATGTTTGGAAGTGCCGCATAACGTGGCTCATTCAAACGTAAGTCAGTTGTAACAATTGCTGGAAGTGCAAGCTCAACAGTTTGCAAACCACCATCAATTTCACGCGTTACTTGAACTTTATCGCCATCCACTTTTACTTCTGAAGCAAAAGTACCCTGACCTGCACCCAGTAAAGCACCTAGCATTTGACCAACTTGGTTAGAGTCGTCATCAATGGCTTGCTTACCCAATAGAATAAGTTGTGGTTGTTCTTGCTCAACAACACCTTTTAAGATTTTAGCCACTTCAAGTGCACCAATCTCATCAGCTGTTTCAACCAAAATACCACGGTCTGCACCAAGCGCCATTGCAGAACGGATTTGTTCTTGCGCTTCTTTAGGACCAATGGATACCACGACGATTTCTGAAACAGTTCCTTTTTCTTTTAAACGAACCGCTTCTTCCACTGCGATTTCACAGAATGGGTTAATTGACATTTTAACGTTAGTTAGGTCAACCCCACTATTATCCGGCTTAACGCGAACTTTAACGTTGGCATCTACCACACGTTTTACAGCAACAAGAGCCTTCATGTAATCCTCGGCTGTTTTAGCAAAAGTAAATATTGAGAAAAGTTAATAATAACTCTTCGCTTTAAATTTTTTAGGTGTCCTATCTTGCTATGTGATCGGCATTTCGGTCAAGTCAGAATTGTCTAAACAAAGCGAAAAATGCCGAAAATAAACTGAACGATGCGTTCATACTTTTTTATTTGCAAAAATCCACAATCAAAGCGCTGATTATATAAACAATTTTAAGCTTTGATTTATATTATGTTTTTTATTGATTTATAACATCAACAAGATTGATTGAAAAATAGTTTAAATACAAAGATGTCTACAAAATATGCAAAATTCCTTACACAAAAACCGTTAACTAAACTGTCATTAAAGATAGAAACTGCCCTTATTTGCTTATTTTTTCCTGATAAAAACACCCTTTTTAAATGTGACTGTTAGTTCACTTCACAACATTGAAGCTTTTATTGGATAAGAAAGAAGCAATCTTTTGTATTTTAATGAGTATCAATGCACTACAACCCCATTACCTTCATGATTTAAGGCATAAAAAAACTCAGCTTAAACTTGCTGAGTTTCTAGGAAATCACGGTGAATATGGCTTAAATCAATCAGCTCATAGGCCTGTAAATTAAAAACTTTCCAAACCGCCAAAAAGTCTTCTTTCAGGTCAATTTTACTGGCACTGTTTGGACGTTCTTGCCACTGTTGATCTGAAATCCATAAATAGCTTTGTTGAGTCTGTGGGTTGATCGCTTGCATTTTACCTTCTGCATTAATGCCCTGAACTTGGCAATGCGCTGGCAATTCTTGCTCAATCATAGGCAAGCTAATCTCTACAAAGTGTTTTACCTGACGTAAGCCATAGCCAGCAAAAATTTCTTTTTGACTCGGACTGAGCTGGTCATATTTTTCTTGAAGATTTGAAATCATGGTTTTGCCTATCATTTGATATCCAAAGTGTTATGCAGTGGAACAAAAAATAATGTCATCCATGTCTATTATTCGTGTGACCCACTCTTTCTGCTTCTTTATACTGCATAACGCAAGTTTTTATTATTCTACAATAGTTGCAATGACATCTTAGTGAAAGCGCTCTTGCATTGCGACTTACATCCTAAATAAACGCATTTGCAAATTGTAAAGCCCTACCTATCACAAGCAAAAATAGTGCCTATTCACCTAAATTGTCGCAAAATTTACTTTTTATGGGCACGTGGATGCGCCTGATCATACACTTGTGCCAAATGGTCAAAATCGACATGGGTATAAATTTGTGTGGTACTTAAATTACTATGCCCTAGCATTTCTTGAACGGCGCGTATATCACCACTATTAGACAGCATATGACTGGCAAAACAATGCCGCAATAAGTGTGGATGTAAATCTACATTTACACCTGCACGCTGTGCCTGAAATTTCACCCTATTTTCAATTTGTCGTGCTTTTAAGGGTTCACCTTTTTGAGTAATGAATAACGCTGCATCTGGTACAAAATCGCCCTGCCAAAATGGGTAAATCTGTAGCCATTGCATCACTGCATCTTTGGCCTTACTGCCAAATGGCACAATTCGTGTTTTATTGCCTTTACCTGTAACGCGCAGCAATTGCCGATTAAAATCTAAATCCCGAATACGTAAACTCTGTACTTCTGCCAAACGTAAGCCACTTGAATAGAGCAATTCTAAAATTGCTTTATCCCGTCGCCACATCTGTTGTTGTACTTCAGTTTCAGGTTCAGGCTGATCTAATATTTGATTGATGGTTTCAATATCAACTAGACCCGGCAAAGGGCGTGGCTGACGCTTTAATTGAAAATCATCGACAGGGTTAAATTGTAGATACTGCCCTTGTTCAGCCCATTTCATAAACTGGCGAATGGCTGACAACATACGTTGCAAGCTACTGCCATTCAGCTGCTGCTGTTCTACTTTTTGCGCCAAATAATGTCTTAAATCAGATGCCTCGACATCCTGCAAGCTGAGCCCTTGCTGCTCGCAAAATGTAAAAAAATCGGTTAAATCACGTGCATAGGCTTTTAAAGTATGCGGTGACTGCTGCTGTATTTCTCGCTCTTTGAGCCACATACCGAGTAATTGCTGCGGATCGTACATTACTTAGGCTCCAATTGAGCGCCTAAATCCAACTGAGATAAATAAGCAGAGATATATTTGGCCGCCTGATCTGCGTGTTCTTCTATAAACAAATGATCACCGCCTTGAACAATTTTTAGCTCAGCTTGTGGGAGTTGTTGCTGCAAAAACTCACCTACCGCGATTGGACTAATAAGGTCTTGATCTCCCCACAACAATAAGACTGGAATTTGAATCTTAGACAATTCAGCTGTGTAATCGACCTTTGCTCCCACAAACCAGTCTGGATAATTCACATATTGATTTTGATAAGCCTGTCGCCAATCTTCAAGCTGAAAACTACTCAAATCTATACCACCTGATGTCGCAGCCAATACCAATCCTTTAATTTTTTCTGGATATTGTAAGGCTGCAGCGACAGCAAAAATACCTCCCATCGACTGTGCAATTAAAACGCTATCAGCTGGAATCTGATCCAGCACATAAGTCTGCAGACTATCAAAATCATATACAAATGGATGTGCAGGCTGATGTCCAAATTCTGGATAAGCCACAATGTTTGCATTTGACTGAGGCAGATTTTCAATTAGAGGATGAAAAAATGCGGTATTGCCTGAAGCGCCTGGTAAAAAGATCAATTGCGGCATATAGCGTTGTAAATTTTTAGAATAACTTTTAATACAGCATACCTGATCAGTGCCGCAAGATACAAAAAAAGCACTATTATAAAAATAGTGCTTTTCAGAAGATTTATGACGCATGCCTATTCGAGTACGTCATCAACCTTGAAAATAACTTAAATCTAAACGTCCATGATAGACGTTTGCGGTTGGGCCTGTCATCCACACCACATCTCCCTCACGCCATTCAATTTGCAGCTTGCCGCCAGCCAGTTCAATTTCAACTGAATTGGCTAATAAGCCACGACGCATACCTGACACTGCTGCAGCACATGCGCCTGTACCACAAGCCAAAGTTTCCCCTACGCCACGCTCAAAAACACGCAAACGGGCATGTTTTTCGTCAATAATTTGCATAAAACCTGCATTGACACGCTGTGGGAAACGCTCGTGTGATTCCACTTGTGGGCCTATCCCTGCAACATCGGCAGTCAGAACATCAGGCACAATGGTCACAGCGTGCGGGTTACCCATATTCACCACATCAATGGTCAAAGCAGCACCCTCTTTTAAAGCGATGTCATACAAATTATCTGGTTCATCAGCAATAAAAGGAATATCTTGCGGTAGGAATTTAGGATAGCCCATATTCACCCGCACCCAACCATTTTGACCAAGTTCAGGTTCTACAATACCCGCTTTAGTCTGCACCTTGATTTTGGTCTTGGTGGTTAACTGACGTTCATGCACAAAACGGGCAAAACAACGCACACCATTGCCACACTGCTCCACTTCAGAGCCATCGGCATTGAAAATGCGATATTTAAAATCCACATTCGGCAAATCAGGCGGTTCCACAATCAGCAATTGATCAAAACCAATGCCAAAGTGGCGGTCTGCAAGGCGCTGAATCGTCAGTGCATCTAAATACGCTCGCTGGCTGATGAGATCAACCACCATGAAATCATTGCCTAAACCATGCATTTTGGTAAATTCTAATAACATCTCGAATTCCCCTTATGGCAATAAACGCTCTCTTTCCCACAAAGATTCAATGCTTTCACGTTCACGGATTAAGTGTGCCTGATCTGCATCGACCATCACTTCGGCCGCACGACCACGAGTGTTGTAGTTAGAGCTCATCACAAAACCGTATGCACCCGCACCCATCACGGCCAAAATGTCATTTTCAGCAATCGCCAATTCACGGTCTTTACCCAAGAAATCGCCTGTTTCACAGATTGCACCCACCACATCCCATGCTTTGCTTTCAACATCGGTACGTGGAGTCACTGGCTGAATATCCATCCACGCTTCATACAATGCAGGGCGGATTAAGTCATTCATTGCCGCATCAATAATCGCAAAATTACGATGTGTGGTCGGTTTCAATAAATCAACCTTAGTCAGCAATACTCCCGCATTGGCAGAAATACTACGGCCTGGCTCCATATACACTTTAAGACCTAACTTTTCTAAAGCTGGGCGCAAAGCATTGGCATATTCTTCAACGCTTGGTGGTGTTTCATCTTTATAGGTCACACCCAAACCACCACCAATATCAATGTGTTTCAGTTGAATACCCATTTCTTTTAGGGTATCAATCATCACAATGACACGATCCAAAGCATCCACAAAAGGTTGTGTTTCGGTCAATTGTGAACCGATGTGACAGTCAATGCCGACAATATCCAAGTTTGGCAAAGACGCTGCATATTCATAGGTGCTGTACACAGAATCTGACGGAATCCCGAATTTATTTTCTTTTAAACCTGTAGAAATATAAGGATGAGTTTTGGCATCTACATCTGGATTAACGCGTAATGAAATTGGCGCTTTCACATTCATTTGAGCCGCAACTTTTTGAATACGGTCTAATTCTGCATGTGATTCTACATTAAAGCAGGCAATGCCCACTTCTAGGGCTTTTTGAATATCGGCTTCAGTTTTGCCCAAACCTGAAAATACAATTTTCGATGCATCACCACCTGCTTTGAGCACACGCGCCAACTCACCGCCTGTCACAATATCAAAGCCTGCGCCCAATTTAGCCAATACATTCAATACCGCAATATTCGAGTTCGACTTTACCGCAAAACAAATTTGATGGTCGATAAAGTGAAAAGCACGATCCATATCTAAATAATGTTTTTCAAAAGTTGCCTTTGAATAAACATAAAGTGGCGTGCCAAATTGCTGTGCGAGTTGTTGTAGCGAACATTGCTCGGCATGCAAAACCCCTTGAATACGGGTAAAACTCATGAATTTATCCTTTTCTAGAAAGCGTTAAGGTGTAGTCGATGTAGATGTTGCAGGTGAAGCAAACTGCTGTTGTACAGGTGCTGCCTGCTCAGAAGCTTTTTCAGATGGTTTAACACTTTGTGGTGCATGATCTGGATATAACAAATATTTTGCTCGTTTGTCATAGTTTGGATCATTGGGAAGCTGTAATGCCCCAGACTGACCACAACCGACCAAAAGTACTGTAGTGAACACAACACTCACGCAGCAAATGACTGTACGCATCTGACCACCTATAAAATATTTTCGATGAAGTATAACGTGATCACCGCTGTGACCAAAGTGCTAAAACACAGAGATTATCTTGAGCTTTGTAAAAATACCAGCAATCACAATATTTTTTCTACAGACACTTATTCACCCTGTACAGTCAGTATTATTGCGACTTATGACACAGATAAAGTGAATTATATTTCAAGGCATCAATTGTCAAAATCCAAAAACTATGCAAAAAATAGGGCGTGCTTTAAACCACGTTCTTTTAACAGGAAGTTTTAAAGACTGGCATATCACTTGCTTAATTTTTACAACTGTTCAATTACAGCCAATTTTAAGCATTTATAACACTGCGTTTATAAGAAGAAATTTATGCAAAATTTACAATCGATCATGGAAACCTTAAGCGGCTGGGTCTGGGGTCCATATATGCTCATTCTCATTGTGGGAACGGGTGTTTTCCTTACCTTCCGTTTATTGTTCTGGCAATTCCGCATGCTGCCTCTGGCTTTTAAACAAGTCTTTTGCAAACATGACAAAGCTGAAAAAGAACCTGGCGATATTTCACATTTCGCCTCACTGATGACCGCACTCTCTGCCACCATTGGTACGGGGAATATTGCGGGTGTCGCAACTGCCTGTGTACTGGGTGGCCCAGGTGCCGTTTTCTGGATGTGGATGACTGCGCTATTTGGTATGGCGACCAAATACGGCGAAGGTGTACTAGCAGTTAAATATCGAATTAAAAATGAAAAAGGGCAAATGTCAGGTGGTCCAATGTACTACATTGAACGCGGACTAAAATGGAAATGGTTGGCGATTATCTTTGCTTTCTTTGGTACTGTTGCCTCATTTGGTATTGGCAGTTCGGTGCAATCCAACACGGTAGCTTTGGCTGTACAAAATAGTATGGGCGTAGAAACCTGGATGACAGGTATAGTGATTACTGTATTTTCAGCGCTCGTCATTTTAGGTGGAATTACCTCTATTTCTAAAGCGTCTTCGGTGATTGTTCCAATTATGGCCATTCTGTATGTCGCAGGCGGCCTGATTATTATTTTAAACAATCTGCACCTCGTTGTTCCTGCATTTGAACTGATTTTACGTGATGCCTTTACTGGTGAAGCCGTTGCAGGTGGTGCAATTGGTGCCGTGATTCGTTACGGTGTGGCACGTGGCGTGTTCTCGAATGAAGCAGGTATGGGTTCTGCGCCAATTGCCGCTGCCGCTGCCAAGACCGACCACCCTGCCCGTCAAGGCTTAGTGTCTATGACAGGTACATTTATTGACACCATTATTGTTTGTAGCATTACAGGTATTGTTTTGGTCATGGGCTTTATTATGGCCGACAATAGTTTTGGCGGTGCAACAGGTGCAGTACTCACCACACAAGTCTTTGACCAGTTATTACCTGGTTTCGGTGGCTGGGTGGTAACTTTCGGGATCATCTTCTTTGCCTACTCCACTATTTTAGGTTGGAGCTACTATGGCGAAAAATGCTGTACTTATTTATTTGGCGAAAAATACGTGTTGATTTACCGCCTGATTTATATTGCTTCGGTGTTCATTGGTACCATCGCGACACTCGATCTCGTTTGGTTATTTGCCGATACCTTTAACGGTTTAATGGCTGTTCCGAACCTGATTGCCTTATTATTACTGTCTGGTGTGATTGCCAAAGAATCTAAGGACTTTATTGCCAAACGCAAATCTGGCGAGTTGTATTAAGCCTTAGCTACAAATGTAATTTCATCCTTACTCATCATACAATCACGATCGTGGTTGTATGATTTTCCTAGAAAGATCAAGATAACATTCATTTCCCCGCCTTTACTCTGTATGCTGTAGCCAGTTTTCAAATAAATACAACGACTGAACTTATGGCAAAAGTAAAAAGTGTCTATCGCTGTGAACAATGTGGCGCAGATCATCCTAAATGGGCAGGACAATGCTCAGAATGTGGCGAGTGGAACTCGCTGAATGAAGTGAGTATTGCACCTGCAGTCACGCATCGTGCCCAACCCAAAATGGGCGGTGGCTATGCAGGACAAGCTGCAGCAATTACTACATTAAACAAAGTATCTGTTTCGCATGAAACCAGACTAACCACAGGCATTGGTGAGTTTGACCGTGTATTGGGGGGCGGTTTGGTTACAGGTTCTGTGGTGCTCATTGGTGGTGACCCAGGTATCGGTAAATCGACCATTTTGCTGCAAACTGCAACTCACATGGCTGCGGCCAACAACACCGCCTTATATATCACAGGTGAAGAATCGCTCTCACAAGTGGCATTACGTGCTCAACGCTTAGACTTACCGACTGATCAGCTCAAAGTCATGGCAGAAACCTGTGTTGAACGTATTTGCGAAGTGCTTGCGCATGAACGCCCTGCTGTGGCTATTTTAGACTCGATTCAAACTTTATATACCGAAACGTTGCAATCTGCACCAGGTGGCGTTTCGCAAATTCGTGAATCGGCAGCACTTCTGACTCGCTTTGCAAAAAACAGTGGCACTGCACTCTTTATTGTGGGACACGTGACCAAAGAAGGTGCTTTGGCAGGGCCACGCGTCTTGGAACACATGGTCGATTGTGTCCTATATTTTGAGGGTCAGTCAGACTCTCGTTACCGTATGATTCGGGCCGTCAAAAACCGTTTTGGCGCAGTGAATGAGCTGGGGGTTTTTGGCATGACCGATAAAGGCTTACGTGAAGTCGCCAACCCATCTGCGATATTTTTAAGTCGTTATGATGAGGCAATCCCAGGTTCGATTGTCATGATTAGCCGCGAAGGTACACGCCCCCTTTTGGTTGAGGTACAAGCCTTGGTGGATGATGCACATGGTCAGCCTAGACGTGTAGCTTTAGGCTTGGAGCAAAACCGTCTGAATATGCTGTTGGCGGTCATGCATCGACATGGTGGTGTGCAAACCTCAGGGCAAGACGTGTATGTGAATGTGGTTGGTGGTTTAAAAATTACCGAAACAGGCTCTGACCTTGCTGTACTGTTGGCCTGTGCTTCGAGTTTACGTGGCAAAGCCCTACCACAACAATTAGCTGTTTTTGGTGAGGTCGGTTTGTCGGGTGAAATCCGCCCTGTGCCTAATGGTCAGGAACGCTTAAAAGAAGCCATTAAGCATGGCTTTAAATACATTATTGTGCCTCGTGGCAATGCACCACAAAAAGCCATTGCAGGTGTGCAAATTATTGCGGTAGCCCGTTTGCATGAAGCTTTAAGTGAAGCCATGAGTTTGAGTGAAAATCTCTAAAGACTTTTTAGCCGTATTCACTTAACCATGTATTTCGCAACATTTGTAGAAAAAATACCGATTTTATATTGAAATTCGCAGCAAATGCCTGCATAAATACACAGCTTAACTTTATTTTAATATAGGAAAATTTGATGGAAGTTCGACAGCGTGGTTTGATTGCAGCAATGCTTACAGCGACCTTATTGGTAGCACCGTTGGCAGCAGAAGCAAAACGTGCAGGTGGCGGTAAAAGTCATGGTATGAGCCGTTCTGCAGCCCCAACTCAGTCTTACCAACAACCTCGCCAAACAACGCCAGCACAACAACCTGCTCCTGCTCAGCAAAAATCTGGCCCGGGCGTAGGTGGTATGGTTGCAGCAGGTGTTGCTGGTGCAGCGATTGGTGCTGTTGCTGCGAATGCTTTGGCAGATGACCAAGCCAGCGCAGCCGAAGCACAAGAGGAAAAAGGTGGTATTCCAAGCTGGATTTGGATTTTACTCGCTGCTGCTGTCGCCTTCTTCATTTTCCGTAAGATGGGCGCAAAAAAAAAACTAACGCCTAACCCGTATGCACCAAACAGCGGTGCCAATCAGGCACCGTTTGCGCAAACTCCAGCAAATACTGCTCCGCGTAACGACAACACCAATATTTTTGGTCAGTCCGTAGGTGGTTCTGCAGCTGCAACGCAAGCACCTTTTGGCCAAGCAGCAAATAACAATGCTCCTTTCGGCACAGCTTATACCAACAGTGGCAACCAATTGCCAGATAGCTCTGAGCCAGCGGCTTTCTTACGTGTTGCACGTCAGCGTTTTAACCATATTCAGTCTATGAATACAGCAAGCAATATTGCAGAAATTCAGCGTTATTTAACGCCTGATTTATATCAGTCGATGTATCAGGATATTATGGCGAACCAAGACCAAGATGTAGCAGAGTTTTCTAACTTAAATGCAATGGTGGTCGATTCTGCAACTGAAAATGGTCAATATGTGGTGAGTGTACGCTTTACTGGTACGGTCAGCGAAGATCTGAACAGCCTACCGCAGTCATTTACAGAAATCTGGCACTTTGTAAAACCTGCAGGTTCAAACCAAGACTGGTTAGTAGCAGGCATTCAACAAGAGCAATAATTTCAAAATAATTTAAAACAGCGGTCTAGGCCGCTGTTTTTTTTATCTATATCTTTTATTAGACAGAGCTTCTATTCAAAAACTTTCTTTGCAATTTAAATCTCTCTTTTATTCATATCCATCATAAATTAAAGAAAAACATAGTAGTTAAAGCAACGTATCTTTGATACTGAATAAACACATTAAACAGGACTTTAGTATTTTCCTAGTTCTACTCTGGATTGAGGCAGGACATCATCCTGATATTCACAGATAAACCCATAAACTTAAATACGGCATAGCTTCGATTTATACAAAAGTGAATACATTTAGGCGATTACAGCAACTTCGGTCAGATTCCTGTCACACAACAAAGCCCTGCTACTGGCAGGGCTTTTTTGCAGGTGATCAATACATTATTCAGGCAATGGAATAAATTGCTTATCTGAATTTTGTACTTTACGTTCACCTACTGCGACCTGTAAATCCAATGCCTCTTCACCACGCTCTACAGATACCGTGACTGTGCTATTCGGTGCTTGTGCTGCCACATAATTAATTAAATGCGAAGTTGAGGTAATGGCTTCATTATTTACTTTCAGAATTTTATCACCACGTTTTAAACCCGCTTCAGCAGCTGGGCCACCACGCAGTACATCTGCAACCACTACACCGCCTTGTGCAGGCTCTAAGATATTGTCTTGCTCTACAGGCAATAAACTAATGCCTAACCAACCACGAACCACACGTCCATCTTTTAAAATAGAATTTAAAACTTGCTGACACACCTGCGCAGGAATCGCAAAACCAATCCCCAATGATCCACCCGATTGCGAGAAAATTGCAGTATTTACCCCAATTAAATTCCCTGCCACATCAATCAATGCACCACCAGAGTTACCTGGGTTAATTGCCGCATCGGTTTGAATAAAGTCTTCATAGGTATTAATGCCTAAATCAGAACGACCTGTAGCAGAAATAATCCCCTGAGTCACCGTTTGCCCGACTCCAAACGGGTTGCCAATCGCAAGGACTACATCGCCAACTTCATTACCACTGAGTTTAAATGGCAAGACTGGCAATTTTTCTAACTCAATTTTAATTACCGCCAAGTCCGTATCTGGGTCTGTACCAACAACTTTTGCCTCAGCACGACGACCATCATGCAATGCCACCACAATTTGTTCTGCCTGCGCAATCACATGGTTATTTGTCAAAATATAACCGTCTGGACGAACAATTACCCCAGAACCCAAACTGTTTTCATTTGGACCTTGCTTAAATTGATCGGGTAACTGGTTACCAAAAAACTCACGAAACGCAGGGTCATTCAGTAATGGATGATCCAACTGTTTGACTTTTTGTGTGGTAAAAATATTCACCACTGCTGGCGCAGCCACTTTTACCGCAGCACTGTACGACACTACCCCACCTGTGCGTGTTGTATCAATCAAAGGCTCTATTTTTTCGGCAGGCATTTTTACACCATCAGCTGCTACTGGTGCTTTCGGTTTTTGTAATTGTTGCCAAGTGACAAAGCCAATAATGACCAGAATGAGTAACACCCAAGGTAACCAGGTAAAGCTCCGGCGCACGTTTTGTACCTCTAAATAAATTTTTTGATGATTAAGTTATTGAATGCAATATTGTAAAACGAAACATACTTAGAAACATAAAAAAGCCGAAGAGTTTTGTCTTGCTTTAGTTACAATACAAAATATGTTTTGATGTAAATGAAAAATCTGCAATTTGAGAGAGTTATGGCGCAATTAAAAGACATTATTCAATGGTGTGATCAAACTTTAAGTACGCATGAATTTAAAGATTATGCACCCAATGGATTACAAATTGAAGGTAAGCCTGAAGTGCATAAAATTTTATGCACAGTCACTGCGTCGCAAGATGCAATTGATGCCGCAATTGTCCAAAATGCAGACTTACTTTTGGTGCATCATGGCTATTTCTGGAAAGGTGAAGCCTACCCGATTACAGGTATGCGTGGTAAACGCATTAAAAGTTTAATCCAGCATGACATTTCCTTAGTGGGCTATCATTTACCGCTAGATTCCCATCCAAGTCTAGGCAATAACGCTGCCATTGCAGAACTTTTACAATTAGAAAATCTGCAAGCATTAGACCCAAGTGAACGTCATCCTATTGGCAATATTGGTTTTCTACAACAAGCCATGAGTGCAACAGAATTTCGCGACTATTTAACAGCACGTTTAGGTTTTAATACGATTCATCTTCCTGCTGAAAAAAACCACATTCAAAAAGTCGGGTTCTGCACAGGTGCAGCACAAGATTTTATTAGCAAAGCGGCAGAACAAGGCTGTGATGCCTTTATTTCGGGTGAAGTCAGTGAGCGAACCTTTTACGAAGCTAAAGAATTAGGCGTGCATTATTACGCTTGCGGACACCATGCAACTGAGCGTTATGGCGTGCAACGTCTCGCAAAAGCTATTTCAGAACAGTTTAATATTGAGTATAGTTATTTCGAATTAAATAATCCGATTTAATGCCCTGTTGCACCTTATAGTTTCACATAAATGACATCTGTGTTTGACATGGTCTTTAGATGTATACATTCGGGTCTTATTCTGTATTGTTATTTATACACAATGCGCAATTTGGCTTGAAATCTATTACAATAGAGCCACTTAATGTTAAAACCCAGCAAAATGCAAGGAATTGAAAACATGACAACGATTACTTTACCGGCTTTACCATACGGTTATGAAGATCTTGCTCCGCACATCAGCAAAGAAACTTTAGAATACCACCACGACAAGCACCACAATACTTATGTGGTAAATCTAAACAACCTAATCGCAGGTACTGAGCTTGAAGGTAAAACTTTAGACGAAATCATTAAAGCTACTGCGGGTGATGCAGCTAAAGCTGGCGTATTCAACAACGCTGCGCAAGTTTGGAACCACACGTTCTACTGGAACTGTATGGCAAAAAATGGTGGTGGTAAAGCGACTGGTGCTTTGGCTGCTAAAATTGACGAAGCTTTCGGTTCTTACGAAAAATTTGCTGAAGAATTTGCTGCTGCTGCAACCACTCAATTTGGTTCAGGTTGGGCTTGGTTAGTTGCAGACGAAGTGAATGGTAAACTTTCTATTCTTAAAACTTCAAACGCTGACACTCCAATGGCGCACGGCAAAGTTGCAGTATTAACAATTGACGTTTGGGAACACGCTTACTACATCG
>LSQX01092438.1_pt2 | contig 20882 bp, 21 predicted proteins | sample 654561 | NCBI WGS metagenome assembly LSQX01 (sample SAMN04489861, study PRJNA283612) | anaerobic digester metagenome | isolation source: 4 biogas reactors fed with cattle manure at either 37C or 55C with and... | place: Denmark: Kongens Lyngby | collected 2014 | reverse complement strand
CCAGGATCAAACTCTCAAAAAAAATCTGCTAAACGTAAAAACCCGCACGCTTCCTATCCTGCCTATATACCCTTGTCAAGGTGCATGAAACTTGCCCGTTTAAAAGGGCAAAGGTTATTATACTATGGCCTTGGATCAGTGTCAATAATTAAGATGCTATTATCCCTTGATCCGTTTCAACTTCCTCTCGCCGAAACTAACAGGTATCAGCTACTTATCCTCTTCTTCCAGGGTGATATTGAGTACTCCCTCTTCTATCTCCCGTTCAGCTTTTTCAAGCAGATCCGTTTCCTCGACTTCTTCTTCTACGATGGGGAATGCCATCCCTTCCGAAGCCTTGGCCTTGACAGCAGTGGTGATTTCTTCCATCAGGTCCTGGTGCTCCAGGAGGTAATTGCCAACACTTTCCTTCCCCTGCCCAAGGCTTTCACCCTTGTAGGCTATCCAGGAGCCCTTTCTCTTGAGAATCTCATAATCGAGGGCCATATCCAGTACCGATATCTCGGCGGGGATGCCCTTGCCGTAGATCAGCGAGGCGTGGGCCGTCCTGAAGGGTGGCGCCTGCTTATTCTTGACGACCTTGATCCAGAGTTCATGGCCAAGGTTCTCATCACCCCTTGAGATGGACTTGCCTCTCTTTACCTCGACCCTTACGGAACTGTAGAACTTGAGGGCTCGCCCGCCGGTGGTAGTTTCCTGCGGTCCCCCGTACCCCATGGTGGATATCTTGGCCCTGAGCTGGTTAATGAATATGACCACGCAGTTACTCCTGGAAATGGCCGAAGTGAGTCTCCTCAATGCGTATGACATGAGCCTTGCCTGCAGTCCAACTTGGCTGTCGCCGATCTTACCGTCGATCTCCGCCTGGGGCGTCAGGGCCGCTACAGAATCAACGACGATGACATCAACGGCTCCACTCCTGACGAGGGTCTCCAGTATGAAGAGAGCCTGCTCGCCGCTGTCGGGTTGGGCCACGTAAAGGTCCTCGATTTTGACCCCTAGCGAAAAGGCCAGTCGGGGATCAAGAGCGTGCTCGGCATCAATGAAGGCAGCTATTCCCCCCGCCTTTTGCGCCTCGGCGAGGGCGTGGAGCGCAAGGGTAGTTTTGCCCCCTCCCTCAGGCCCGAAGACCTCCACTATTCTCCCCCTGGGATATCCTCCGATGCCAAGGGCTATGTCAAGGGGAAGCACGCCTGTCGAGATCACCTCGGCGGGTGCTCCGGAGCTTTCTCCCAAGCACATGATCGCGCCTTCCCCGAATTTGCTCCGGATATCGTTCAAAGCCTGGTCAAGCACATCTTCTCTGGTCATTGTGCCTTTACGTTTCCCCATGATCACCGCACCTCCAGGTCATTTGAGAACTCGAAAACCACAATGGGAGAGTATCTGGGTCCTTCGGGCAAAAGCTCGCTCCTCATCAATGTCAGGGAAGACACGTTCCATTCACCCCAGGACTCGCTGCTGTTGTTCATCTCTCTCAAGGCTTCCACCGGAAGATCCACACCCAGCGGAATTCTGGCCAGGGTGACATGGGGGTGAAAGGGTCTCTTGTCCTTTTCCATTCCCGCCGCGACGGCGGCCCTTTCGACGATGGCAGCCAGCCTCTGAACCAGGTAATCCTCGCCCCCGATCCCGGCCCACAGGATCCTGGGCCGGCGTAAACCGGGGAAGGCGCCTATCCCGGCAAGTTCAAGCGGGAAGGGCCTCGTTTTTTTTAGTGAAAGGCCGTGTTCCAAAGTGCTTTCGAGCTTGTAAAGAAGAGTATAAGGTATCTCGCCGCAAAATTTGAGGGTGATATGGTAGGCGTCCTCCCTGACCCACCGGATTTCAGGCATCATTTTTTTAAAGTGGGAAACCCACCTCGAAAGCTTTTCCCTGACCGAGCCGTCGAGTTCGACGCAGACAAAGCACCGAACAAGGTCAACAGCCATGGTCAACACCCCTTGCGCGTCTCAAGGCCACGACCACCTCCGCGAGAGCCGAGGCGACGGCCATTTCCCTGATCGACCTCCTGTCCCCCTTGAAGTATCTCTCAAAGGCCTTGCTCCCGGAGGATGAGGTCACGGCGAACCATACTAACCCTACGGGTTTCCCGGGTACCGCTCCTCCCGGACCCGCGATCCCCGTGACCGAACAGGCTATGTCGGACTCGAAAAGATTCAAAGCGCCGAGGGCCATTGCAAGGGCGCACTCTTCGCTAACGGCTCCATGTTCCTGGATCAATTCTTCCGAAACCTTGAGGATCCTCGTCTTGGAACGGTTTGAATAACTGACGACCCCGCCGGCGAAGACGTCGGAAGAGCCAGCGTTATCGGTGAGAGCTCCCGACAGAAGCCCTCCTGTACAGGATTCAGCGCAACAAATCGTAAGCCCTCTGGCTCTTGCTTCGGCAAGGACCACGCGGGAAAGCTCTTCAACACGACCCGCGCTCTCATTTGCTTCTTTCATATCCGGGTCATAACCCGCAGACCCCCGCCCAGGAAAAACCATGATAACCCCCTGAGTATAAGATTAGTCATAAGTCCGGCAAGGACATCATCGGCCATTATGCCAATTCCCGCCGGCAGTTTTTCCACGTTCCTGACCGGAAAGGGTTTGACGATATCGAGAATCCTGAAAAGTCCCAAAGCCGGCAGAAAAAAATGAGGACCGAAACCGTATAGGGATATCCACATCCCGACCACTTCGTCGATGACAACTTCCGGCGGATCCTTCACGCCTATACGCTTAGAGTAGGACCAGGATGCTATTCCTCCAAGGACGGCCAGCAGGATTATCAACACCGCATTGACGGGCAGGAACATCGCGACCACTACGGCCGCGAAGGAGGCCAGAGTCCCGGGCATCCCGGTTAGGAATCCCAGACCCAGGCAAGTGCTCACGAGTTCGTCCGGGCGACATTCCCTCACGGCGTCACAACCTCCCCGACCAAGTCATGCTCCAGGGCTTCCAGTATCCTGACCTTCACGAACTCGCCCGGCCTGATGACCTCTTTAAAGCTTGCTTCGATCACACCGTCGACTTCGGGAGCCTCCCTGAAGGAACGGCCTTCCAGGTACTCCTCTTCAGGGTGGCACCCATCGACCAGGACCTTGAGGACTGCCCCCTCGAAGAGCTTCTGCCTGTCGAGGGAGATTTCCTCCTGGAGAGAGAAGAGACGTTCCATCCTTTCCCTCTTGACATCCTCGTCGACCTGGCCTTCCATCGCCGCCGCCGGTGTCCCCTCTTCCGGGTAAAAGGGGAAAACGCCTACCCTGTCGATTTTCGCCGATTTGAGAAAGGCAAGCAGTTTCTCAAAGTCTTCCGCTGTCTCTCCGGGAAAGCCCACCATGATGGTGGTCCTCAGCGCGAACCACGGATCCAGCGAACGGGCAAAGGAAAAGAGATCCAAGGCCCTTTCGCCTTCGGCTCCTCCCCGGTTCATGGCCTCCAGGATCCGGGCGGAGGCGTGCTGAACGGGCATATCCAGATAGTTGAGGAAGAGATCGCTGGAAACCACCTTTTCGATCAGATTTCTATCGACCCTTCCCGGGTTAAGATAAAGAAGTCTGAACCAAAGGTCTTCTCTCTCGAAACGATCCTCAAACCCATCAATAAGCAGGTCGAGGTCTACCTCATCTCCCGCGTCCTGCCCATAGGCGGTAAGGTCTTGGGCAACCAGGCAAATCTCCCTGGTGCCTTCGGAGACCAACCTTGCCGCCTCCTCGTAAATTATCGTGGAGGGTACGCTCGCAAAGGGACCCCTGATGCTTGGAATGGTGCAGTAACTGCAACGATTGTCACATCCCTCGCTGATCTTCAGGTACCTGGTCCAGGAGGGAGTGCCCGGGAGCAGGATTCGGTTTTGGCACGGGTGCCCTCCGATCATCGCTTTCGCTATCGCCTCGGTATCTCCCGCCCTAGCGAAAAGATCGGCCGATGGGATCTCTGACCTGAGATCCTTCTCATACCTGTTGACGAGGCATCCCACGATCCCCAGGAATTTCAGTTTTCCCGATTGCCTGAGGATTTCCAGGTCCAGGATGGCATCGATGCTCTCCTCCACGGCGGGAGCGATAAAACCACAGGTGTTAACGATCGCCGCGTCAGCTTCATCGGAGGTTGCTACCAAGCGATGACCACCTTTTCCGAGAACCCCCGCAATTGCTTCGCTGTCAACCTGATTTTTGGAACAGCCAAGGCTTAAAAGGAATACTTTCATCGGAAAGGTTATAGCCTCTTCATGGATCCATCGGGGAGGAATTCGATAGTGACGACTTCACCCATCCTACCAATGGAGTCAACTTCCTGAGCATCCCAGGTCAGCGATACGGCCCCAGCGCTTCCGAACCTTATGGTTGTCCGGATATCGATGATCGTCTCGTAGGAATCACCAGCGTAAAGGGTCTTCTGGACCTTCCCTCCGTCGTCACGATTCACCCCGATCCAGCAAGGTCCGCTGGCCTTGATGGCGAGACTTCCGACGGGGGCGGGTTTCCTCCCTGGAGGCTCACTCTCGTGGCCGGGGATCCAGGACGTGTCTTCCGGTCCCTGGCTAGGGGCAACCTCTTGAAGGACAGTGGCGGTGCCTACCTCCGGAGCTGCGAGGCTTTCAGCGACGATGTCCCTACCGGTGCCGGGAAGGGCTTCATCGGGCGATACTGCCACGTCCTGCGGAAGGGCGTTCTCCGTGGAAAAGGTGGCTACTTTACTGGTCATGACATCTTTCTGCTGCCAGATCATGTAAAAGGAGATACCGATCGCGAAAAAGAGGAAGAGGAACATCCACGCCTTTGACACCTTCTGAAAACCTTTCTGAGGCGGCATATATTGCACCAGTGACTCCGCGAGGCCCTCCTCGCCCGGAAGAAAGGACTGGAAAACCTGTTCGTACTCGGGCCAAAGGTCGAAGGAATCGATAATCTCGAGGTAGGTTTTCACGAACCCCCTCGCGTAGATGTTCTGCGGCAGATCCTGAAGGGATCCATTTTCTATAGCCTCCAGGAAGGGCATGCGTATCTTGGTCTTTTCGGATACTTCCGAAAGTTTCAGGCCCTTTTGACGACGGCGCCCGCCTGCCTCCTCACCCAGTTGCGCGGCATTCCTTGTTTCTTCAGTCACGGAGGACTCCTTCCAAGGCCCTGGCCTTGATCTCCCTAACCGCTTCGTACGGATCGGGGACATTGAAGATGGCGCTACCGGCTACAAGCACGTCGCACCCCCCGGCGACGACCTGGGTCGCGTTATCAGGCCCAATCCCACCGTCGATCTCAACGAGGTAATCGTAACAAAAGGCTTTTTTCCAGCAACACAACAGCCTTGTCTTCTCAAGTGACTCGGGGATGAAAGCCTGTCCTCCGAAACCCGGATTGACCGACATCACCAGGACAAGATCGACAAGCCCCAGGACGGGCCTCAGTGTTTCCATCGATGTTCCGGGATTAAGAGTAACGCCGGGGGAACAACCCAGGTTCCTTATTTCCTGGAGGACACGATGAAGGTGCGGTGTCGCCTCCTGGTGGACAGTGAGGACCGTCGAACCCGCCTTCGCGAAGACCTCCAGGAAGCGTTCCGGTTTTTCGACCATGAGGTGGACATCGATCACCGAATCGGGCCACCGTTTCCGGCAGGCTTCAACGAGGGCTGGACCATAGGACAGGTTGGGGACGAAATGGCCGTCCATGACGTCAAGGTGCAGCCAGCCATACTCCTCCTTCAGAGAATCCACTGAACCGCCAATGTCCAGGGGATTAGCCGAGAGTAGAGATGGGGCAATTATTGGTCTTTCCATGCCCTTTACTGGTAGCGGTCCTGCCACACGAATTCCCCTCCAAGGTAAATAGTCACCGAGGATTGTCCAACATAGGGGGCATCCAGAGAGATATACTCACCCGCCGAGGCCTGTCTGTCGAGAAGAACCCTGGTGCCATTTCCGTCCACGATCTCAATCCTCACCGCCATGGACTGCGCCAGGGGCGGGACCTGGTACCTGATCCTCGCAATCTTGTCACCCGGTGAAGGCGCCTGCGCTACGGGTTCTTTCGGCGTCTCCCGAGTCACCGTCTCGCCCGGGGCGGGCGGGGAAATCGCGATGCTCTCGGTGGGGAAGGTGACCGTCTCCCGTTCCTCTTCCGCGGGAAACGGGGGTGGTGCGGCTGGTTCCTCCGGCTTCTTGCCCGTGGCCACCACAAGGTTGACCACCCCGTCGGGAGGAAGGGTCTTTCCGGGATTAGGGGCCATATTCATGACCATCCCTGCCGGCGTCATATAAGTGTACTCGTACTTTACGGATCCTACTTTTAACCCGCTCTGGACGATAATCTGCCTGGCGATCTTTTCGCTTCTCTCAAGGACATCGGGCACTACGACCTTGCCTCCCGTTCTCGGGGGGCCGAGGCTGACTAAGAGGTCTATTCTCCTGCCGGGCGGGACCATCACCGGCGATGCGGGGCTCTGGGCGACGATGACCCCGGCCGGCCTGCTGTCGCTGTGAGCCTTGACCACATCGCCGACATCAAAGCCCGATTCCTGAAGCCTGGTAACGGCCTGGCCGTACTCCATGCCCCTCACATCGGGAAGAGGTTGCCGGTCACCGCCCTTGCTCACCTTCAAAATCACGATCTTGCCCTTTTTGATCCTGGAACCAGGTTCAGGCCACTGGGATACCACCTCCCCAGCGGGCTGAACGGAGTCCACCTTGTCGATCCTGACCAACAATCCCATCTTCTCCGTCAGGCTGACGGCGTCAACGATGGTAGAACCCACGAGACCGGGAACGGCGACATCCTTCCCTCCGAAAAAAATGGTATAAAAGGCGAAAACGCCGGAGCCAGCTATGACGAGGATCAGTACCAGGAGGGTGATCTTGAACAGTTTTCGCATCTTCGATCCTCCTATGCCCTTTTAGTCAGTACCGCAATGAAGAAACCGTCCAACCACGGCAGCAGCGGTAGGATGTAATTTCCCCACGGCCTTCCCCGGATGAGACAATGATATGTGTTGTGAGGCGGCATTTCAACAATTTGAGGTCGTTCTTCCATGGCTTTCGCAACCACCTGTTCATTCTCCTCCCTGAACAGGCTGCACGTTGAGTAGAGTACAGCGCCTCCCGGAGAAACCATGTCGATTGCCCTGGTCAGCAGTTTTGACTGGAGGACCGCTAGTTCTTTCAGTTTCTCGGGCGAAAATCGCATTTTACCGTCGGGGTGCCTGGCCCATGTTCCGCTCCCCGAACAGGGGGCGTCCAGGATCACCAGTCGCGGGGGAGAAAGTGGCTCCATTTTTAGAGCGTTTCCCGAGCGTAGAACGAAACGCTCACGGGGAATCCCCAGCCTGGCCGAATCTTTAAGGGCAGCGCCTATCCTCGCGACTGAAAGATCCCATCCTTCCAGAAAACTGCGTGGTTCCCTGTCGAGAAACTGAAAGGCCTTTACCCCCCTTCCGGAGCACATATCGAGGACAGGGCCTCCAATATAAATCGAAGACGCCACCAACCCAACGATCATCGAGGATTCAGTCTGGGGGGTGATGGATCCTTCCAGGTAACCTGGAAGAGAGGGTGGATGCCCGCTGGAGGCCATCCTCAAACTATCCCCAAGAAGTGGTGATGGCCAGGTCCGCAGACCGGCTTCCTCCAGGTCGGCCCTTGCCGATGAGAGATCGCTCCAGGTGGACACCCTCAGCGATAGGTAGGTTTTCATTGAGGCGAGCCTCACGATCTCCCTCGTCAGTTCCTTCCCCCACGATGCCGTCCAGAGAGCGCCGATCCGGGCCGATATCCCCGAATAGAGACAGGCATCCCTGAAGGAACGACTCGATCTCATCCTTGCCAAATATTCGGGACCCTCCCGGGCTGCCCTGCGAAGAACGGCGTTCACCATCCCTGGCTCCCTCTCTCGACCTTTGTCCTTAACCCATTCCACCAGGGCATTGACCAGGACCCTGGGGGAGAAATGCTTCAATTCGCAGACACCGGCGATTCCTATAACCAGGGCATCCCCGGCCGAGCGGCTCATCCCTCCCAAGGGCCTCTCGGTCAACTCTCGGGCCATGTGCTTCCAGAGCGCAGCTCTCCTGAGGGCGGCGAAAACCAACAACGTCGCGAGGGTTCTTTCCGTTTCGGGGAGCGTTTCGGTCCTCTTCCTGAGGGCCTCACTGGCAAAATCTCCCGCCGCGACGTCCCTCCAGGCCAGGAGAGAGGCTTCTATGCCCCTGCCTTTCATGGCCCGACCACCTCCGCCTGGATGGGTTCTCCGGCGGACGTAATACTCACGAAGACTTCAGCAGGCATCATGGCCGTACCCCCGAAAAAACGGACCGGCCGGAGCCTCATTTCGGCTCCTGTTATGACGAGGTCCTCTACATTGCTATCGGTGGTAAAATAGAGCTGGACCAATGGGCTAGCCCAGGTGCCAAGGAACCATGCCGCAGCCAGAGACAGCAGGACAGTCCCGAAGGAAAACCAACCGGCGACGACCAGCAGGAGGATAAAAATCACGGAAGAGGCGAGGTTCACCAACACCATGGTTGTACCACACCTGCGGTGAACGGCAAGACGGGTTTCACCAGCCACGAGCCTTTCCCTGGCAAGCTCAGCCGTTTCCAGTATTATCCGAGGGTCCGCCAAACCACTCAGCCCGAAACCATCCTCCCCGGCTCGACCTGTCAGGCCGGAAAGGCCGCATCGTTGCTCCAGGATATTGATCGTTCCGTGTTCCAGGGCATGATTCTTCCTCACCCTTCCGTCCGAAAGGACCTTGTACAGTTCCTTTGGCCCGATCACGAGCCACGCGAGAGACCTCGCGGCAAAACCAAGGGGAACCAGCAGGAAAAGGAACAGGAAAACCGTCAGGACGAGGAATCCCAGCCACGGAATAAAAAACAGGAAGAGCAGCAGCAAAAGCACCAGGGGCATGGGGCGGATCATACTCCTCTCAGCCAAATGAGGCCCTTACAGGGAGTGTTTGTACCAACAAGGGGGGCCCACTCCGCCCCCCCTTATGATACATCATCCCGGAAAAGCCAGGGGCCACGGGCGAGGTTCAGCGATTCCTCATACCTCTAAGCAGGAAAAGCCTTACGAGTTGAAGGGCAGACATGAGGGTAGCGGCGACATAGGTAAGGGCGGCCGCGTTGAGGACGGCCTTTGCTCCACCAATCTCGTCCGTGGCAAGAAGCCCGGAACTGGAGAGAATGGAAAGAGCCCTTCTGCTCGCGTCCAGTTCTACAGGGAAGGTCACGAGATGGAAGAGGAGAACCGCCACAAAGAAGAGTATCCCTACATTCATCATCGTGGGGTTGGCGAAGAGGAACCCTATGAAAAAAAGAGGAAGGGCAAAGGAGGAACCCAGGCTCGCAACCGGGACGAAAGCATTTCTCAACTTCAGGGGAGCATAGCCTCGCGCATCCTGAATAGCGTGCCCGGCTTCGTGGGCCGCAACGCCGATGGCGGCTATGCTCGGGCTTTCGTAAACGTTGTCGGAAAGCCTGAGGACCTTGCTTCTAGGATCGTAATGATCGGTCAGTGCCCCTTGGACCCTTTCGACGGGTACGTTCGTAAGTCCGTTGGAGTCCAGGATGGTCCTTGCCGCGTCTCGGGCCGTCACACCGCGCCTTGCCCTGACCTGGCTGTACCTTCCGAAAGCGCTCTTAATCCGGACCTGCGCCCAGATGGAAAGCACCACCGCTGGGATCAACACCAGGAAGGTTGGATCAAAGAAAAAGGGGAACATCCTATATCACCTCCGCCTTTCTGCAATAGGGAAGACTCCTTCTTTATGTGATTTCAACTGTTATCTTACCCCATCAACGTCGCTAAAATCAAGAATGGTCAGACTATCGTCCGCGGTAGAAATCCGATATGGCCTGAACGACCCGTTCTTGCTCTCCGGGCTCGAGTTCGGGGAAGATCGGCAGCGCCAGGACCTCCTCCGTCAGACTCTCCGAAACGGGCATATCGCCCTTGGCGTAACCAAGGTAGGAAAAGCAGGGCTGTAGGTGAAGCGATAACGGGTAGTAAACGCGGGTCGTGATACCCCTTCCGGCGAGATGTTCTTTTAAAAGATCCCTGGATCGACATCTAAGGATGTACTGGTGGTAAATGTGCCGGTTACCCTTTTCCTCCAGCGGAGGGATCACCCATTCGCCCAGATCGTGCTCAGCGAAGAGTATCCTGTACCTTTCCGCCACGATCCTTCGTTCCTCGTTCCAAGTCTCGAGGTGGCGTAACCTCACCCGCAGGATAGCGGCCTGCAATTCGTCGAGCCTGCTGTTAAGACCGATCTCATCATGGAAGTACTGTTCACCCGATCCGTGAGCTCTCAGGCGGCGAAGCCGCTTGTTCAACCTTTCCGACGAAACGGAAATCATGCCTCCATCGCCGAAACATCCCAGGTTCTTCGTCGGGAAAAAAGAGAAGCAGCCAAGCTCGCCCATCCCTCCTGCCCTTTGGATCTTCCCTTTCACGATCCTGGTCGCCCCGATGGCCTGGGCGCAATCCTCCACAATGCTGATTCCCTGTTCCACCAGCTGGGGGGCAAATTCCTCCACCCTGGCCATTTGGCCGAAAAGATGAACGGGAATCGCCGCCCTCGTCCTAGGCGTGATTTTTCGCAGTACCTCCTGGGGGTCAATGTTGTAGGATTCTGGGTTGATATCGGCAAATACGGGGGTTGCGCCCAACCTCGTGATGCAGCTCGCCGTAGCGAAGAAGCTGAATGGTGTCGTGATGACCTCGTCGCCGGGACCCAAGTCGAGGGCCATCAAGGCTAGGAGGAGAGCATCAGTTCCCGAGGCACACCCCACCGTAAAGGCCACCCCCAAGTAGGCGGCGAGATCCTTTTCCAGGGCTTCTACTTCGGCCCCAAGTATAAAATGCTGCCCTTCAAGGACAACGTTGATTGCGGCCAGGGTTTCATCCCTGACACGATTCCAGTTGCGGGACAGATCGAAGGATGGCAGCGGCGTTTCCTCCATTGGACTCTCCCCCTTTCGAAAAAAGTCTTTCTTTTCAAAATATCCTTTTGGCCTAAATTTACACTTACTATTATCACAATGTCGGGGGAGCGGATGGGAGCTTGCTCAGCTGCGCTTATGGACGGGAGGACCTGTTCAGATCACAGAGAGAGAACTTCAGGTGTTCCCTCATGAGATCCACGGCCCTTTCGCGGTCCTTTTCCCTGAGGGCCTTGGCAATTTCCCTATGTTGGGCGATGCCCGGGTTCTCTTCAAGTTCATAAAAAGGCTCGTAGAAGACCACATAGGCGTTGGTCCTCGCCAGAATATTCTCGACGAACTCGGCCAACACCCTGTTACCGCTGGCCTCGGCGATAATACGGTGAAAATTTTCGTTGATCTCGAGGAAAAGTTCAAGGTTCTTTTCCTGGAAGGCCTTTTCTTCTTCCAAGATCGCGTCATCAAGTCTCCTGAGATTCCTTTCACTGATCCGCGTGGCCGCTATGGCTACCGAAATGCATTCCAGTTGTTCCCTGACTGCGAAGGTATCCTCCATCTCCCTCTGGGTGGGTGAAGCGAGCCTGGCGCCGCTGTTGGGGATTATCAGGACCAGGCCCTCGGAGGCCAGCCTTCGCAGGGCCTCCCTTACCGGGGTGCGGCTTACAGCCAGTTGTACGGCGATATTGACCTCTGGAAGCCTCTGTCCGGGCTTGATCTGCTTCGTGATAATCCTGTGCCTGAGTTCTTGGTAGACATAATCGGCGGAAGTGGTATACAGCCTGGGCTCCATGATCACCTGGATCTCCTCCCTCAAAGGCGAAAAGGTATTACATGAATACATGCATACTATCACAACTTTCACGGACCTTCAATTTTCAGGTTATAATCATCTCGATCCGCGATCGGGGTGTTATGCATGCGATTGGTCGTCCTTTTACTGTCCATCGGGACAATCATCTTGTACGGAAGGGCTATCGCCGCCCTTGGGAGCTATATGATCGGCCAACCCAAGCCTGGCATGTTGTTCATCGGGCTCTTTGGGGGGACTTTTTCGGCTGCCTCGGCGGTGCTGCTTTGGAGAAAGAGAATTAAGGAACTCGATTGGATAAAGGAGAAAGAGGATTAGTGGTCCTGGGAGGCTCGTCTCTAAGCCCGGAGCGCCTCCAGGGCCATGGTAAGTATTCGCTGGCAAGCTTCACGAAGTTGTGGAAAACTATGGCACTGAAGCCTGGCGCAATGCTTGGCCGGGAGGCCGCAGAGAAAACACTTTCTTTCGCCCCCATCGAGGTGGACCCTGTGGATGGCCCCCCTCCTGGAAATGACGTCCACATCGATTACCGAACCCCAAGGCTGGTTCTCGATCCCCATCCCGAGCCTTTTTACCGCCACTGGATCGGCCCCTGCCGCATCCAGGATTCCAGCATAACCCGCCCCGTTATCGAGAAAAAAAAGGGCCGGTGCGCTACTGCTCATGTGGAGTGCTTCCCCGCGTATCAAACCCATGACCCTGGAGACCACTTCCCGATCACCCTTCATTCTTTTTGGCAATCCCGGGATATTCAGTGAGATCTGGACGGCCAATTCCGATCTGCGGAGTATATGTGCCTGAAGAGACGCCCTTTCATCCCTTCCGGCGAGAAGCTGCTTCAGGCCCGTCATGTAAGTGCATTCCAGGCTGAAGCGACGCGCCCGATCGCTTCACGGATCATTACCGTCGATAGCCTGCTCACTGACAGTCTTACTGCCTGGATATCCTCCTCGGGGTAGCTGAAGAGCCTCCCGGGAACAACTCCGACACCCACCCTTTTCGCGGCCTCGGCGGCAAGGTCTCCTGAGATGCCCGGCGTTCCAAGCCACAGGTATATCCCTCCCTGGGGAATTTCGAAGGGCATCCGCGGCAACAACGCGTCGAGGCTCTTACAAAGGGCTCGCATCCGGGAAGCCATGCTGTTCCTAGCCAGGTCGAGGGAAACCTCCAGGCTTCGATCTTCAATGAAGGCATTTATCACATGCTGTACCAGCGAAGAAGTCGAACCCGAGGTCCTCTCCAAGACGGACAGGAACTCCTTCCTTGTCTCCTCGGGCATGAGGACATAGCCTATGCGCATACCGGGAAAGAGGAGTTGACTGAAGGATCCCAGGTAGAGCACTCGGCTTTCCCTGTCAATGGACTTGAGGGCCGGTACGCTGGATTCACCGAACCGCAGTTCCCCGTAAGCATCGTCCTCAATTATCCAGAAACCCATCCTGGAAGCGGCCTCGAGGACATGCTTTCTTTGTTCGGGTGAAAGGGTCCTGCCGGTGGGGTTGTGGAAACTTGGGATCAGGTAAAGCAGTTCCCCGGGGAGAATCCTTGAAAGCGACGCCTGGAATGCCACCGGTTCGACAGGGATCGATGCGATCTGCAGGCCAGCCCCCTGGGCCATGAGCCTGACCTCCGGGTAGGTCAGTTCCTCTATCCAGAGCCTTTTCACCCCTTTCAACGCCATGGCGTGAATATAGACGGAAAGGGCATGGCGTGCTCCGCTGGTTACGACCGCCTCATCCCTTTTCGCCGGTATTCCTCTTGTGGCAGCGTGCTTTACCAGGGCATTTCGCAGGGCAAGGAGGCCTTCGGGCGGAGTGTCGCAAAGAGCCCCCGGGCCACGGGATAAAAGGGCGTCCCTGGCGAGGGCCGCCAGGCGGCCCGAGGGGACCAGGTCCAAGGAAGGCAGGCCCGAAGCCATGTCCCATTTCGGACCATCGTCTTCGAGGTCGTCCGTGTCGTGGGGCCCCTTCCAGGAGACGAAGGCCCCCCTGCGCCCTCTCTGTTCTATATAGCCTTCGTCCTCGAGAAGGTCGTAGGCGAGCACAACGGTGTTCCTGCTCAGGCCTAGGCTGGCCGACAGGCCACGACTGCCGGGCAGGCGGTCGCCTGGAGCGAGGGTGCCGTTTTGAACCATTCTCATTAGATGAGTGGCGATCTGCCGGTAAAGCGGTGCTCGCCCAGTCGGGTCAAGGGGGATCTCTATCAAGGGTTCATCCCCTTTCTTCCTGTCACCGGGTCAATGATACACCAGCGGACCAGCGCTTTCGGAGGGTCCTTTCACAACGGAAGGGATGGATTTTCCCCGTCGCTGCGTTAGTCATGATGCGCAAGGGATTTCGGGTCGGACGCCCCACGAAGGGTTAGGTCGATTGCGGCGTCAGTGGGACCTCCGGAAACCTCGTAAATGCTCAATGACCTTTTTACCCTTTTTGGAATGGAGGTAATTCCAGGTGCAATCCGGGACCATTTTCCTCAGGATCTCCCAATCCTCGCTTTTCAGCAAGGACCTCACTGCCGAGGCGGAAACGACCATTCCATCGTCGGTCTCGAGCCGGGAAACCACCTGGAGTTCGACGCCACGAAGGGGGAGGATTTCTTTCATGGCCTCGTTGTAGGCGTTTGTTACGGGACAGTACGGTTCGGTCCCGACGAACCTCACATCGATCCCAAGGCCGGGAACGAAAAGGTTTCCGAAAAGGGTGACGTCCAGCCGGGCCTGGATTGAGGCGATGTCGACCATCAAAGCGTCCTTGAGGAAATAGGAGGGGAAAGTCGCGGGCGATACGGCGTATTCCCCGCTTTTGACGACGGTAACGTTTTCCAGGTGCGAAGTGCCGCATTTGACGAGTTCAAAACGGTCCTTGAAGGGGAAGGACGAGAGGTCAGCCTCGACGACGATAACGTAGAGATGAACCGAAAGCGACGCTGCCTTTTTGATAAGGTACAGGTGCCCCAGCGTGAAGGGGTTGCAATTGACCACGATCCCGCCGGTTTTTCCTGTGGTTTGCTCCTCTTGACGGCAGGAGGCCAGGTACTCCCTGAACTGGTCGATCCCGGGGCTTCCCATCTCGAGCAGCGCTGCATGGGGTTCATACCTCGCAATTTCCCTGAAGCCGAAACGAATAAAGGGGTCGATCGCGTCGGGCTTGGTGAAGACAAAAAAGTGGGTCATGCCCTGGGCACGCCCCCACTCCACCAACCTGGACACGATGGACCCCGAGAGACCATACTCCTGCCAATCGGGATCGATGGCCATCATCTTTATGACATTCCCGCTCAGGCTACCCGTTCCGACGAGCTTGCCGCTGGCTTCCTCGAGGAAAACAGTAACTTCTGGCTTCTCTTCGAAGGCCAGCCCGAAGCGTTCGAGAAAGCTTTCAAGCAAGGCCTTTTCTTCCCGGGAGGGTTTTTCAACAATCCTTATCGATACATTGAACAAGATCGCTCCCCTCCGGATGTGGCGAAAACATGGCTTCAGTTTTTTCGTAGTTCCCTCTTGAGAATTTTGCCTATGCTGGACCTCGGCATTTCGTCTATGAACTCCACGATCCTCGGTATCTTATAGTGGGCCATGTGCTCCCTGGAGAAGGATATGACATCCCTGGCGGTAATCTTCGGTTCGCCCGAAGGAGTGATATAGGCTTTCACTATCTCACCGCTGACTGGGTGTTCCATGCCTACGACGGCGCATTCCCTGACGCCCGGCATCTGCTGGAGAACGCTCTCTATCTCCGTAGGGTAGACGTTGAAACCGCCCACGATGATGATATCGGTCACCCTGTCCAGGATTGTCAGGTACCCCTCTTCATCTATCCTGACCACATCCCCAGTGTTGAACCAGTCATCCTTGATCTTCTCCCTGGTCAATTCCGGCGCTTTGAAATAACCTTTGAAAACGGAGGGTCCCTTCACCCAGAGCGTGCCATCCGAGCCCGAAGGAAGCAACTCGCCCTCGGTGTTTCTCACCTCAACTTCATAGCCTTCAAGGACAGTCCCAACGGTACCCAGTTTTCTCAGGGCCACGCTCTCATTGATGGAAATCACCGGCGATGTCTCGGTAAGACCGTACCCCTCAAGGACGGAAACACCAAGCAGTTGCTTGGTCCTCGCGTCAAGCCTCGCCGGGAATCGGTCACCGCCGGTCACCAGCAGCCTAAGCGAGGAAGGGGGTTCGATCCCCCGGGCGATGGCGCCGAGCAGAAGGGCAACCATGGTTGGAACGGCTATCATTACGGTGACCTCGGCCGCCTTGATACACTCGAGGGCGCTCTCCGGGGGCATGAAGGTGGGCATTATGGCCTGGGGGTAGCCTCCGAGCAGCGGAAGAAGTCCACTAGTGGTAAAACCAAGGGTATGAAAGTTGGGGAGAACATTGATGAAAATATCGTCACTCTCGAGGTCTTTGAAATGAATTATGGACTTTGCCACGTTATCGTGGAGGTTGGAATGGGTGACGGGCACTCCCTTGGGCAACCCCGTGGTGCCCGAGGTGTAGAAGAGAACAGCAATCTCGGGATCAGAAAGTTCGCAGGGTCTCGACTGGAAGGAAGGCAGGGGGCCGTCCAGCGGTACTCCAACGGTGGGTAGGCCTGAAGTGGCAAGCCCCTGGATGATCTGGTCCATACCCTGGGGAACGAAAACGGCGGATACATCGGAGTGGGCGAGAGTTTCCATCGTTGGCGCTAACCCAGCCTGCAGGTTCAAGGGGGTCAGAGTTCCTCCGGCCCTCCAAGCAGCGATCATCAAAGCGAGAAAGGCCGGGCAGTTGGGCATAAGCACAGCTATCCTGTTGCCTTCCTTAAATCCGCTCTCCTTAAACCTCGCCTCGTACTGGGAGGCGAGATCGGCCAAGACCTTCCGGGACCACCAGGTCCCCCGCCACCATACAGCACGCTCTCCGTTGGACTTGTTGCACTGGGATAGGATTTTTTCCTCGAGCCTGACATTCACGCCATTGTCCCTCCGAAAAAAGGATGGTTGGGAACCCCGCCGATAATGTCACCGCTCGGCGACAACCCCATTGTACTCCCCGGAGCGCGAAAGTTCAGGAAGCAACGCCGGCGGGCAACAATCTTTCCTCCGCCGGAGGGCCATCGCCTCCCAGTCGCAGGTCCCCCAAAATCGGAATATATGCTAGTGTATCATACTGTCATATATTCCGAACATGCGACGAAATGAAGGAGGTCTTCCCATGACGGTCCCTTGGGTTTACATTGGCGATCTTCCCAGGCATGAGGGTGAGGAGGTCCGGCTCAAATGCTGGATGTACAACAAGAGAAGTTCCGGTAAAATTCATTTCCTGCAGCTTCGCGACGGCACGGGATTCATCCAAGGGGTGGTCGTAAAGGGCGAAGTGCCCGAAGACCAGTTCCTGTCGATGCGCAGCCTATGGCTCGAGGCTTCCCTCGAGGTGACGGGCAAGGTCCGGAAGGACGAGAGGGCGCCTTCCGGATTCGAAATGAACGTTACTGGGGTCACGGTACTGCAAAATCCAACGGAAGAATACCCCCTTGGGAAGAAGGACCACGGGATCGACTTCCTTCTCGATAACCGGCACCTTTGGCTTCGGAGCGCCAGCCAGCTTGCCGTGATGAAGATCCGGGAAAGGGTGATCTGGTCGGCGAGGGAGTACCTTCATAACCACGGTTACCTTCTCATAGACAGCCCGATCCTCACCGGCGCCATAGGCGAGGGTGCCTCAAGCCTCTTCGAGGTCCCCTACTTTGATCTGGGCAAAGCCTACCTCGCCCAGACAGGGCAGCTTTACGCCGAGGCGGCCGCGGCCGCCTTCGGCAAGGTGTACACCTTCGGCCCCACTTTCCGAGCCGAGAAATCCAAGACCAGGAGGCATCTCACTGAATTCTGGATGATAGAGCCTGAGGTGGCCTTTTACGACCACGTGGACAACATGGTCCTCCAGGAGAATCTCGTCTCTTATATCGTAGGGAAGGTCCTGGAACACTGCCCGGAGGAACTGGCTCTTATCGGAAGAGATACGGCCCCCCTGGAACGGGTGAAACCGCCCTTCCACCATATCACTTACGACGACGCGGTCACAATGCTCCAGAAGCTCGGCTGCTCAATAAAGTACGGCACGGACTTTGGGGGTGAGGATGAGACCGTACTCACCCAACAGTTCGACAAGCCCCTTTTCGTGGAGTGCTACCCCAAAAAGGTCAAGGCCTTCTACATGAAACAGCATCCCGAAAGGGAGGACCTGGTCCTCTGCAACGACCTCCTCGCGCCGGAGGGTTACGGGGAGATCATTGGCGGTTCTCAGAGGGAGGACTCGCTGGATCTTCTCCTGGCACGCATAAGGGAAGAGAAACTTCCGGAGGACTCCTACGGCTGGTACCTGGACCTGAGGAGGTTCGGAACTTTCATCCACAGCGGTTTCGGCATGGGAATCGAGAGGGTTGTGGCATGGGTCTGCGGCCTTTCCCATATACGGGAGACTATACCCTTCCCGAGAACCATATACCGCCTGAACCCGTGAAGATAAAAAACCGGTGCCGCCTGGCTGGGGGCGGCATCGGTCAATGAAGGCGCAGAGGGGCGTTAAAAGCTTCGACTAGAGGAACACCCCGCGGAGTCTTGCCGCTTCAGCCACCCTGGAAATGGCGGCCATGAAGGCGGCACGGCGCATCTTCACATTATGCTCCTGGCTGAAGTCCCAGACCCTCTTGAAGTTGCCCTTCATGATATGGAGAAGCCTCGAGTTATACTCCTCGCGGGTCCAGAAGAACCCACCGAGGTTCTGCGCCCATTCGAAGTAGGATCCGATGACCCCGCCGGAGTTGGCCAGGAAGTCGGGAACGATCAGTATCCCCTTGTCATCGAGGACCGCGTCTGCGTCGGGAGTGATGGGCCCGTTAGCGGCTTCAACAATGTACTTGACTTTGACCTTGTCGGCGTTGTTCTTGTTGACCACGCCCTCCAGGGCGGCGGGGATCAGGATGTCCGCCGCGAGCAAAAGAAGTTCGTCGGCGGGAATCTTCTCGAGCCCGGGCTGCTCAAAACCCTCGAGAAGCTTTTTGGGATGTCCCGAGGCGTGCTGCTGGGCTTTCTTGATGTCAATGCCCTTCGAGCAGTAGTAGGCGCCGGTGATATCGCTGATGCCAACCACCGTGGCACCAGCGTTGATGAGCGTCAGGGCGGCGTGGGTGCCGACGTTGCCAAACCCCTGGATGACGAAGGTCGTATCCTTTGGGTCTTTCTTGATGGCCTCGAGGAACTCAAGGGCGCAGGTGGCAACTCCAAGGCCGGTCGCCTCGGTACGGCCCTCGGAGCCCCACAGGCCCACGGGTTTCCCGGTAAAGAGGGCAGGTTCCACTTTGCCTCTAATCTTGCTGATCGTATCCAAGAACCAAATCATCTCTTGGCCGCCGGTGTTAACATCCGGCCCGGGAGCGTCGATCCAGGTTCCGATCAGGGGCTCTATCCTGGCGGCATAGGTCCTTGAAAGGCGTTCCTTTTCGCCCTTTGACATCTGGAGGGGGTCGCACTCGACGCCACCCTTTCCGCCTCCGTAGGGTATGCCGGCAAGGGAGCACTTCCAGGTCATGAGCATTCCCAGGGCTTCACATTCATCGAGGGACACATCGGGGTGGAACCTGGTGCCGCCCTTGGCCGGACCGATGGCCGTGGAATGCTGGATACGATAACCGTTGAAAACCTTGGTGGACCCGTCGTCCATCACGATGGGGACCGAAACGGACAGTTTCCGCTCGGAGTTGCCCAGTATCTCGATCAGGCTGTCCTCAAGCCCCAGTTCCTCTGCCGCACCATAAAAGTTTTTTAAAGCGATGTCAAGAAGCACGTTCTCTGAAGTCCTCTTACCCATTCAAACCGCACCTCCGGATTCATTGATGACCCGGGTGCTCCGGGCCTTCAAAACTGGAAACTTTGTCCACTGCGTTGCGCTGATTATTCCTTCCCTGGAGCCTTCTTTCATGCAATCTAATATATGTGAAACAAATCTCTTGTCAAGAGGCTGGTATTATGTATACTCCATATTATTCCGACCAGGATCTGCCCTTTTTTTTACAATTTTTTACAAAAAAAACAGGGCGAGGGGAAAATCCCTCGCCCTGTTCTGGATATTTTGTTTCTTCAACGAAAACCCTCCGCGGTGGTCCTTGGAAAACTTTGTCTCAAAATGCCGGAGGAGGGTCCGGAACCAGCGCTGGAAGCTTCAGCAGGCTCCCCTTTGAATACCGAGGACCGTCATGACCTCGATATTCGCGGACCAGAGAAAGCCGGTCTGCTCAACCCTTACGAGGTCGTCGGCAAACCTCATTTCCTCGGGAATCCACAGGGTGATGCCCTCTCCGGAAAGCATTATGTAATCATCATCCACGGGAGGTTTGCCACTCTCGACGAGAGCCGCGTTGCGCGCGGCTCACCCCCCTCCCAGGCGCCTTACGATCACGTACCCCTCGTTGCCCATAGTTTCTAACTTGGCCTTGGCCTTGCTGCTGATCTCGAGTTTCAGTTTACCCTCGCTCATACCCAATCCCCCCATGGAGTTTCTTTCTCCAAAACAGTGCGCTCATTATACCCCACGACCGTATAAACGCCAACCCTTTCCGGAGAGGACTCCCATGAAATCGGCTGGGGGGATCGCGAGATACTTCTTCCCCGAGAGGTGGCCCAGGGCGGCGGAGAGATTCCTGAACTCCAGGCTCCTGGAGTGGAGCATCGGCCTTTGGACTCCGAGGAGCCTCCATTCAGCGTTCGCTTTCCGGTCGCCGTACTTGATGTCACCGATCAATGGATGACCTATAGAAGCGAGGTGAACCCTCGCCTGGTGAGGCCGGCCGGTGAGCAGTTCCACCAGCAGCAGCGAAATCGACGAGTCGCCACTTATCTTCCTGAACCTGGTCAGGGCCTTCCTCCCCCTGGAGGCGTCGATGCCTACTATGTTGTCCTCTCCGGACTTAAGAAGGGGTGAATCCACCTCACCATCCTCAGGAGTTTCGCCGATGACCAGCGCAAGATAGGCCTTTTGGACATTTTCCTTCCGCCACGCCTCGTGGAGCATCCTCAGGACCACACCGTTAAGGGCGAGTGCCATGGCTCCCGAGGTATTCCTGTCAAGCCTGTGCACCGGGGTGGGGAAGAAAGAGGTGTCCTTCCAGCC
>LSQX01273381.1_pt1 | contig 20884 bp, 11 predicted proteins | sample 654561 | NCBI WGS metagenome assembly LSQX01 (sample SAMN04489861, study PRJNA283612) | anaerobic digester metagenome | isolation source: 4 biogas reactors fed with cattle manure at either 37C or 55C with and... | place: Denmark: Kongens Lyngby | collected 2014 | reverse complement strand
TGCCTGAACGAAATGCAAGGGTTCTGCCCCGACCACCCGCACATCGCCCACATGGAGCGGTACCTGAAAAGCAAGGGCAAGCTCCAGACGTTCAAGGACGCCTTCCAGGAGGCCAGCGGCACGGAGTGGGAGAAGGAGCGGGATGCTTACCAGTTCAACCATGACCAAGTGATCGAGGCGTGGTCCGCCGCTACGGGTCAGAGTAAAGAAGCCGCCGAGAAGTGGATCGACGGAGCCGAGGATACCTTCTCCCTTACTGTTGAAAACTTCTGCAAATGGGTCCGGGAGTACCTCGACAGCAAAGGGCCGGATCACCGGCTCGTCTTCCTGGTGGATGAGGTCGGGCAGTTCATCGGCGGCGATACCCACCTCATGCTCAATCTCCAGACCATCGCCGAGGATCTAGGCACACAGTGCCAGGGCCGGGCATGGATCGTGGTCACGTCCCAGGAGGATATTGACGCCGTTCTGGGCGAAATGCGGACAACGAAGGCCCACGATTTCTCCAAGATCCAAGGCCGGTTCAAGACCCGCTTGTCGCTTTCCAGCGCCAACGTGGACGAGGTGATCCAGGAACGGCTCCTCGCCAAGAGGGGCGGTCCCGATGGCCCTATTGCCGCCGATTTGGGCATCCTGTTCCAAGAAAAGGGCGACATCCTCAAGCACCAACTCACGTTCTCAAACGTCGGCATGACGTTCAAGAATTTCCGGGATACCGAAGATTTCGTGCGGAACTACCCCTTCGCCCCATACCAGTTCCAACTGGTCCAGCGAATCTTCGAGGCCATCCGCAAGGCCGGTGCGACGGGGCTGCACCTTTCCCGTGGCGAACGGTCGATTCTCGATGCCTTCCAGTCGGCAGGGAAGCTCGTGGGCGACCAGGAGGTCGGTGTCCTGGTCCCGCTGTACCACTTCTACCCGTCCATCGAGAGTTTCCTCGACACGGCGGTCAAGCGGACCATTGATCAAGCTGCTGGCAACGGCAGTTTACAGCCGTTCGACATCAACCTCCTCCAAGTCCTCTTCCTCATCCGCTACGTCGATGAAATCAAGGGGAATGTCGATAATCTGGTCACCCTCTGCCTGAACGAAATCGACGCCGACCGGCTGGCACTGCGCCGGAAGATCGAAGAGTGTCTCCAGCGGCTCGAAAAGGAAACCCTGATCAGCCGCAACGGCGACAACTACTTCTTCCTGACCAACGAAGAGCGGGACATCAACCGGGAGATCAAAAACGTCGATCTCAGCGGTCATGAAGAGGCCGACCTGCTGGGCGAAATCATCTTCGGCGATGTCATCAAGGGGCAGCCCAAGCACCGCTTCACCGAAAACAAGATGGACTTCGCCTACAACCGGGTCTGCGACGGCTTCCCGGTCGGTCGGCGAGCCGAGGGCGGATTAAACGTCTCGATCATCACGCCCTTGGCCGACGACTACGAACTCTACCAGGACGAGCGGTGCGTCCTGGAAAGCAGTGGCGACGGCGGGCAGATCATCATTCGGCTCGACGACAATCCGGCCCTCGGTCGGGAAATCCGCAGCCACCTGAAGACCGACAAATACCTCCGCACCAAGGACGACGGCACCCTCCCCGCAACGACCAAACGCATTCACCGGGACTTGGCCGAGGACAACCGGGAGCGGCGGGTCCGGCTGGCCAATCTGCTGGGCAACATGCTCCGGGAAGCGAGCTACTTCGTGGCGGGCAACCGGCTCGACGTGAAGGGCGTCGCACCCTCGACGTGTCTCGATGAGGCTCTGGAATACCTCATCAGAAACACCTTCACCAAGATGAGCTACATCAAGAAGCTCAATGAGAATCCGCTCAAAGAGCTTCAGGCCATTCTCCGCAGCAACGACATCGGCCAGCAGACGCTCGCCCTCTCGATGCCGGAGGCGAACGCCCAGGCCATCGCCGAGGTCCGCAGCTACATCGAACTAGCGACCAAGGCCAGCCGTCCCATCGTGCTGTTTGACCTGATCGAGCGGTTCGCCCAGCGGCCCTACGGCTGGCCCGCCGACGAAGTGCTGATCCTGGTCGCCCGGCTCTTGGTCCTCCAGGAAATCCAACTCGTCATGGACGCCGCTCCGATGCCGCTGGATCGGGTCTACGAAAACGTCACCAAGTCGGCCAAGCAGCGGAAAATCAGCATCGTCCGCCGCAAGACGACCGACCCCAAGGCCATCCAGTCGGCCCGCAACCTGGGCAAGCAGGTCTTCGCCGAAATGGGACCGGACGGCGAGGACGCCCTGTTCACCTTCCTCACCAAGAAGCTCCAAGGCTGGGAGAAGAACCTCGGCGAATACAAGCTGCTGGCCGAAACCGGCAACTATCCCGGCAAAGACGGGATCGCCGATGGCCTGACGCTCTGCAAAGCTCTGCTTGCTTGCGACGACAGCTACAAGTTCATCGAACGCTTCAACGAGAGGAAGGACGATCTGCTCGACTTCTCGGACAGCTACGCCGAGATCGACCACTTCTACGAGCATCAGCGGCCCACCTGGGAAAAACTCCGGCGTGAGAGCGACCGCTTCCAACTCAACCGCATGGAATTGGAGCGGGACGACTCCGCAGGACCGGCCCTGAAGCGAATGCAAGAAATCCTGAAGGCCCCCAGCCCCTACGGACTCATCAAGGAAGCCGATGGGCTGATCGCCACGGTCGAGAGCGTGAATGCCAAACTCGTCGCCGACCGCCGTGCCGAGGCTCTCAAGGTGATCGAAACGCTCTGCACCCAGGTTGAGCAGGAGATCGCCACCGCCAAGGGAGACGACTCGCTCAAGTCGAGTTGCCTCTCCCGGCTTCAGTCGCTCCGAGGGCAGGTCGAACGGCAGGACAGCGTGGCCCACATCACCCAGGCCGAGCAGGAGGCCCAGCAAGCCTTCGACGACGCCGTGAGCAAGATCGAAGCCTGGGTGGCCAAGCAGCAGCCGCAGCCAACGGGCGGCGGTGAACCGGATAAATCATCCACTCCGACCATCAAGCCCCGCAAGGTGGTCGAGCCGTCGAAGCTGGTCGCCAGCCCCTACCTGGAGACGCTCGACGACGTGAACGGCTTCCTCGACAAACTCCGTAGCCAACTCGAAGAAGCCATCCACCAGGGACAACGAATTCAGATCAGGTAGTGTGCATGGTTTTTGAAGTCACAAAAGAGCAACTGATAACGCTGCAACGGCGGGCTAAACCGCCCCATGTGGTCATTCTGGGGGCTGGAGCGAGTCTGGCTGCGTTCTCGAACGGAGATAGAAACGGTCGGCGGTTGCCGCTAATGAAGAACATAGTCGAGGTCATCGGCTTGCAGGATGAAGTTAGTGGTATCTATCACGATCTGCACAACGACTTCGAGGCTCTGTACAGCCGACTGTATTCCGATGACCCGAAGGCAGAGGTCGCTCGCAAGATCGAACAGAGAATTGAGGATTATTTCAGTAAGCTGGAGTTGCCCAAACACGCCACGCTCTACGACTTCCTCCTGCTGTCGCTTCGAGAGAAGGATGCCGTCTTCACCTTCAATTGGGACCCCTTCTTATTCGATGCCTACAAACGTCTCAAGGATGTTGCCCCGCTTCCAGCAATTTACCATCTGCATGGAAACGTCCGAGTTGGCGTCTGCGGCAATTGTGGAAGGTCCGGTGAACGGGGCCAGCCTTGCTCGGCTTGTGGCAATACATTGAATCCGACACGTCTTCTCTATCCCGTCGAACAAAAGAACTATGCCGAGGACACGTTCATCGAGAGCCAGTGGAAGCTGGTGGAAGAGAAATTGAGCGAAGCGTGGTATGTCACGATCTTCGGCTACTCGGCACCCAAGACCGACCAGGAAGCCATTCGACTCTTCACGAATGCGTGGAAGGGCGAAGGCGAGGACAAGAAGCTGATCGAACGAGTCGAGATCATCGACATTCGTGACCAGTCCGAGTTGTTCAGCCAATGGTGGGACTTCGCCCACTTCGATCATATTGACGTTCGCCGCAGTTTCTTCGAGTCGGTTTTGGCAAGGTATCCACGTCGCACATGCGAAGCTCACGGATACATGGGTATCGACGGGCAGTTCGTCGAACCAATCCCGTGGCCCGGCAACCTCGAAGGTTTGAAGAACAGCGTGGCTGAGTTGGCAGCATACGAGAGAGACTCATGAACCGCAGCATCCTCAAGAAATACGCACCGCAGGCTCGGCGTGACTTTATTCAGGCCGTCACGGATCGGGCTTCGTACTATGGGTTGACCAAGAAGAAGACCGAGCCGGTCACGGTTCAGGGGGATACCGCCCTCATCGGTGGGCGGGCGTTTCCCAAGAAGGTCGCCGACCAGCGGAAGCGGTTGGAGGAGCGGATCGCCCGGCGTGGCTACGCTCAGGTCATGGAGGCGGTTGCCTACACTTGGTTCAACCGACTGGTCGCCATCCGGTTCATGGAACTGCACGGCTACCTGGAGCATGGCTATCGGGTGCTGAGTCATCCGTCAGGCGGCAACACACCGGAACTTCTGGAACATGCCGACTCGGTGGACCTGCCCGGCCTCGATCCGCAGCAGGTGATCGACCTCAAACTCGCTGGAAACAAAGACAGCGAGCTTTACCGGATGCTGCTGATCGCTCAGTGCAATGCCCTGCACTCGGCCATGCCGTTTCTGTTCGAGCGGATCGACGACGAGACGGAACTGCTGCTCCCCGACAACCTGCTGCACTCCGATTCGCTGATCCGCACGCTCGTCAGCGAAATCCCGGAAGAGGATTGGCAGGAGGTCGAGATCATCGGCTGGCTATACCAGTTCTACATCTCGGAGAAGAAGGATCAGGTCATCGGCAAGGTGGTCAAGAGCGAGGACATTCCCGCCGCCACACAGCTTTTCACGCCGAACTGGATCGTCAAGTATCTGGTGCAGAACAGCCTGGGCCGTCAGTGGGTGGCGACCTATCCGAACTCGTCGCTCAAGGGGGAGATGGAGTATTACATCGAACCCGCCGAGCAGACGCCGGAGGTCCAGCAGCAACTCAAGGCGATCACGCCCGACCGCCTCGATCCAGAACAGCTTACGCTGCTCGACCCCGCCTGCGGCTCCGGCCACATCCTGGTCGAAGCCTACGACCTGCTGAAAGCGATCTACCAGGAGCGGGGCTATCCAAAGAAAGACATTCCCCGACTGATCCTGACGAAGAACCTGTACGGCCTGGAGATCGACGACCGAGCCGCCCAGCTTGCGGCCTTCGCCCTGATGATGAAGGCCCGTGCCGACGACCGCCGCATCTTCGCCCAAGGCATCCAGCCGCACGTCCTCTCCATCCAGGAAAGCAAGGGGCTGGATGCGAAGGAGATCACCGAAGCTCTCAATGCTCCGCTCAGCGGTAATGGTGCTGCGGGAGACATCTCTCAGGCGGACGTGGCACATCTGATCGAACTGTTCGAGCATGGCAAGACCTTCGGCTCGCTAATCCGGGTGCCGGAGAAGCTCGCTGAGAACCTCCCTGGTATTTCTCAGCGGAATACGCAGGCACTTACAAGCGGTGATCTGTTCGCACAAACCGCCGCACGATCCCTTACAGCCCTCGCCGAGCAAAGCCAACTGCTGACGAAGAGGTATCAAGCTGTCGTAATGAATCCTCCTTACTTAAACGGCATGCCTGCAAGATTGAAGGCTTATGTAAACGACAATTTTCCCGACAATAAAGCTGATCTTTTCGCCGTCTTCATCGAGCGAGGATTTGAGTTGGCTGCTGAGCATGGCTTCAACGCTTTGATAACGATGCACAGTTGGATGTTTCTGTCGTCGTTTGAAGCACTCCGCATAAAATTGCTCGAATCCAAGACATTGCTCACGATGGCTCATCTGGGACCAAGGGCATTCTCGTCGATCTCCGGCGAGGTCGTGCAGACGACCGCTTTTGTCTGCTCGAATCGCCTCATAGCATCTTATCGGCCTACGTTCTTCGGCCTCACCGATGGCGACGAAGAGGAGAAGCGAACTCGCCTCAGAAGTCGCTCATGCTCGTTCTCACAGTTTTTGCAGGAGGAGTTTAAGGCCATTCCTGGCGAGCCTGTTGCTTACTGGACCAGCAGGGTGTTTCGGAGTGCGTTCGAGAACAGCCAATGCGTAAGAGATGCGGCCAAGTTGTGTTCAGGATTACAGACTGGAGACAACGAGCGATTCTTGCGACATTGGTGGGAAGTGTGCCATCAAAATATTGGCTTCGGAATGCGTAGCAATGAGGAATCAGTCGAAAGTCGGCGAATGTGGTTCCCGTTCAACAAGGGTGGCCCGTTTCGCAAGTGGGCTGGCAATAACGAACTTGTAGTGAACTGGTTCGATGGGGGCGAAGAACTACACGCAATGAAGCCAAAGGCGGTTCTTCGCAACTACAAATATTACTTCCGCAGAGGAATCACATGGTCAGCCCTGGCGTCGAAGCAGCTAAGCATGAGGCTTCATGAGGAAGGCTTTATCTTTGCGGACAAAGGGGAAACTATGTTTCCTCACGCAGAAAATGATTTCGCTGTTTTGATCTCGTATCTGAATAGTGTTGTCGCCAACCATTTTGTTGCTGCGGTGTCTCCAACCTTAGATTTCCATACGGGACCTATCGGCAACCTGCCCTTCCGCCGGCCTGCAACGGCAGGGCAGCACGCACAAGAACTAATTTCGCTCTCACTGGAGGATTGGAATAGCAGCGAGACGGCGTGGGATTTTGTTCGGCACCCTTTGCTTGCTATCTCACCTCTTGTTTCAGCCTCATTCAGTGACTGGGAACGACGTTGCGTCGCCACAATCCAACGAGTGAAGGCACTCGAAGAGGAGAATAACCGTCTCTTCATCGAGGCCTACGAATTGAGTGGTGAGCTTACGCCTGAGGTTCCCGAAGACCAAATCACCCTCTACCGTCCCGACCCTGAGGAGGACATCCAGCGTCTGATCTCCTACGCCATCGGTTGCATGATGGGGCGGTACAGCCTCGACAAGCCGGGCCTGATCTACGCCCACAGCGGCGGCGAAGGCTTCGACCCAGGCGAGTATCAGACCTTCCCCGCCGACAGCGACGGCATCATCCCGATCACCGACTTCGAGTGGTTCGACGACGACGCCGCCAACCGGCTGGAGGAGTTCATCGCCACCGCTTGGCCGAAGGACCACCTGGAGGAGAACCTGAAGTTCATCGCCGAGAGCATCGGCCAGAAGAAGAGCGAGTCGGCACGGGACGCCATTCGCCGCTACCTTTCCAGCGGCTTCTACAAGCATCACCTGTCGCTCTACAAGAAGAGGCCCATCTACTGGCTCTTCTCCAGCGGCAAGCAGCGAGCCTTTCAGTGCCTCGTCTACCTGCACCGCTACAACGCAGGCACCCTCTCCCGGATGCGAACCGAGTACGTCATCCCGCTGTCGGGCAAGATCGAGTCCCGCATCGACCAACTCGAACTCGACATCGAAGCCGCCTCCTCGACCTCGCACCAGAAGAAACTGACCAAGGAACGGGACGCCCTCGTCAAACACCGGGAAGAACTGCAAACCTTCGACGAAAAACTCCGCCACTACGCCGACCAACGCATCACCCTTGACCTCGACGACGGCGTGAAAGCCAACTACGGCAAATTCGGCGACCTGCTCGCCGAAGTGAAAGCGATCACTGGCAATAAACCAGAGTGAGAAATCAATGGGACAAAAATCTAAATGGTTCGCCGATAAGGATGGAGCAGCCTCCAAGATGTACGAGGACGTAGGTGCGAATAACTTCTTCACCTACGATGTGCCGGACTATCTCGATCATTTTTCGCTTCCAGTCCACACCAAGCAGTTGGCAGAAAAATGGACGGGAGTGACCGTAGCTGCATCCGGCGATCCGGTCACGGGAAGAGATTGGCTTGTCGTTGTTCCCTACAGGCTGGATTACGGGAAAGAAGCAGCAACCAAGGTCCATGACTTGGACCCGGTGGTGATGGTTCTCGATACCAATACGGGCACTCCGCATCCTTCGGGTGTTGTCGCCTATCACCAGAAGTTTACAGGTAGGACATCGTTGGTAGATGGACTGAACAGCGAACCCCTCGACGTTGCGGTCCAGGCCGTCAGGCAAGAACTGTTCACCGGCCTAGCTCCTCTTGAAGAGGCTCCTGCCGAGGTTGTCTCAGCACTGCACCACATGCACCAGAAATTTGGCCCGGCCTTCTGGGAGCGGCTTTGATGGACACCAAGCAACTCACCGACGCTCTCGGTCGCCTCTTCGACGAGGAAGGGGAACGGATCGTCTTTTGGAATGACCCGGAGAAGGAGTTCCTGAACTTTTTCGAGGGTCAACTCTTCTCGCCGCTGGCCAATGTCGAGGTGGTCCGCCTCGATCAGATCGGCGGACTCGAAGCCAAACTGCGTATCGAGCAGGACCAGCCGAATTCTCGTTTTCTGCTCTACTCGCCCGCTGAGGAGCCGGAGTTCGAGAAGGATTGGCTGCTGGATGTCCGCCTTTACAGCCGCAGCTTCCGGGCGGATCGGGCGTCGATCATTCTCGACCAGTTGAAGCTCGACAATCAGCACCTTCGCAGCCACATCGCCCAGCGTCGCAAGTTCTTCGACAACAAGGAGCGGCTGGCCAAGCTCAAGGCGTTGGTCATGCCCGACGACAACGACGGCGATCTCGACCGCAAGATGCTGGCGGTTGTCACCAGGGCCGACCAGCCGGAACTGTTCAACATCATTCGCACGCTGTATCACGCCTTCACCGAGGAGAGCGAACTCGACATCCACCAGCCGCCCCCGGTCTGGGAGCAGATCGAAAAGTTCGACCTCGACAAGCCGTTCTGGCAGATGGTGAAGACCGCCTTCGGCTACGACGAGGAGACGCCGAGCCTGGGGAACTTCCTCATCCGGCTGCTTGTGACCGATTACGCCCAGCACCTTCAGGGCGAATTGCCGGAATCGCTGCTGCACCTGCAACTGCCCGCAGCGGGCCGGTCGAACGCTGTGGTGTGTCTGGCTCAGTGGCGGGACAGCAGCAGCCGGGCGGCGAGCTACGACCTGCTCTCCGAACAGGTCGCCGCCACAATCCGCCTGAGCGACCACCTGCACGATCTGGACATTGACGCCCTGCTCGGCGTGAAGACGTTCCTGGATGTCGAGAAAGCGATCTGCCGCAGCTTGCGAGATCGAGTTGAATCGACCACCGACACGATCAATACCGATCACGTCCAGGAAATCGCCATCCAGCGGAAGAATGGCCATTGGGTGTCGGCCAGTGTGCAAGGGGCACCGCACATGCCCCGCAAGCCGCTGCGGGCGGTCTATGACGCTCTGGTGGCGGCGGCGGTTTTCTTCGACTTGAAGAATCGGCACCAGCACGGCTTCGATTTCGATTCCGCCTCGGCCATGTACCGGGCCTACGAGAATGACCTGTTCCGCTTCGACCAGTTGTACCGCCACTTCTGCGAAGCCGCCGACACTGCCGAAGCCCACAGCTTCGACGTACTGAAGAACCTGCGGGAGCAGGTCGAAGCGGCCTACGTCAATTGGTACATCACCCAGATGTCGCTGGCCTGGGGCAAGTTCGTGGACGGCGGACTGCTGGCCAACTGGAAGATCGACAAGATTCCCAACCAGCAGCGATTCTTCGAGAAGCACATCCAGCCTCGCTTGAAGGAATCCGAGCGACGGAAGACCTTCGTTATCATCAGTGACGCCTTCCGCTACGAAGCCGCCGAGGAACTGACCCGTGACCTGAACGGGAAATATCGCTTCGAGGCTGACATCTCCTCGCAACTTGGCGTGCTGCCCTCGTACACCCGGCTGGGCATGGCCAGCCTGCTGCCGCACAAGACCCTGGCTTACAACGCCAAGGGGGAAGTGCTGTGCGACGAGAAGCCCACGATGTCATCGGATCAGCGGGGCGAAATCCTGGCACCGCTGGAAGGCATGGTGGTGCGGGCCGACACGCTGCTGGGGATGAAGAAAAAAGAAGGCCGGGATTTGCTCGAAGGGCATCGGGTCGTCTACGCCTACCACGACCGCATCGACTCCACCGGCGACGACCGCAAGAGCGAAGGCGAGACGTTCGAGGCGTGCAGACGGACGATCAGCGAGCTTTGCGATCTGGTCCGTCACGCCATCAACAGCCTGAACTTCAACTATGTCGTCATCACGGCGGACCACGGCTTCCTGTTCACCGAGACGCAGCCCGGCGAGACGGACAAGAGCAAGCTCTCCGACAAGCCGCCCGGCACGGTAGTCGCCAAAAAGCGTTACCTGATTGGCCATAACCTCGGCAACTCTGAGGAAGTCTGGCACGGCGACACCAAGGCGACTGCCGGTGCCGAGGGGGGCATGGAGTTCTGGATTCCCAAGGGAGCGAATCGCTTCCACTTCATGGGCGGGGCCAGATTCATCCACGGGGGAGCGATGCCCCAGGAGGTCTGCGTGCCGGTCGTCACCGTGCGGCACCGCAAGGATGAGAAGACACGGGAGCGAACTAAAGAGAAGGATGTCACGGTCCACCTGCTGGGGACCAAGCACCGGATCACGACACCCCGTCACCGCTTCGAGTTCATCCAGATGGAGCCGGTCAGCGAGCGGGTCAAGCCGGTGACGTACAAGGTGGCTGTCTACGAAGGGAACGAGCCGGTCACGAACATCGAGAAAATCACGTTCGACAGCACGTCGGACAATATGGAGGACCGGAAGCGGTCGGTGACGCTGGTGCTTCAGGACCGCAAATACAACAAGCAAACCAAATACCGTCTCGTTCTGCGGGATGCCGAGACCGACGTTGAGCGGCAGAGCGTGGACGTGATTATCGACAGGGCTTTCACCGATGACTTCTGATTCCACCGCAGGCAGCAGCCTCGACGGCTTGCTGAATGAGCATTTTGCCGGAAAGGTCGTTCGCAAAGACCTCACCAAACTGGTGAAGGAAGGAGCGAACGTGCCGGTGTACGTTCTGGAGTACCTGCTCGGCTCGTACTGTGCCTCGGACGACGAGGAGACGATCCAGGACGGCCTGAAGACGGTGAAGAAGATTCTCTCGGAGAACTACGTTCGGCCCGACGAAGCCGAGAAGGTCAAGTCGCTGATCCGAGAGCGGGGCAGCTACAAGATCATCGACAAAGTGACGGTTCGCCTCAACGAGAAGCGGGACGTATATGAGGCCCTGCTCTCGAACCTCGGCGTGAAGGGTGCCGAGATTCCCACCGGCACGGTCAAGAAGTACGAGAAACTGCTGGCCGGGGGCATCTGGTGCATCATCACGATGGAGTATTTCTTCGAGGAGGGGCAGAAGGGATCGCCGTTCATCGTCAGCGAACTCAAGCCGATCCAGATGCCGGGCCTCGATCTGGAGGAACTGTTCGCCGGTCGGCGGCACTTCACCGAGGAGCAATGGCTCGACGTTTTGCTCCGCTCCTGCGGTTACGAGCCGACGCAGTTCGAGGAGCGGGTGAAGTGGCATCTGCTCTGCCGGATGGTGCCGCTGGTCGAGAACAACTTCAACGTCTGCGAGCTTGGCCCCCGTGGGACGGGCAAAAGCCACATCTACAAGGAGATCAGCCCCAACAGCATTTTGATCTCTGGTGGCCAAACCACGGTCGCCAACTTGTTCTACAACTTGGCCAGCCGTTCGGTCGGGCTGGTCGGCCTGTGGGACGTGGTGGCCTTCGACGAAGTGGCGGGCATCTCGTTCAAGGATAAGGACGGGGTGCAGATCATGAAGGACTATATGGCCAGTGGGTCGTTCGCCCGTGGCCGGGACTCGGTTGCCGCCTCGGCTTCGATGGTGTTCGTCGGCAACATCAACCAGCCGGTCGATACACTGGTCAAGACGAGCCACCTGCTGGCTCCATTCCCGGACGCCATGATCGACTCGGCCTTCTTCGACCGCTTCCACGCCTACATCCCTGGCTGGGAAATTCCGAAGATGCGGCCTGAGTTCTTCACGAACCAGTACGGGCTGATCGTCGATTACCTCGCCGAGTGGATGCGGGAGATGCGGAAGCGAACCTTCGGGGACGCCATCGACAAGCACTTCAAGCTGGGCCGGGACTTGAACCAGCGGGATTCCATCGCCGTCAAGCACACCGTCTCCGGGATGCTCAAACTGCTCTACCCGCACGAAGAATTCGACAAGGAGGCCGTCGCCCGCTGCCTCGATTACGCCCTGGAAACCCGCCGCCGAGTGAAGGAGCAACCCAAGAAGATCGGAGGAATGGAGTTCTACGACGTTCACTTCAGCTACATCGACCAGGAGACACGGGACGAGAAGTTCATCAGCGTGCCGGAGCAAGGTGGCGGCGGGCTGATCCCCGATGGCCCGCTCAATCCGGGCGTGATGCACACCATCGCCACCGGCAGCGGCGGTCATCTCGGTCTGTACCGGATGGAAACCCAGGTCACGGCGGGCAACGGTTCTTTGAAGCTGTCGGGGCTGGGATCGAACACCCAAGCGAAGGAAGGGATCAAAGTCGGCTTCGATTTCTTTAAGGCGAACGCCTCCAGGGTGAGTGCCTCGATCAAGACCGCCGACCATGATTACCACATCCACATCGTCGAACTGCACAACACCGGCCCCACGACGGCGATGACCCTCTCGGCCTTCGTCGCCCTCTGCTCGGCAGTGCTGGGCAAGCCGCTCCAATCGCAGTTGGTCGTGCTGGGCAGCATGAGCCTTGGGGGCAACATCATCCCGGTCGAAAATCTCGCCGAGTCGCTCCAGGTCGCCTTCGACGCCGGAGCCAAACGTATCCTGCTGCCGATGGCCAGCGTCAGCGACATCCCCACAGTTCCCGGCGAACTGTTCGCCAAGTTCCAGACCAGCTTTTATTCAGCCCCGACCGACGCCGTGTTCAAGGCGTTGGGCGTGGAGTGATTGTGACAAGATGAAAGCAAGCAGCACTCATTGGCTTCATGCCGTACTGGCATTCCTACTGACCATGCTGGCAGGCGGCATCCTTCTGCCGCTGCTTCGCTCGGAGCCAGAGCCGGTCCATGAATTCATCGTCGGCCTAAAGGCGTGGCAACGAATCGGCTTCATCTCGTTCCTAGCCATTTTGTTCACTTTCGTATTATTCAAGCTGCTCGCTCCCCGCCCCTTACACCTGCGGCACGCCACAACTCATCCTCCAGCGTGGGTGGGCGTGGTACTTGGAGTGATCTGTGTGGCGGTAGTCGATCTAACAGTCGGACTTGACCCAGAAGGTTATCCTGCGACCGCTTGGGAATGGCTGGGATATGCTGGCGGGTCGGTCTTGCTGGTGGGGGCGTACTGTGGAACTTGGAAGGAGCTGTTTTCGCTTTGCCGCCGCAGGAATAGAGATGCTGCCGAAGAAGGGGCCGAATCGACTCCACACCTGAGTCTTCAGAACATCGGAAGTGCCAGATGGGAGGACATCGAAGCGTGGTTGCAATCCGATGCACCAGCGGACTACGACTTTCTGGGCAACCGAGCGGTGGCGAACCGCCTGGGGACGATGCTGATCGACGGGACTCGCTCTATTGGTGTCGTTGGGCCATACGGAGCCGGAAAAACCAGCCTCGTAAGTTGGATCATCGAACGCATCGCTGGTCCTGAGCCGCAACTTCCGAAATTCTTCGTGTGCCACCATAGCTGCTGGGGGTTTGAGACTTCGGCCTCAGCCATCCATGACATGCTGAGCGAGGCGGTGCAGAAGGTCGGCGAGGAGATCGACACCTTTCATGTGGATTCATTGCCAGAGTCATACCGCCAAACATTCTCGGCGGGCGGGGATTGGATTGACGCTATCTCCAAGCTGGTGCTCCGAAGTCACAGCCCGATGGATCAATTCGGTCGTCTTTCACAATTGCTTTCTGATTTGAACGGGCAATTGGTCTTCATCGTTGAAGACCTGGATCGGAACGAGACTCGCAATTTTGAGGTTCAGGAAGTATTGGCGTTTCTCGAACGGCTAAAGAAATGCCGTAACATCTCGTTCATTTTGACGGGCGGGCAGCTTTCGTCCCGGCAGATCGACTTCGCCAAACTCTGTGATCACTTCGAGCGACTTCGAACAATTCAACCACGGCATCTATCGCCGTTGGTCTTGCGGGTTCGAGAGCGATGTCTCGATCAAGACGTGTTCTGCCATGAAGTTCTGGGTGATCCTGATCGGCAGTATGATTGGAGTCCTTTGAGCGGACTAATGATGCGAGACTATGACGAGTTTTCATTTTCGCAGGCAGTCGCAGCATTGCTTAACACGCCCCGCTCGTTGAGGCATGTTCTCGGTCGAACCTACTTCGCTTGGCGTCGCCTCTTCGGAGAAATTGACCTGGACCAACTACTGGCAGTGAATGTGCTCAGGTTTGGTGCCCCCGAATGCTTTCACTTCTTGGATCGGCGGTGGGATCGTCTCCACGCCCCTCCTTCGCAAGACCCCAGCTTTGGACGGGAGCGGATTGAACATATCCGGCAAGCCATCATTGACGACTGGAACAATACGATCCGAAACGTCGAATGGAATCCCGTTGCAGCATTGAAAGTGATGGAGGAGATTCTCCCTGCCACGGAGTATTGGCTAATCGACAGTTCGAGATCGGGGCGGTCTGGAGATACCCCACAGGGAGTCCACCAGGAGCGGTACTGGCTTCGAGCTATCAACGAAGTGATTGATGAGGATGATGTTCGAGATCAGGATGTAATTCGGCAGACCCGGCAATGGATGGAAGCTCCAAGTGCCGATGCTGAGTTAATTAGCAGTCTGACATCCTCGTCCCAGTTCAGCGACATCTGGGAGGACTTGGCGGGGAGACTTCTTTCAGACCAACCGGACAGAATCCTGCAAGTGTGTGAGCATGTGCTGAATCGAATCCTGCTAGAGCATGGGGCGGCGGCTTCGCATGACTCCCAGGGCTTTGTTGCAACTTGGCGGTTTGCGAACCGGCGAATACCTCGAAGAGCAGAGAATCGTGCTTGGCTCGAAGCACGCATTTCCGAGGCAGCGTCCATCAGCGTCGAGATGGTAAACAGCTTGTGGCATTACTACGGCACCCCTGGCCGTTACTCACTTCTGCAATCGGAGGATACGGACGCCGTTCGGCAACATGAAGTTCATGAATTGCAGTCGGTTCTGGTCGATGGCGAAGCATTAGGGCGAATTATCAGCCCTCAATACCCATATGTGCTGTACCAGCTTGTCTTTGACCCCGGCGATCACAACCCACATAGTGTCGGGGAGATTCCGACTTGGACGTGGTTAGCTCCAGTCCTTCTCGACGCACTGCGGCTAGGGAATGCAGTGGTCGCCGTTGGGGTCGCTACGTTGGTTGCCTCACGGGAGTCAGGGAGTCGGCGGGAGCCGTGGGCCGTTGATCCGAGCATCCTTTTTGCATTCTTCCCGGACGATGCTCAGGAAGTGGTCAATTTAATGAGCGATCTGTCGAGTCAGATAGAAGCAGCGGATCAGCAGCAGATCGTCAATGCCATTGTGGAATCTTCCCGGATGGCAATTCAGGAGAGAACAGCGGCAATCGAAGATGGTGAGGGCGGTGCCGATCAAGTGTGAGCCGTGTATTGAGTCACACTTCGGCAAGTGGAACAGTCGTTACATCCAGGAGCCAAATGACAATAAACCCTCAGTTCATAATCTGAAAGACAAGTCACTGTTTGTTCTTATCCTACTCTTTGGGTTTCAGTTTTTCGCTCCAACGCTTCCAAAGCGTATCCTCTGTGAAGCAGGTGTTTCCGCTCGTCGAGAGCGAGTCGAATGGCCTCGGTGACATCGGCGGCAACTTCCTCGAAGACGAGCCCTCCAAAGCCGATCTCCCGATGTGCAAACTGCCCCCTGGAGAGACACCGAGTGACTTCTGAAAGCGAGGTCGAGGGGTTGCTCCGGGAATAGTAGAGCGTCACCGCATCCCTCGGCAGTTCGGCAACGCCTCGGTGAGTTGCTCAATTCCCGCCTCAGTTAATCCGGTCCCGCTGACATGGAGCGTGTGCAGGTTCTTGAGCGAAATCAGCACCGGAACGCTCTCGTCGGTGATCGCCGTCTGACTCAGTGAGATACGGCCCAGCCACGGCATCTTCTGAAGCGGTTCGATTCCGGCGTCGGTGAGCGGCACGGCGGCGATGTCCAACGAGGTTAGGTTCTTCAGGCCGACCAGCTTCTCGACGGCCCCGTCCCCGATCTTCGTCGCCGACAGGTTCAGCGTCCGAAGCTCCTGCATGTCCTTCAGGTGGTCCAGGCCATCGTTGGTCACTCTCGTTTGCCACAGATGCAGATGGCGAAGGCTCGTCAGCCCAGAGAGATGCCGGAGGCCCTCGTCTGAAATCGTCGTCCCGTTGAGATTCAGGTTCTCGATATGCTGAAGCTCCGAGAGCCGAGCGAGATCAGCGTCGTCGATGATGCGGTTGTTGTTCAGGTCGATGCCGATGACCGCCACCGGGCCGGTGGGCAGATCGTCGAGCGAGTCGATCTCCTTCGCAGGCTCGTAAAGGCGGACCCTGCCGCCGAGCGACAACACCCAGCGAGCTTCGGCGGAATCGTCCCTGGTGGGAACGATCTGCCGTGATGAAGCAGCTTCGGTTCGCAGAGCTTCTGGTGACTCGATGACCGCCCATGCCACTCCGGCCACGATGGCCAGGGCGACGAATGCTCCGACCGCCCATTTCCACGGACGCTTGGCTGGCTTTCCGAGATACCTCCGCAGGTCGGCAGCCAATTCGCTGGCCAACGAATAGCGATCTTCCGGGGACCGGGCGAGGCACTTCAGGCAAATTCGCCGTAGCTCGGCTGGAACGGTGGTAGACATCTCCGGCAAAGCCCCAGCAGTGATCTTCCGGCGAAGCTCCGATGGGTTCACTGCCTCGAACGGTAGCCGTCCAGTGAGCGACTCGTAGAGGACGACGCCGAGGGCATAGATGTCGGTGCGATGGTCTACGATTTCAGCGTCGATCTGCTCCGGGGCCATGTAGGGCAGCGTTCCCAGACTTCGCTGCCGGTCGGCCTCAAGCTCCTCGATGCTGGCGGCGATCCCGAAATCGGTCAGCAAAGCCCGACCGTGATGGTCAATCAGGATGTTCGACGGCTTGATGTCCCGATGAATGAAGCCTTCCCGGTGGGCGTAGTCCAGCGTTTCGGCGACTTCGGCGATCAGCCGGGCAATCTCTTCCGGTGGAAGTTGCCCCGCCTTGATCCGGTCAGCGAGAGAGCCACCCTCCACAAAGTCTGAGACAATGACACAAAGCTTCCCGTCTCGACTCACATCGAAGACCGGCACGATGCCGGGATGCTTTAGCCGAGCGACTCGCCGAGCCTCGGCAACGAACTTCTCGGCCTGATCCTTGGACAGCCTTCCTGGCTTGGGCAGCTTGACGGCGACCTTCCGCTCAAGCTCCAGGTCGAACCCCTGCCAGACCTGACCAAAGCCGCCCTCGGCGATGAAGTGGTCGAGCCGGTAACGTCCAGCCAAGGGGTCGGGAGGCGGGTCGGGTATCTCGCCCGAAGGTTCATCGTCATCGCCGTCCACCGGCTTCTTGACCCACTCCAGGGCTTTCAAGGCGTGGATGCGACGGGAAAGTTCCTCGACCAGTTCAGGGCAGTCCCGGCAAAGTTCCTCAGCGGGAACGTCCCGGCCTTCCTCCAGAATCTCCTCCCACCGGAGCAATAGCTCGGCCAGCCGTTCTTCGTTGGGATCAGTCCTGGGGCCGCTGACCATCCATCGCCTCGTACAATTTCAAACGGGCTGCCTGCCATCGTCGCTTCAAGGTGCGAAGGGAAATGCCGAGTGCCTGGGCTGCTTCCTCCTGGCTCAAGCCGTCGTACCAGAGCAGATCGAAGACCTCCCGCTCGTCATCGGGTAGTTTCTCAACCTCCGCATGGAACTCGGACCACTGCTCCAGGTTCGTTGGTTCGTGCGGCGTCGAATGAACAGAACCGCCCTCGTCGTCGGCTGGTTGGCCGTCCGTGTGATGATTGGCACCGCCGCCATGCGGGCCAAAGTGGTGCTTAGCGAGGTCGAGCAGTTCCCGGCGAATTTGGACGGCAGCGAGATTGAAGAAGTGCCGGACGGACTCGATCTCCACCCGCTCCAACGCTCGGTGGAGCCGAAGCATTGCATTCTGGCAAACGTCATCGGTCTGTTCCCATCTCCGCAGGCTTGGATAGCCATTGAGCATCTTCCGAGTCAGCTTCACCAGTCGCTCGCACGCATGATCGAGCAGTGCGGCACGGGCGGCAACTTCGCCCGTGGCAGCCATCTCGATCAAGTTGTGGAGCTTGGTATCCGCCATCGGCACGGCTCAAAGCATTGGGAACATATCGGAAAGCCCCGATTCTACCCAACTCTTGAGCCATTTTCCTGTGCCGATGGCATTCCCCTTCATCCTGAAATGCGAGGGTCGAAGCCACGGAGGGCCAAAAATCTGGCTGACCTCGCATTGTTCGGGAATTCTTTCGATTTTTTCTCCGGCCCGTGGCCCTCGAACGCTTCGGCGGTCGCACAGCAGGATAGAGGGAGTTTCTGAACTAGCGGCAGCGTGCTGCGTCTCAGAGGATGGGGTCCGTCTAATCTTCAGCGGGAGAGCGACATGCGGAAAATTGCGGCGGGATTGGTGGTGCTGATCGGAGCGGTCTGGTGGTTCGGCGGATTCGGGGCCAGGGGCGAGGTCGCCAAGGCGAAGGCCCTGGAGAAGATCGACTCGCTCCTTGGAAAGATGGACGTGCAGCGAACCGAGATCGACCACGAACTGCGGAGCCTCAAGAACGCCGTCACCGGCATCAAGAAGGCCAAGATCAAAGCCCAGGTGAAGCACGACCAGATCGGTCGGCAGGCCGAGCCACTGCGGGATCAGATCGCCCAGGCCGACACTACGCTCCGCAAACTTCGTGGCTACCTCGAAGCGGGCGAGCCGGTCGAAATCGCTGGGAAGACGTATACACCGGACGACCTCAAGAAGATGGCCAGCGACGTGATCGAAACTCGTAAGGGTCATGTCCAGCAGATGGCCGGGCTGGAGAAGTCGCAGGCCGAATTGCAGAAGGTCATCGCCGGATTGGATCGCAAGCAGCGGGGAATCGAGAGCCGCATCAGCGGGATGGAATCGCAGATCGCCCAGATCGACGCCCAGGCCGACGCTCTGAAGGCGATGAAGGATGCCTCGGCAACTCTCGGCGATAACGATGCGACCCTCGAAGAAAACGTCGCCTCTCTGGAAGACAAGGTGAATGATCTCTTCACCGACGTGCAGGTCGAAATGGCCGTCGAGAGCGAGGAGTGGGATTTGGCCACCGCCGAGGGCGAGATCGACTCCGTGGATGTCTTCATCTCCGCCACGCAAGGTTCGGGGGACACCATCTCGGAGATCGACCGGATTCTGGGCGAAGGCAATTGAGGAACGACACGGACCAGCATGATGACCAATTCTTCAACTCCACCGCCGCTCCCGCCTCCGCTGCCATCAGGACCGCCACCCGATGTCCGCCCTCTTCTCACGAAGCGACGGGTGGCGGCGGTGGGGTGCTGCCTCCTCCTGCTTCTCTGGTTTCGAGGCTGCGGTTCTTCCGAAGTCGAGGATCGGCTTGTCGGCAAGTGGAAATTGGTGGATGGCGAGCAGGCAGGGTCCACGCTCGAATTCACCGAAGGCGGGAAGGTCTTGCTCAAGAACGGCAATGATGCTGCTCAAGTGGGTGTCTACTCACTTCGCTCCTCGTCGCTTTCCATCGGAAAGGGCGACCAATCTGAACGGTGGGCTGCCAAATATGAAGTCGAGTTCCGTTCTCCTGACGACGTTCTTTTTGTTCTCACCGACGATGGGCTGGGGCAGGACAGCTTCGCCAAGCTGAGCGGTAGCTGGCGGTCTTCTTCTCGATCTGGGGGAACATCACCCCAAGAAACGGCCCAACAGCAACGGGAACTGCCGAGGATCATCGGCAAGTGGCGACTCGCAGACGGAAGACACATGGGAAGCACGGTCGAATTTACCCAAGGCGGAAAAGTCCTTCACACCGAAGCGTATGAAGGGCGAACGAGCGGCAGGGTCGATGTAGGGATGTTCTCTGTCGATGGGGCATCGCTAACTGTCCGTAGCTCAGACCGCTCCGAGCGGGATGCCGCTGTCTACGAAGTCGAGTTCCTCAATGACTCAGAGATCGTCCTGGCTCGAACCAAGTATCGTCTGGGCTTCGGTAGCCTCGGTGGGCGATGGCACAGAATCGGTTCAGCACCCGTGGTTGGCATTCGCAGCCCCGCTCTGGCCTCCCTGGAGGCGAAACGAGAAGCTCTTGAACAGCGGCGGGCACAGATCGGCACGCTGGTCGAAAGAGCCGAGGCGGACAAGCAACGGGTCGTCGCACGATTGCGAGCGATGGGAGCGACCTCGGCCAAGTCCATTCCCAACACGTCGGAAGCTCGACGCCTCGTTTCGGAACTGCAACGGCTTTCCAGCGAAATTGCCTCCCTTCAACGAGATGCTTTGACGCTTGATGAAGCCATCGCCAAGGCCGGATCACTGGCTCGCCGAATGGAACAGTCCGAGATCGCCATTACCGACGACGAGTTGGGCGGGTTGTCGGTCGATCTGCGGTCGGCCAGTGACGGTTCGCCCAGAACGACCACGCCGATTGAAATCGAAACTCTTCTCGATGCCGAGTTGTCGGGCAAATGATTTGGAATCGAGACTTGAAAGTTCGCTGATGGCGAATCCACCGATCCCCGACATCCAGGCAGCCATTTGCGGCGCCCAGGTTTACGGGACCGGAATAACTGGCGGAACTCTGGAATAGATTGGCTGGAGAGGAATCCCGCCCCGTATCCCGCCGCTTACCCCGCCGGGTAGATTTTATCTAGAACCCCGCTTCTTGTCTTGGTCTGAGCGGGAAGTGCGCGCGAAAAAGGGAGGAACGAGGTCCGTGTGGTGCGCGACCCCCGCTCCACCCGTCAACGAGAAAGCCAGCCCTGAGTATCGAA
>LSQX01220717.1_pt1 | contig 20889 bp, 16 predicted proteins | sample 654561 | NCBI WGS metagenome assembly LSQX01 (sample SAMN04489861, study PRJNA283612) | anaerobic digester metagenome | isolation source: 4 biogas reactors fed with cattle manure at either 37C or 55C with and... | place: Denmark: Kongens Lyngby | collected 2014 | reverse complement strand
GCCAATGACGGCCCATTGTTACCTAGACATGCTGGGAGAACTGGCCATTACCGCCAGTCACAGTCGTCCGCGGGTGAGCAACGACAACCCGATGAGCGAGTCTCGATTCAAAACCCTGAAGTACCAGCCGGACTACCCGCGGCGCTTCGACAACTACGGCCACGCCAAGCGCTGGTGCGAGGATTATGTGCAGTGGTACAATCACGTCCATCAACACAGTGGATTGAATGGATTTACACCGCACCAAGTGTTTGCCGGTGACTATCGAGACATCGCCATAACGAAGCTAGCTGCGCTGTATGGCGTGTACCATCGGCATCCCGAACGATTCACCAAGGGGCGACCTGTCGTGCAAATGCCGCCAAGCGAAGTCTGTATCAACCCTGTGCCTGCGGATGCCGACCCATCCATTCACGAGAGAGGAGTCAATTTTCCAACCCTAAATCGGGCCATCGAAAAACAACTTAACTTTCACTGAAGTGGTTCAAACAAGGTTGACACGTTCCGAAACATTAATCTCCAAGAAGTAACTCATTTAATTAAAGAGCACTATGAAAAGACACTCTCTCCCGCCAATAAAAAATCAAAAAAGACCAACAAACTTCATCTGGTTGGACACGATTATGTAAACAAAAACCTAAGCAATCTTATCAAAACGAGCAACAACAAAACCAACGATAACACTTATCACTATGAAACACCATGTTACTATAAACCTTGCTGGCTATTAAGCGAAAACCCAAATTTGAGTTTTGTAATTGACAATACACAAAAAAAAGAAACAAAAAACGAGTTACTTAACCACAAAACAGTTAGACGATTTGCGAGAAAACATACTGGCAAAAACGATTTTTATAGTTACTTAGCTACAAAGCGCAATTTGCATGACTCCATAGTATTTAACTTACATTCATTTAAATACAATAAATCCACAACAACGATCAAACTCAATTTTGGCATCGGAGCATATCGAAATTATATAAATCTCAATGAAGCCATTGTTTCTGAAACCAAATTTTCAACTTTTTTAAAAAATTATTCTTCAGAACAAGAAGTACTAAAAATCAGAAAATTTTTCCTTAATCATCTCCTAAAAAGTTCATTGCACCAAATAAGAAAACTAATACCATTTTCCAACATTCTGGATTATGAAAAACATCCTTGTTCAATTGGTTTAAATGTATTTACTGTCTTCAAAGCAGAAAACAGGTATTACACAATTTTCCAAAATAGAAACCCTAATTTAGTAGAAAATCCTGGTTTTAAACATGTATTGCCTGCAGGTACCTATCAACCCTTCTCATTACAAGTAGGATATAGACGGGAAGACTATCACCATGGGGATTTTTCCCACACTGTATTCCGAGAATTAGCGGAAGAACTCTTTGATGTCGAACAATTACAAAATGCAAATGAACCCGATGCTGTCCTAATGGATGAACTTGTGATAGAGAAAAAACTACTCACCGATCAAAGTGTAGCTGTCAGAGCCACAATTGGAGAATTGTTTAATATTAGAATAAATGATAATTTTGAAATAGAAAAGCTGGACCAAAAAGGCGCTCTCAGACTGATACCAACCGCTTTTTATATAGACTTGCTTTCTCTTAAGCCTCAAGTCTCTCTCTTCCTCTACTTTGAATCTGACAAACTATTAGATTTTATGGCAAAAGTCCCCCTGTCTAATAGAATAGAAGGCAATGCAAATTATGTAGAAGTTGACAGCGATGAGTTCTACAACATTATAAAAGACCACTTGTTCACCGGAAATTTCACGCACACTGGAATAATTCCTTTTATTGAGGGATATTCTTATTTCAAAAAAATGAGTAATTCAGGACTTACGAGGTAAGAATTTACACATATATATTTACGCTGACTTTTACTTCCACTTTCATTAATGATGACATTCATTGACTTTGATAATTCTTGTTTAACCTTTCCTGGCGAACACCAGGAGGTGCTCTGCTATGTGCTACGCGCGAAACTGGCAACCTCTCTGGCCACACTGAATCCGATAGCGGCGGACTTACGAAGTATCAAGCCCTCCAAGCCCTGCCGTGTTCACACCTGTTTTTGCTGGATTATTTCGGTTGATCGCATATAGCCCTTGGCCATGAAACACAGGCAATTCCACAGGCAATCTCCATGAAACACTGGCAACCCAACAGGCAATTTCCATGAAACCGCACCTGGCCATATCCTGCGGCGATCCCGCGGGCATCTCCTACGAAGTCGTCCTGCGCAGCTTTCTGCCCGCCCACCAAGCGGCGCGCCTCGTCCTCTTCGGACACTGGCCCACCTTCGCGGCCCTGCAACGGCAATTCCCCAGCGACGATGTCCCCGAAATCGAATTGGTAGACCGCCCCACCCGCACCGCGCGAAACGTCGTGCAATTCGTCTCCAGCGACGGTCCCGACGGCCCCATCGACGGCCCCGGCCTCGACAACGCCAACGCCCAGCTCGAAGCCCTGCAAGCCGCCACCGACGCGGTCCTCGACGGCACCTGCGACGCCCTGGTCACCGCCCCGGTCTGCAAGAGCGAAATCGCGCGCATCCAACCCGACTTTGTCGGCCACACCGAGTACCTGGCCCAGCGCTGCGCCCTCGAAAACGACGACGTCACCATGGTGTTCGCCTCCGACAACCTCACCGTGGGCCTCGTGGCCACCCATGTTCCCTTTCGCGACATCCCCGACACCCTCACCCCCAAAAACCTCCACCGCACGCTGAAGCACATCGTGCAAATCACCCGCGCCCTCCGCGACGTGGCCCTGCCCCACATCGGCGTGGCGGCCCTCAATCCCCACGCGGGCGAAGACTGCCTCCTGGGCCTCGAAGAGCACGACATCCTCACCCCGTTTTGCCGCGCCTTCGACGACCTAAACGACATTCAAATCTTCGGCCCCATTCCCGCCGACACCCTGTTTCGCGACGCCCTCGCCGGCAAGTACCACGGCGTCATCGCGGCCTACCACGACCAGGCCATGATACCGCTCAAGCTCACCGGCACCGGCGCCACGGTCAACATCACCGCCGGGCTGCCCTTCGTCCGCACCAGTCCCGACCACGGCGTGGCCCGGGACATCGCCCGCACCGGACGCGCCGATCCCCGGGGCATGCAAGGCGCCATCGCCACCGCCCTGCGACTCATCCCGCGCCCCTAAACCGCGCCCATGACTGCGCCCTTCGCCACCGCCAAAGACATCGACGCCCTGCGCCAACGCCTGGGGGCCGCCCTGTCGCGCACCAGCCGGCAATACGGCCTGCTGGCGCCCGGCGATCGCATCCTCGTGGCGGTCAGCGGCGGCAAGGACAGTTACGCCCTGCTCCACCTGCTCCAGCGCGTGTCGCGCAAACTCCCCTTTGCCATCTCGCTACACGCCATCCACGTGCACGCGGGGCACCCCGAGCACGACCCCACTCCCCTGCTCGACTGGCTCGCGAACACCGGCGTTCCCTTTGACATCGCCCGCGCCAACTTCTACGCCGATGTCCAGCAGCACACCCAAGCCGGGGAGTCGCCCTGCGCCCTTTGCTCGCGCATGCGCCGCGGCGTGCTCTACACCTGGGCCCAAAAACGCGGATGCAACAAAATCGCGTTGGGGCACCACCTGGAAGACACCCTGGCCACCTTCATGATGAACCTGTGCTACACCGGGCGCCTGCAGGCCATGCCGCCGCGCTACACCACCGCCGACGGCCGCTTCGAGGTCATTCGCCCCCTGGTCGAGATCTCCCAAGCCGACATCGCCGCCCTCGCCCAAGCCCTGCGCTTCCCCATCGTCGCTTGCCGCACGTGTCCCCCCATGCCCCACCACCGCCGCACCTATATGGAAGAATGGCTAGAGACCCTGAGCGCCCAGCACCCGCGCCTCAAAACCGTGATGCTCGGCGCCCTCAAAAACGTGCGCCCCACCCACCTGTTCGACCCTACCGTGCAACGGGTGCCCCGCGAACCGAACGACGAGCCCTAGGGCACGCGCACGCGCTGCTACCGCAACCATCCCTGTTGGGTGCGCTGCACCATCAACGCAAACAGCGACTCCATCTGCGCTTGGGCGCTGCGCGACTCGGCGATGCCCACGGCGCGGGCGATGGCTTCAAAGGTCGACAACCCGTCGCTGCGCGACTGCTTGCGCAATCCCCAGTTCGAAGGCGAACCTTGGGGCAACACTGCGGTTTCGGCCTGCGCCAATCCGGGGATGCGCCGGGCCATGCGCGCCGCCTGTCCCCAATTGCCGTCGGGGAACACCAGGGTGAGCGGGCGCGGGTCCGCCGACAGAAATGCCGGGGACAACACCGCTGCGTCCGGCTTGGGAAACACCAGCAGCACGCGCCTATCGGGTACGAACAAGTCCTGTGCCGTTATGGGCGCGTCGGGAAAACCGTGGACGCGCATCTCGCTGTTGGCGAGCACCTCTAGGGCCAGCGGTCCCGTGGCCGAGGGCTTGCGCACTTCGGTGCGGTGCACCATGAGGAGCACCCGGGTGCGCAGGTCGATGCGAGGGATGTGCTCGCAGAAGCAAAACCCCGCGTGCATGCGGCAGCGCGGACAGCGGTCGTTGCGCCTAAAACGCATGTCCTAAGGGTGGCTGTGAAGCGCGGGTGAACACGGTGTTCAAAGGGACGTGTCGGTGGCGCCCACGCGCGTCGAGAGCTGCGCGGCGATCTCCGCTGCCATGGCCCGCACCGATTCGGGCAAGGTGGCGTCTTGCGAGATGCGCCGCATGTGGGGATAGGCCCGGGTGTCGCCGATGCGGGCGATCTCCGCCAATGTGCGCGCCGCCAAACTGGCATTGGTGCTCAGCAGCACTTGCTTCTTCGAGAAGTCGAAGGCCACCGCCTCTTCGCAAGCGGCCTCTCGATTGTGACGGTCGAAGAAGGCGATCATTTTGGGCGAGGAGTCCGCGGCCCCGATGTTGCCCAGGGCGCCCAAGACCATGCACAGGGTCTGCACGTCGGTCTCGGTGTCGGCTTCGAGGTGCGCTTCGAGCCAGGGAAGCCCCAGGGGCGTCTCTAAGCGATTGAGGACAAAGATGGCCTGGTGCAGCAAGTCGCGTTCCAGCTCGCCCGACTCGATGACGTCCACCACAAACTGCCCGGCGTCCGCCAGGTCTTGCGGGCTGAACACCCGCATGTTTTTGCCCACCAGCGCCAGGGACAACAGGGCGTCCGAGCGGTGCGCGTCCAAGTGGGGCCAGGCCGAGATCGCCGCCCGCACCAATCGTCCGTCGCCGATGCGCGCCAACGCGCCCAAGGCTGCCGCGCGCTCCTCGGCATTGCCGGTGAAGGCCAGGGTTTCCAGGGCGTCCGCCAAAACGCTGTCGATGCGAGCACCCGCCGCCAACGCCGCCCACTCCCGCCCTGCTCCGGGCTGCTCGATGATGCGTCCCAAGGCGCGGGTAAAGTCCTCGTCGCCGGTGAAGTACACCGAGGTCTCGGCTCCGGAGCGCCGCGTCGCCGCATCGGTGGCGCGCAACTCCGCCATGGCCGCCCACTTGCGCATGCGAAACACCAGGGCGCCCTGCCCCAGCGCATCAAACACCACCACGAGCACCAGCAGCAGCGCCAGAAAGATGAAGACGATTTTGCTGCCCGTCGCCTTGAGATGCCCCAGAGATATCGGGGGTTCATCGGTGGACGCCCCTTCCGGAGTCGCTGTCCCCGCCGGGACGCCGCCCCACACGTTGGGCCCCCAGAGCAGGCGAGACACCAGCAGCGTCTGCACCGCCGCCGCCGCCACCAACAAGCCCATGAACCAAGCGGTCTTGGCAAAGTTGTCCGCCGCCGACACCGACACTTCGCGGATGTGGTGCGACAGCGGAAAGATCAGCGCCATGGCCAGCCCGGTGCCACACAGCGTGAGCACCAGCAGCAGGGGCAGGCGTTGCGCCCAGTCTTTGAGGCGGTTCATGAGTCTTGTGCGTAGGCCACCTCAGGCACGCGCCCATCGATTTCGAGGGTGCGCAGGGCGGCGAGCAAGGTGTCGGCGTGGGCCTTGGTCACGCTGATAAAGGTGGAGCGGGTCAACATGTGCACCTTGCCGATGTCGGAGCGCTGCAGTCCGCTGCGCTCGATAATGTCTTTCACAAAGGTCGAGACACGCAGACCGTCCTTGCGGCCGGCGTCGAGATAAAACTCCACGGTGTCGGGGTCTTTGGCCCCCACCGGCGGCGTGGCCAGGGGGATGTCCTCGGCGTTTTCGGGCGCGGCCTTGGGAGCGGTGTCATCCGGACGGGGCTCCGCAGAGCGCGCCGGGGTGCTGAGCACATTATCTGGCGCATCGGACGGTTTGGCTTTGCGCTCGCCCCCGCCTCCGGACTTGCGGGGCTTTTTGTCGGCCGGTTTCTCTGCGGGTTTCTCCGCCTTTTTATCGACCGGTTTCTCTACAGGCTTCTCCGCTTTTTTATCGACCGGTTTCTCTACGGGCTTCTCTGCCTTTTTATCAACAGGCTTCTCGACGGGCTTCTCTGCGGCCTTCCCAGTGGGCTTGCCCGCGGGCGCTTGCGATGCCTCGGCGAAGTGCCATTGCAACAGCGCCGCCACCAAGCGCTCGGCATTGGTGTCGCTCATCAGGCGCCGGGCCAGCGAGCACATCTTGGGCGGTAGCGCCGCGCCGTTGAGTTGGGCTTTGAGTTCGCTGATGCGGGCGAGTTCCTGGCGCTTTTGCTCTTGCTCGGCCGTGGGCAGCGCCTTTTCGATGGGGAAGATTTTGTAGGTCAGGCGCAGGGTGTAGAGGTTGCCGATGTCCTGCGGGGCGATGAGGGAGATGGCGCAGCCGTGTCGTCCCTGTCGGCCCGTGCGGCCCGTGCGGTGGATGTAGACTTCGAGGGATTCCGGGAAGGTGTAGTTGATGACGTGGCTCAAGTGCGAGATGTCGATGCCGCGCGCCGCCACGTCCGTGGCCACCAAGAACTGGATGTCCTTGCGCCGCACCCGCGCCATCACCTTTTCGCGCTCGGGTTGCGACATGTCCGAGTTGATCCAGGTGGCGTTGAAGCCCGCCTCGCGCAGCGCCCCGGAGACCATTTGCGTCTCGTCGCGGGTGTTGCAAAAGACAATGGCCGACGCGGGTTGCTCTTCGCGCAGCACGCGGATCAAATCGGCGGTGCGGCCGATGCCGGACACCAAGTAGATGAAGTGACTGATCTCCGATGCCCCCACCGCGTCGCCCGAAACGCTGATGGTGAGCGCGTCGTCCATGTAACGGCCGGCCAGGCGCTTGATGTCGTCGGGGATGGTGGCCGAGAACAGCAGAGTTTGTCGGCGCCGGGGCAAGTGCTCGATGATCTCGGAGATCTCGCGTTCAAACCCCATGGAGAGCATCTCGTCAGCCTCGTCGAGCACGAGGATTTGCAGCGACGCAAAGGAAATGGTTTTGCGGCGGATGTGATCGAGGATGCGCCCCGGTGTGCCCGCGATGATTTGGGCGCCGGCCGCGACCTCGTCGACCTGTTTGGAAAAGGACACGCCGCCGTACACCGCAGCGCAGGCAATGCCCCGCCCTGCGCCGATGGCGTTGATTTCCTTCGACACCTGGGCGGCGAGCTCGCGCGTGGGGGTCATGATGAGGGCCTTCACGCCGGGGGAGGTCAGCGACATGGTCTGCACGATGGGAATGCCGAAGGCCGCGGTCTTGCCCGTCCCGGTCTGGGCCATCACAATGGCGTCCTGTCCTTTAATGATGGTGTCGAAGGAAGTGGCTTGTACCGGTGTCGGTTGCGTGAAGCCCATCTTTTCGATGGCGGCCAAGACCTCGGGAAGTAGGCGGAAATCCGCAAAGGATGCGGGGGGTTGCGCGGGTTCGTTTTGAGCATTCATGATGGGACCTTTGTGCATTGAGCGTTGTCTTTTGTGTGATCGTCGTGGCGGCGTGCCACCTCTCCGGGCCGAAGCGCCGGATAACCATACGGGGGCTTTTAAATAGCCCTGTGCGGGCGCCATCGTCAAGTAACAGTGGCGCAAAGTCCGTACAACGACAAATCTTCGCCCTGTTTGACACCAGCATCCCGTGTACGGACGAATGTCGTCAGAGTCATTATTTAAGTCATTATTTAACGCCGGCTACCCGCAAGGAGCGAAAAAGACGTCGCAAACGTCCCCTGCGGTGGGAGAGTGAAAAAGTGCCTTTTTCGGTGGCGGATTGCCATATATTGTGTACCATACCTGCCGACCACCATATATATAGTGATATATGTGTAGTGCAGTTGATATACAATATGTTGCCATAGCGGCACCGGTTGTTGCGCGTCTCCCCTGTTTCACAACCGCATTCCGGTGCCCCACCTGGCATTCGAGGTCATTTTTATGAGAATCAAAAGCCTGACACTCTCTGGATTCAAATCCTTTTGCGACAACACCAAGGTGCTGTTCGACAACGCGCTCACCGCTGTGGTGGGCCCCAACGGCTGCGGCAAGAGCAACATCGTTGACGCCATCCGCTGGGGCTTGGGCGAACAATCCGCCAAAAACCTCCGCGGCCGCGGCATGGACGACGTCATCTTCAACGGCTCCGAAAAACGCGGCCCCCAATCCTTGGCCGAGGTCACCATCACCTTCGACAACACCGACGGCCTCTCCCACCCGCTCTACGTCGACTACCCCGAGGTCTCCGTCACGCGGCGCCTGCACCGCGACGGCACCAGCGAGTACCTCATCAACAAAACCCCGTGCCGCCTCAAAGACATCACCGACCTCTTCCTGGGCACCGGTGGGGGCGCCCGAGCCTACTCCATCATCGAGCAGGGCCGCATCGGCCTCATCGTCAGTTCCCGCTCCGAAGACCGCCGCGCCATGTTCGAAGAAGCCGCCGGCATCACGCGCTTCAAAAAGGCCCGCACCACCGCCCTGCGCAAAATGGAGCTCACCCAGCAAAACCTGCTGCGCATTACCGACGTCATCCGCGAAATGGACCGCAACCTCGCCAGCCTGCGCAAACAGGCGCGCAAGGCCGAGCGCTACAAACAGTACGCCGCCGAGCAGATGGACGCCGAACTCTACGTCGCCGCCCACCGCTACCTCGAAATCCTCACCACGCAAAAAACCGTGGCGGCCCAACTCGGCGATGCCCAGTCGCAAGCCCATGACGCCCACGCCGCCGTCGAAGCCCTCGACGCCAACGCCACGGCGCTCCGCCTCGCCGAAACCCAAGCGCGCACCGCCCTCGAAGCCGCCAAGAGCCACGCCTTCGAAGCCGACAGCGCCATCGCCATGCTCGAAAGCGAGAACCGCCATTACGCCGACACCCTGGCGCGCATTCGCCGCGAAGAGGCGCAAAACCACGAGCACGAAAACAGCGCCGAACAAAAGCGCCGCGCCCTGCAAGAAGAACGCGCCATCCTGCACACGCGACTGGACGCGCTCCAAGACGACGCCCAAGGCACCACCGCCCAACGCGAAGAAGCCGAACACCGCGCCGAAGAGGCCCGCACGCGCCTCGAAGAGGTGGGCCGCGATTACGACGCCAAGCGCGATCAGCTCAGCCGCGCCCGCGCCCGCCACGCCGGTGCCCAAACCGCCAGCGAAAACCTCGAACAGCGCATCGCCGAGTACGAAGCGCGCCTCGAACACACGCTGGCCGAACGCCGCACGCTCGCCGAAAAGCACGCCCAGCTCGCCGAGGGCCTGGCCGCCCTGCGCCAGCGCAACGACGAGGCCGCCGAGCGCCGCGAAGCCCTGCAACAGTTGGCCAGCGACGAGGGGCAGGCCTTCGAGACCCTCCGCCACGAGATGGCGAGTTGCGACGAAGAGCGCCACCGCGTCCGCGACACCCTCCACCGCCAGGACGCCCGTCTGCGCTCGCTACAGGAGATGCACGAAGGGCTCTCGCGCCACGACAGCGCTGTCAAAGACGCCATCTGCGCCCTGCAAGAAGACGGCGCCCAGTCCTACCGCGGTCTCCTCATCGACTTCATCGAGTGCCCCGAAGCCTACGAGGTGCCCCTGGCCGCCGCCCTGGCCGATCGCCTGCAGGCCCTCATCGCCGCCGATCTCACGTCGGGCTTCTCCATGCTCACCTGGCTCAAAGAGCACGACATCGGCCGCGTCTCCGCGCTGGCCCTGCAAAACCCGGTGCGCACCCCCACGGCCCCGCTGCCCCAATGCGACGGCCTCCAAGGGCGCCTCCTCGACTTCTTGCGCATCGATCCCGCGGCCCAAGACACCGTGGCCTCCCTCATCGGCAATGTCTTTGTCGTCGACACCGTCGAGACGGCGCGCGCACAGTTTGCCCAATCCCAAGACCAGGCGGCCTTCGTCACGCTCGACGGACAGTACATCGACGCGCTGGGCGTGATGCGCGGGGGGCGCTCCACGTCACCGGGCGCCGACCTCCTGGGCCAAAAGCGCCAAATCCGCGAGCTGGCCGCCGAAGTAACGCAGTTGCAAGCGCAACACAGCGCCCTCGAAGAGCGCTTCGAAAACCTGCGCACCGAGATGGAACGCCGCGCCGCCGCCGCCGAAACCGCCCGGCGCGATGCCCAACAGAGCGAGTTCACCCTAAACGAAATCAGCAAGGATCTCGCCCGCACCAGCGAAGACCTCGACATCCTGCAAGACCGCCAGACCCACCTCGACGCAGACGTCCAGCACCAAGAGCAGCGACTGCAGCAGACCCGCAACGACCACACCTCGGTGGTGGCACAACGCGATGAAGCCCAGCGCGAAATCACCGCCGTCGAACAGGCCATCGCCGAACAGTCGACCTTGCTCAACGCCTACCGCGACGAGGCCGAACGCTTGGCCGCCGCCGTGTCCGATGCCCGGGTGCGCCAGGCCCAGTTTCAGCAGCAGTACCAATCCGCGGTGGAGCGCTCGCAGCAAATCGCACAGCACGAAAACGAACTCGATGACCAAAGCGCGCGACTGGCCAGACGCCAGCATGAGCTCGCCCGCGAATGGGGCACCACCGCTGGCAAACTGGTGGCCAACCGCGAGAAGCGCGGCGCGCAGATGGCCGCCATCGACACCCTGGCCCAAAATGTAGAGGCCTGCGTGCACGCCCTGGCCGCCCACACCGAAAAAAGCGAAGCCGCCGAGCAAGCGCTCAAAGTGCAACGCAGCGACGCCAGCGCCAAAGAACAGCGCGTCTCCGAAATGAAAATCGCCCAGCAAAAGGTGCACTCCGACATGGCGCATCTCCAAGAGACAGCCGCCGAAAAGCACAACATCGACCTGCGCTTTGTGCTGGGCCAGTACCACCTGCTCCCCATCCCCGGCGCGTCGGTGCACGCGCGCATCGCCGAGCTGCGCCACATCATCGACCGCATGGGCCCCACCAACCCCGACGCCATCACCGAATGCGCCGCACTCGAAGAGCGCTTCGAGCGCATGTCCGCGCAGCGGGCCGACATCGAGCAGGCCATCGCCGATCTCGAGCAGGCCATCGCACGCATGGACAAAGAGTCGCGCAAGAAGTTCAAAGAGGCCTTCTCGGTCATCAACGAAAAGTTCCAAGAAATTTTTCCGCGCCTCTTCAAGGGGGGACAAGCGCGCCTGCAACTCTCCGACCCCGACAACCTCTTGGAGACCGGCGTCGACATCATCGCGCAGCCCCCGGGCAAAAAGCTCGGCAACATCGAGTTGATGAGCGGCGGCGAAAAGGCCCTCACCGCGGTCAGCCTGCTCTTCGCCATCTTCCTGTACCGCCCCAGCCCCTTCTGCCTCCTCGACGAGGTAGACGCGCCCCTCGACGAGGCCAATGTCGGGCGCTTTGTCGACCTGGTACAGGAGATGACCTCGCGCTCGCAGTTCATCGTGATCACCCACTCCAAGGTCACCATGGAGGGCGCGGATGCCCTCTACGGCGTCACGATGCAGGAGCCGGGCGTGTCCAAACTCATCTCGGTAAAACTCGTCGACAACACCGCCAACACCCGCACCCCCGAGCACGCCACCCAAACCGCATGATGCGCCACAGGCATTCCGCTAACACTGTTCATTGCCATGAAATCTCGGGCCTTGGCCTTGCTTCTGAAAAATTGCGGTGTTAAATCATCACCATCTTAGTGCATCATTTACACATATGGAGAAAAACCGATGAGCCAATGGGCAGGCACAACATTAGACGGCAAATACGAGCTGACGCAATTGCTCGGCGAAGGCGGCATGGGCGCGGTATACGAAGCCCATCACAAGCTCATCGGCCGCCGCCTAGCGGTTAAATTTCTGCACCCGCAATACGCCAAAAACCACGAGGTCGTCACCCGCTTCGAGCGCGAGGCCACCGCCGCCGCCCAAATCGGCCACGAAAACATCATCGAAGTCACCGATATGGGCACCGCCCCCGATGGGTCGCCCTACATCGTTATGGAGTTTCTCGAGGGCGCCGATGTTAAGAAGCTCATCGAAACCGAAGGCGTCGTCGACATCAAGCGCACCGCCCACATCATGGTGCAGGCCCTCTCCGCCCTGGAGGCCGCCCACCGCGCCGGCATTATCCACCGCGACCTCAAGCCCGAAAACATCTACCTAACCGACAAGCCCGGCCGCCCCGACTACGTCAAGCTGCTCGACTTCGGCATCTCCAAATTCAAAGACCTCGAAACCGACGGCGCCAAGGCCCTCACCCAAACCGGAACCGTGCTGGGCACGCCGCATTACATGTCGCCCGAACAGGCCCGCGGCGAACAAGATCTCACCCCGCGCTCCGACATCTACGCCATGGGCATCATTTTGTACCAGATGCTCACCGGGGCCCTGCCCTTCGATGCCCCCAACTACAACGCCCTGCTCATCAAAATCCTCACCGAGGATCCACCGCTGCCCGAGACCCTCAACCCCGAGCTGCCCGCCGAGCTGTGCGAGATCATCAAAATCGCCATGCACCGCGAGCCCGAACACCGCTTCGCCGACGCCGCCGAATTTCGCGCGCACCTCTTGCCCTATGCGCCTGGGGCCACCGGCACCGGCATGATCGCCGCCGATGTCACGCACACCCAGATGCGCCGCTCTCTTTACAGCACCCAGACCCCCTTCGAGATGACCCAGAGCGGCATTGAGCGCAAAAAAAACATCGCCCCGCTCATCGCGGCCTTGGCCGCAGCCGCCTTGCTCATCGCAGCCCTGGGGGCCTTCCTGTTTTTCAAAAAGTCCCCGGCGCCACCCCCCGTCGTCGCAACGCCGCAACCGCTCCCGCAACCCGCTGCCCCCGCGCCGGATACTGCGCCCGACACCGCGCCCGACACCGCATCCCCCAGCGACACCGCGCCCGACGCCACCGCCAACACCATCTCGCTGAAAATCTCTGCCGTTCCCGAAAACGCGCAAATCTCCATCGACAACGCTGTGGTGAGCAATCCCTTTGAAGGCAAATTTGCCAAGAGCGACATCCACCACACCATCCGCGTCACCGCGCCGGGATACACCGACAAACAAGAGGTCGTGTCCTACGGCGAAGATCTCGAGCTCAACTACGAATTGGACAAAACCGCCGCGCCGACGCAGACCAAACGCACCACCGCTTCCCCCAAGGCCAAGGCCGACGCCGAGTCCCCCAAGCCCGCCAAACCCGCCGCACCAACCCCGCGCCGCAAAATCGATTACGACGATCCCTGGGCCAATTGATCCCGCTGCGCACAGCGCGCTCGCAGGTGTTCGTCAGCAATTGACATTCTGTGCCGCATCCCCAACATGGGGGCATGTTTGTTCACACAATGCCACACCACGCCCTCAGCATCATTTACATCGATCAAGGCAGTTCCTATGAAAAACTGTACCAACTAATCGCGGGGTATACCGGCGCGCAACCCAGCGCCAAAGAGCTCATCTATTTCAACCGAGATGCCCCCATGTCCACCCCCGAAAAGACGCGCAGCCTCATCCACCTCATCGCGCAATCGGCGACGACACGGCCCCCCGGTGGCAAAACCGCCCTCCTGTTCGAAAGGGTCGCGCTGTATGGCCTGGGAAAAATCTACCTCGCCACCGAGCGGCGCATCGCCAACAAAACCTGGGAGACGCGCATTTTTCGCACCCTTGACGACGCCCTGCAATGGCTCGAGGTGCCGGCCGACAATGTGCGGATAGAGATCGAGACGCAGCGCAAGAACGCGCCGTAAGGCACCGAGCGCTCAGCGCCAGGGATCGGAGTAATCGAGGGCGCGCTGTTTTCGCACGACCAACTCCAGGTCGAGGCGCTCGCTGGGGCGGACGAAAATGGTTTTGCGGTACAGCACCTCGCCATCGGGCGTGGCGCGCAACACCAGCTCATATACACCGGGGCGAATGTCGAAAGACACCGGGGTCGCATGCGAGACTTGCTGCTGATCGATGAAGGCGAGCAACCCCGGCGGTGTGGTCACCAAGAACACCGTGCCGGGTTTGGATTTATCGACGGGGACATGGACTTTTACGATGGCGGCCTCAGGGGCCAACTGCTTGATGTTGCTGACCACTTTCGGCTGCGCGACGGGTGGCGTCTTCATCTTCAGTTGCAGGCGCGTCACGCGATCCGAGGCGATGCGCACGCGCGTCGTGATGGTCTCGTAGCCCTCGAGCTGCAGGCGCAATGTGTGCTCCCCCGCTGCGAGTTCCATAATTTGCGGGGTGACGCCCTTGGATTTTCCGTTGATGTAGATTTGCGCGCCCGCAGGGGTCGACGCGACATTGAGCACCCCAGGGGCCGGCGGCGCCGCCGTGGCAATACCACTCGCAACCAGCACCAGCAGCGGCAACAAAACGCACAATGGGAATTGAAGAAATCGTTGTCTTTCGATCATGTTCATCCGTTTCTTAGCATCTGCCCGCATCGGGCTGGGTCGTGGCCGCGTCCGCGAGAACGTCGCGAATCTCATGCATAACCGGCGCATCCGCAAGGAGGCAATTATGATGCGGGTCGCTGCGGGTTTCAACCCCAAAGCCAGTGCGGTCCGCGGGGCGCGATATGCGGCGTTTGGGGTGGCGCTGTTTTGCCAACGGTAACCAACGCCGATACAAGCCGCCTCGTCGCGGCGCGCAACAGCACAAAGACTTGGGCGATTGGCGCATTTTATTGTACGCTGGCGTTTTAAATGTTCGGTATTTTCGCACCGACAGGAGACAGTGAACATGAGCTATCTGTGTTTCTATTTCCAGGCCCACCAACCCCGTCGACTCAAAAAGAAACCCACTGCCAGCAGCCCATTCGACGACGCCCTGAACAAGCAAATCCTGCTGCGGGTGGCCGAGAAGAGCTACCTCCCCGCCAACGACATGTTCGACAAACTCGTGCTCGAAAACCCAGAGTTTCGCATTTGTCTGAGCATCAGCGGCTCCCTGCTGGACCAAGCGCGCATGTTTCACCCCACACTGCTCAAGAGCTTTCAACGCCTGGCCAAGACAGCCCGGGAAACCGGTCGCATCGAGTTCTTGGGGGAGACCTACCACCACTCGCTGTGCGGGCTCTTCAAAGACGGCAACAAGGCGGAGTTTCGCGACCAAATCCACGCCCACAGCGACCTCATGAAAGAACTCCTGGGCATTGTGCCCACGTCGTTTCGCAACACCGAACTCATGTACAACGACAGCGTTGGTCAAGTCGCCGCAGACCTGGGCTTCAAATCCATCATCTGCGAGCTGCGCCCCAAAATGTACAAAGGGAATCCCCTAAGCACGATCTTCAAAGACAAGCACGGACGCATCAGCCTGCTGCCGCGGCACTACGAGCTGAGCGGCGAGCTGGCCTACAGCCACTCCACCGTGGAGGGATTTGCCGAAAAGGCCAACCGCCAGGAAGGCCAGGCCATCGTCGTGGGCATGGACTACGAGGCCGTCAGTGAGCGCCAGTGGACTTCGCGCATCTTCGAGATGTGGCAGGCCCTCCCCGCCGCCATCGCCAAGCGCCCCAACCTCATCATGCGCAACCCCACCGAGATCGCTGCGATCGACGACTTCGCAAAAGCCCCGAGCGTGAGCATCGACCCGCCGGCCACGACCTCGTGGGTGGGAGACGCGCGCAACGTCAATCCCTGGACGGGCAACCGCGCCCAGCAGATGCTCTTCGACATCTACCAAGACTTCGAAGCCAAGGTGAAGCTCTCCAGCGACACCGGCCTGCTCGCCACCTGGCGCGAGCTCGGCACATCGGACAACTATTACTACATGCACAGCGTCAGCCAGTCGGCCCTGTCGAGCGACAGCGGCATCCACGATTACTACAACCACTTCGTCGACTCCACCGAAGCCATCGCGGTGTATGCCACGGCGCTCACCAACCTCACCAACCGCCGCACCCGCCGCACGCAAGACGCCTCGGCCCGCCGCAAAGCCCGCCGCCCGCGCATCTTGCTCGTTACCCCGGAGATCACCGAGCTCACCTCGGGCTTCGGAAAGCTCGCCAACGTCATCAGCGTCAAAGGTGGCGGTCTGGCCGACATCAGCGCCGCCCTCATCGACGAGCTGGCCAAACTCGACCTCGACATCCACGTCACCCTGCCCAAGTACGAACGCCAGATGCTCGAATACGCCGAAATTTCGCGCAACGAACTCGACCGCTTGGCCTCGACCTTCAAGGGCCAGAAGCGCATCCACCTGGTGCAGGACGCCGCCTTTTCCCACGTGCGCGACGTCTACGCCACCGACGGCGGACGCACGCCCCTGGACCGCGCCATCGCCTTTCAAGAGAAGGTCATCAACTTTGTCTTGAGCGAAACCATGCCATCCCACGGAAAAATGCTCGTGCATTGCAACGACTGGATGACCGGCTTAATCCCCGCTGCGGCCCGCGCGCGTGGCCTCAAGTCCCTGTTCACCGTGCACAATCTGTTTACGGGAAAGCGCACCCTGCGCGACCTGGAACACATGGGCATCGACGTCAGCCAATTCGCCCACGACCTCTACCTCGACCAACACCCCGACACCGTGGGCAACGACTGGAACGTGCTCAACGTCGACTTCCTGCTCAGCGGCATCAAGGCCTCCGACTTCGTCAACACGGTGAGCCCCACGTTTTTGCAAGAGATTGTGAACGGCTACTTTCAAGACCTGGTCAGTTGGCAAACCCGCGAAGAGTTCCGCGCCAAGTATCACGCTGGTTGCGCCTCGGGCATCCTCAACTCGCCCAAATCCAACATGGATCCGGCCATCGGCCCGGGCATGGCCCTGCACTACGACGAGAGTTCTTTTGTGGAGGGCAAAGCGATCAACAAGCGCGCCTTCCAGGAGAAAATGGGACTGCGCTTAGATCCCAACGCCCCCATTATGTTTTGGCCCCACCGCCTCTATTCACAAAAAGGCCCGGAGCTCCTGGCGGCCATCGCGCAACCCCTCATCGACCACTACCACCAAGACGGCTTGCAAATCGCCATCGTGGCCAACGGCGACCCGCAATGGGAGCACATCTACGGGCAAATCTCCTGCGCCAGCCACGGCCGCATCGCCTACTCCAAGTTCAACCCGCGCCTCTCCGAGCTCGGCAAGGCCGGCTCCGACTTCATCCTCATGCCCTCGCTGTACGAGCCTTGTGGGTTGCCCCAAATGGAGGGCATGCGCTACGGCACGCTCCCCATCGTCCGCGCCACCGGCGGCCTCAAAGACTCCGTGACCCACCTCGATATCGCCAAGGACATCGGCAACGGCTTCGTGTTCAACGACTTCACCTCCGACGCCCTCTGGTGGGCCTGCGTCGAGGCGATGAACTTCTTTCGCAGCGACATCAGCGTGCGCAACCGCATCATCCGTCGCGTCATGAACGAAGGCATGAACAACTTCAACATCGAGCGCACCACCCTTGAGTACGTGCGCATCTACGAAAAGCTCCTGGGCGAAAAATTAATTTAAGACACCGTGCTGTGACGGCTTCGCGCCGTTGTCACCGCCTCACACCCACGAACAAATCGGACACACTTCGGGGTCGTGCCCCCGCGCCGGGCAGTACTGCCGCGCGAAGTAAATGATTTGCAGGTGCAGGCGGTTCCACTGGGATTGGGGATACAGCTTTTTCAAGTCTCGTTCGGTTTGCACCACCGAGCGGCCGTTGGAGAGCTTCCAGCGGTGGGCGCAACGGTGGATGTGCGTATCGACAGGAAAGGCCGGTACGCCAAAGGCTTGGCTCATCACCACGCTGGCGGTCTTGTGGCCGACCCCGGGCAGCGCCTCCAAGGCTTCGAAGGTGTCGGGGACGTGCCCGTCGTGGTGCGCCAAGATTTGCTGCGACAGCCCGACCAACGCTGCCGCCTTGGTGTTGGACAAACCGCAAGAGCGGATGATCTCGCGCACCTGCGGCACTTGGGCAGCGGCCAGCGCGCGCATGTCGGGATAGGCGGCGAACAGGTGGGGGGTGATCAGGTTGACCCGCGCGTCCGTGCATTGCGCCGACAGCACCACCGCCACCAGCAGGGAGAAGGGATCGCGGTGCGACAGCGGCACCGCGGGTGCGGGAAAGAGTTCGTCGAGGATGTGACCGATGCGCTGGGCGCGTTCCGACTTCTTCATTTGGCGACGCCCTCAGTGAAACAACTGCTGGTGCAAGGAGCGGATGGCCGCCTCCACGTCTCGGTCGCGCACCACCATGCTGACGTTGGTGCTGGCCCCGCCGTGTGTGATGAAGAGGATGTTGAAGTCCTTAAGCGCGCTAAAGATGTGGGCCGCCACGCCGGAGGTGGCGCTGAGCAATTCGCCCACCACGCTGACCACACCCACGTCGCGCACGACGTCCACCTTGGCGGTCTCGGTCAGCTCGGCCTGTAGCTGCGCGAGCTTGTCGGTGTCCTTGAGGGTCACGGTGATGTTCACCTCGGACGTGGCGATGTGATCGACCGATATTTTCAAGCGGTCAAACACCTCGAAGACACGGCGCAAAAACCCGCTGGCCCCGATCATGCGCGTGGAATAGAGATTGACCAGGACTTGGCGGCGCTTGCAGGTAATGGAGGCCACGGCCTTGCCCGCTTCCCCGCCATTGGCGTCGATGATCATGCCCGAGGGTTTGAACTTGCGGATTTCGGTTCCCGGGCTTTCCGGTCGATAAGAGTTGCGCACTCGCACCGGAATCCCCGCTTCCACGGCGGGCTGAATAGAGGCTGGGTGCAACACGCCCGACCCGAGAAAGGTCAACTCCTGCGCCTCGCGAAAGGTGATGGCGGCCAGGGGTTTGGCCTCCGGAACAATGCGCGGATCCGCCGACAAAATGCCGTCGACGTCTTTCCAAAACTCGAGCGCTTCTGCCGCGATGCTCTTGGCGATCACCGATGCGGTCAGGTCGGAGCCACCGCGACCGAGGGTGGTGATGGCGCCCTTGGCCGATCGCCCCACATAGCCGCCGATGACCGGCACCTTCCCCTGCTCTCCCAGCGGCACGATGACGGCGAGCGACTGTTGCTCGGTGAGCCCCATGTCGGGTACCGCCGCCCCGTAGGCATCGTCGGTGGCCATCACATCGCTGGGATCGACATAGACCGCGTCGATGCCGCGCGAAGCCAGGCTCCCCGCCAAGATGGGGGCGCTCATGCGCTCGCCCACCGAGAGCACGGCGTCGCGGCTGCGCATGCTGACATCGCCCAAGCGCTCCATGGCCGAGATCATGTCGTTGAGGCGCGCGATCTCAGCGCTGATTTTCTCGCGGGCTTTCTCCTGCTCCTGCGCATCGGTCACCACCTCGGCGACCAGCTCCGCATGACTCTGTGCAATCCTCGCCGCAATGTCTGCGGCGCCGGGCTGGCCCGCTTCGAGCAAGTCCAAGATCTCGACCAGCTCGTCGGTGGTGTCACCGGTGGCCGAGACCACCACCACCGGGCGCTGTGCCACGCGGGCTTGAATAATGCCGGAGACGCGGTCCACCGCCTCGGCATTTTTTACGGAAGAGCCGCCAAATTTCATCACTATCATTTCGATATCCTTTACACATCGCGCCGAGATGCGTTCTCATCCCGCGCCGCATCATTTGTTGGTTTTGTTGTTTGGCTGTTGGTGATTCCCCTCGTTCAGGAGTGGCGCAAAGACACGTGCACCGAACGAGGGCGGCGTTTTATCAGGGTGGCTGTGGGTTTGTCGCAGCAAAACATGGCCGTCATCAAACACCGACACGGCGTTTGCAGCAATACAAAAAAACAAATCAATGCATTCCAGTGGGCCATCTTTACCGGCTGATACCCGCATACCGCCCGCATGGCCGCCCGCATGCCGCGCCGCCCGCAGCGTCCCTCGGACCAAACGGTCCCCAATAATCACTCTGACGGCCCAAAATGGGCCCTAAAATACGGCCCCTAAACGTATGCGGGATTGCGCAGCGCAGCCTCTATCGCGGCTTTGATCTTTGCGATGGTCTGTACTTTTTCATCGGCGGGATACGGTTCGCTGTGATGGCCCCAGACAGTCCCCGGCCAATCCGCATCTCCTTTGGTTCTACAAAGCACATGAACATGCAGTTGTGGCGTCTTGTTACCAATCATCGCGACATTGGTCTGATCATGCGTGAACAGCGTTGTCATAACGGTTTCAACCAACGCGATCTCTCGCATCAACTGCAGCCTGTCTTCGAGCGAGAGATACGTCATATTCTTCACCCCTTCGCGCCGGGGCACCAAAAACACCCATGGGTAGAGCTTGTTGTCTTCGAAAAGAACGGTCGATAATTTCAAGTCAATGATGTGATCTTTCTTTGCCAAAGCGGGCACGAGCTCAAAAACCATACCGTCCTCCATTTTAGGTAATAGCTACATCCCTACATCCCCTACATCCTTTTTCAGAGTCTTTTTTGCACATTTCGGTACTGGTGCTAGCGCCCTGAAAATGCTGCGAAAATGAACGTTCGTGGGGTCACAAAAAAAGTCCAATAAATAAAACACGACGCTGGATTGTATAATTTTCTGCACGAGAGGCGGCGCGCTCGTGCTGTGGATGCACCATGGCCTTTCGGGCAAGAAATCCGCTGTAAAAGCGCATGACCAAGTTGCCGTTGTGGCCGTTGTGAGT
>LSQX01193645.1_pt1 | contig 20893 bp, 22 predicted proteins | sample 654561 | NCBI WGS metagenome assembly LSQX01 (sample SAMN04489861, study PRJNA283612) | anaerobic digester metagenome | isolation source: 4 biogas reactors fed with cattle manure at either 37C or 55C with and... | place: Denmark: Kongens Lyngby | collected 2014 | reverse complement strand
AAACACTTTTAGATCCATTTTGTGGTAGTGGTACGATTCTGATCGAGGCGGCTTGGTGGGCACAAAACGTCCCTCCTGGACTACACCGTCCATTCCAGTTTATGCGATTGAGAAACCATCAAAAGCAGCTTTGGCACGATTTAAGAGATGAAGCGTTTGCCAACATTAAACCGGGATTAGAGACATTGTTAGTTGGTTCTGATATTTCTTCTCAAGCGATTGAAGCGGCTCGAGCCAATATGGAAAGAGCTAATCTCAACTCAAGCAGTATCAAGTTTGAGGTTAAGAATGTGCTCGATATTGAAGCCCCTGCAGACAACGGCATCATCATCACTAACCCACCTTATGGTGAACGTTTAGATAGTGGTCAAGATGATATTTGGCATCCTTTTTCTGGCCTACTAAAGAAAGAGTTTGACGGTTGGCGTGTAAATATCATTACAAGCGATCTCGAATTGCCTAAAAAGTTACGTTTAAAAGCACAACGTCGTATCCCACTCTATAACGGAAACTTAGAAACACGCATGTTTGTATTTGATATGGTGCGTGACAGCTTTCGTGATCAATAAAATTTAGCTATTGTATGACTAAAAAAGAATCTATAAATATTATGTCAGAAACCCGAGAACTAGGCTATCCTAGGCGCTTAAAGCTATTTGCAAGCATGATGTATGAAGGTATGCTGCTATTTGGCCTGACCTTCACCGGCGCCTATATATTTGACACCCTAACCCAAAGTCATGAGGCCGATCATTTCATGTGGCAACGTCAAGCCGTACTTTTTGTGCTGATTGGCCTTTACTTTATTATTTGCTGGCGTAAAAAAGGTCAGACCCTACCGATGAAAACTTGGGACATCGTTTTACACAGTAAAGATAGCTCTCGCCTAAGTTGGCAACAACTTATCATCCGTTACTTATTGATGTGGATTCTGCCACTGATTGGGGCATTTATTGTCTACACGATTGCTCAAGCAGTTGGTTGGATGTCGATCAATATGTTTATCGTCTTTTGCCCATTTTTAAACCTAGTCCCTACCCTCTTTAGAACTGACCGTCAAATGCTTCACGATATACTTGTCGGCACTGAACTAATTAATTTGAAAAAATAGGGACTGGATTAATATCCCAAAAATGTTAAAATTAGGGCAATCTAGCCGAAATATTACAATTTTGTAGGCACTTAACAATAACGACATCACTTCTTATACTATGACTGATCAATACCAAGACCTATACCAGTCTTATCGATGGTTGGTGCCAGAGCATTTTAATATTGCTGATTACTGTTGCCACCGTTGGGCTGCTAACCCTCAAGAAGTACGCCAACAAGCCGCTATTTTCTTTGAGGACCAAGTAGGTCAACTGACGATGTACTCATATCGTCAACTCTCTGAGCGCGTAAACAAACTAGCTAACGGCCTAGTGCGCATGGGTGTTCAGCCCCAAGACCGTATTATTATTTCACTACAACACTCTGCTGATAGTGCGGTATGCACACTCGCCGCACTTACTGTAGGTGCTATTGTCGTGCCACTAACTGCTGGCCTTAGTAGCTATCAGTACGCTCCCCGCGTAATTGACAGCCAAGCTAAAGTAGCCATCATTGATAAGCACACCCTAGCGCCATTTATGGCTTCACTCGACAATCAAACATTAGTTAAGCAAATCATCGGTGTTGATACACAAGATGATCGCATGATTGCACTGGAAACGTTACTGGCCCGCCAGCCGAGTCAGTTTACAACGGTCAATACCACCTCTGATAGCCCTGCTATCATGGTATACCCGCAGCCAGAACCAAGTACTGAGCCTTTAGATCGAAAGATTAAAAATGACATTCCTTTTGATCCCGATTTGAAAGCAACTATCCTAACCCACCGCAGTTTAATCGGTGCCTTACCAGGCTTCGTTGCATCGCAGGACTGGTTTCCCAGAAAAAATGATATTTTCTGGTCCTCCTATGATTGGAACAGTGGCCTTGGCTTGATTAACGCTTTATTACCCGCCTTATATTTTGGTCATTCCATCGTTGGTTGCCCAGCTGGTCGTACTATCCCACGACTATTTACTTTATTAGAGCACTACCAAGTTAGCAATATTTTAACCACTGCTGATGAGCTGGAGCGTATTCGCGACTATAACGAATCACTGCCTGAGTACGAATTATCCATTCGCTGCATTGCAATTCCGGACCATGAAAAAACCACAGAACTAAAAGAATGGGTAAAGGATCGCTTCAACACCTCTCTCAATGGCGTCTACTCAGATATCGCTTTTATTTATCTAGCTGGTGATAGCGCACAAAAGTGGCCAGATCGTCCAAACAGCATGGGACACATTTATCCGGGCCGTCGCTATAGCATCATTGATAATGAGGGTATGCCAGTAAGCAATGGTACCAAGGGGCTATTAGCAGTAGCTGCGATTGATTATCATGGTCATGACGATCCTAGCCTTGCTACTCACTACTGGCAACAAGCTCAAATTCATGAAATTGAAACGATAGATGGTTGGTATAGTACCGGCATCGCTGCTTATCAAGACGATGAGGGCTATATTTTCCGTGTTTAGTGATTCAGTTTCTAGGTTTTATTACTAAAAAATCATTGGAGACAATATGGCAATTTATCAATTAGCTGAGCTTAGCCCAGACATTGATCCTAGCGCTTTCGTATTTGATGGCGCTACCCTGATCGGGCAGGTCACTTTAAAAGCAAATGTCAGTATTTGGCCCGGTGTCATTATACGAGCTGATAATGACACTATTACGATTGACGAAAACAGCAATGTACAAGAGGGTTCCGTACTTCATATTGACAAGGGCACACCTCTTTACATTGGCAAAAACGTCACTGTGGGTCATAAGGTCATGCTACATGGTTGTACCATCGGGGATGGAAGCTTAATTGGCATGAGTGCCACTATTTTAAATAATGCGGTAATTGGTAAAAACTGCATTATTGGTGCTGGTGCCCTCATCCCAGAAGGTAAAGTTATTCCTGATAACTCTGTCGTCGTCGGTATCGCTAAAATATTACGTGAAGCAACGGCAGAAGATCTTCAGCGTAGCCACGAAGGTACTCAGCACTACGTCGAACAAGGTCAGACCTATCGTAAGAAGTTAAAACGTATAGACTCTTAACGAGTTCCTGCCTCCTACTCACTTGAAAAAAGCACTATAGGACAGATATAGTGCTTTTAGCCCGTCAGATCAACTAATTATTTCTCCAAGATTCTAAACATCTAGGCATAAGCACAACTCCATGAGCGATACATTAAAAAAGTACCTATTTGCTGATCGCAGCATCCGCATACAAAGTGCCAATTTAAGCCAAACTTGGCTTGATGGCCGTGAGCATCAACAATACCCTAAAGTGATAGAAAATCTCTTAGGTGAACTTTGTGCAGCTTCAGTATTACTTGCCTCAAATATTAAATTTGACGGAAGCTTAGTTTTACAAATACAAGGGGATGGTCCTATCGCCCTACTCGTTGTCGAGTGTGACTCTGAACTTCGTGTTCGTGCCACTGTAAAGCTTCGTCAAGAGTTTGCCATTAAAGAGAATAGCTCTTTCCAAGAACTAGTCAATCCTAACCGAAGCGGTCATTTTATGGTGATTTTAGATCTTAAGGATCGCCAAGAAGGTCAGCAAGCATATCAAGGCATTGTCACTCTTGAGGGCAATAGCGTTGCTGAGGTATTAGAAAACTATATGCGTAGTTCTGAGCAATTAGAAACCTATATCCGCCTTGCCGCCGACAATAAAAAAGCCACTGGTATCTTATTACAGCGCTTAGCTGTCACGGGTGGAATTACTATTGACAAAGAAAAAGCAGCAGAAAATTGGGAAAAAGCAGGTCACTTTATTCAAACCGTGAATCGAGATGAACAACTCGAGCTGACAGAAGATGAGTTAATACACCGTCTATTCTGGGAAGAGCAACTCCTCAAAACCGAAGAAGATCATCCTATTCAGTGGTACTGTAGTTGTAATCGCGACCGTGTTTCTGAGATGCTCCGTATGCTTGGTATTACAGAAATTGAATCTATCCTCGAGGAGCGTGATGAAATTGATGTAAGCTGTGACTATTGCGGCAAGCCATATAATTTTGATGCTATCGAATGCGCTCAGCTCTTTATTGATAAAGACAAGCTGAGTATCCAAGAAAGCTCTTCTGAGCATTAAAGACCAAAACCGAATCTTTAGGATTCGGTTTTTTTTAGCTGTTTTATCTGTATTTTTGTGTATTGCTCGCTGACTCTGTGAACAGCATACTATTTACATGAAAAAAATACAGACTCGCTCACTCTCCCTACATTCACAACGCGGTAGTGCAATCGTTGAGTTCTTGCTCAGTGCAGTACCCATACTCCTACTGGCTTTAGGTGCTACTGAAACTACTCGCTGGTACATACACAAGCAGCATATACGCTTTGCCTTACATGAAGCACAGCGTGCAGCCTCAGTCAGTCATGCCGAACCCAAACAATTCATTAAGGCTTTTGAAGAGGCCATTAAGCCACTCTTTGCTCCGGCAGGCCTTTATGCGACTACCGAGGCCAGGCGCGATGCTTATTTAGAGAGTGTCAGCAAAAAAACCACTATGCCGCCGTGGCGTATTAGTGTTACATCACCAAACACAAAGCACTTCCAAGACTTTCATCAGAATGAACTAGAGATTGCTAAAAGGAGCGGATTTGCTGCTATTAATAATAATTACCAACGTGAGCAACACCAAGAAAAACCGCTTGGCTTACACTCCCAATCCACAATCTATGAAGCAAATATCCTAAGCATAAATCTAGTCTATCCTTACAAGCCGTTAGTACCTGGTGTAAGTAGCCTAATAAGGCAGCTAAGTGATTCTACTAGCTCCAAACTCAAGCAAAGATACTACAGCAACGGCTATCTCCCTCTTGAGCTAAGCGCTCATATCGCAATGCAGTCACATCCTGTTTTGTGGCCTAACGATCCTTCATCCAAAGTAGTCTATGATGAACAAATCAGCACAAGTGATAAAGTACTCAGCAGTATATCCAGCTCCTCTGAAGGTGGCAACCCTTGCGCAGGTCTGTGGTGTGCTGACACTGAGAACCAACGCGCTATCCAGGCCACTAACAATGAGTTAGGTAGTGCCTCTAGCTCTGCACCATACCATCCCCCACAAAGTTTAAACCCTACTTATGAAGATTCCACTAAGCACTCTGCAAACACATGGAGCCCTGAGAGTTCCGAAAACCACTCAACAAATGATCCACTTTGTGGCACTAGCTTATGTTGTTCTTGAAAAAACCTACTATTTTAAAAATAAAATCATCACTACCACCCTTTCATAAATAAGACTGTATAATCTACTATCTTTGCTTATCATAGCAACTATTCCATCCAACTCCCTCTGCATAAATCAAGAAATATTCCTTGATTTACATCAAAAAATATAATACTTTGCTAAAATAACCGTGTGTTATATCAAACTAGTGATAACTAGTTTTAGAATGGGTGAGATTATGTCAAAAACAATTATTCTTGATGATAAGTCTGTGCATTGTAGCCAGTGTATGAGTAACCATCTCTGTATGCCAGCAGGTCTAAGTGCTCAAGAAACTGACAAGCTCACCGAGCTAGTCAAGGAACGGGTTCGTATCCCAAAAAACCAACCACTATTTACAGCAGGATCGCCTTTTAGCGCAATCTACAGCGTACGTTCAGGCTCAATGAAAACTCAGCTAGAGAGTGAGGATGGGCATATTCAAATCACCGGTTTTGCACTTCCCGGCGAGCTTATTGGCTTAGACGGCATTGCTACACAAGAGCACTCCTCTTCTGCCATTGCCTTAGAGGACAGTGAGGTCTGTGTTATCAAACTAGATGACTTAGACCGCCTATCAAAATCCATCCCCGCACTGCAGGGTCAATTACGCCACCTTATGGGCAATGAGATTAATCGCTCTCACCGTATGGCTCTTACACTAGGCTCTCTAAAGTCAGAACAACGCGTTGCCGCTTTCATCCTCAACATGGTTGATCGACTTGTTCTGTTAGGCTATTCTTCAACAGAGTTTGTTCTCCGCATGACCCGCGAAGAAATTGGTATTTACCTAGGCCTAACATTAGAAACAGTCAGCCGATTACTCTCGCGTTTTTCACGCGAAGGCCTGATTGAAGTTCAACAGAGAGAAATAAAAATACTTGACCGCAGCGCCCTGCAAGCCATCGTCAAAAAGGTTGAAAGCTAACTAGCTCCCTTATATCAAAAACGCCTTTTAGTAAAATACTAAAAGGCGTTTTTGATTACTTCTCAGGAGTATTAAACTGCTCGCGCAAATGTGCCGGAATAGGTCTATCCACTGGGGGTTTAAAGCTTGATTGCCCTATAGTATCACTACGCGTTGTCACCAATCCTTGCCGATTTTGTTTATTTACTAATGGTGTATCTCTATGCTGAGTAAAAGCAAGATAAATAGTAATAATACAAGCAACGATAACAATAGCCGGACCAGCCATCAGTATCCATGGCCACCGATGCTTATACCATGGCTCACTGATATCCTGCTCTGTAGGACCTGATTGAATCACTTCATTTGAAGACATAAAAAACTACCTTAACTATTTTGGTACGAAGAAACTGCTCGACTTATCAATCGTTAACTCTTTACCTTCGTCAATACTACGGACATAGAAATCCATATCATAACGGCCAACATCACTGCCCTCAACTGGTGTACGTACGACAACCGGAAGCCATTGATTCGTTCTTGGTGAAACCGTGATAATATTTGAACCAGAATTTTCAAGATCTACATCAAGTGAACTTAAACCATTAGCCTCTGCATCAATAGCAAACTCACGCGGCTCAGAAGTCATGTTTACCAGTAACACACGATAAACGTTTTCGTAATAGCCACCAGGTACCTCACGACCTAAGGAGTTACGATCGCGCACCACGTCAAAACGCAATTCATTTCGTAAGGCAAGAGAAGTAACAATACCAGTAATGAAAATAACCAGAAGAGTTAAGTATACTAAAGTGCGTGGTTTAAATAAACGCTTGCGCTCTTCTTTTTTACTTAAGCCCATCGACATACTATTTTCCGAGGTATAACGAATCAAGCCTCGCGAATAGTTCATCTTGTCCATCACATCATCACAAGCGTCAATACAAGCACCGCAACCAATACACATATACTGCAAGCCATTACGAATATCAATACCTGTTGGACAGACCTGAACACAGAGCGTACAGTCAATACAGTCACCTAACCCCAGTTCCTCCAGATTTGCTTTTTTAGAACGCTTACCACGTGGCTCACCACGCTTCTGATCATAAGTAACAATCATCGTATCAGCATCCACCATCACACTCTGAAAGCGCGCATAAGGACACATATAGCGACAGACATTTTCGCGTAAAAAACCAGCAGCCATCCAGCAGAAACCGCCATACAGGAAGATCCAGAACCACTCCCAGAAACTTAAATCAAAATGTATAAGACTTGAAAATAGTTCTCTGATCGGTGTGAAATAGGCTACAAAAGTGAAGCCTGTCCAGAATCCAACTAAAATCCATAAAAAGTGTTTTGTCGATTTAATTCTAAACTTACGAGCGCTCATTGGCTCCTCGTCTAGACGCATACGCTGCATGCGATCACCCTCAACCCACTTTTCTATGTGCATAAAGATTTCGGTATAAACCGTCTGCGGACAGGCGTAACCACAGAATAGTCGCCCTGCTATTGCAGTAAACAAGAAAAGACCATAAGCCGAGACAATCAGAATAATTGCTAGGTAAAACACGTCTTGAGGCCAAAGAACTAAGCCAAATATATAGAACTTACGCTCAAATAAATCAAACAGAACAATCTGACGACCATCCCAATTGAGCCATGGCAGGCCATAGAAAAGAATTTGCGTGAACCAAATCATAGCAACACGCCAATTATTAAATCGACCTTTGACCGAACGCATATAAATTTTTTGCGTCAAATCAACAAACTCAACTTCATTTTCATCAAGACTAGTTGGAATATGACCTGCTACTGCCGTCTTTGGCTTAGCCTTAGACTTTGGAGCTGTCTTGTTTTCAGCTTGTGGCGGTTGCCACTCAGGTACTTCCTGAGATTTCTCAGGAAGGTTTTTTGAATTTTCGTCAGTCATAACTTACCACTCGAAATTATATATCTATGGCACATATTATAACAGCCCAACTCTCCTAATGGATAAGTGGGCTGTTAATCAAAAGTGCAACTTCATAAAAAACTGATACAACAAGTTAAGAAGAAAGCACACGAACTATTATTAGAGTAATTAAAAGTTTAATCTCCAATATTGGATAGACCCCAAACATAGGCTGTTAAAACATCAATTTGCTCAGGTGTTAGATAGTCCTTTTGTGGCGGCATGATGTTCATACGGCCTTCATAAATTGTTTTAACGATAGCCTCATGAGATGAACTGCCTAACCAAATATCATCTGTTAAATCAGGTGCACCCAATGCATGGCTACCCTTTCCATCAACACCATGACAGGCTACGCAAACCACACCAAACTGCTGCTGTCCTTTAGCGATAAGAGTTGCATCTGCACTCAATCCCGATAATGAGCGAACATAATGTGCAATGGCGTTAGCGTTAGCACTTTGCTCAGCTGCATTAGCACCTAGAGCAGCAGCTAAAGGAGCCATGATACCAACACGGCCATTAGTAATTACATTATGAATATACTCTGGCGTATCACCACCTAACCAATCATTATCCGTTAAGTTTGGAAAATCGGTCGAACCTCTAGCATCAGAGCCATGACACTGCGCACATGTATTTAAGAATAATCGCTCTCCGATTAGACGAGCTTCAGGATCTTTTGCCAGATCCTCGACAGTCTTACCCTCAAAACGAGCATACACTGGAGCAATAGTATCACGTAGTTTTTGCTGTTCTTGAACGACCTGTTCTGCAGAGCTCCAACCTCTTAAACCGCCCCAGCCACCTAGTGCTGGGTATAAAAACATAACGGCAATACCAATAACACAAAGGCCGAGATACATAACAATCCACCAACGAGGTAGTGGATGATTTAGCTCTCTAATACCATCCCATTCATGTCCTGTATCTTCGGTAATAACAGTTTTTTGACCGAGCCAAGAACGTTGTGTCCATAACAGCCACAGTACAAAAACTACCCCTAAGATTGAAATGACTGTGACCCAAACACTCCAGCCACTATTAACAAAATCACTCATGATCCTTGTCCTTACGCTCTTCATCAGCGCTTAAATTTATTTCATCTTCAAGGCTAAACGGTAGTAGAGCTGCTTCTTCGTTATCCTTACGGCGGTGCTTGGAAAAAGCCCACCAAACTATTCCAAAAAAAACTACTATGGCAATAATAGTAGCGATACCGTTAAGTTTACTCCACATTTGTTTAACCCCTTTTTACTTTTTATTTACTGTGCTTCAACAACAGCAGTTTCACGCTGACGCCATGCATTCATGTAACCAACGCCTAAGCTCTGAAGATATGCCACAATTGCATCTTCCTCTGTCTTACCGACTAACAGATTTGGTGCATTAGCGATCTCCTCTTCGCTGTACATAGGTGTACCGTTATGGTGATTACCTAACCAGTTGAGTGCACGCATTCGAGCCTGTACATCATGATGCTCTACACTCTTGTTTTGCAACCAAGTGTAAGCAGGCATATTTGATTCTGCGACCACATCACGCGGGTTGCGCAAGTGAACACGATGCCACTCATCCGAATAGCGACCGCCTACACGAGCTAAATCCGGACCCATACGACGAGAACCCCATAAATGAGGATAGTCATACACAGTCTCACCCGCTTCAGAATAAGGACCATAACGTTGGACATCAGAACTCAATAAACGAATCTGCTGGCTATGGCAGCCAACACACCCTTCTTTGATGTAAATATCACGACCAACTAACTCTAGTGGTTGGTGCGGCTTAACACCTGGTGAAGGTTCGGTTGTTGAGTGTTGATAAAACAACGGAATAATTTGCACCAATCCTGATATAGCTACCGTAATAAAAGTACAAGTTATCAGCATCGGTAGGTTTCTCTCAAGCATTCCGTGAGAGAAGAACTTTACTTTTTTATCATCAGACATTTTTAAAACCCTTTTATCTTCAAATTATGCATTGGCAGGCTCTGCAACTGGAGCAGATGCTGTTTTACCATAGGATGGTGCCGGAACCGGAGGATTAACACCAACACGACCGCGAATAGTAGCTAAGGTATTAAAGAGCATAATAAAAACACCAGTCAAGATTAAGCCACCACCAACAGCGCGCATAATTAATAAGATTTTCTTAGAGGCTAAAGCCTGAACAAAACTATAAGTTAAGGTACCGTCAGCTTCAATAGAACGCCACATTAAGCCTTCCATTACACCAGCGATCCACATAGAGGCAATGTATAAAACAATACCAATAGTAGCTAACCAGAAGTGCAATTCAACTAATGATTTTTTGTACATACCCTCACGACCCCATAAACGCGGAATCATATAGTACAGGGAACCAAAAGAAATCATAGCAACCCAGCCTAAAGCACCTGAGTGTACGTGAGCAACTGTCCACTCTGTATAGTGTGATAAGGCATTTACAGTACGGATTGCCATCATTGAACCTTCAAAGGTAGACATACCATAGAAAGATAATGAAACCACCAAGAACTTTAAGATAGGGTCAGTTCTAAGCTTATGCCATGCACCCGATAAAGTCATGACACCGTTAATCATACCGCCCCAAGATGGTGCTAATAAGATTAAGGAGAACAACATACCTAAGCTCTGAGTCCAGTCAGGTAATGAAGTGTACAGCAAGTGGTGAGGACCAGCCCACATATAGGTGAAGATTAAAGCCCAGAAGTGAACAATCGATAAACGATATGAGTAAATCGGACGCTCTGCTTGCTTAGGTACAAAATAGTACATCATACCCAAGAAACTTGTCGTCAAGAAGAAGCCTACGGCGTTATGACCATACCACCACTGAGCCATAGCATCTTGAACACCAGCATAGTATGAATATGACTTAGCTAAACTCCAAGGTACCTCAAGGTTATTAACAATATGCAACATTGCAATGGTGATGATATAAGCACCATAGAACCAGTTTGCTACATAAATGTGTTTAGTACGACGCTTGGCAATAGTTCCAAAAAACACAATGGCATAGCTCACCCACACAATGGTAATTAGAATATCTAAAATCCATTCTGTTTCAGCATATTCCTTTGTTGAGGTATAGCCCATTGAAAAAGAAACTGCAGCAGCTGCCCAAATGAACATCCAAGCCCAGAAAGTAAATGCTGCTAATTTAGGCGCAAATAGTGTTGTGTGACAGGTCCGCTGAACCACGTAATACGAAGTTGCAAACAATGCGCTACCACCAAAACCAAAAATCACGAGGTTTGTATGAACTGGGCGTAAACGACCATATCCCAAAAACTCCATGAAATTTAGTTCTGGAAATACTAGCTGGCTGGCGATAAAAACACCCATCCCCATACCTAGCACACCCCAGATAATTGTCGCGATCGAAAACTGTCGGACAACCTTATAATTAAAGGTTTCCGACCCAATCACATTTTGAGTACTCATAGTACCTTCCTCTTTAAAAACAAAAACTTATAATTGCCATCTAAACCGTACTGTAAATTTATAAATTAACAGTCAGAATTGATAAGGACTAAACTATGCCCTTTGTAACAAATAATCAGTATCAATTACCGCATATATTACTACAAAAGAGCAACTTTTGTTAACTGCCTCAAACCCTAAGCTGACTAAATCAATTATAGGCAGGTGATAATAACTCAAATAACCCTACTATTTGTAGTATTTCTCTTGTGGCCTTGATTTATTTCAAACTATTTTCTAAGAGCTTGAAACTTTTTATCACTATTTTGCGACTTTCTCACTACTATCAGTATCGGCTAAGTGGCTGGTATTATCATCATCCAAAAGAATTGACTCACCCTTTTCATCAATATCATCATATTGCCCCTGAAAAATAGCCCAATATAAAAAATAACTGATAAAAATTACAAATCCTACAGCAAGAACGCCAAGTATTATGTAGATTTTCATTAGGAGTAACCTCTTTATGCTCGTACTTCTTAAGCTGTTGTTAAGCTTTCATCCTTAGATGAACGCACATAAATAGCCTCAAACTCTTTACGAAACCTCTTATACAAGCGTAGTGCTATAAGCCCTACCCACATTGAAGAAACGAACATAATAATAGCAGCTAGCCAAGGCGACACGATACCAATCATCGCAAAAGGTGTCATCAACAAATGAAAGATAATTGAAGCATTCAAACTGAAACGCGCTGTTTTTCTAGTGCGCACTAATATTGATTCTGTAAATTCTAAATCAACCTCAGTCCCCTGCTGCTGGTTTAGCAAGATAGTGCGTGCAGCAGCATAGCTAGTAGGGACCGCCATAGCCATTGCACAGGGGCAACTCATCACAAATAAAGACACTGTGACTGCAAGCGCATGTGATTTATCAATAAATAAATACCAGACCAAGCCACTAATAACCGCTAATGCTATCTGTAACATAACAAAATAAAAGGCGTATTTATCTGAATGCTCGGTATCTTCATTACGATATTGAGTGATTTTCTCCAAAATAGCGCTATCATTAGCTCGATAAGAGGATTGAACTGCAATATACTCTAAATACCTTGCCGTTAATTAAAAGGCAATAAACATGGTAATTGAATCATAATAAACCTCACCATGATGGTAAATCGTTGTGTACACACTAGGTATAAAAGCCACAATGATACCGAGCGCCACTGGTAAGTTCATGTTTATGAAGCCATGGCGATGAATAAAATCACGATCGGCTCCAAATAAACCCTTCCAAATAGGCATGGCACAGTACAACAGAACAGGCACTGTCAGCAACAAACCGACCCAATTCAAAAAGACTAAGGCGACATCAAGCGACTCTTGAATATCAGTCCCGACATATCGATGTTTAAAGTAGCCTGGCGCTGCAAACATCATTACCTGCATCATGATTAGCCATGACAAGCCTAACCTTAGCACCATGCGGCGACGCTCTAAGCGGTCCTCTTCAGGTAGATCATTAGGCATGGTAAAGATAGAAACTGGCTTCATTACTGCTTACTTTAAAAGGTTAAAAATAAATTAATTAAACACGCCGCCCGATAGATAGCGGTCACCTCTATCACAGACGATAAATACGACGGTGCCACTTTGCAATCTTTGGGCTGTACGAATCGCGGCAACTAAGGCACCAGCCGATGAGATACCACCAAAAATGCCCTCTTGTGAGGCTAAGTCACGTGCCATCTGCTCGGCTTCTTCCTGCTCAATTGCTTCAAAAGCATCAATTAACTCTGGTTGATAAATAGCAGGCTGGTACTCTGTGGCCCACTTACGAATACCTGGAATTGATGCGCCGGGAGCTGGTTGAGCACCAATTAACTGAACGTCAGAATTTTGATCTTTTAAAAACTTGCCAGTTCCCATGATTGTACCTGTTGTGCCCATAGCACTCACAAAATGGGTAATTTGACCTTGTGTTTGCTCCCAAATTTCAGGACCAGTAGTCGAATAATGAGCCGAGGGATTATCAGGGTTAGCAAATTGATTAAGAATAAGGCCTTTACCCTCTTTTTCCATCTGCTCTGCTAAATCACGCGCATACTCCATACCACCTTTAGAAGCCTCTGTAAGGATTAACTCAGCACCATAGGCCTTCATAGAAGCTCTACGCTCAAGTGATAAATTATCAGGCATGATCAAGATCATTTTATAACCCTTAATTGCCGCAGCCATGGCTAAAGCAATACCGGTATTGCCGCTCGTTGCCTCAATTAAAGTATCACCTGGTTTAATCTGGCCACGCTCTTCTGCCTCAGCAATCATTTTCAACGCCGGACGATCTTTGACCGACCCCGCTGGATTATTACCCTCCAGCTTAGCCAAAATAACAACATCCTCAGAAATACCAAATCGCTGAGGAATACGCTGTAAACGTACTAAAGGTGTATTACCTACTGTTTGTTCAATCGTAGGGTAGTTAACAATCTGTTGAGACATAGACTTACAACACAAAATAATATATAAAAAGACAAGAAAATATCGTTTAGTAAATCATTCTAACACTTTCCACTCATCGTGCTAATTAACTTTGAGTAAGTAAGGGCCAGAACTAGAGGATGGAGCCGCATATTTAAAACGCTGCTTAACTGCAGCTACTTCCTTAGCCACCACAGAAGATCCAATGTTTTGCTTCGATTGCTCAGGACCGATGTCCAGTCCCGCTTCAATCAATTTTTCAGTTCTTTTCTTACCTAAACCCTTAATACGAATAGACAAGTCCTCAGCTGACTCAAAATCTCCACCTCTCGCTCTCTCATCAATAATACGTTGTGCTGTTTTCTCACCAATCCCCTTAATACTTTGAAGCTCAGTACTTGTGGCGGTATTAATATTAACTGCTTGCGCAATAACAAAGGGTTGAAAAAACAATAACAGCAAAAGCAATGACGTTACCAAGCTCTTATAAAAAGCAAACATAAATATTCCTCATAATAAAAACTATTCATTAGATTTATTATGAGGAAATGTAGGGCTGAAAAGCGCTATCAGGATTTTTTTATCCGACCAAATCCGCGAACAATCATTTAAAAGTTAAACAGATGGATTGTGCAACAAGTATTCAACGTATTCTGCAACACCCTCTTGGACCGTTTTTAAGCTTTGCTCGTAGAGACCTTGCTGTCTGAGCTTGTCAGTATTAGCCTGTGTAAAGCTTTGGTAGCGACCCTTTAGGTCGTCTGGAAAATCAATGTACCGGACTAAACCTTGTTGAATTTGCTCATCAAGAGTCAAAGATGATTTACCTTGTGCCTGACGTACAGTATTAATTACTGTGTGAGCTATATCATTAAAAGGCTGAGCACGTCCGGTGCCACAATTAAAAATACCGCTAATTTGTGGTGATCTCATAAAATGCAAATTGACCTTAACTACATCCTCTACATAAATAAAATCACGTACCTGCTCCCCAGCAGCATAACCATCGTATTCGCCAAACAGACGAACAAAACCCTCATCCATAAACTGATTAAAGTGATGAAAAGCTACTGAAGCCATACGCGCCTTATGCTGCTCATGTGGTCCATAAACATTAAAATAGCGTAAACCGACAATTTGCGCAGAAACGCCCTCTGCTAAGCGGCGACGCACCACTTGATCAAAAAGAAATTTTGAGTAACCATAAACGTTGAGCGGCCCCTCTGCAGACAACTCCTCCGTAAAGCTCTGCTTAGCACCGTAAGTTGCTGCTGAGGAAGCATAAATAAATGGTATGCTTTTTGCCTGACAATAATTTAATAGTTCCAAAGAAACCTGGTAATTATTGTCCATCATAAATCGGCCATCACGTTCTGTTGTGTCTGAGCAAGCACCCTGATGAAAGACAATAGAAATCGGCGGTAACTTATCCTCTAACAACTCCTTTCTGAATAAGTCCTTATCCTTATAGTCAGCAATTTGGTAATCGCGTAAGTTAATAAACTTATCGCCCTGCTGCAAATCATCAACCACTAGAATATTTTCAAAACCCTGCTCATTTAAACCCTTAACAATTTGGCTACCAATGAACCCTGCAGCACCCGTCACAACTATCATATTAACTCCTCTGCACTTACTATTGACGTGCCAACCTTACCCACAACAATAGCTCCTGCTTTATTAGCCCATTTTATTGCCTCTGACCAAGGCATACCAGCAGCTCTAGTAACCGCCATCGTAGCTAACACAGTATCGCCAGCACCGGAGACATCAAATACCTCTTGGGCTTGAGCATCAACATGATGCACACCGCCGTCAGAAAATAAAGTCATGCCCTTTTCAGATCGTGTTACTAACAACGCCTCTAAAGAAAGCTTTTCTCGCAGGGCTTGAGCCTTTTCATGCAGCTCTTGCTCGGAATCCCATGAGCCAACAGCCTGCGACATCTCTAACTGATTTGGCGTTAAGAGACTCGCATGAGCATAAGCTTGATAGTCATCACCTTTGGGGTCAACCAACACGGTCAATCCGTGCTGTTTTGCCACCTTTATAATGGCGTCAACATGCCTCAAGACCCCCTTAGCATAATCCGATAACACCAAGACATCATGCGTCGGAATCAACTCCTCGACGCTACCATAGAGATCTTTTAAACTATGTTCTGTTGGTTCATGCTCAAAGTCAACTCGAAGCATTTGCTGCTTTCTGCCCAAAATACGCATTTTTAATGTAGTATTAATCTGCTGATCTAAACTCAACACAGTATTGATACCCATCTCGTCTGCCAATCTTTGAATCTGCTCTCCACCCTCATCAACGCCAACAATACCAGCTAAGGTAGCTTTAGCACCAAGACTGACTACATTACGGGCTACATTACCAGCACCACCAAGACGGTCCTCTCTTTTAACAACTTTAACTACCGGCACCGGCGCTTCAGGAGAGATTCTATTGACATCACCAAACCAATAACGGTCTAGCATCAGGTCACCAACTACAAGAACCTTTTTTTCTTGTAGTTGCTCTAAAGGATAAGGGTACATATTACTTTCCCTCTAAACGCTGCGTCGAGTAAGTTTCCCATTGATTACATCCTGGGCACTGCCAATAAAACGATTGAGCCTGGAATCCACAAGCACGACACTCTCGACGATCCAAACGTTGCGCGTGCTTATGAATAATTTTGTGCAAATAATTAATATCTAATATTTCAGCAAGTGCTGTTGACTCTGCGTCCTCAGGCTGTTCTATTTGCTTTTGAACGTTAATCTCAGACTCTAAAAACTTACTCAAGCCAAGTAACGTTGGGTTTTCTCTGAGCGCTCCCGCGGCAAAACAACGAGCAGCCTCATCATTTCCATCAAGACGATAATGCTTTAAGAGAGTCACAAAAAGGTCTAAAGAGAAATGCTCTTCAAAATGCTTAGCTAAGAGATGCAACCCTTGTTTTAACTCGCCAGTACTTTGATAGTTCTGCAAGAGCTTTTCCGCAACTAAACTACTATAAGTAGGAGCCTCTCGTAAGACACTTTCAAGTTGCATACGCTGATTCTCAGGTTGCCCTTGGAGTGTAGCAACGTCTGCGCGCAGCATCATAATACGCGCAACTGACGCCTCAGTATGCTCTTCAGAAAAATTCGTCTGTAGTGCATGCTCAGCCTGGTCTAAATGCTTAATAACCTCAGCAAGATTTGCAGGCTTTGCAAGCAGAGCCTGCTCTGCCAACTCACAATGATAGTGAATCAAAGCCGGTACAGACTCGTTTAAAAGTGCCTGGAGCCTTGTTACTGCCTCAATGGCCTTAGGCCAGTCATGAACTGACTCATAGATACGGATTAAATTGCGTGTGGCTGCTACGCTATAAGACTGGCTATCCATAACCTTTTGGAATGCCTCCTCAGAGCGATCAAACATCCCCGCCTTAAAGAAGTCCTGACCAATCTGATAAAGCGCCTGCTCCTGATCCTTAAGCGGCAAATCTGCTCGATTTAAAAGACTCTGATGCACACGGATAGCACGCTCAATCTCACCACGGCGTCTGAACAAATTGCCTAAAGCAAAATGTAGCTCCGTCGTTTCTGTATCTAACTTGGCAACCTCGATAAAAGCATCAATCGCTTTATCGTGATCTTCATTTAATAAAAAGTTTAACCCCCTAAAATAGGAGTCCGGCAACTGCTTAGTCTCTGACAGCATTTGCCTAAAATCAACCCTAGCAGCAATCCAACCTAGTGCAAAAACAATAGGAATAAGGATAAGCCACCAAACCTCAAAAGAAACACCAACTTCCATAGCTATATCTTATGGCTTTGGTTGTAAGGAAATAAAAATATCTGGACCATCAGTACTACCGCTTTTAGAGTTATGCTCTTCTTGTACTTTTTCGCGAACATGGGTAGCAGCTTGTCGATGCAAACTAGCAATCTCATCCTTAAGTTTTGCCTGTTTATACTTACCACGAAAATAAGCAGGTGCCATTAACACATAAGAAAATATAGCACCCAAAACAAAGGCTATTAAAAGCACAAGAACCAGAGGAACGCCTTTAGCTTGAAGACTTGCAAAGAAATTAACATCAATAAGATGTGTATTGTTAATTGCAAACAACAAAACAAGAACAAAAATGATTATACGTATAATCCAAACCAAATACTTCATCGACTTCACCCTGGAAATTTTAATTATGCTCTATTGTAATAGGAAATAAGAAAAAACTTAAGCCATTACGTTTTGAATAGTTTAATGCGACGGAAACAAAAAAACCCGAATTTAAGATAATAATCTAAATCCGGGTTTTTAAACAAAGCGTTAAAGCATTGAATCAATTAACCGATAGCTTCTAATTGACGATCGTCCTGATTGGCTCCGGAAACATCCTTAACATCAGACGACGAACCATCCTGGAATGCCGCATCAACTCGTTCGCGTAACTCCTTACCGGCTTTGAAATGAGGTACTTTTTTACCTGGCACCATCACTCTTTCGCCTGATTTTGGATTACGACCAACACGAGGGGCTCTCTGCGACAATGAAAAGCTTCCAAAACCACGCACCTCAATACGCTTACCCTCAGCTAAGGCATCAACCATAGCATCTAAAATCGTATTGACAGCGTAATCAATGTCACGAGCTGGCAGCTGTGAAAAATCAGCTGCCAAAGCCTCAATTAACTCAGATTTTGTCACTTTTACTCTTCGTCTTTGGCTTCATCAAGCTTAGCTTTTAATAAAGCTCCTAAGCTTGTCGTACCAGATTGTGCTGCAGAACCCTTGATACTCTCAAGCTTCTCTGCAGTTTCAGCGTTGTCACGAGCCTTGATAGACAACTGAATTGAACGCTGCTTACGGTCTACGTTAAGAATCATAGCTTCAACTTCTTCACCCTCTTTAAGAGCAGTCGTAGCATCCTCTACACGACCACTAGAGATTTCAGAAGCGCGCAAATAGCCCTCAACGTCTACAGATAACGTAACTACAGCTCCTTTAGGTTCAACCGACTTAATAGTACCCTTAACTAGAGCACCTTTATCGTTAGCTGAAACGAAGTTATTGAACGGATCACCTTCTAACTGTTTGATACCTAAAGAGATACGCTCTTTATCAGTATCAATAGCTAAAACAACGGCCTCAACCTCGTCACCTTTTTTGTAGTTACGAACAGCCTCTTCACCTGCTTCATTCCAAGACAAGTCAGATAAGTGAACTAGACCATCGATATTACCTGGTAAACCGATAAATACGCCGAAGTCAGTAATAGACTTGATAGCGCCTTGTACCTTGTCACCACGGTTGAAGTTAGCAGAGAAATCTTCCCATGGGTTAGAACGGCACTGCTTCATACCTAAAGAAATACGACGACGCTCTTCGTCGATTTCTAGTACCATAACCTCAACTTCTTCGCCTAGGTTAACTACCTTGCGAGGGTCAACGTTTTTGTTAGTCCAATCCATTTCTGAAACGTGAACTAGACCTTCAATACCAGACTCAACCTCAACGAATGCACCGTAGTCAGTTAAGTTAGTTACTTTACCGAATAGACGAGTACCTTTAGGGCAACGACGAGATAAGCCGATCCATGGATCTTCGCCTAACTGCTTAACGCCTAATGATACACGGTTTTTCTCACGGTCAAACTTAAGAACCTTAGCATCGATCTCTTCACCAACGGTAAGAACCTCAGATGGGTGACGGACACGACGCCATGCCATATCAGTGATATGTAGTAGGCCGTCGATAGCGCCCAAATCAATAAACGCACCGTACTCGGTAATGTTTTTAACAGTACCTTTAACTACTGAACCTTCTTCTAGAGATTCTAGTAGTTTCTCACGCTCTTCGCCCATTGTTACTTCTAATACTGCACGACGTGACAACACAACGTTGTTGCGTTTGCGATCTAGCTTGATCACTTTAAATTCTAAAGTTTTACCTTCAAAGATGCTTGTATCTTTGACAGGACGTAAATCAACTAAAGAACCAGGTAAGAATGCGCGAATACCGTTAGTCATAACAGTTAAGCCACCTTTTACCTTACCGGTGATAGTACCGTTAACTAATTCGCCGGATTCTAATGCTTGCTCCAACTGTAACCAAGCAGATAAACGCTTAGCACGATCACGAGAAAGAATAGTAGCACCGTAGCCATTTTCGATAGAGTCGATAGCAACAGATACAAAGTCACCGATTTCAACTTCTAAATCGCCTTGATCGTTTAAAAACTCTTCGATAGGGATTAACGCTTCAGACTTAAGGCCGGCATTAACAGTAACAAGGTTACGATCAATACCAACAACCTCAGCAGAAATCACCTCACCAGATTTCATTTCCTGGTCTCTAACACTTTTCTCGAATAAATCGGCAAAGCTTTCGCCGCCTAGGGCTTCTTGGTAGTTTAAGGATGTCATTAATTAAATATCCAAAGGCAATACATGCCTAATAAAAAACACGTCGATTGGAGGATCGACGGAATTGATAAACTTTTGTGCGATTGAATTAGAAGCGCACAAAAGACCGAAAATCACAAAAAATATAAATTAGTTGAGCCTAACTAAGCTAATAGACTTATACAGATAAGATAAATCCCTTCTAGCATTTCTAGGCTTGATTGCACCTATCGTACCAGTGGCCTAAAACAATAGCCAAGGTATCCTGGATGTCTAAATCCGAAGAGTCTACGATGATAGCATCATCGGCTGGTTTCAATGGAGCAAGTGGACGATTTAGATCGCGCTGATCACGCGCTTCTAAATCTGCAACTAAACCATTAATTTTAACCGAAAAACCCTTTGCCATCAACTGCTTATA
>LSQX01312393.1_pt1 | contig 20894 bp, 19 predicted proteins | sample 654561 | NCBI WGS metagenome assembly LSQX01 (sample SAMN04489861, study PRJNA283612) | anaerobic digester metagenome | isolation source: 4 biogas reactors fed with cattle manure at either 37C or 55C with and... | place: Denmark: Kongens Lyngby | collected 2014 | reverse complement strand
GCAGCGGCAAAGATTGCCGGAGATGCCCCGGCGAACCTGTTCCCGTGTCGGAGCCGGATTTTCGCTGAGCAAGGACCAGACGGCAATCAGCATGCCCGGACTGCAAAACCCGCACTGAATGGCGCCGTGCTTGACAAAAGACTTTCTAAGCGCAGCCATCAGACGATCCTCTTTAAAGCCTTCAATCGTTTCCACCGTCTTATCGTTCACCTGAAACAGCGGCACCAGACATGCGTTCACAATCTGTCCGTCGAGTACCACGGTACAGGCGCCGCAATCACCGCGGCCGCAGCCTTCTTTTGTTCCGGTCATCAGCATTTCCGTACGCAAAAAGGCGAGCAGCGTCATACCGCCGTCAACGTCCCGCTCGATGTCACGTCCGTTCAGCCTGCACCTGATCACCACTCGTCTGTCCCCCCTGTCTGCAATAATCTGGCCGCATGTGCCACGATGTTTCGGGCTGCGAGCCGCCTGTAGCGTTCGCTCCCTCTGACGTCGGAAATGGGCGATATGGCACGATCGACATAGAAGGACGCCTCTGCCATCGTCTTGTCCGCCAGCACCTTACCGCGAAGAAATGATTCGCATTCGGCGGCGCGCACGACCGTCGGGGCAACCGAGCCGAATGCCAGCCGTGCATCCTCTATCCGGCCATCCGATTCAAGCACGGCAAAGGCAAGGCTGACCGTACTTACCGTCGCGCCCCGGCCTGGCGACGCCTTGTAGAAAAAAGAGCGCCACTGACGCAGCGGCAGGCGTACAGCGAGGATCAGCTCATCTTCTGCCAACGCCGTTTGGCGCACATGAATCATCACCTCGGTCAGCGGCAGCCGTCTCGTGCCATTGCGGCTAATCAAGAGAATATCTGCGTCAAGCGCAGCCAGTGCCGGCAGACTGTCGGCCGCGGGCGACGCATCCGCAATATTGCCGCCCAGCGTTGCCCGGTTTCGGATCTGTCTTGATCCGATTCGGGAGACTGCCGTCTGCAGCGCGCGAAAAGGCGGGTAGCCGCTGAGAAGGTGTTCCATTTCCGTAAAGGTCAGCCCGGCACCGATGACAAGATGTCCGTTTTCTGCTTTGAATACCTTCAAGGCAGATATGTCGCTGATCCCGACAAGGCGAGACGGTTTTTTCTTCCCCGTGTGCATGTCCACAAAAAGATTCGTGCATCCCGCAGCCGGCCGATAGCCCTGTTCCAGGCAGTCGAAGGCTTCGCTCAGGCTTTTTGCATTGACAATCATCATCGCCCGCTCACTCCTTTTGCTCGAGCGCATCCAGTATGCGTTCCGGAGAGAACGGAAGCGCTCGCTCGAACTCGCCCGTTATTTGCTGCAAAGCCATGTTCATGGCCGGTGCTATGGAAACGGTCGACACTTCAGCCGCGCCTTTTGCACCTCCGGGGCCGGTCGGTTCGTATGACTCGACGGTGGCGCAGCCGATCTCAGGCACATCAGGTGCCGACGGCAGCACGTAAGCGGTGAAATCTCCATCATACCTGCCATTTGAAAATCGGCTTTTCTCCGCAAGTGCATAGCCGACACTCATGACAATACCGCCCTGAATCTGCCCGTCCAGCTGCATGGGATTGATGATGGCGCCGGCCTCGGTCACTGCAAGGATATCGAGAAGCGTCACCTGCCCGGTAATCGGCGACACGGCCAGGCGTACCGCCTGAGCAATAAACGTGTACATCGCATGCGGAATACCGATGAAAGATGTGGCAAAGGTCGATTGAGGAAAATCGAATGCACCGGCAGCCGTGACAGCCATATCGGGATTCGATTCCTTTTTTCTCCGGTATTCTCGGGCTGCGGCCATGATCGCCTGTCCGCCGACATAAGACGAGCGGGAACCGGCCGTGGAACCGGAGTCCCGGGTGAGGCTCGTGTCAGCCATCACCATGCTGATCCGTTTCAGCGGCAGACCGAGGGCATCGGCCGCGATCTGTGCCAGCGCCGTCGTACTCCCCTGACCATTGTCGATCAGACCAATCCGCACGTCGACCTTGCCGTCAGGCATGTCGGCGATCACGGCTTCCGCCCGGTCAGGCAGATCCTTGCCGAGACCGCAGCTCAAATGGCCGCCGGCGATGCCGAATCCGACATAGGGATCGTCATCGACTTGCCACGATTGCCATTTTTTTGAAGCCTGTATCGTTTTCAGTGCGTCGTATATCCCGCAGGAAGCGCCGATGGGCTGACCGAGTGCGCCCGTATCACCGGGGCGCAGAGCGTTTTTTAGGCGAATGTCGAGAGGATCGAGCCGGAGAGCCAGTGCTGCCATCGTCATGACAGTCTCCGTCGCGAAGGCACCCTGAGGCCCCCCGAATCCTCTGAACGCATGCGCCGGTGCTTTGTTTGTATAGAGCAGCTGCGCGTGGATGCGGCAGTGATTTACCCGGTATGGCCCCGGCAGATGCTCCGAAAACAGCCCCAGAACAGCCGGTCCGAGTGTGGCATACGCGCCCGTATCAAGCAGGCCGTACGCATCAAAAGCATGAAGCGTGCCATCGCTGAGGAAGCCCGCTTTTACCGTTACTTCAGCCGGGTGGCGTTTAAATGTCACGGCAAACGTCTCTTCCCTCGTCAGGACCAGCTTGGCCGGCCGTTTCGCAAGCTGCGTCACAAGCGCGGGAAATATCTGTGTCAGGTGCCCGTCTTTGCCGCCGAATGCGCCGCCGACCGTGGAGCCGGTCACTGTAACCGCTGACTCGCACAGCCCCAGTGCACGGGCAATCATGCGCCGGTCGTGAAACACATTCTGAGTCGACGAGATCACCGACAGACGATCGTGCTGCCAAGAGGCGACGGTACCGGGGGGCTCCATAAAAGCATGATCCTGCGGCGGCAGGTGAAATGTCTCCGTGATGACCTCCGCGCACTCGGCAAACGCCAGATCAACGTCGCCCTTTGCGTGTGAAAACTCCGCACAGATATTGCCGTTTTCATGGATGGTCCCGCCCTGAGCGGCCAACGCGTGTTCTGGCTCGAAAAAGGCAGGAAGCGGTTCATATACCACCTGGTTTGCGAGGCGCGAGGCGACCGTGCTGGCGAGACCCGGGCTGCCGGCAGCAACGATGGCAACCGGTTCGCCCTTGTAGCGCACCTTGTCAGTCGCCAGCACCGGCTGATCTTCGATCACATCATCGATCACATTTGCGGCAAGATGCTCTGCCGTGAATATCAGTATGTCTTTTTCTCGCAGATCATCCGGCAGGCGGAGGTTGAGATCGGCAATGACGGCATGTGCCTCCGTCGAGCGAACGAGCGCGAGGTGCAGCATATTCTCAAAATGATAATCGTCAATGTAGCGAGCCCGCCCCAGTGCCTTTTCCCGGCCGTCGAGTCTCGCGATATCCCTGCCGAAATAAGCGGAATCCGTTTTCATCATGGTTCGCAGATCTCATCGATCAGCTGATGTGACAGCACATCAACCAGTCCGAGATCTGTCAGGCCCAGCTCCGGCACCGTCGGCAGCGAAACGAACGACAGCGTCATGAACGGCGCATCCAGGCGGCAGCCGGCCTCGGCGGCGGCGCGATTGAGAGCCGCCATGTCGGCGATGACTGCTTCAGCCGGTTTCATGCTCATCAGTCCGGCGAGCGGCAGCGCAACCGATGCCATGACGCGTCCCTCGCAAGCCAGAGCAAAGCCGCCCTGCATCGATTCAATCTGCCGGCAGGCAAGCAGCATGTCCCGGTCATTTGTGCCGACGACCACGATATTATGATGATCGTGCGAGACGGAGGACGCCATCGCGCCGGTTTTGAGGCCGAAGCCTCTGACGAAAGACAGGCCGACCTGACCGTTCTTTCCGTACCGCTCGACGACGGCAATTTTAAGAATGTCCTGCGCGGCATCCGCCTTCACTTCGCCGTGAGTCACGGGCATGGAGACGCGCTCACCCTTATTGATGATCTGGTTTTCAATCAGGCGGATGACGCGGCAGGTCGCCTTGTCCCCCTCTGCTTTCAGGGCAAATGACTGCTCTGACAGACCGGGCGGCAGGATCACCGTCTCAAACAGGTGTTCGGGATATGCTTTCGGCTTGTATGGCGAGATCCGGCTGCCGTTTTCTGCAACCAGACGGCCGCTTTTGTAAACACGTGTCGGCCTGATGCGTTTCAGATCGCCGGTCAGGACGATATCAGCGTAGCGGCCCGGAGCGAGCGATCCGATTTCATGTTCGAGATGAAAGTGACGCGCACCATTCAGCGTGGCCATCTTTATCGCTTTCAGGGGGTCCATTCCGGCATCGACCGCGAGCTGGACATTAAAACTGATGTGTCCTTCCTTTGCAATATCCTGCACATGCTTGTCATCTGTGCAAAACATCAGGCTGTCGGTCGGCAGCGCGGCGGCGACAACACCGTCGAGCAGCGTTTTGGCATTGCGCTCACTCGATCCTTCGCGAATCATGACCGCCATGCCGACACGCAGCCGGTTCTGCAGTTCCTCCGGCGTGACGCATTCGTGGTCATCAGCCAGATGTGCCGTCGCATAAACGTTCAAATCCGCCGGTTCCAGGCCGATGGCGTGGCCGTTGCAAATCCTGCCGAGCCGCAGTGCTTCCAGAATCTTCTCCAGATACGGGTCCTGTATCTGCAAAATCTTGGCAGGGTCGAGTTCGCCCAGGGACGCGCTTTGCGGCAGTTGAAGCAGTTCGGCGACCTCGGCAACGCCGAGCGTCGCCCCCGTCGTCTCAAGTCCCGGTGCGGTCGGCACTCTCGACGGAATCGCCAGATATATCCGGTATGACAGGGCATCCGGATCTGAAATCAGGGCTTCAAGTCCCTCTTTGCCCGCCACGTTGGCAATTTCCATGGCATCGACGATGAGTGTGGTCGTCCCCCATGGAGTCAGCACATCAGCCAGCGCTTCAGGTGTCAGCAGCGTCGTTTCAACATGCACATGCGTGTCGATCAGCCCCGGCAGCGCATACTGCTGATTACAGTCAACGATTTCTTTTGCCGGGGCGTCCGGCGGCGGATCAACGGCCACAATGCGTTCCCCGGATATGCCAAGCGAGGCCGTGCGGATTTGTTCACTGTAGACATCAACCAGACGGACGTTTCGGAGGATAAGGTCAAAGGGGTGATTTCCCAGTGCCGCTGACAATTCCCGCTTCAATTGTTCTTTCTTTTCACTTAGCATCTGATCGCTTCTCCTCAAACGGCTTACTGGATTTTTTTGCGCAGCACCATATGACGCAGAATTCCGTCGGCATAATATTCCTTGGACCAAAGCGCCGTATTGCCCTGGTAGTCATATCCCACCTCATCCATGTACAGAATGGGGGCCCCGGCATCCACATCAAGAACGCGCGCCAGTTCTGCATCGGCAATCAGCGGCTTGACTTCGGTTATATCCATCTCGATTTCGGTATGGCAAAACGTCGAAAGAAAGTCAAAAATCGGCCGTGAAAGATCCGCTTCGTGATAATCGAGGCGCTTGATCCGGTTGAACGGGATATGGTCGACACAGTAGATGCAGGGCTTTTTGTCAGCCAGAATGAGGCGGGTTACCGCGAGTACCGGAAAGCCAGCGGGAATCGACAGTTTATCCGCCATTGCCGCGTCACTCAGAATTGTTTCACTCGACACGCTGTCTATGGCCGGTTCGAAGCCGGCCTCGCTGACCATGTCGAGGAATTCCAGTTCCAGATCCATGCGTGTTCGCACCTCGAGAACCTGACGATTGATGCGCGTGCCGGCTGAGCGGCGCCGCGTGATAAAGCCGCAGCTTTCCAGCTTGGCCAGTGCATCGCGCAGCTGTGTCCGGCTGACCTGAAGCTGCTTTGACAGTTCTGTTTCCGGCGGCAGCTTGGATAGGGCGGCAAACTCGCCCGTCTTCATTTCGCCCATCAGTCTTTCGTACACGGACTCCGCAGCAGCGGCTGTCTCATTTTTTTTCTTCATGTCACCAGTCACGTTTATCTTCTCTCCGCCGGTTTTGATCGCGGGTCTTCAACGTTCGAATTTTTTCAGATAGCTGCCGTCAATCAGGTAGCCAAACGCACTTACGGAAAATCGCTTGCCGTCATATGGCATGATAACGGTCGTGTACATGCCGGGCAAACGGGCAGCCTGTGAGTAGCGTGCCTCTGCAGAGCCGTCAGCAGCAGTCAATGTGACCGACTCAAGATTAAAAAACAGCGGCGTGAGATACGGATATGACCGTTCCTTCTCAAATGCCGCGATAAAATCATCTCTTCCGATGCGACTTTGTTCATGAGCAGGCAGGAGGTCGTAAATGAGGCCGGAATCACGGTAGCGGTAATTGACGCAATGCGCAAACAGATACGCCGTCGCATAGGCATCAACCGCCCGTGACGACGGCACTGAGCCGACGCCGGCCAAAAGTACGACGACAAGAAACATGAGAAGTACTTTTTTCAGTGAAGCGCTCATCGCTCCATCCTCGAGTACGGACGGGTGAACGCCGCGGGCATATGTGCTCGGCGGGATGTCGAAATGAGGGCAATGATGGTCATGGCATACGGGAGCATCAGCAGCAGCTGATTGGCCAAATCGACTCCAATCGCCTGCAGCCGCATCTGCAGGGCGCTCGAAAAACCGAAAAGCAGGGCGCCGAGCATGGCATAAACAGGATTAAACCTGGCAAAAATTACCACTGCCACAGCCATGAATCCGCGTCCGCCAACGAGACTTTCGGTAAACAGATTCATGTAGGCTGTACTCATGAAGGCACCGGCCAGCCCCGCAAAAGCACCGCCCAGCATGATCGCACTGTAGCGGATGACGCCGACGCGGATTCCCTTCGTATCGGCGGCTCTCGGATGTTCGCCCACCACTTTGACACGAAGCCCGTACGTCGTTCTCTGCATCAGCCACCAGGTCAGCGGCACCAGCGCGTAGGCCAGATAGACAAGCGCATTGTGCTGGAAGAACATCGGTCCGATGACGGGCAAATCAGACAGTACGGGCAGTGCGACGGCAGAATATGGATCAATCTGAGGGGGCAGGGAACGGACGCCAAAGAACACCCGATACAGGTAGGACGCGACGCCGACCGAAAAAATGTTCAGGCCGATGCCGGCTATCACCTGATTGGTGCGCAGTGTGACGGCAAAATAGCCGAACAGCATCGACCACAAAATGCCGGCCAGAACGGCCAGCATCGTGCCGACCAGGAGTGAGCCCGAAACATAGGTCACACTGAAGGCAACCATGGAGCAGAGCACCATCGTGCCTTCCACATTCAGATTCAGCACACCGGCCCTCTGAGTGAAAATCTGCCCCAGTGATGCCAGAAGTATCGGCGCGGAAAGCCTTACGGCAGCCGCAAGCAGGCTGACAAAGAATCCGATGTTGAATACTTTATCCCACATGGGGTTCGACCTCCTTTCGGCGTCCCGGCAGAGACAATCTGACTTCAAATATGCTTTTGGCAAGAATAAACAGAATGATGACGCCCTGTATGATGTCGACGATCGAGTACGGAACGTCAGTCATGCGCTGCATCGATGCCCCTCCCACCAGGAGCACGGAAAACAGGAAAGAGGCGATGACGATGCCGATCGGCGACAATTTTCCGAGCAGCGCGATCACGATGGCCAGATCACCATAACCGCGGCCAATGCCTTCGAGCAGACGGTAATGGATGCCGTGCACTTCAGTCCAGCCTGCCAAACCGGCCAGTGCACCTGACAGCATCATCGTGCCCAGTACCGCGCGGGATGTACGCAGCCCGGCATAACGCGAAACGGACATGCCCTGTCCGAGAAGGTCTGCTTGAAATCCCGGCTTGCTTTTCCAGAAAAACAGCATCAGGCAGACGACGATCAAGGCAACGAAAATACCGCTGTTGAGACGCGAGCCGCTGATGAGCGGCGTGAGTTTCAGCGCGTCGGCAATCTCGGATGACTGCGGATAGTTGTAGCCTCCCGGCTCCTGCAGCGGCCCGTACACGCTGTACGCCAATGCATAAACTGCGACGTAATTCAGCATGAGTGTGGTGATTACTTCATTCGCATTGAATCTGTTTTTCAGGCCGGCCGCGATCCCTGCCCACAAGGCGCCGCCAAGCAAGCTTGCCGCGATCGTCAGAATAAAAACCAGGACTGGCGGACCGGGCAGGCAAAGTGCCGCAATCGTGGAGAAAATCGTTCCGATAATCATCTGGCCGCTTGACCCGATATTCCAGAGTTTGGCGCGAAATGCAATAGAGACGCCGAGCGCCATCAAGAGAAGCGGCACCATCTTGACAAACACCTCGGAAATGCGCTGCGGACTGCCAAAGGCACCGCGCACGAGCACGCGATAACTCTCCAGCACGTGATTGCCGGAGAGCGCGATGAATACTCCGCCGACAGCCAGCGCAAACAGGACGACTCCGAAGGACACCAGCAGTTCAAGAACAGTTTTTCTAAGGCGCGCCTTCATGAAACTGCCTCGGCACGCTGTCCCAGCATTAAGGGGGCGATGCGCTCAATCGGCGCATTTCGCTCGAGTATGTCCATGATTTTTCCCTCGTAGATAACGGCAATGCGGTCTGACAATTCGCGAATCTCATCGAGATCCGCAGATATCAGGAGAACGGCCGTGCCGGCCCCCGCGGCATTGATAATTTGCTGACGTACAAAACACGTGGCGGCAACATCGAGTCCGCGCGTCGGCTGATTGGCAATGAGCACATTCGGCTTTTGCTCCAGTTCCCGCGCGAGAATCACTTTCTGCTGATTGCCGCCCGACAGAAGCCGCACCGGATCATCTTCCGTGATCACCTGAATGCCGTACTGTCCAATCAGGGACCGGGCCTTTTTTCTGACTCGTCTCAAATCAACCATACCGTGCTTCGTCACAGATGCCAGCGCTTCTGCCTTGATGAAAAAGTTCCTTGCCACAGAAAAGTCGAGTGCCAGCCCCGATTCAAGACGATCTTCCGGTATGTGTGCAACGCCGGCTTCGATAAAGTCGTGTGTTTCCCTGTTCAGCATGGATTGACCGTTAATCAGAACGGCACCGGAAACAACCGGTTTGACGCCAGTCAGAATCTCACACAGTTCCTTCTGGCCGTTTCCTTCCACACCTGCCAGACCAACGATCTCGCCTGCCTGTATGCTCATGGTCACGCCGTCGAGCGCCGGCACACCCCGGTCGTTATTGACAGATACGTTTTCCAGACGGATTGCGACACCTTCCTTCAGCTCCCCGATTGTCCGCGGCACAAGGTCGCAAACGGCGTCGCCAACCATTTCGAGCGACAGCTGTTCTTTCGATAAATCGGGAGTCACCGGAAATGTCTTCAGTTTCCTGCCTTGACGAAGTATGGTCACTTCATCTGCGACGGCAAGTACCTCATCAAGCTTATGGGTGATCAGAATGATTGATTTCCCGTCCCGAGCCATTTCTCTAAGCGTGCAAAAAAGCTCCTGAGCCTCTCCCGGTGTCAGCACGGCCGTCGGCTCGTCCAGAATCAGCACGGTCGCATTCTGGTACAGTGCTGACAGAATCTCAACGCGCTGCTGTTCTCCAACGGAAAGCTGCCAGATCGGCCGCTCGGGATCAACCTTCATGTCATATTTCGCGGCCAGCCGGACAATGTCTGCGGCCACCCGATCCATGTTCAGGCCAATCTGCTTCTTCTTGAAGCGGCCAGCCAGAATATTCTCGGCTACAGTCAGCGGCCGGGCCAGCATGAAATGCTGATGGACCATACCGATGCCAAGCAAAATGCCGGCTTCGGGCGAGCTGAGTTTTTCTTCCCTGCCGTTGATCCGGATCGTACCGGCATCCGGCTGGTAAAGCCCATAAAGAATATTCATCAGGGTCGTCTTGCCCGCCCCGTTTTCACCGAGCAATCCGTGAATCGATCCCTGTTTTACCTGAAAGTCAATAAGATGATTTGCATATTTGCCGCCGAAGGACTTCGATATGCCCTGCATATCCACAGCCAGTACATCCATGCGCGTCTCCGTCTGTCATCGGTTATCCATCAGAAAGGGCAGGGTTCAGGACAGCGGCTGCCGTCCTGAACCGATTTGCCGCATCAGCAGCTTTACTGCCCTGGTTCCTCCACTTCGGGCATCTCGATTGAACCGTCCTTAATGCCCTCAAACACGTCCTCGATCTGCGTGATTTCTTCGTCTGTCAACACACCTTTTGTATCAACAATCGGTGCATATGTCAGCCCGTCGTTTTCAGGCGTGATCCAGTAGAACCGTTCGCCTTCGTCGCGACCTTTGAAATTGCCGTCACGTATATCCTGAAGGATATCTTCAATGACAGCCTCCCATTTGTAGACGATACCGGTCAGTACGTTGTCCGGCGCAAGCGGATTCTGGTCCGCCACATTGCCGAGACAGAGCATGTCTTTTTCCTTGGCAGCCTGCACGACACCAAGGCCGATGCCGTCGCCGGAATGCCAGATGATGTCGACGCCGGAATCATACATGCCGATCGCCGCTTCCTTTGCACCGGCCGTGTCAGTCCAGTCGCCGGTATACACTTCCTGGATGTCGATATCCGGATTAATGCTGAGGGCACCGGCTTTGAATCCCTCATGTCCTCTGAAAATTTCTGATGCATCGGCACCGCCGATGACGCCGATTTTGTCTGTTTCAGTCGCCAGGGCCGCGACAACGCCCATAAGGTAGCCGCCCGACTGCAGATGCACATCGTAAATCGCTGAATTATCAACGCTCTTGTAACCGGTGCCAAGAATAAAGTAGGCATCGGGATACTGAGGCGCCACCTTGACGATGGGTTCCATGAACTGGAAACCATGGCCAAAAATGACGTCATACTCCTGACTGGCAAAATCGATCAGGGCCGGCTCAATATCGGCCACTTCATACATGCCCTCCACGACATGCAGCGATGTGTTGTCTGCATGACTTTCGGCATAGGCACTCAGTGACTCATACATCGCCTGGTTGAATGACACGTCGTCTTTTTTGCCCGGGAGGATAAGTGCGACCTTCAGTTCTTTTGTCTCGCCTGATGCCTCCGATTGTGATGCTTCCGCTATTTGCGTTGTCGTGGCCAGCAGGCCGGCCAACAGGGCGACAACCAAAACGAGGATCATCGTTCTCCATTTGTGCGTCATGACACCCTCCTTGTTCATACCAAATTTTTTCTTGGTGTGTCTAAGAATACGCTGCTTCACATGTGCCGTCAACGCTTAAACCATCTTTTTGCCTAAAGCGAGCCAGATATAACCCGCCCCGCTGCAGCAAGATCACAACGATGGAGAAAAACGGCAAAATGGGTCCGGGCAGAGAATTCTGCCCACAGCAAAACAGATCCGAGGCACCACTCTCAGATCTGTTTTTTGGAGGAGAAAAGTATGAAAAAGGAGGTCACTGTCCTTGCCTTCCGATTTCATACTAAAGCAGATTCATGACCTCCCAAATAACCAATTGTGAACATATTGTGAACTAATTGAACGGCGATACCGTTTTTTGTCCATCCTCCACGGCCAGCAAAAAACCGCCTTCCGGTGCAACAAGTCGCATGGAAACACCTTCGCTGATGTCTCCGCCGATATTCATGGCGCTGGCGCGGGCTTCGCAATACTGGGCGAATATGGCCTCGGCTTCCGCTTCGGTGACGCTGTCCTTCAAGGCCAGAATAAAGTGATCGTTCGGTATGTTGAGAATGGAAAAATTCTTGTCCAGGTCGACATCGCCTGTCAGCTTGGCTCCGAATTCTTCCGTGATGGCCTGACGCTGCGCGTCTCTGTTCAGCAGGACGGGAATTGCGATGGCGGCAAAAATAACCACGACAAGGGCGGATAGGCCGATCGTGAGCAATTTCATTTTTCTCGGGATTTTGGCATCCGGCAAATTTGTGACTTTCGGCACAAAAACCGGTGCAGCCGACTTTTTCTGAACGGCCGGCGTATGAATCGGCGCGGAGACCGCCACGGCAGACGGCCTGGGATCCAGATTCGGACCGTCATATCGCGGCTGCGGCTCATTCGGGAAGGTAAACTGGTCCGGTTCTTGCTGCGCACGAAACGCCTCGCTGTTGTCGAATACCGCATCGCAGAAGAGGCAGTGCCCCTTCTCATTCTTCGGTTCGAGAAACAAGATTGATCCGCAGTTGACACAGCGGCCTTCTCTTAATGCCATTTAATTGCCCCCTAAAAAATATCCATGCTATTATATTCGGAGCATGGAACAATGGCAAGCCGACGAAGAGTTTATGGCACTGGCCCTGAATGCTGCTCGCGATGCGGCCGCACTCGATGAAGTACCGGTTGGCGCCGTCATCGTCAGGGACGGACGGCTGGTGGCAGCCGGCATAAATCGCCGCGAAACCGATCAGGATGCAACCGGTCATGCAGAAATGGCCGCCATCCGTGCGGCTACCGAAAAGCTCGGCAGCTGGCGGCTTGAAAATTGCGACCTATATGTGACGCTCGAACCGTGTATGATGTGTGCAGGCGCTATAATACAGGCAAGATTGCGGCGCGTTGTCTTCGGTGCTTACGACCCGAAGAGCGGAATGGCAGGCAGTATATCGAATCTGTTTTTGCTTCCGGGAAACCATCGGGTCGACGTGACGGGCGGCGTTCTGGCAGAAGAGGCCGGTGCTCTGTTAAGTGATTTTTTCAGAAAAAAACGGCAAAGGAGCGTCGTGTTTGACAACCAACGTGGCAAAGGCCAAAACGAAAACGGGGCATAAGCTGAAGGCATCCGAACGGTATCCCATGAGCCGGGGCCCGATCGGCTGGTTTTCGTACCATGCCGGGATGTTTTTCACGCGTTTTTTCTCCGCCATTCATTACCGCGGTCAAAAGCACATACCGAAAATGAGACCGTACGTGCTGGCAGCAAACCATCAGACGTTTGTGGACGGCATGTGGATTTGTTCCGGCCTGCCGAAAGAGCAGCAGCGCCACTTCTCGGTTATTGCCGGCGCTGATCTGCGACATCGCTACGGGGCCTTCGGACGCCTGATGCTGCGAGTCGGACGGGCGATCCCCGTCGAACGCAAAGGCGGCAGCGCCATTCGCGGGCTGATCACAGCCAAGCGCAAAGTGGATGAAGGCTACATTTTGCTCGTTCATCCGGAAGGGACCCGCACGCACAACGGCAAGCTCGGCGGTTTCCAGAATGGCGCAGCCTTTATCTCAAAAAAATCGAATGTGCCCCTTGTTCCCGTTTTTGTTCACGGCGGCTACGATCTCTTTTCGCGGCATATGAAGCTGCCGAAACCGCGCGATCCTGTAACCGGGAGGCGGCGTGAAATCACAATCGTCTTCGGACCGCCGTTTCTCCCCTGGGATTACGGCACGGTCGAAGAACTGATGGCTCAGGTCCGCATCTGGATGGAAGCGCAGGAATCTCAGGGATTGCCAGATTCAACCGACTGAGAGGCGCTGGCCGCCTTGATCAGATCATCAATATTCTGACCGATCAGCTGGCGCCAGTTCAGCTTGTTATGACTGACAAAGCGTTCCAGCTGTGCAATCTCAACGTTGCGCTTCACCTTCAGTGTCGTCGTGCGCACCATGTCCTGATAACTGTAATAGTAGGATTTCACATTCTTGAATATGGGGACCGAGCGGTTGACTTCCTGCACGATCGTTTCAAGACGCTCCGCGATGGTCGGCGAACTCGTTTCCTTCTGCAAGTTCTCGTCGAACACGATTTTAGCCGAGATTACAATGCCGCCCTTTTCATCAGCTTGTGCATAGACAAGAGAATCCTTGACGTACTCATGCCGGTTGATCAGGGCTTCGATTTCTTCGGGGAATATCTTTTTCCCGCTTTCCAGCACAATCATGGATTTCAGGCGTCCCGTGATCGTGAGCATGCCGCGTTTGTCAAAAAGACCCAGATCGCCGGTGTGAAACCAGCCGTCCTCATCGATGGCCTCTCTCGTGGCCGCCTCGTCACGGTAATATCCTTTCATCACAATCGGCCCGCGAATCAGGATTTCACCCGGCTCCTGCGGATTTGAACTGTCAATCGCGAGCTCAACGCCGGCGAGCGGATGACCGACCGATCCGGCATGAAAAACGAAGTCATTGCAGCCGGCAGCAACGGGCGATGTTTCAGTCAGGCCGTACCCCTGCACGATGCGGACTCCGATATCATCAAAGAACCGGATGACTTCCGGATTGAGTGCAGCGGCGCCGGAAATCCCGGTTGCCAGATTGCCGCCCAGCGAATCGAGAATTTCGTGGAATATCTTGCGTCTGACGTCGATGCCGAGTGCGCGCAGCAGGCGTGTGACAGGACGCATGACGGCCACCAGCCTCGTCTTCTTTTTCTTTTCGAGTGCCGTTTGCACTTTCTGATAAAAATTGTCAAACAGAGCCGGCACGCCGATCAGCATGTCGACCTTGTACTCAAGCAGATTCTTCTGGATATGCCGCAGCCCGTCGGCAATGCAGATTGTGCCGCCGAAATACATGACGGTGAGAAATCCGCAGGTGTTTTCGAATGTATGGTGCAGCGGGAGCACGGACAGTGACCTGAAGCCCTGCTTGAAGCGGATCACGCGGGCCAGTGCATTGACGTCGGCGGCCAGATTGCCCTGACTCAGAAGCACGCCTTTTGAATTGGCTGTCGTACCGGATGTGAAGAGGAGCGCGCGCGGCTCGTCAGCGTCGAGCGGCAGCACCGTGAGCTGTTCAGCGGATGCGCGCCCTTTCTGCAGAATGTCGTCAAGCGAAATGAACATGGTGTGCCCGATCGTCTGCCGTTCAAGTGCTTCGCTCAGGCGCAGTGCGGCAGCCTTTGCAGCCCGTTTGGTCAGCATCGGCACAGCCAGCCTCAAGCTGGTCAGATTGGGCAAAACACGCTCCAGTTCGGGCTGGATGCCCGCATCGTAAAAGAGAACATCGACTTCTGCCCGGTTCAGGAGTACTTCCACCTCGTCCATTTTCAGCAGCCGGTCGAGCGGCACGATCATGGCGTTGCCGGTCATCGCGGCAAGATAAGCCAGCATCCAGGTGTAGCTGTTTTCGCCAATGACCGCAATTTTGATGCCGGCGTCGCCGTAGCCTTGTGTGAAAAGTCCCTGCCGCAGTGCAGCCACATCCGCACTCAATTCAGCGTACGTTTTCGTGATCGTGTCATCTTCGGCATGTTCCCGGTACATCACGACCGGCGTGTCAGGATACAGAGCAACAGACCGCTCGAGCAGATGTGTCACGCTCCGAACGGGGTCAATGTCATAATAAGTGGTTCCTTTTTTCGTGATCATGTGCGGCCACCTTTCTTCAGGTATGGCAAAAACGGCTTCAAATATCGAGCCTCCACGGCCCCGCGCAGGCGCATGCCGTTCGTTTCGTATTGGATGGACTCAACGTCACCGTAGTTTTGCAGATGGTTGACGAGCCCGGCATCGGCATAATCCAGCAAGATGGAAATCGGAACCAGATTTGCCTTTGGCCAATTAAGTAAGTAAGTCCGGAGTTTGTCAAGACCCCAGCCTTGAACTGCGGATATCTGCAGTGATTCATCCACTTTAAGACGTCCCGTCGTACGCACGTCATTAATTTGATCTTCGGTCGCCGCGTCAATTTTGTTGATGACCAGAAGCGTCGGTTTTGACGACGCATCCAGGCGTTCAAGCTGATCGAACACGACGTTCAGCTGGTCAGAGGCATCGGGGTCCGATGCGTCAACGACAATCATGACAGCATCCGCGGCTGTCACTTCCTCCAGCGTCGCCTTGAATGCCTCCGCCAGAAACTTCGGCAGATTCCGGATGAAGCCGACTGTGTCGACCAGAACGATGCGCTGGCCGTCTTCTTCCAGACGCCGCACAGTGGGGTCGAGTGTCATAAAGAGCTGATCTGCCGCAGCAATATCACTGCCGCAGAGCGCATTTGTCAAGGTTGATTTGCCGGCGTTCGTATAGCCGACGACGGCAATAACCGACACGTCGTGCTTCTTTCGCTGAGCTCGGAAGACAGAACGGCGCTTGCTGATTTCCTCCAGCCTGCGTCTCAGAGCGGACACTCTTCGCATAATGTGACGCCGGTCCGACTCAAGCTTCGATTCGCCCGGGCCGCGCGTGCCGATGCCGCCGCCAAGGCGGGACAGCGCTTCCCCATAACCCGTCAGCTGTGTCATCCGATACCTGAGCTGGGCAAGTTCCACCTGAATCTTGCCTTCCTCGGAGATCGCGCGTCTGGCGAAAATGTCGAGAATAATCGCCGTACGATCCAATACTTTCAACTGTGTCTGTGCTGCGATGTTGCGCAGCTGCCGCGGCGACAGCTCGTCATCCAGCACAAGCATCGTGGCGCTGACGCTGTCGGCCAGGAGAAACGCTTCTTCCAGCTTGCCGCTGCCGATCCAGGTTGCTGTATCGGGTGCGGCTCGCTTTTGCGTCAGCCGGCCGACCACGCCGGCACCGCAGTTTTCAACCAGTTCGGCCAGTTCATCGAGGGAGCGCGCGGCCAGCCCGCTGCTGCCGGCGTCATCGTCCAGACCGATAAGGAGTGCTTTTTCTTCAATCAGGGTCGTGCTGTTCATCAAATCTTTCTTTCGTCAATATGCGACAAACTTTGTATTTATTATTGTCAATCTCCGTCAGCTTGTATACAATACCTCTATATGCTTTTGACGGAGGGTTGCAAATGCGAGGCAATCACCGGAACGAGGACGTTCCGACTATTATTAAGAGCGAAGCCTTTTTCAGCTACCTGATTCGTTTCATCCGCAGGCAAAGCGGCTGTTCGCAAACTCAGATTGCGCACCGTTCAGGCTTTTCCTCTTCATATATTTGCGGTGTGGAGAACGGACAGGCATTTCGCAACATTGTCAAAACTCATCAGATCATCAATGTCCTGGGCTACCGCCCCGAAACGCTTCACAAATGTACGGCTCGCGTGATACGTCTTCACAACGGCGTTCAGACACCGGCCGCAAGGAGCTGATCCAGTTTTTCCCGCCGCGTCTCGTCCAGCGACTCCCGCCAGCCCTCATACCAGGCATCGGCATCGCTCATGGTCTCCATAAAGGCTCTGTGGAGCGATCTCAGCAGGGGCGTCCGATATGATAACTGATCCATTTCCAGGAGCACGCCAAGCATATGCTTGTGCACGTCACCGGACAGCTTGCTCTCACTGTCTTCCTGCTTCATTTTAAGCAGACCGAACAAACTGCTGTTATAGCCGGGATCGGCTTTGGTAATCTCCAGATAGCGCTTGGCAGAATCGAGGAGATGCTCGTTCAGAAACTGGTCTTTTTCCTCGCCGGCGGCTTCAAGTGCCTGCGAAATTTCAGGAGCTGCAAAAAACCGGTCGATCTGTTTTGTCAGACGCTTCAGGCTGTTTTTCGATACACCGGCTCTGCCCATGGTTAAAAGCAGGATCCACGGCTCCAGAAACCGGTCACCTTTTTGTTTGCCGGAATCCAACGGGAAAAAGCGGTACGCTTCCATCAGTTGCTGAGCATGTGCTAGATCGGCCATAGTGCCCTCCTATGGCTCATATTAAGCGCAAACGCAAAAAAGCGCCAGCACTCGCGAAATAGTCTGCTGTTCCGGGCGGCATGTTACAATAAAATGTTGTATGGAGGAAATACATTGAACGATCAAATCACATCATTCGAAGCACTGCCCCTTTCGGCGGAAACGCAGGCCGCCGTAAAAAAACTGGGGTTTACCAAACCGACATCGGTGCAGCAGCGTACAATACAGCCGATGCTCGGCTGGCATGACATCATCGCCAGGGCGCCGACCGGCACGGGCAAGACGCTCGCCTTCGGCATACCCATCGTGGAGCATCTGGAGCAAGGCAGACGCGATCTGCATGCAGTCATATTGGCGCCGACGCGTGAACTGGCCATTCAGATCGGCGACGATATGAGAAACCTGACCGTCAGCCGCGAGTGGATTGAGACCGTCGTCGTTTACGGCGGACAGAGCATTCGCACGCAGATTGAAGGGCTCAAGCGGAAACCTCAGATCGTTGTCGCCACGCCCGGCCGCCTGATTGACCATATCAAGCGCCGCACAATCCGCCTGGACACAGTCGAGACGTGTGTGCTGGACGAAGCCGACCGTATGGTCGACATGGGTTTTGTCCGGGATGTGCGCTATATTCTCGACCAGATGCGTCAGGTCAGCCAGATCGCCATGTTCTCCGCGACCCTGTCGCGCGCCGTCATGGACATTTCCTATCTCTACCAGCGTGACCCGGTGGACATACTGGTTCCTCAGGAAGGCGTCGACAAACCGGATATCGATGAATACGTCATGCGTGCGAACGGATCCGAACGCATCGATGCACTGACAACACTGCTGAGGCACAAACGCTTTGACCGCGCACTCATCTTTGTCAACATGAAGCAGTCCGCCACGATGGTGATGCAAAAGCTGAAGGCTAAAAAACTGGATGTCGATGCCATTCACGGCGACATAAGGCAAAGTCAGCGCGAGCAAGTCCTGCGCCGCTTCAGAAAAGGCAATCTGGCCATTCTGGTGGCGACGGATGTGGCCGCACGCGGGCTCGACATCGACGATGTCGACCTGGTCGTCAATTACGATCTGCCCATGGAAAACGACAGCTACATCCATCGCGTCGGCCGTACGGGACGCGCCCGCAAAAAGGGAATCGCGCTCACCTTTCTGCCGCCGACCGGAGACGATCGCCTGCGCGAAATCATGCACGCAGTCGATTCTGAACCGATCATGCTTGAATCGGCCGAAGCGCTGCTCGCTAAGGAAGATCAAGAAAGCTGAGCTGTACCGGATCCGTCCCTTTTTCCGGACGGATCAACAGCGGTGCATTCATCTGCCGCAGCCGTTCTTTCGCATAAGCCAGGGAGTAGAGATACTCCGGATATTCATCTTTTCCCAGGATCAGCGGCGACCGGCTGTGGATAATCTGCATGTCACCGGCCGAAGCGGTGGTGATGATGACATAGCGATCGACATCGGGGTGAGGCAAGTATAAACCAGCCATGTACACGGGACCGGATTCGGCCGAGATGCGGTATTTTTGCTTCATCCGGCCTGTTTTGGCCCATTCGTAGAAACCGCTCGCCGGTATCACGCAGCGATGTGCTTCGAATGACCGGCAAAACATCGGACGTTCCAGAACGGTTTCCTGCCTCGCGTTGATCACGAGCGGCATACTGCCGCGTTTTTCGCCCCAGCGCTTAAGCACAGGCTTCACGCCAAAGCCTTCTTCCGGAACGAGTGTTGCCGCCGCTGTGTCGGGGAAAACCTCGCGAAACGGCACGCGCTCCATCTCCCCCTGCTGAAAGAGCGACTCGTATATCTCCTCAAGAACGAGGTCGACTTCATAGTCGATGTAATACCGGCCGCACATCAGTCTTTGCAGAACGCGAGGGTGGCGTCGACCGCCCGCCGCCATCCGTCCAGCCGGCTCTGCCGTTCCCTGTCCTTCAGCTGCGGCAAAAACACCTGCGAAGTCTTCTCGGCCGGCAATGACTTCAGCGTAAAGATTCCAAGTGCAACGCCGGCCAGCAGGGCGGCACCTCTCGCTGTTGCCTCGATCTCATCGGGACGCCGAACCGCATCGTCATGCAGATCGGCCAGGGTCTGCATCAGAAGATTGTTGCGCGAGGCACCGCCATCCGCATGGAGTGAGGCCACTGCCAGTCCGCTGTCAGCCTTCATGGCATGCAGCACATCCACTGTCTGATACGCCAGCGATTCAACGGTCGCCCGCACGATATGCGCTTTTGTTGTCCCTGCCGTGAGCCCCACCATCGTCCCGAGCGCACGCGGATTCCAGTACGGTGCACCGAGTCCCGAGAAGGCCGGCACCAGATAGACACCGTTCGTATCGGCCACCGTCTCGGCGATTGACTCCGATTCTGCTTCACTGCGCAGAAAACCAAGTTCATCCTTCAGCCAGGAAATTGCCTGCCCGGCTGTGAAAACGGAGCCCTCCAGCGCATAGCGCACAGTATTGTCCAAGCCATAGGCAATCGTCGTCAGAAGACCGTGCCGGCTTAGAACCGGCACCGTGCCTGTGTTCATAAGAAGGAAGCAGCCAGTGCCGAACGTGCATTTTGCATCCCCGGTACTGACGCCGCCGTGCCCGATAAGGGCTGACTGCTGGTCCCCGATGACCGCCATAATCGGCAGCGGCTGACCAAAGAAGGACGGATCGGTGTCCGCGATATGTGCAGCGCTCGGAACAAGCGCAGGGAGCATGGCCGCCGGGATATTCAAACGAGACAAAATTGACTCGTCCCACTGCATGGTGTGAATATTGAACAGCTGTGTCCGCGAGGCATTGGTGACATCCGTCACATGTCGCCTTCCCCCGGTCAGCTTGTAGATGAGCCAGGCATCGACGGTGCCGAACAAGACCTGCCCCTTCTCGGCGCGGGCGCGCAGCGCCGGCGACTGATCGAGGAGCCACATGATTTTTGTCGCTGAAAAGTAGGGATCGAGAACGAGTCCCGTACGGGCACGGATATCGTCCTCAAGGCCTTCCCTGCGCAGCCGATCGACCAGCGGTGCAGTGCGCCGGCACTGCCAGACGATCGCCGGGGCCAGAGGCTGGCCGCTCGCCTTGTCCCAGATGATTGTGGTCTCCCGCTGATTCGCAATACCGATGCCGAGGATGTCGGACGCCGATGCTCCCACGCGCGACATGGCTTCCACCGCAACACTCAAGGTCGTCGCCCAGATGTCATCTGCCTCCTGCTCGACCCAGCCCGGTGCCGGATATGAAGACTTCAATGCTTTTTGAGCCCGCCCCACAATCTGACCGTCCCTTGAAAAGAGTACGGCACGGCACGACGATGTACCGGAATCCAAGACCAAAATAAAGCGATGCATAACACCAACCTCCTCGCCTTAGCCAAACAGTAGCACGAACAAATCCTGTTGACAGCCATTCACTCTTAGGGTAATCTCTAAATCGCTCTCGGGTGGTTAGCTCAGTTGGTTAGAGTACTTGCTTGACATGCAAGGGGTC
>LSQX01306095.1_pt1 | contig 20901 bp, 20 predicted proteins | sample 654561 | NCBI WGS metagenome assembly LSQX01 (sample SAMN04489861, study PRJNA283612) | anaerobic digester metagenome | isolation source: 4 biogas reactors fed with cattle manure at either 37C or 55C with and... | place: Denmark: Kongens Lyngby | collected 2014 | reverse complement strand
CTGCCCTGCAGACCAACCTCGAAGCAGCCGAAGAGATTGCCCGCCAGCTGCGCCTGCGCGACATCGGCGGCCTGATCGTCATCGACTTCATCGACATGACCCCGGCCAGGAACCAGCGCGCCGTGGAAGAACGTGTACGTGAAAGCCTGGAAGCCGACCGCGCCCGGGTACAGGTCGGTCGCATCTCCCGCTTCGGCCTGCTGGAAATGTCCCGCCAGCGCCTGCGTCCCTCGCTCGGGGAGACCAGCGGCATGGTGTGTCCGCGCTGTAATGGCCAGGGCGTAATTCGCGACATTGAGTCCATATCCCTAGCCATTTTGCGTTTGATCGAAGAAGAAGCCCTTAAAGACCGTACTGCTGAAGTGCGCGCGCGCGTGCCCTTGCAGGTAGCTGCTTTCCTGCTTAACGAGAAGCGCAATGCAATTACCAAAATTGAACTGCGGACCAGGGTTCGTATCTTTATTTTGCCGGACGACCACCTGGAAACACCGCACTTTGACGTCCAGCGCTTGCGAGACGATAGCCCAGAGGCACAGTCTGGCCAGTCCAGCTATGAAATGGCAACTGAAGATGTTGATGACAGCCAGGTAACCGCCAGCACCACTCGTGCGCTGGTACGTGAAGAGGCGGCGGTAAAAACTTCGGCCAGAGACAGGGGGCCTGTGGCCGCCCCAGCGGCCGCTGCATCGACGGCCTCGCCTGACAAGAGCCTGATCAAAGGTCTGGTAAAGTCACTTGTTGGGCTGTTTGCCAATGCAGACAAGGAAGCGGAGGCAGAGCCCACCGATGAGGCTCGCCAGGCAGCGACCGGTCGTCGCAATGAGCGCAGTGGCGGCAGCCGTCAGATTGGCGGCCGTCGTCGTGAGGGGAGCCCGCGCAGCCGTGATGACGAGCGCAAGCCGCGTGAGGAGCGCAAGCCGCAGCAGGAAGCGGGTGCGCGACGTGAACGGCCACAGCGTGAAGAGCGTGGCGGGCAGCAGGAGCGCCCTGCAAACAATGGTAACCGTCGTAGCAACGCCAGCCGCAATCAGGACAACCGCAATCAGGAAGGTCGTAGCCAGGAAAATGGCAGGCAGCGAGAGGATGACAACCAGGTACGTGGCCGTCGTCAGCGCCAGCAAAATAATGAGGCAGAGCAGGAGCTGAAGCTGCAGGCTGAAGCTGCAGAGGCGCCAGAGAATGACGCTGCCGAGCCTGCAGCTGCCGAAGAGGAGCGTCCGCGCCGCCGTTCGCGTGGCCAGCGTCGCCGCCCGGCAGCCAGACGCGAGCGTCCGGCTTTGGAAGAAACGGGCAACCAGGAAGCATCAGACAAGCCTGGTCAGGAAGCTGCAGCAGCTGATGAGCCGGCTGCACAGCCTCGCAAGGAGCAGCAGCCTGCAGTAGCTGAAGCTGTTGTTGCAGCCCCGGCAGCGGTACAAGGTTTTGATCCTGCTGCGCCAGTCGCCGTGACACCGGCGCTACAGCTGGAAGCACCAGAAAAGCTGATGCAAATCAGTGAGCCGGGTGCTCCGGTAGAGCAGGTTGCTCAGGCAGGCAAGGCGGCAGAGGGTGTCTTGGCGCCAGAAGAAGCCAAGCCACAGACTGCGGAACAGCAAGACGTCAAAAAGGCGGAACCTGTAGCGCCCGCTCAGGAAGAGCTGCAGCTGCAGGCAGGTGCTCCAAGCGACAAACCAGCTGCTGCACAGCCACTGGAGCCACGTTTTCAGGGGCGTGCAGCCAATGATCCGCGTGAGCGCCGTCGCCGTGAGCGTCTGGCCCGTGAACAAGCCGAGCAGGCCGAGCGAGAGGCTGCCGAAGCCAAGAAGCAGGCTGTTGTCGCAGAAGCTCCGGCAGCGCAGGCTGTTGAACTGGAAAATCAGCCTTCACAGCCTGAGCAGGCTGCGGGGACGGTAGCGGTATCAGCCGAGCCCGTTCAGGAGCGGCCTGTTCCTGGGGCGAGGACTGAGGACACTACTAACGGGGACTCTGCAGTGAGTGACACAGAGCCTTCAGCAGTCGAAGAGGAAGGCCGTCAACAGTCGTAAGCTGGTTGTGCGTTAATATAAAGGGCGACCCTGGGGTCGCCCTTTTTTATGTCGGCCGGTTTTGGCTGAAGCTGCTTGAACAGCGCCGTTGGCAGACAGGATTTGCATTGCAGACAGCCGGCTACAACCGGCATACAAGGCTTCAAGGGAGGTCAGAAAGGAAACAGAATAGGCACCAGCAGTACCGTGGCGGCCAGAACGATCAGGGTGAAGGGTACGCCGATACGAACAAAGTCGGAAAAGCGATACTGGCCCGGCCCCAACACGAGCGTGTTGACCGGCGAAGAAACCGGCGTCATGAACGCAGCAGAGGCGGCCAGCGCCACTGTCATGGCAAAGGGCGCAGGTGAGGCATCCATCACGCCAGCACTGGCAATGGCTACCGGAGCCATCAGCACAGCGGTGGCGGTATTGGAAATGAACAGTCCAATTACAGCTGTAGCTACAAAGAGTGTGGTTAGAATCATGCGCGGGCCGGCATCACCAAATACGCCCATCATTAACTGTACAACCAGGTCAATTCCGCCGGTCTTTTGCAGGGCTGTGGCAAACGGCAGCATGCCGACAATCAGAATGATGCTTTGCCAGTGAATGGATTTGTAGGCCGAGTCCATGGTGATACAGCGAAAAGCGCCCATGAGCAGGCAAGCAATCAGTACAGCCAGCACATTGGGCACCACGCCGGTGACCATCAGGGTTACCATGACACCCAGGCTGAACAGGGCATGGGGTGCCTTGACCAGAGCGGGCACACCCTGGTCTACCTCGGCAGGCAGACTGAGCACCAGAAAGTCCCGGGTATAGCCCTGCAGGTGGTGAATATGCTTCCAGGCGCCCGCAACCAACAGGGTGTCGCCAGCTTTCAGGGTTTCATCCACCAGCAAGCCGTCGAGTGCTTCCCGGTTACGCCGCAAACCGATCACGTTTAACTTGCGGTGGGAGCGAAAGCCCAGCTCCTGAATCGTTTTGCCGATGAGGCTGGAGTCTGGCGGCAGCATGACTTCGGCTAGCCCCAGCGAACGGCTGTGATCGCCAAAATAGCTGGCTTCGGTAATCATGGGTTCTACACCCAGTTCGTAGTAGGAGGTCAGCAGGTCAATGGTCGGGCTGACCAGGTTGGCCAGCAGGATATCGCCAGCGCGCACTTCGGTGCTGCCGGTGGCGCTGAGCAAGCTGCGGCGAAAGCGTTGCTGGCGCTCCACGGCAATCACGTTGATGCCGTACTGCTTGCGCAACTGCAGTTCGTTCAGGGTCTGGCCGGTCAGGATAGAATTGGCCTTTACTCGTAACCTGCGCTCTCGTCCGTCAAGGCGGTACTCCCGCACCAGGTCCTGAATACGGTGGCGCGGGTCTTTTTGCACCTGACAGGAAGGGTCGTTGCCCAGCCATTTACGGGCCAGCAGCATGTAGCCGATGCCCAGTACCAAGACTGTCAAACCAATGGGGGTGAATGCCAAGAAGCTGAAACCGTCATGGCCATGGCGCACCAGTTCACTGTGGATCACCATGTTGGGCGGTGTTGCCACCAGTGTCTGCATGCCGCTGATCAGCCCGGCAAAGCTCAGTGGCATCATCAGCCGGCTGGGGTGAATGCTGAGCCTGTCGGCCATGCTTAACACCACCGGGATGAATATGGCCACTACTCCGGTCGAACTCATCACCGAGCCGAGCCCGGTGACGGCAATCATCAAAAGCATGATCAGGCGTGCCTCGCTGTTGCCAGCATGCATGATCAGACGTTCGCCGAGCTGGTTGGCAATACCGGTGCGTACCAGTCCTTCCCCGACTATGAAAAGTGCGGCAATTAAAACCACGCTGGGATCGCTGAAGCCGGCCAGGGTTTCTTCCATGCTTAGTACACCGGTTAGCGGCAGTGCCACAATCATCAGTAAAGCAACAACATCCATGCGCGGCTTGTTGCGAATGAAAAGGATGATGGAAATTAGCAGCAGGGCAAGCACCCAAAGTAAAGAGGCGTTCATTGAGCAAAATAACCTGAAAATAAACGGGAAAGTAGTTTAGCCTGAATGCCTCGGCTGGTCTTGTGCCTGTGCGGTTTTGGCATGAGTGCTACACGCACTGCGGGCTGTACAGAAACAGGTTGTTGCCTGGGGTAATGGCTGTTCCGGCCTTGCCGGGGCTGTTTCTGCCAGTCATCGCGTGACGGTTGGCCGGGAAACCGTGAAGCCGGCCTTAGACTCCGCCAAGTTCGAGCTGCAGGGCGGCACGTACGCAGTAAAACAGTCCTTCGTCCAGACTGTCGAACTGTCGGGCAACTTCGGCGGCAGGCGGCAGTTCGCCGTCACCCTCAAGAAAGGCATCCTGAATGTCACCCAGCAGCTCGTCAGGCAGGTCCAGCGCCTGCTCCAGCGTCAGCTGCTCATTGCTGATGGCGCGGGCCAGGTGGCTGTAAACGTTTTTAAGCGAGCAGCTGTGTTGACGGGCGATCTGCTCAGGCGTCATGCCATGGCGGGCCAGGGTAATGATTTCGTGTTGCAGGTCATGCACGGGGTCGGCAATGGCGGAGCCGGCGTCCGGCTCGTTGAAGATAGCCAGAAAGTCAGCACCGTATCGCTCCAGCTTGACCTGGCCAACGCCGCTGACCTGAGCCATCTCGCTCATGCTGCCGGGCTGCTGGCGCAGCATGTCGAGCAGAGTGGAGTCGGGGAAGATCACGTAGGGTGGTACAGCGTGTTCGTCAGCCAGCCGCTTGCGCAGTGCACGCAGGCGCTCCCAGGTATCCCGTTCGTGGGTGCGTACCAGCTGGCTGGCCTGGCTGCGTTGGGGTTTGGCGGGTTTGGCGGTTTCTTCACGCAGTTGCAGGCTGACCTCACCACGCAGCAGTGGACGACAGGACTCGTTGAGGCGCAGGCCGCCAAAGCCTTCTACGTCCACATCCACCAGGTTGCGTGCGACCAGCTGGCGAAACAGTGAGCGCCACTGGTGCTCGCCGATGGTCTTGCCGATGCCGAACACCGACAGATGCTGATGGCCCATGGAGCGGATGCGGTCGTTTTCCCGACCCAGCAACACATCCAGCAAATGGCCAACACCATAGCGCTGGCCGGTACGGTACACGGTAGACAGTGCCTGGCGTGCCGCTTCGGTGGCGTCCCAAGTTTTGGGCGGTTCGGTACAGTTGTCACAGTGGCCACAAGGCTCGGCCAGCTGTTCGTCAAAATAGCTCAGTAGCGACTGGCGGCGGCAGCGGGTTTCTTCACACAGGGCCAGCATGGCATCAAGTTTGTGTTGCTCGACGCGCTTGAAGCGTTCTTCGCTGTCGGAATTGGCCAGCATTTGCTTGAGAAACAGAACGTCCTGCAGGCCGTAAACCATCCAGGCCTCAGCGGCCAGGCCATCACGGCCGGCGCGGCCCGTTTCCTGGTAGTAGGCTTCGATTGACTTGGGCAGGTCCAGGTGGGCGACGAAGCGCACGTTGGACTTGTCGATCCCCATGCCAAAGGCAATGGTGGCCACCATGATCAGGCCCTCTTCATTGATGAAACGTTGCTGGTGCAGGGCACGCAGCTCGTTGTTCAGTCCGGCATGGTAGGGCAGGGCGCTATAGCCTTTTGACACCAAAAATTCCGCCGTGCTTTCTACGCTCTTGCGTGATAAGCAATAAACAATGCCCGAGTCGTCTTTGCGTGGAGCAAGAAAGTCCAGCAGTTGTTTGCGCGGGTTGTTCTTGGGCGTAATGCGGTAATAGATGTTGGGCCGGTCAAAGCTGGAAATGAACTCGCGAGCGTTTTGCAGTTGCAGGCGCTGTACAATTTCCTGGCGGGTACGGGTATCCGCGGTGGCCGTCAGGGCAATGCGCGGCACATTGGGAAACAGCTCGGCCAGCTGGCCCAGCTGCAGGTATTCGGGGCGAAAGTCATGCCCCCACTGGGATACGCAGTGGGCTTCGTCAATGGCAAACAGGCTGACCGGCAGTTGTTGCAAAAAGCTTAGCGTATGCTCTTGCAGCAGGCGCTCAGGTGCCAGATACAGCAGTTTTATCTCGTTACGGCGCAGGCGTGATGCTATGTTGCGGCGCTCGTCTACGCTCAGGGCCGAATTGAGTGCAGCGGCGCTGATGCCGGCTTCTTCCAGATGGCTGACCTGATCCTGCATCAGGGCGATCAATGGCGAAATGACAATGGCAACGCCGTCACGCAGCAGCGCAGGAATCTGGTAGCATAAAGACTTGCCGCCGCCGGTGGGCATCAGTACCAGGGCGTCGCCGCCACTGGCGACCTGGTCGATGATGTCCGCCTGGCGGCCGCGAAAGCTATCGTAACCAAAGACACTTTTAAGAATGCTGAGGGCTTGCCCTGACATGATGTTCTCCAAAACCGGCGTGCAGTATACGTTTTCCCGCCAAACTTTGCTGGTAGCGCCGGCCAGTGCTGGCCGTACTTGCAGTGCTGGTCTACAATAGCGTTCATTCTTAAATCAACAAGGTAACCGCTCATGTCTTTCACTGAACAGCAGGCCCGCTTGCGTGCTTTTCTTGATGCCGACGACCTGTACGAAGAGGCGCTTGATTATGTGGCAACGCATGGCTATCTGACAGCCCTGTCGATTTGCCCGGACCCGGTACCGGAAGAAGAGTGGATTGCCGAACTGTTCGGCCAGGAGCCGGAATACAAGGATGCCGCCGAGCAGGAAGAGATCACTGCTGCACTGTTGCAGCTCAAAGCCAAAATTGCCCGCCAGCTGGCCAGTGATGAGGACTTTGAGTTTCCCTGCGAGCTATCGCTGGGCGATGATCCCGAAGAGTCCGACTTGCGTGCTTGGAGCATTGGTTTCATGGAAGGGGTTTTCTTGCGTGAAGACATCTGGTTTGAGGATGACGAGGACGAGGTCAGCGAACTGCTGCTGCCGGTGATGGTGGGCTCAGGGCTGTTTGATGAGCAGCCCGATTTTGCTGAAATTGCCGGTAATGATGCACTGGTTGCCAGCATGCTGGCGCAAATTCCTGAAGTTCTTACTACCCTGTTCCTGTTACTGCAGGCGCCAGAAGAAAAGCCGGTTCTGCTCAAGCCGCGTGGCTGATGCATGAGCAAAGAGGTTGCAGCAAGACCAGTGCGGCTGGTTGAAAACCGGCTGCTGCGCTGGACCTTGTTCGGCCTGGGCTGGCTGAGCGCCAGTCTTGGTGTGCTGGGGATTTTCCTGCCTTTACTGCCCACCACACCCTTTATGTTGCTGGCTGCTGGCTGTTTTGCCCGCAGCTCCGAGCGCTTTTACTGCTGGATTACTTCGCATCCAAAATATGGGCCGATGATTGCCGACTATCTGGCCGGCAAGGGCTTGCCCATGCGGGCCAAGTACCTGGCTGTCAGCCTGCTCTGGCTAAGTATTCTGTTTGGCGTGTACTGGGTTGGTTTTGTCTGGGCCAAGCTGGCCATGCTGTTGACGGCGGTGGCGGTGACGGCATATTTGTGGCGGTTGCCAGTAGCAGATTGATGTTTTGTACTGTGGCGTCAGGGCCGGCCCGAATTTGCCTTGTACGGGCGGAGGGACTGGTCCCGTCATCGCTGATGACGGGATGCTGTCGCGCGAGGCGGGCGGTTTGTGTGATCTGTCTGCGTGGCAGCGGCTGAACCGGTCAGGCTAGGGTACTGCTACTCCGGCCCGGTTCAGCATGTCGCACAGACGGATCAGCGGCAGACCGACCAGCGCAGTGGCATCTTCGCCTTCGGTGCTGCGAAACAGGCTGATGCCCAGCCCTTCCGACTTGAAGCTGCCGGCACAATTGAAAGGCTGTTCTTTTTCTACATAGCGTTTGATCTGGCTATCGCTCAGTTCACGAAAGTGTACGGTGAAAGGCACGCAATCTACTTGCAGCTGCTTGCTGGCGCTGTCGAGCAGGCACAGGCCGGTGTAAAAAACCACGCTACGGCCACTGGCGGCTTGCAACTGTCGCACGGCAGCGGCGGCATTGCCGGGTTTGCCGATAATCTGTCCGTCCAGTACGGCGACCTGGTCGGAGCCGATAATCAGGTGCTGCAAAAACTGTTTGCGCAGTGCGCAGGCTTTGGCGGTGGCCAGGCGCTGCACCAGGGCCGTGGCTTCTTCGCCAGGGTGCGGGCTTTCATCAATATTGGGGCTTTCACAAATGAAAGGCAGCTGCAGGCGTTGCAGCAGGTCACGGCGGTAAGTGGAGCTGGAAGCTAAAACCAGAGGGCGCATGTGTGTTGTCCATCGCGGCAGTAGGTGCAAAGCGGGAGCGGGAATCAGGTATACTGTTGCCCATTTGTGGCTTGACAAATATTGAGGTTTTTCATGTTCGACAATCTTAGCGAACGTCTTTCGCAAACGCTACGCCATGTCACCGGCAAGGCGAAGCTGACCGAGGACAACATCAAGGACACATTGCGCGAAGTGCGCATGGCACTGCTGGAAGCCGACGTTGCACTGCCGGTCGTAAAGGACTTTGTCGAAGCCGTGCGTGAGCGTGCCGTGGGTACCGAGGTATCGCGCAGCCTGTCGCCGGGTCAGGCGTTTCTGAAAATTGTCCAGGCCGAGCTGGAAACCATGATGGGCGTGGCCAACGAAGAGCTGGCCCTGAGTGCAGCACCGCCGGCGGTGGTGCTGATGGCCGGTTTGCAGGGCGCGGGTAAAACCACCACCGTGGCCAAACTGGCCAAACATTTAAAAGAGCGCAAGAAAAAAAGCGTGATGGTGGTATCGGCGGACGTGTATCGCCCGGCTGCGATTAAGCAGCTAGAAACCTTGGCTGGCGAAGTGGATGCTGTGTTTTTTCCCTCGGATACCAGCCAGAAACCGGTGGATATCGCCAACGCTGCCATCAAGGAAGCCAAGCTCAAGTTCATCGACGTGGTGCTGGTGGATACCGCCGGCCGCCTGGCCATTGATGATGAAATGATGGCCGAGATCAGTGCCCTGCACACTGCAGTCAAGCCGGTCGAGACCCTGTTTGTGGTGGATGCCATGACCGGTCAGGACGCGGCCAACACCGCCAAGGCGTTTAATGAAGCGCTGCCACTGACCGGTGTGGTGTTGACCAAGGTGGATGGTGATGCCCGTGGCGGTGCCGCCTTGTCGGTACGTGCCATTACCGGCAAACCGATCAAGTTCCTTGGTATGGGCGAGAAAACCGATGCGCTGGAGCCCTTCCATCCAGATCGTATCGCTTCGCGCATTCTTGGCATGGGCGATGTGATGAGCCTGATTGAGCAGGCCGAACAGAAGCTGGACCGCGAAAAGGCCGAGAAGCTCACCAAAAAGCTGAAGAAGGGCAGGGGCTTTGACCTGGAAGACTTCCGTGACCAGCTGCAGCAAATGAACAACATGGGCGGCATGGGCGGCCTGCTGGAAAAGATGCCCAATATCGGTGGTGTCAACCTGTCGCAGATGCAGGGCTTGCAGGGCAACGCCGAAAAGCAGTTCAAGCAGATGGAGTCGATCATCAACTCCATGACGCCGGAAGAGCGTCGTAACCCGGACATTATCAGCGGTTCGCGTCGCCGCCGGATTGCTCAGGGTTCTGGTACCCAGGTGCAGGATGTGGGGCGTCTGATCAAGCAGCACAAGCAGATGCAGAAGATGATGAAAAAATTCATGGGCAAGGGCATGGGTAAAATGATGCGTGGCCTTGGCGGCATGATTCCGGGCATGGGCGGCATGCCCAAATTCTAGAAGGTGCAAATAGACCTTTGCAAAAATGACGTTTGCGCTTAGAATATGCGGCCTTTCGTACGTGCGATGCGTGTACGGAGGCTTTGTTCTTTTTTACAACTACAGGAAAGAAGTTTAATGGTAACTATCCGTCTTGCACGTGGTGGCTCTAAAAAACGTCCTTTCTATCACGTGACCGTGGCTGACAGCCGCAAGTTCCGTGATGGCCGTTTCATCGAGCGCATCGGTTTTTTCAACCCAATTGCCCGTGGCGCAGAAGTTCGCCTGTCTGTTGACCAGGAGCGTGCCAATTACTGGCTGGGTCAGGGTGCCAAGCCATCCGAGCGTGTTCAGCAACTGCTGAAAGAAGCTGCCGCCGAAGCTAACGCCTAAGCAGCAGGGTACACACATGACCACTGACGAACTTATCGTAATGGGCAAGATCGGTGCGGTGCATGGTGTGCGCGGAGAGGTGAAGATCCATTCCTTTACCGACCCGACAGAAAACCTGTTCGATTATCTTGTCTGGCACTTGCGCCGTGACGGGGTGACAAAACAGGTCAAGCTGGCTAGCGCCCGCTCCCAGGGCAAGGGGCTGGTGGCTAAAATTGAAGGGCTGGATGACCGTGAAATTGCACGGACCTATACCGGCTTCGAGATTTGTGTGCCACGCAGTGAGCTGCCTGAGCTGGAAGAGGGCGAGTATTACTGGCATCAGCTTGTGGGTCTTCAGGTGATTGACCAGCAACAGCAACTGCTGGGCAAGGTGAGTCATCTGCTTGAAACTGGCGCCAACGACGTTCTGGTGGTTCAGCCCTGTGCTGGTAGCCTGGATGGTCGTGAACGTTTGCTTCCCTACACTGATCATTGCGTATTGCAGGTTGATCTGGATAGGGGCGTGATTAGTGTTGAATGGGACGCGGATTTCTGACCCGGTCATGTTGAAAATCGGAGTCATTAGCCTGTTTCCCGAAATGTTCGCTGCAATCAGCGAGCATGGCATAACCAGGCGGGCAGTACAGCAGGGGCTGGTCAGCATTGAGTGCTGGAACCCGCGCAGCTTTACCACAGACCGTCACCAGACAGTGGATGACCGACCCTTCGGCGGCGGCCCTGGCATGGTGATGAAGATTGAACCGCTTGAACTTGCGCTTGCCGCAGCCAAACAGGCTCTGGGACAAGACGCAAAGGTGATTTATCTGTCACCACAGGGTAAAACCCTGAAACAAGCGGCAGTTAGCGCAATGGCGCAGGAAGATAAACTTATCCTGATTGCTGGGCGTTACGAAGGCATTGACGAGCGGTTTATCGAGACGCATGTTGATGAAGAATGGTCCATTGGCGACTATGTGCTTTCTGGTGGCGAGCTACCAGCCATGGTGTTAATGGATGCCGTAATTAGGCTTCTGCCTGGTGCTTTGGGCCATGCAGAGTCAGCAGTTGAGGATTCCTTTACTGACGGCTTACTCGATTGCCCGCACTACACGCGACCGGTTACGTATGCGGGTAAAGATGTTCCTCAGGTGCTGCTTGGCGGCAACCACGAACATATCCGGCGCTGGCGATTGCAGCAGGCTTTGGGCCGAACTGCAGAGCGTCGCGCTGATCTTCTGGATGGCCGCTCGCTTTCTGGAGAAGAAAAAATGCTGCTGGATGAATACTTTGCCCAGCGGAACGATTTAGGTATCGATGGCAAACCCTGAGGTTTGTCTTTAGGAGCACAACATGACCAACAAAATTATTCAGCAACTCGAAGCTGAACAAATGAACAAAGAAATCCCGGCTTTTGCCCCGGGCGACACTGTAGTTGTACAAGTACGGGTGCGTGAAGGCGACCGTCAGCGCCTGCAGGCATACGAAGGCGTCGTTATCGGTGTCCGCAAGCGTGGTTTGAACAGCGCGTTCACCGTCCGCAAAATTTCCAGCGGTGTGGGTGTAGAGCGTACTTTCCAGACCTACAGCCCACTGGTTGACAGCATCACCGTCAAGCGTCGCGGTGACGTGCGCAAGGCCAAGCTGTACTATCTGCGTAACCTGTCTGGTAAAGCGGCTCGCATTAAAGAGAAGCTCAACTAAGACCGGTATCCAGAAAAGCAGCCTTCGGGCTGCTTTTTTGTGTCTGGTGGGTTTGGCTTTGGCGTGGCAGGCAGAGCGAGGCGCTGCGCAAAGTTGCGCGCCCGCGCCGAAGCAAGCTTCGTCACGGGTGCAGATGCTTTGCTTCGGCTTCGTTCCGCCTGCTGCTACACCTTGCTGCTGTCGCTGCGTGTGTCTGGTCCAAGGGTGCAATCCCGCTTTAACGACACCAGCGATGCTGTCGCTGTGGGCGCCAGGGTCAGGGTGTTTTGCTCAGAGTTGGGTAGTATTTGCTGTTGCTGTTGCTGTTGCTGTTGCTGTTGCTGTTGCTGTTGTTATGTTTGACAGGGCAAATAGTGCAGCAACGGACAGGGCGGTATTCATTATTCCCTTGTCTTTCCGCGCGCCGCGAAGCGCAGTCGCCAAATCCGGTGGGTGACCAGGTTTCTGAATGGCCTGAAAGTGTTGCTGGATCCTGCGACTCGCTATATCCACTGGACTGCTTGCCCGGCCTGATCGCATGTTTACAATGAGCATCACAACGCAGGAAACCAAAACCATGCAAACCGACTCACGACTGATTGAAAACTTTCTGGAACAGCTTTGGCTGCACGACGGCCTGTCCGACAATACCCGTGTCAGCTATCAGGCCGATTTGCAACAGTTTGCCAGCTGGTTGCGACAGCGGCAAACAGGTCTGATGCAGGCCGGACGCAGCGATTTGCTGGATTATCTTGGCTGGCGTTTGCAGCAGGGATACAAGGCCAGCTCTACTTCGCGGTTTTTGTCGGCTGTGCGCCGCTTTTATGCGCAGGCATTGGAGCAGGGTAGTGTGACGGAAGATCCGAGCGCGCTGGTGGACATGCCGAAAACGGGTCGCACCCTGCCAGGCTCCCTGAGCGAGGACGATGTAGAAAGGCTGCTGGCTGCGCCCGATGTCAGCGAACCGCTGGGCTTGCGTGATCGTTGCATGCTCGAAGTACTGTATGCTTGCGGCTTGCGTGTCAGTGAGCTGACAGGTTTGCGGCTGGATGATATCAGTCTGCGCCAGGGTGTGGTGCGAGTCATGGGCAAGGGCAGCAAGGAACGACTGGTGCCACTGGGTGAGCAGGCCCTGGACTGGTTAGAGCGGTATCTGGCGAATGGTCGCCCGTTGTTGTTGGCCGGCAAGGGTAGCGATATGGTGTTCCCCAGCCAGCGCGGGCAGCAGATGACACGGCAAACGTTCTGGTACCGGATCAAGCTGCATGCACGTAATGCGGGCATTACCAAGCCGCTGTCACCACATACCTTGCGCCATGCGTTTGCCACCCACTTGCTTAACCACGGAGCAGATCTGCGGGTAGTACAGATGTTGTTGGGACACAGCGATTTATCCACCACACAGATCTATACCCATGTTGCAACGGCCCGGCTGCAGGAACTGCATGCAGAGCACCATCCGCGCGGATAGCATATAGTTACTGGCTATTGATTTTGAGTTTAATAAAGCTTTGTGCTATAATTCTTCTTTCAATTACAGGAGAAAGCACATGAGTCGCAAAGGAAGTGAAGCCATCAATGAGATCACCCACGCCCAGACCCGTAGCAGCATTCTTGATGCACAGCGCAAGGCGTTTCTCAAACAGGGTGGCAAGATAGAACGGATCCCGACGGGGAAGGGTGGTCCGCAGAATATCAGTTATTTTGGTCGTGGTCGCAACACACGCAAAAAATAAGTTGCCGCACAATTTAAAAAAACACCTGAAGACATACATCTTCAGGTGTTTTTTTATGCATATTTGCCCTGACAGATTTTTATTGGTCGAAACGGTACACTATAATCCGGTTGGTTTCCGGAGAGCTTCGAATGAAACGGCCTTATTTTATTGTGCCGGCACCGGTTGTGTTTTTTTTGGTAGCCGGAGTTGCGTTATTGCTGGGTATCTTCTGGCCGCTGGATATGCCCAAGTCAATGGGGCTTTTCTATGCCGGCTGGGCGCTGGTGGATGCTGGCATGGTGATAATGCTGTGGACGGTCTGGCTGATGCTCTGGCGCAAGACTACCCTGAATCCCTACGGAAAGCCGCAACGGCTTTTGAGTGAAGGTCCATTCCGGGCGAGTCGCAATCCGCTCTATGTTGCCATGCTGGTGGTGTACACGGGGGGCGGCATGGTGTGGGGCAGCTATTGGTTTATGATTCTGTTGCCGGCTTTGGTCTTGTTGCTGCAGTTTGGCGTGATCCGCCATGAAGAGCGGCTGTTGCTGCTGCATTTTGGTGACGACTATGCAAAATATTGTGAGAAGGTGCGGCGCTGGCTGTGATTGCAACAGTTGCTGAGGGTCTGGCTCGGGGAGTTCAAAAATGAAAAAAAACGCATCGTTTGCTGCGCTGGGAGCACTGGTTTATTCAACTGATGGCGGGCGGCACTGTCCAGGGTGCAAAGAGCCGATCAATGATTGCACATGCAACAGGGAAGGAGCGCTGCTGGGTGATGGCCATGTTCGGGTTAGCAGGGAGAGCAAAGGACGTGGTGGAAAGACTGTAACAGTGATCAGCGGCCTGCCGCTCACTGCGGCACAACTGAAAGAGTCGGCTAAGCAGCTCAAGCAGGCCTGTGGTGTTGGCGGGGCCGTCAAGGGCGGCATGATAGAAATTCAGGGTGACCAGCAGGAAAAAGTCCTGCAGTGGTTGGCCGCTCAAGGCTACAAGGCGAAGCGGTCCGGCGGCTGATCTGGTGGCAACAGGCATTGCCTGTTGCGTATCAGTCCAGGTCGTAATCGTAGTCAGCAAGCTCCTTGTTCAGGCGCCGCTCATGCAGCAGGTTGTCAATAGCCCGACGCTTGGCCAGGGTGTTCCGGCTGGCTGCAGGCGGCTCGGCTTCGACAATTGGCTCGTCATCCTCATCAATGAAATCTTCATCGAGTTCCAGATCATCTTTGCTCATTTTCAATCCCTCCATGTCAGGGTTACCTTGGTGGCCGACTTATAAAGCGGAAAAGAAAAAAAGTAAAAAAGATTTTGTCTATCGGGATGATAAATTTAATATCGATGAGTAATCAGTCGTAAATTTTGTCTTTGTATTCGCAGAGGTCTTCGATGCGACAGCTGCCGCAGCGGGGCTTGCGGGCTTGGCAAACGTAGCGGCCATGCAGGATCAACCAGTGATGGGCATCGAGCAAAAACTCTTTGGGTACGAAGCGCAGCAGCTTCTTCTCGACTTCCAGTACTGTTTTTCCAGGCGCGATTCCGGTCCGATTGCTCACCCGGAAAATATGAGTGTCCACAGCCATGGCGACCTGGCCGAAAGCGGTATTCAACACCACGTTGGCGGTTTTTCGGCCTACGCCGGGCAGAGCCTCCAGTTCTTCGCGGGTTTGCGGTACCTGACTGTCATGCTTTTCAATCAGCAGGCGACAGGTCTCTATGACATTTTTAGCCTTGGTGCGAAACAGGCCAATGGTTTTGATATGTTCCGTAACGCCTTCCACACCCAGGGCATACATGGCTTTAGGGGTTGGAGCAATCCGGAACAGTTTTTCGGTTGCCTTGTTGACACCGACATCTGTCGCCTGGGCTGACAGCAAAACAGCAATAAGCAGTTCAAAGTCGGAGGAATAGTTCAGTTCGGTTTCCGGTTTCGGGTTGTCCTCGCGGAAGCGGCGAAAAATTTCAAAACGTTTTTGAGCGTTCATTACTTGCCTTGTAAAGTATTCCGGGCTTGTTTGTTGCACAGCCTGGCGGTGTGTTGCGTAATGGTGTTCAGCCTTGCAGTATAAACTTGGGCAATGCCGGCATTGTAATGGCCTGGGAGCGGTCTGGCGCAAGTACCAGGGCTTCACCATCGACTACCGCTTTGCCTTGCTGGTTGAGTACACGGGTGCGGATACGGACTTGGTTTTTAGCCAGTTTTTCCAGCACTTCCAGCTGCACTTCAAGAGTGTCGCCTACTTTTACCGGACGCATGAAGCCAAGCTGCTGGCTGAGATAAACGCTGCCTGGGCCGGGCAGTTTGCAAGCAATGGCGGCGCTGATCAGGGCACCAGTAAACATGCCATGGGCTATGCGTTCCTTGAAACGGCTCGTTGCGGCAAAAGTTTCGTCCAGGTGGACAGGGTTGTTATCGCCAGAAACGGCAGCGAACATTTGCAGGTCGGTTTCATTGACATCATGTGTCTGGCTGGCAGTTTGGCCGACACACAGGTCGTCATAGGCAATACTGTGAGCTGTTGTTGACATGGGAGGTCTCCGCTATTGCAGGGCATTAAGCACGGGTTAAGTGAAAATATACACGCATCGCTGGTTGTTATCCGCCAGGACTTGCAGGTTGCCAGATAACAGAACCAGCAGCTCGGTCAGGCGGGGTATTCCTGAATATTGTTACATTGCTGTTCGATCCAGTCGATGATGTCTGCAAAGACACGCGCACGGCCGCGTTCGTTGACTGGCTCGTGACGCATGCCAGGATAGAGCTTGACGTCAACACTGCGCTTGCCTGACTCGCGCAGGGCGCTGGCCAGGTCAAGCAGTCGTGAGCCCTGATGCAGGGGGTCTTGTTCACCACCAAACAGAAACAGGGGCAGCTGGTGGTGGATCTGGCTCATGTTTTGCAGTGGTGTGATGCGCTGCAGCCCATCAAATACGTCCAGCCACAGCTGATTGGTGCACATGAAGCCGCACATGGGGTCGTGCAGGTAGCTTTGTACCGCAGCGGGGTCGCTGCTGAGCCAGTCATGGATGCTACGCTGCGGCTGTATCGAACGCTGAATCGGCCTGAATATGATGGCATGTAGCAGTTTGCTGCGCCCACGCTGACCCTGGCGCCAGCACTCAGCGCTGGCAATCAGGCGGGCCAGCCGGTAGCGCAGCCGGGTACGCAAGTATTGTGGTCCGGACAGCAGTGCACCCTGCACGCTGCAGCTGTACTGCATCAGGTAGCTCATAACCAGATAACTGCCCAGGCTATGCCCCAGCATGAACAGTGGTGTCTGCGGGTTTTTGCAGCGTATGTGGTGGTTCAGCGTACGCAGGTCTTCAATGACCAGATTCCAGCCGTCAGAGTCGGCAAAATGCCCTTGCAGGCCTTCTCTGCCGGTTAGCCCGTGGCCACGAAGATCAGGTGCATAGACGGCAATCCCAGCTTTTGCCAGTGCGTGGCCCAATGCCTGGTAGCGCCCTCCATGTTCCGCCATGCCGTGGCATATCAGCAGGCTGGCTTTGGCTGGTGCTTCGGGCCGCCAGTCGTGGACGTGCAGATGTGTGGCGTCTTGGGCGGTTAACCAGAAGGAGCTGTTGTACATTATGCTGTCCTCCTGAGGGCGGAAGCGGGTGATGTTGGCTTTCATGATAAGGGAGCTTGTGCGGCTTGCCCAGCAGAGGCGATTTATGACTGAAAATAAGATCTGATGCCTAATATGACTAAAGTCGGCCGTCTGGTGCTGGAGCGCTGCGGGTGAAGCTGCTAACCTCACTTGCCTGATTGCTTGAACTCAAGCAGGATAACAACAATTACACTTTTAGACAGATAGTGTCCGCTTTCTATCCATCCGGACTGCTGCTTGGCCGCCAAACAGGTTTTGCGCTGGAGTCCAGAGTTGCCGCACTATTTGCAGTTGCCTTGGAGCTTCGCATGAATGAAAACTTCTGGAAGGACAAGTACCCGGCGGATGTTCCGGCGGAGATAGACGCTGACCTGTATCCCAGTATCCAGGCAGTCTTGCACGAATCCTGTGAGCGTTTTGCCAGCTTGCCAGCCTTCACCAATCTGGGTCATACCCTGACGTATGGTGAGCTTTATCGTCTGTCTGGTGACTTTGCTGCCTGGTTGCAAAACCACACTGACCTGCAACCGGGTGACCGTATCGCCATCCAGTTACCCAACGTGCTGCAGTATCCGGTAGTGGTGTTTGGCGCTATTCGTGCCGGCTTGGTAATTGTCAACACCAATCCCCTGTATACCGCACGTGAAATGGAGCATCAATTCAACGACTCCGGTGCCAAGGCACTGGTGGGACTGGCCAATATGGGTCATCTGGTCGAGCAGGTTGTTCCTAAAACCGGAGTGACCACAGTAATCATGACCCAGGTGGGCGATATGCTGCCGCCCCTGCGACGGTTGCTGGTCAACAGCGTGGTCAAATATGTGAAAAAAATGGTACCGGCCTATCATGTGCCCGGGGCATACAGCTTGCCGGCGGTTCTGGCCGCAGGCAGCAAGCATAAAGTGCAAGAGGTGCAGGCAGCGGCAGGTGACGTTGTCGTGTTGCAATATACCGGAGGCACCACTGGCGTGGCCAAAGGTGCCATGCTGACTCACCGTAACCTGATAGCCAATATGCTGCAGGCTCGCGCCATTATGGCGTCCAACCTGCAGGAAGGTAATGAAATCATTGTTGCGCCATTGCCGTTGTATCATATTTATGCCTTTACTTTTCACTGCATGGCGATGATGTTGACCGGTAATCACAACCTGCTGATCACCAACCCGCGAGACCTGCCGTCAATGATCAAGGATTTGTCGAAACACAGGTTTACCGGCTTTGTCGGGCTGAACACCTTGTTTGCCGCACTGTGCAACAATCCGGACTTTCGCAAGCTTGATTTTTCATTTCTGAAAATGACAGTTTCTGGTGGTATGGCATTACAAATTGCAACGGCCAAGCGTTGGACCGAAGTGACTGGCTGTCCTATTTGCGAAGGCTATGGCATGACTGAAACCAGCCCGATTGCTTCGGTCAACCCGATTCAGAATATTCAGCTGGGCACCATTGGCATTCCGGCTCCTTCTACCCTGTGCAAGATTATCGACGACGAAGGGCGCGAACTGCCGTTGGGTGAAGTGGGTGAGCTGTGTGTTAAAGGTCCCCAGGTTATGAAAGGCTACTGGAAGCGTGATGACGCTACCCGTGAAGTACTGGATGCGGGCGGCTGGTTGCGGACTGGTGATATTGGCATCATTCAGGAGGATGGCTATATTCGACTGGTTGATCGCAAGAAGGACATGATCCTGGTGTCTGGTTTCAATGTTTTTCCGAACGAGATTGAGGATGTCCTGGCTGAGTTGCCCCAGGTGTTGCAGTGTGCAGCGATTGGTGTGCCGAATGAAAAATCCGGGGAGGCAATCAAGGTCTTTATTGTGTTGCGTCCGGGTGAAAGCCTGACCAGCGAAGAGGTGATTGCCTACATGCGCAAGAACCTTACCGGCTATAAAGTTGCGCGTCACGTAGAGTTTCGTGATGAACTGCCTACCACCAATGTAGGCAAGATCTTGCGGCGTGAGTTGCGTGATGAAGAGCTGAAAAAGCTCGAAGCTGCTCCATCGGCTTGATAAGCGTGATGACCGGCGTGAGCGGGTGGTTCCCACACGCCGGTTTGTGTGCTGGTTGCTTGTTTAGCAAAATTCCGCTTATATCCCCGCCCAATGCGGGCGGGGATATAAGCGGGAATCGCGCAGCGATTCTAGGCTGGCGAAGCCTGACTTTGAACGTACTCACGGAGTGTTTCGATAGTTGCTCCGCCAGCACTGCTGGCAAAGTATGAGCGCGACCACAAAGCCCCACTATTACTTTGCCGGGGTATGTGTGTATTCAGAGCGCGAATCCTGCGTGAAGAAACAGACTTCAAGTTGTTCACTAACACGCTGATTGCCAGCTTGGGCGGGTAGCTTATAAGTAAGTGGACATGATCGCTTTCGCCGTTCATTTCGATCAAATCGCATTCCAGCTTCTCACAAGCTGACGCAAACGCACTGTGCAACTGTTTGATTATGTAGCCATCAAACAGTTTGCGCCGATACTTCGTGGTGAAGACCAGGTGCACTACCAGCTTTGTAACGCTATGGCGCTTTCTGAGGTAGCCGCTGAGTCTTGTGCCGCTCTGCACACTCATGGTTTAATATCGCTGTATAGCCTGTAGTTGCTAGATTGTAACAATGAGCGCTGAAATGTTAAAGGCCACTAAGATACGCATTTACCCAACATCTGAGCAGGCGGCCTTCCTAAACCGCCAGTTCGGTGCGGTGCGTTTCTGCTATAACGCTGGCCTGCGCATCATGAGTCATCGCTACAAACGTCACGGCCAATCGCTGAACGCCAAGCGCGACATAAAGAAGCTGTTGCCTATTGCCAAGCGGTCACGCAAGTACAACTGGCTGAAAGAAGCCGATTCGATTGCATTACAGCAAGCCTGTATCAATCTGGATCAAGCGTTCCAGCGGTTTTTTGACCCCAAGGCAAAAGCTGGTTATCCCCGCTACAAAAGCAAGCGGGGACGGCAGTCGAGCTATCACTGCACAAGCATCAAGGCGGGTGACGACTGGATCAAAATTCCAAAACTCGGACCGATTAAAGCCAAAGTCCATCGTCGGGTAAAAGGCAAGCTGAAAAGCATCACCCTTTCACGCACACCCACTGGCAAGCACTATGCTTCGTTGCTGTATGAGCTGGAGCAGGCCACAATCAAGCCACTGACGGACATTAACGCCGCCAAAGTGCTTGGTCTCGATATGGGCTTGACGCACTTGGCTATTGACTCCAATGGCCATAAAACTCCAAACCCGCGCTTTCTAAAGCAGGCGCATAACAATCTAAGGCGCAAACAAAAGGCATTGTCCCGTGCCCAAAAAGGCAGTGCCAATCGAGCCAAGGCTCGTCTGCTCGTTGCCAAAGCTCATGAGCGGGTTGTTAACGCTCGCAATGACTTTCAACACAAACTCTCTCGCCAGATCGTTGACGATAACCAAGCGGTGATTGTCGAGACGTTGCAAGTCAAAAACATGATGAAGAACCGTAAACTGTCCAGACATATTGCTGATGCAGCCTGGCATAGCCTGATCGTCAAGCTGGATTACAAGGCCAAAGAGCAAGGAAAGCATCTGGTCAAGATTGACCAGTGGTATGCCAGCTCCAAGACCTGTCATGCCTGCCAGCATAAACTTGGAGCTTTACCCTTGAGCGTCCGCTCATGGAGCTGCCCAGGCTGTCACACGCAGCACGACCGGGATGTTAATGCGGCTTTGAATATCAAGCATCAAGGTATTTTATCTTTGAAGGCGGAAGGGCTGTCCGTCTCTGCCCATCGAGGCTTGCGTAAATCCGGCATATCGCCGGTTGCTGCCTGAGAAGTGGGAAGCCTCGCCCTTGAAGCGTTAGCTACTAGGGCGGGGAGCAGTCACCAGTTCATCAGATGCTGGCGATAGT
>LSQX01306296.1_pt2 | contig 20903 bp, 19 predicted proteins | sample 654561 | NCBI WGS metagenome assembly LSQX01 (sample SAMN04489861, study PRJNA283612) | anaerobic digester metagenome | isolation source: 4 biogas reactors fed with cattle manure at either 37C or 55C with and... | place: Denmark: Kongens Lyngby | collected 2014 | reverse complement strand
CAAAAGATTTATGCGTGACTCGGTTTCCCTAAACATACATGTCGGCGGTTACGGTGACGGATTGAAGTCCGAAGGCTTGGGAAATTTCAAGGTTAAAAAACCTTATACACAATATAACACCTATGGCCTTGAATGGACGGATGAAGAATATATATTTTACATAAACGGTATCGAAGCCATTAGGTCCGACTTTAAAGACGGTGTTTCGAAGGGCCTGGAATATGTCATACTCTCACTTGAACCGGGCGGGGAAGTTACGGAAGAGCCCGGTTTCAGCACCGATTTTATTGTGGATTATGTGAAGGTCTATCAAAAGAGCACTGCCCGATAAACTGTAAAAATATAAAATAGAAGGGGTTAGGGCCTTGAAAAATCCTATTAAGTTTTTCTTTTCCAAAGAAGCTGAGGAAGGATATATCCCCAACAGAGAATTATTTGCTCATGCCGCCGGGCTTGCCGGGCAAAATGCGGCCTATGGCTTTATTTCAGGCTGGCTGTTTTATTTTTGCAATGTGATCTTAAAAATCGGTGCCGAAAAAGTCGGTATCATTACCGGGATTGCAAGGGCTTGGGATGCCGTTAATGACCCCGTGGTGGGTGCTTATATTGATAGAAGAAAAAGTGCACCCGGTAACAAGCTCAGGCCCTATTTGCTCTACTTTCCCATTCCCATCGCTGTTTTATCTGCCCTGATGTTTGTAAATTTCGGCTTTAGTGAGCTTGGGGCCATTGTATATTTCCTAATTATCTATCTTTTGTGGGATACTCTTTATTCCTTCCAAGATGTGGGTCTATGGGGTATGCTTTCAATGACCTCACCCCACTCTTCGGAACATTTGAGGATGGCCCAGTGGGCCCGAATAGGTGCAGGTTTTGGGGGCGCCCCCATAGCTATCTTTCCTCTTATTCTGGGGGCCAAAGAAAGCTTGGGTCTGACCGAATCCCAACTTTTTCTTTTGGGCGGAATTGTCTTCGGATTCGGCGGTCAGATCTTATCTATGGTTGCTGCCGGGGCCAAGGAAAGGGTGGCCGGCAAGGAGCCCGAAGATTCCATTTGGGAAGGCATGATGGTTGTACGCCATAATAAGGTTTTGCTGACCATTTCCCTGGCCAGGGTCTTGGGGTCATTGAGCCCTGTTATACCTGCCATCTATTTTTTCAAATATGGGGTAAGCACGATTAACTTTGGCAGGTTTGAGTTAAACGGTGAATCGCTTATGTTCTGGTACGGGATATTTTCAGGCATTCCCTATGCCTTCACTCAGTTCATGGCTAAAGAGATTACGATAAAATTGGGCGGAGCCAAAAGAACGGTTTTAATAGCAAAAACTTCGGTTGCCCTGTCAAGAATAATAGCCTTCTTCATAGGCTTTACCAGCCCGGGCAGGATTGCATTTTCTGCCTTCTTCCAGTCTTTGGCCAGCATACCCGACGGAGCTTCGGAGATAGCCCAGACCTCACTTTGGTGTGACTCGGTTGACTATGTCGAGTGGAAGACGGGCAAGCGTACCGAGGGCATTTCCTACGCCTTCCAAAATTTTTTGAGCAAGCTTACAGGCAGCATCAGCCTCTTAATCAACGGCTTTATTCTTGGGCGCCTGGGCTTTGATGCCGCCTTGGGTGTCAGCGGGCAACCTTCCGTCTTCTATAAGTGGCAGTGGCCGATTTTCATGTTGGGGCCGGTTGTGGGGATTGTACTGCACTTGCTGACAATTGCCACCATAGATTATCCGGCAGAAATGAAGGAAAAGGTAGAAAGGGAACTCTTGGAGCGCAGGGCCTTGCAGGAGGAACTTGAAAGAGAAGTCGGCCAAGTTGGCCAAGAAAACATCTAATGTTTAATGTTATAGGGTTACCCGCCGTGACCTGTACCGTATGAAGCAATTGTACGAGTTATAAAAGGACGGCTCAAAAGTGTCAACGCCTTTGAGCCGTCGAATCATTTGAAGATAATGTTTGGCTGTATGATAATGGAAGAACACATTTTTGAACCGGAGTTTGTTCGGTAGGGAGTAGATGACTCTTGACTTTTTTAAGAAACTCTGAAACAATACTTACCATAGATTAATAATTGATATATAATTGATGTGTATTATAAGTATAGGTGATAGTGCAAAATGGTATCTGATAATTTAAAAAGGGGGACATTAGAACTGCTTCTCTTAGCTCAACTTAAGCATAGGGATATGTATGCTTATGAAATGGCTATGGAGATTGTCCGCCGAAGCGAAGGGAAGTATCCCGTTATTACTGTTGTTGTATATCCTATCCTTCAAAGGCTTGAAAAAAAGGGTTTAGTAACGAGCCGAGAATTAATAACCAAAGAAAATAGGAAAACGAACATATATCACCTTGAGCAAGCAGGAAGCGATTATTTGGAAGAACAGCGCAAGGCTTTATCCTTTATCAATGATTTGCTTATTGATTTTTTAGTTAAATAGGAGGCCAACATGTCATATAGCAGCGCAATTGAAATATATTTGAAGCAAGTTGGAAAATGTCTATTCTGTCCCCCGAAAATCAGAAAAGATATTTTATCAAAAATCAAGAATGAAGCTGAAGTAGCTTTTGAGACAGGAAGCTTGTCTGAAAACAGTATTGCAGAGGTTTTTGGAACTCCTGAAGAAATTGCAAAGAATTACTTATTGGATGTGGACACGGAAATGTTGTTGTCTGAATACAAGAAGATGAGGCGAAGAAGAATACTATTTACTGTTCTCTGTGCTATTTTAGTGCTTTGTATTGGGATAGCCATCGGAGCTATCTTGCAAGATGCAGGCCATTCTACAAGTTTTGTTGATACTCAACAGGGATTTATATATTAAGTGAAAGGGAGTTTTAGCGTGAAAAAATTTATCAGTTTTCTTTTGGTGGTTGTGATTCTTGGCGCTTCTTTCGGGGATTTTTCAACAAGCGCATCTGCATCTGAGGGGGTTATTAGTTCAAAGTTTTCAGATCTTCCCTTATCTTCTATTGAATATCTTAAAGATGGAGGGTTTATCGAAACACGGATAGGGGAAGTTGTAAATCCTATTCAAACCTATGGAACAGTTTATTCCAAAACAGCGTATAAAGTTAAGACCTCCTACACCAAAGATGGGGAAATGAATTGGCAGTTTTATATTTATGGCACCTTTACCATAAATCCAGGAGTTAGCTCAACTTGCACAAACGATTGGTACACATACTCAGTAAATAGTCCTTGGTCTTTAGAATCTGCTTCTTCTCACCATTCTGCTATCGCTGCAATTGGAAATGCAAAATTTGTTCGCAAGTTTTTGTTTATAGTAAGAGAAACCAATAATGTTAGCATGGATGTGTCCTGTGATAAAAACGGTAATATAAAATAAAATTCATAAGTGTTTCCTATAGCCGTATCGTCGATTTTAGACGGTGCGGCTTTTTTGGCGAAAACGCTCGAAAAAGGATTGACAAAGGAAAAATTTTTTGGTAACATAAGGCCATAGTAATTACCGATTAATAATAGAGGGTTTATATTGACTGATTTGAGGCCGCTCAATAACGCGGTTTATAAAGTGTATAGTGGCAACATAGCGAGACGATTACTTCTTACAGCAAGGATGTGAAGTATTATAAGGTACAAAGTTTGCTGTAAACACAGAAAGGGCCGGTGATTCCAATGTGGTAACTATATGTTAGTTCGATTCATTTTGGTATTAGTTTTAGTAATCAGCTTTCTTTAAAACTTAACAAAAGGAGACGAATTATGAGTAATCACAATAAAAAGTTTTTTCAATTATTATAGTAATTGCATTGCTTTTTTCTTTGTTCTCGATAAACGTTTCGGCAGCAGGTGCAATGGAGACTCAAGAAATAGAACAAATAAACGAATGGGATGAATATAAAAAAATATCTAGTATGAGTAATGAAGATTTGTTGTAAATGGGTTGTACACATGCACAAATCAATGAGATTAGGAAATTCAAATATGATGACGAAATTCGTAAAAGAGCGAAACTTGACAATGAAGTATTACGTTCATATGGTTATACATCTGAAGAAATTGTGCTTTTAAGGCAAGCAGCAAGCATGAAAAAAATCCCGGAAAATGTGATGCGAGATATTTCAACCTCAACAATGACATCTATCTTAAGATATCAATCTAACGGTTCTCGTATAGAAGCCGGTTCGACAATGTATTATGTAAATATGAAATTTTCCTGGTCATGGAGTCGCATTCCATTTTTCACAATTGTGGATATGGTCGCTGTAGTTTTCGCTTCATCAACAGGTTCACAATTCACATATTATTCAAGAGCTTCGGACAAAGTATACTGTAATTTATCGCCTATTTACTCTAACGGTTCAACAAATTCACAAACTGTGTCTTGGGTTTATTCAACTTCAAAGCCAAACAGCATCTCTGCCAGTTTTGTCCTTGGATTAAAAGATAGCAACGGTAATTTAACACACTTTGCGTACTCCGGATATGGTACTTTTCAATTAACAAACCGTAGTAATAAGTCGAGGCTATACATCGATGCATCTTATGGACACACAACAATTAACATTACACCTTCGTACTCGCTTAGTGGTTCTGGCTTATCTATTGGCATTAAATTTAGATTAGGAATGGATGAACAACATTGTACCGGATATTTCTATGAGAATTTTACCATTAGTATTGCTTATGTATACCATGGCACTGTTTTTGGTAAAAATGGAACAGGAGGAACCGTATGATCTTAATTTCAATAGTAGCATTTGTTATTGTCGGTTACATCGTATTTCTTATTCCTTTTTCTGAGGCAGCTGAACTATCCTTAGGGATTATTGCAGGTTTACAGGCTGTTATTATCGTGATTGGCATATCAGTGCTGAGTAAAATATCGCGTATTGGTAAGAACGATGATAAGAGCAATGAGAGCCAGCAAGAAAATAGCGATGCAAGTTAGCTTATTATGCTAATTTGCCTCCGGCAATCCCTTTGTCGGCCGATTACTAATCGCCCCTATAAGCGAATTCTTCTGAAAACATGAAAAGCGAATTTTGGAAACAGCAAAAAAAATTTGGTCTAATAATAAAAAACTTCCCCAAAATGCAAAAAAGCATTAGGGGGAAGTTTTATTTATTCGGCTCAGGCCTTATTTTTGGGCTTCTTTAGAATACTTTTTGAGATAGACAAAACGCATGAGCCTGGCATGAAGGGGCTTTATGGGTTGGTAGAAATTGAAGAGCTTGGTCCCCAAGAAGGCCAGGCTGTTTTTTTGTGTAATTTCTTCAATAGCCTTGCTGTCATCTTCATTTGCACCGCAGCAAAGGGCCCCCTTGCCCTTAATTAAGACAGCGTTACGCCCCTTGAGAGCCCTTAGACAACTCTTGTGAAAGTCCCGTTTGTTAGCAGGGTTTGTTAGCACGCAGGGGCAGTCAATGCCGACGATTTGGGCAAAGTCATCCAGCTGGGGCTTTAAGTTTTTTCCAAAGTTTGAAACACTTAAAATTTCGGCCTCATAGCTGTGGATAATGTTGTTTATATCGGGACGCTTCAGGTAGACGGCCCGATGCAAATCCGCTTCGTCTGCCAAGGCTTGAGCTCCCTGAGATTGGCCGTTTTGAAGATTTACCGTCAGGCTTTCGCCTTCTTGTGTTTCAAGGATAAAACCATCGCCTTGGCGGGCACTGGTTACACGGGCTCCGGAAATGGCAGTTTTTGAGTTTTCTTCAGCGTCAATCAGCCTTGCCATTTCGGCTAAATCTTTAGCTTCCAAGTCATAAATCTTCTTAAATTGGGTTAGGAGCTGGAGCGCACTTACTTCTTCGAGCATGCTTGCGCTTTCAAAGGTCTTGAGACTGTCTTCACCAAAGCAGAGGGCACCGTGGTGGGACATAATCAGAGCCCTGGTATCAGAATTTTTCAAGGCAGCCCCTGCCATGGCACTTAACTTGCCGGTACCCGGAAGGCCATATTCGGCATAGGGAATTATAGAGCCCAGAACGGGCATCATGGAAGAGGGTATGTATTTTATGGCATTGCCCAAGGCACTCATGGCGGAAGCGTTGGTTTGGTGGGTATGAATGACAAAGTTTATCTCGGGCCTGGCCCTGTAAACGGCGGCGTGGACACCTTTTTCCGAAGAGGGTTTGAGTTCGCCCTTGTGATTGAGTGTTTCAATGTCCACCTCAACCAACATGTCTGCCGTTAAAGTGGCATAGGGCCTGCCGCTGGGGGTAATGACAAAGCTTTTTTCGTCAATTCTGCAACTGACATTGCCCCAGGTACGCGAGGTCAGCCCGCGTTCAACCAACATGTTGCCGGCATCTATGACTTCTTGTCTTGCGGTTTTTATATCCATAAGAAGGCTCCTGTCTATTTTGACTCTTCTATTTGTATCACATTGGCAAAAACCCTGTCAAAGCGTTCCAGAGCTTGGTCGATTAACTCGGGTGTGTAGGCGGCACTGGTGTATAGACGACTGCCTGCCAAAGTAACCAAACCTTCTGCCATGTAGGCGGCACCCATGTGCTCCATTTCTGTTTTGCGTTTTGAAGTTTCTTTGAGCACTGACGGAATAGTCCAAGGTTTTTTCCAATCAATTGAAAAGTGCATGGTGCCCACTGTTTCCAGATGGCAGATAGAACCTTGGTTGAAGGCGACAAAGGGAAGATTGTATTTTTTGATTAACTCTTTGAGCCCGGCAGTCATACGGTCACCCATAAGGCCGGCTTTTTCACAAGCATTTTGCTTTTCCATTTCATCTAACATATAGTAACCGGCAACGCAGCTGAGTGGGTTGGCTGCCATTGTGCCGCCGACCAAGGCTTTTTGGTGCTTGCCCCCGCCGGCAATACCTGCCGCAAGGTATTTCATGTATTCTTTTTTACCGCCGACTCCGCCGGCACCGGGGTAGCCACCCGCCACAACCTTACCGAAAATTGTAAGGTCGGGTGAAACGCCGAAATAGCCTTGAGCCCCGCTCATACCGATTCTAAAGGCTGTGACAACTTCATCAAAGATTAAAAGAGCACCGTATTTTCTGCACAGTTCCTCAACACCCTTGTTGAAGTTGAAGTCCAAGGGCCTGGTCCCGCTTTCGGGGCCGACAGGTTCAATGATAACTGCGGCGGTGCCGCCCTTGAACTTGTTGGCCTTGAGTTTTCTTTCCAAATCTTTTAAATCATTTGGGAAAAACTCTTGAATGTGTTTAAAAATGTAGCGAGGAACGCCGCCTGCCTGGGTCCATTTGGAACCGGGCACTCGGATACCGTAGGCCAACTGGTCACTCCAACCGTGGTAAGCGCCGCCCATTTTTATAATATTTTTCTTTTTTGTAGCCAACCTGGCAATACGGATTGACGCCATGCAAGCTTCGGTGCCGGAACCTAACATGCGAAACATTTCAACTGTTTTAATGTTGTCTTGAATCTTTTTCGCCAGCTTGTATTCATATTCATGGAAAAGACCGGTTGAAGGGCCGCAATCATTTAAAAGATCTATAACCTTTTGGCGAACTTCGGGCGGGTTACTGCCCAAAACGGTGGGGCCGCCGGCCTGGAGGAAGTCAAAGTATTGATTGCCGTCGGCATCATAAAGGTAAGGGCCTTGGGCCTTGGTAAAAACAATGGGGTGGGGATAGTTAAAGGCAAGATTGTGCTGAACGCCGCCGGGGATGATTTTAACAGCTTCATCAATCATGGCCTTTGATTTGGGGCATTTTTTTTCGTAATAATCTTCCTCGTATCTCTTTAAGGCTTGGGGGCTGACCGAGTAGATGGGTTTGGATATAAGTTCGTCAAGTTCACGCGTTACCGCAGCGGCATCATGATATTCTTTGATTGCAAATCTTTTTTCCATTTTGTTCTCCTTTTAAAATGTCATATTTGGATTTTATTTTATACCTAATTTTTGGGCCATTTCGGCCGTCTTAAGTTCAAGTAATTTTGATACACCTTCTTCTTGCATGGTAACACCGTAGAGCATGTCGGCCTCTTCCATGGTACCTCGCCTGTGAGTAATCAGTATAAACTGGGTATTCTTGGTCATGCGGCGAACATACTTGGCAAAAAGTGTAACATTGCTTTCGTCAAGGGCGGCTTCCACCTCGTCGAAAATGCAGAAAGGGGCTGGGGTTACTTTCAGGATGGCAAAAAGCAAGGCTATGGCTGCCAGTCCCTTTTCGCCGCCGGAAAGCAGATCAATGTTTTGAACATTTTTACCGGGGGGTTGAACCTTGATTTCAATGCCGCATTCCAAAATATCTTGAGCATCTTCAAGAACCAGCTCGGCCTTGCCCCCGCGGAAAAGTTCGCGGAAGGTTTCACCGAAGTGCATGTTCATCTTATTAAATTCTTCCCTGAAACGCAGGGCCATTCTTTCGGTTAATTCAGCGATTAGGCGAATCAGCTCTTCTTTAGATTTTTCGATATCCGTTATTTGGGTACCCAAAAACTCATAACGCTCGGAAACTTCCTTATATTCCTCAACCGCACCGACATTTACCGAACCCAGGGCTCGGATTTTATTACGGATGGAATTCAAATCCCTTTGTGCCTGTGCCATGTCTTCAATTTGAATATCCAATTCCATGGCCTCACGCCTGGTTAGTTGATATTCATCATAAAGCTTGTTCTGTGCGTCTTCAAGTTGGCGTTCAAGAGCTGATTTGCGCTCCGAAAGGCGCGTTTGTTCATTGCCCAGCTTTTCCCTTTCATCCGTGAGTTCACGCTCGCGGGTTCGCAGTTTAGTGCTCTCGGCCTCAAAAGCATTTCTTTTTTCAACCAAGGCGGCAATTTCATCTTTGGATGACACACTTCTGGCCCGCAAAGCCACGGCTTGCTCTCGCAATTCTGCGATTTTTGCCCGCAAGTCTATACTGCTTTGGGCTATGCGGCTGATTTCGTCATTTAAATCTTCCAACCTGCCCGAGTGTGAATCGATACGGCGTTTAAGTGAGGCCACAGCCGCCTCTTTGGCTTCCATATCTTTTTGAGCTGCCAAAATTTGAAGGTTGATAGCGGCTTCAAGTTCCGACAATTCCTCTCGCTTACTGTCAAGCTCAAGCCGGTTGTGGCTCAAACTCCGGGCTTCGCTTTCAAACTCGGCGATTTGCTTGTCATAAACGGTGATTTTTTCTGCCTTGTCTTCTGCTTCTTGGGTCAGGGCCCCAATGCGCTTTTGTGCTCTTTGTTTTTCGTCTTCCAGTTCCTCACTGGCAGCTAAGGCGGTATCAAAACGACCTTGCAAGAGCTCAAGTTCACTTTCTTTTCTTATAAGGTCTTCTTGGGCTCGGGTAAGGTCGGCTGCGGCACCGTCGGATTCGGCACGGGCGGCCGCGAGATCAATACTGATGCTTTTGTATTCTTCCTGAAGTTTGTCATGCTTTTTTTGCAGGCCTTGGACCTTGTGGCGCAGGTTTTCTATTTCATTGGCCCGGCTTAAAATGCCGGTGTTTTGCCCGCGTGATCCGCCCGTCATGGACCCGCCGGTGTTGATGACTTGCCCGTCCAGGGTGACGATACGGATTTTATAACTATATTTTTTGGCCGTAATTATGGCATTGTCCATATTGTCGACAATAAGTGTTCTTGCCAAGAGTGATTTTATGATTTCATCATACCGAGGGTCACAGCTTACTAAATTATGGGCCAAACCTATGAAACCCGGGTTGTTTTCTAAACCTCTTTCATTCAAGAGCCGACCTCTGATAGAGCTTATGGGTAAGAAGGTTGCCCTGCCCTTATGGTTTTCTTTAAGGTAATTGATAGCTCTTTTGGCATCATTTTCATCATCGGTCACAAGGTTTTGAATTGAGGAACCCAGGGCTGTTTCAACGGCCAAGGAGTAAGTATCTTCAACGCTGATCAGCTGGGACACGGTGCCATGTATGCCCCGCAGAGCACCGCGCTTTACTTGCTGCATAACCGCTCTGACACTGCCAAAATAGCCTTCCATGTTTTTTTCAAGGTCTTCCAACATTTTGGCGCGTGCGTTTTTTTGGTGAATGTCTAAATTGAGGCTATCCAGTTCTTTTTTTTGAACCTCGGCCTTTTCCGATCGCGAATCCACTCGCAGCTTATAGCCGGACACAAGGTTGGCCAACTCCAGGGCTTTTTGGCGATAATCCTCGGTTTCAAGCTTGCACTTGTCCCTCTCTTCCTTCAGCCGATCAATTGTATGGCCCCTGGAAAGGAGGGCTTGGTCAATGACCCCTATGCGGGAAGCGACCTCTTCTTTTGAAGATTGGGCGGTGGACATGGCTATCCTGGCCTCGGAAGCTTTGGCGGACAGGTCTGCTATTTGGTGGGACAGTTGCTTGAGCTTTTGGTCTTGACGCAGGTTTTCTTCCCTGACACCGCTCATGTTGCGGGCAGATTCTTCAAGTTCAAGCTTTTTTAATCTTATGCTTTCAATTAAATCTTCAATTTCAGAATTTATTGCCTGTATTTGTTTTTCTAAATGAAGTTCCGTATCGGCAGCGGATTCCATATCCAATGTAATTCGTTCTATAGACTGCCTGTTGTGCTCTATTGTATTTTCCTCAACGGCTACACGGCCGTCGATCTGTGCCGCCTCTTCTTCAAAATTCGAAGCATCTTGGCGAATTTGATCGATTTGCAAGGTTACGGCTCTTGCGGCGGCTATGACTTCTTCGCCCTTTTCTTCCATGCGATTGAGCGAGTTTTGTGCAAATTCATATTGACCGGCAACCAAGGCAAGTTTATCGCCTTGTTCTTTTAGACCGGAGGTTGCTTTTTCAATGTTTTTAAGCCAGAGCCCTATTTCCAAATCCTTTTTTTCTTCGGAGAGCGATAGGAACTTTTGGGCCTTCTCGCTTTGTTGTTTCAAGGGACCCACCCTTGCTTCCAGTTCGGAAAAAATATCCCTCAAGCGTATCAGATTTTCTTCCGCTTGGTCCAAACGCCTTGTGGCACCTGTTCTGCGGTATCTGAATTGCGATATGCCGGCGGCTTCTTCCAACATTTCCCGCCTTTGGCCGGAACGCGAAGATATAAGGTCGGCTATCCTACCCTGGCTGACCAAGGAATAGCCGTCACGCCCAAGGCCCGTGCCCATGAAGAGCTCGTGAATGTCTTTGAGCCTGACGGTTTCCCCGTTTAAAACATATTCACTTTCACCCGAACGATAATAACGGCGGGTGACAGCTACCTCATCGCTGTCACAGTCCAAGGCTCTGTCAACATTGTCAAGGCGTAAAGTAACCTCGGCAAAACCCACGGCCTTGCGCACCTGGGTCCCGCTGAAGATAACATCTTCCATTTTGCCGCCACGCAGGTTTTTAGTGGATTGCTCACCCAAAACCCAGCGCACGGCGTCTGAAATATTACTTTTACCGCTGCCGTTTGGGCCGACAACCGAAGTTATACCGGAACCGAAGTTTAAACTTGTTCGGTCCGGAAAAGATTTAAAACCTTGAAGTTCCAATGTTTTTAAAATCATGCCTTGAGATTCCTCTTCTTTCAAATAACAAAATCAGTCTAAAGCCGGGCTGATGCCAAGACCTCATATTTGCCAAGCCCGTCACGGCCGACAACGCGGCAAGAATAGCCTTGGGATTCTAAATTTTTAATATTGCTGCGTTCTTGACCCACCATCTGAGATACCGCATTTTTGGCTACGGTTAAAAGAACGGATGAAGTCGGCCGAGACATATTTTCAATGGCAAGCATGGCACTGCGCAAATAAAGGGCCGACCGACACAATTCACCGAAAGCCGGGTGATGGGGGCCTGCGACAAAGCCTCGGGGGAGGGTTGAAGAATGCAACCCCAATCTTATGACATCAATATTTTTCTTATCAAAAAACTCAAGTAAATCCGCACAAATATCGATGGCAAGGTTCAGGGGTAGCGGTTTATAGTCGCCTTGCAAGTAAAGTTTTTCTAACTCGGTTTCCTTCAAAATCAGGGTGGGATAAATTCTTACGCATCGGGGCTTGAGGGCGGCCAGCTTTTTTGCCGTGTCAAGAGCTTCTGCGGCGCCCGAAGAGCCGTGGAGCCCGACCATCATCTGCAAGCCTAAATCAAAACCAAAGCCGTGAATTATTTGGGCGGCGTCGATAACCCGAGCCGCTGTATGGCCGCGGCGGTTTTTAGCAAGAACCCTGTCGTCCATACTCTGGGCGCCCAGTTCTATGGTAGCAACGCCGTAGCGTTTAAGTGTTTGGCAAACTTCAGAATCGATAGCGTCGGGTCGGGTTGATATGCGTATGCCGTCAAAGAGCCCGCTCTTAACATATTTATGAGCCCTTTCAAGAAGTTCAGACATATAATCCGGGTCAATTGCGGTAAAACTACCTCCAAAAAAGGCGATTTCCCGCCCTGCCCTGCCGCTGATTTTATCAAGCTGTGCCGCCTGTACGGCGGCATCTATATCTTTAGCTTTTAGGGGGTTGCCTTCCTTGCCCGTAACTGTGTGTTGGTTGCAAAAAACACAATGGCGCGGACAGCCTTGATGGGGGACAAAAAGAGCCAGATTAATATGCTTGCTTTTCAAAATAAGACCTCAAATCAAACTTATAGGCCCATAAGTTCCAAGGCTTCACGGGCTGCCTCTTGTTCGGCGTTTTTCTTGCTTTTGCCCTTGCCGCAGCCTATAACATTGCTGTTTAGGTGAACTTGAACGGTAAAGGATTTGTTGTGGTCGGGCCCCTCTTCTTCGACAAGAACATATTCGAGGTTTTCTTCGGGGTTTTTTTGAATAATCTCTTGCAGGGTTGTTTTGTAGTCCCTGAAGGACAGTGCTTTTTTAGAGGCTTTTTCAAGAAAACGCATGGCAAAGCGCCTTGCCTCGTCTAAACCGCCGTCCAGATAAATAGCTGCCAGGAGAGCTTCAAAAGCATCGGCTAAAATTGATGGGCGTTTGTTGCCGCCGCTGGCCATTTCACCGCGCCCCAGAAAAATAAAGTCACCAAGCGATAATTCTTTGGCAAAAGAAAAAAGCGAACGCTCGCACACCACTGCGGCGCGCAAACGGGTCAGTTCACCTTCGGGTAAGTGCGAATAGCTTTGAAAGAAAAACTCCGCAGTCAAAAAGCCCAGAACAGAGTCCCCAAGAAATTCAAGCCTTTCATTACTGGCCCCGGCATTTTGCCTTTCGTTAACATATGATGAATGCGAAAGTGCCCTGGTCAGCAAGGCTCGGTCCTTGAACTTATAGTCTATTTTTTTTTGCAAATATTTGCTGTCAGCCGGCATTTTGCCCTCCGCTTGCCAATGGAATAGAGAAGTGTGCTTCACTATAAATTTCTTATGGCTTTTTCAACAATCTCAACAACATCGGCTACACAATTTAACTTGTAAACCTCGTCGTCGTTGAAAACAATATCAAACTCATCTTCTACTGCACGAACAAAATCTTCAAAATCTTGTTCGTCGGCCTCTAAGGATTTAAAGCTGGTATCTTCGTCAACCTGGTCTTCTTCCACACAAAACTGTGAAACAATCAAAGAAATGACCCTCTCTAAAACCATAAAACATACCTCACTGAAAATTTATTTTAAGTGATGCCTAAAGGCTTTCACTTATCGATTTGATAAGGTCACGCTCAGCAAAATATTTGGCCTGCCCGATGGCATTTTTAATGGCCTTGGCATTTGAAGAGCCGTGCGCCTTAATAACCGGGGCCCTAACCCCCATAAGGGGGGCACCGCCGAATTCCGTGTAGTCCATTCTGTTTTTAAGATCCGTCAGGCCGTCTTTTACGGCCAGGGCTGAAAGTTTGGTAAGAAGATTTTTCTTGAAAATACCCTTAATATTTGCCATTAGGGCAGCTGCGACCCCTTCATACATCTTTAATATTATGTTGCCGGTAAAACCGTCGGCAACAACCACATCACAGACGCCCAGGGGGATATCGCGCGCTTCAATGTTACCGATAAAATTATAACCCGCCCGCTTCATAAAATCAAAGGCTTCCAGGCGCAAAGTGTCACCTTTTGTGTCTTCCGTGCCGATATTGGCCAAAGCCACACGCGGGCATTCTACATTTAAGATTTTTTTCATATAAATATCGCCCATCAGCGCAAATTGATGAAGATATTCGGGCTTGCAATCTGCATTGGCCCCCATGTCTATAAGAAAAACGGGTCGGGAATTTGTGGGCAAAGCAGAACCTATGGCCGTCCTCTTTATACCTGCTATGCGCTTTATGATAAAGGTAGCACCCATTACCAGGGCCCCCGTGGAACCTGCGCTGACAAAGGCCTGCCCTTGACCTTGGGCCAAAGCCCTTAAGCCGACAGCCATTGAGGAGTCCTTGTATTTTTTTAAAATATCAGCCGGTGCCGCGCTTACCGGCATTATCTGTGATGCCGGCAAGATTTCCATGGCTCCCGTATCTATTTTGTTTTCTTTTGCGCATTCTTCTATAAGCCGGGGTTGACCGCTTAAAATTATGTCAACACCAAACTCTTCGTGTGCCATGGCACATCCTAACAAAATCTCTTTCGGAGCATTGTCGCCGCCGAAAGCGTCAACAATTATTCGCATAAAACATCCTTTCGCCGATTTTAAAGCAGGTTTTCAATAGATTTTATGCCTCTGTCGGCCATAGCTTGGTAGCGAAGTTTTTTATCTTTTATATGCTCATCTAAAGCCGGAATGATGCCGAAATTTGCTCCCATAGGCTGAAAATCCTTTAGCCCGAGTGTGCTGATATAGGCAGTTAGGGCACCCATCATGCTGCTCGTCGGTAAGGTCAGCATATCTTCACCCTTTACAAAGCGGGCAGCGTTTATGCCTGCTAAAATGCCGGAAGCGGCCGATTCCATATAGCCTTCCACACCGGTGATTTGGCCGGCGAAAAACAAGCCGGGTCTGTCCTTAAAGGAATAGTCTTGTTTCAGAAGATTTGGTGAGTTGATGAAGGTGTTGCGGTGCATGACACCGTAACGAAAGTATTCCGCATTTTTAAGGGCCGGAATAAGCCCGAAGACTCTTTTTTGCTCCGGAAAGGTTAAATTGGTTTGAAAACCGACCAAGTTTAAAAGTTTGCCATAATTGTCTTCCCGCCTCAACTGAAGCAGGGCCCAGGGCCTGTGCCCGGTTTTGGGGTCACGCAGGCCGACGGGGCGCATAGGGCCGAAGCGTAGGGTATCGTAGCCGCGCGCAGCCAGCACTTCAATTGGCAGGCAAGCTTCATAAAAACCCTTGCGGCTGTCAAAGGGATGGAGCCGGGCTGTTTTTGCTTCAAGCAAATGTTGGTGGAAAAGATCATACTCCTCACGGTTTAAGGGGCAGTTTATGTAATCTTCCCGGCCGCCCCTGTCATAGCGTGAGCCGTAAAAGGCAGAATCCATATCAATGCTGTCTGCAGCGACAATGGGTGCGGCGGCATCAAAAAAATTGAGTTCTTGCCCACAAAGTTCGGCTATGCTTTCGGACAAGGCTTCAGAAGCCAAGGGTCCGGCCGCAACAAGGCAAACGCCGTTTTTGGGGATAGCCTTGATTTCTTCGCGCTTTAAACTTATGAGCGGTTCTTGTTCAACCTTTTTTGTCACAAGCCTTGCGAAGGCCTCTCGGTCAACAGCCAATGCTCCGCCTGCGGGCACGGTGCATTTTGAAGCGGCTTCAAGGCAGACGGAATTGAAAAGGTTCATTTCGGCCTTGAGCATGCCGGCAGCGGAAGAAAGGCGTTTGGCCTTAAAGGAATTGGAGCAAACAAGCTCGGCCAAATCGGGTGAACTGTGGGCCGGTGAATATTTTTGCGGCTTCATCTCGGCCAAGGTTACGGGAATGCCGGCTCGGGCTATTTGAAAGGCAGCCTCTACCCCGGCCAAACCGGCACCGATTACAAGAACATTTTTCATAAAACTACTCTTTATCAGCCTCGTCGGCCTTCTTTTTACGAGAGACCTTGGTTTTATAGTCACAAGCTTCGTTGCCGCAGCTGATATTGCCGCGCTTGTCGCCAAACAAGGCCTTGCCGCATTTGGGGCAAAGTTCGCCGGTTGGTGCGTTCCAAGTCGCGAAATCGCATTCGGGCCATCTTTCACATCCGTAAAAAACGGAAGATGGGCGGTTCCTGACCCTTTTTTCTATAACATTTGCATTGCATTTTGGGCAAAGGGCCCCGGTTTTAAGTTTTAAGGGTTTGGAGTTTTTACACTCGGGGTAGCCTTCACAGGCGAGGAAGGGACCAAAGCGACCATTCATCTTAACCATGCGCTTACCGCATTTTTCACAGACTTCGTCGGTGATATCGCCTTCTAACCTGTATTTTACATCTTTTAAATCTGCCTTGGCCTTTTTTAAGGTTGTGTCAAGGTCGAAATAAAAATCGCTTAGCATATCTTCCATGGCAACCGTGCCCTGTTCAACTTCGTCAAGAGCATTTTCCATGGAAGCCGTGAATTTAACATTGACTATTTTTGGGAAGTGGTCCTTGAATATTTTAAGAGTTACCACCCGACCCAGCTCTGTTGGGCTGAAGGTTCTTCTTTCCTTGAGCACATATCCGCGATCGACTATGGTTCGAAGTGTGGCGGCATAAGTGCTGGGGCGGCCGATTCCGTTTTCTTCAAGGGCCTTGATCAAAGAAGCTTCGGTGAAACGGGCGGGGGGTTGGGTGAAATGTTGGTTGGCTTCAAGCTTGTGCTTTTTAAGCTTGGCATTTTCTTCAAGGGAGGGCAATTTGTTGTCTTTTTCTTTTTTCTTGTCGCCCTGTTCTTCGTAAAGTTTTGTAAAACCGTCAAATACCACTGAATAGCCCGAGGCCGAGAAAATACAAAACTTGCCTTCTTCAAGATCCTTTGGCTTGGCAGCTAAAATTTCAACCCTGCTGGTGGCTTGAAGGCTTTCAGCCATAAGGCTGGCTATAAAACGCTTCCAAATTAGATCATAAAGCTTAAATTGGTCGGAGGTGAGGTCACCCTTGACTTGCGGCGGCGCCAATGAGGGTGAGGTCGGGCGGATGGCTTCGTGACCGTCTTGGGCCCCGGCCCTTGAGCGGAAATAGCGTGGCTTTTCCGGCAGATACTTGTCACCGAAATTGTCTTTGATATATTGATTACCCTCGTTTCTGGATTCTTCCGAAACGCGCAGGGAGTCGGTTCGCATATAGGTTATAAGGCCGGTTGTCCCAATGCCGGAAATATCGACACCTTCATAAAGCTGTTGGGCGGCTCTCATGGTTCTGTCGGCCGAAAAACCAAAGCGCCTTGAAGCTTCTTGTTGCAAGGTTGAGGTTATAAAGGGAGGCGCGGGGCTTCTTTTGCGGGTTCCCTTTTTGACTGACTTTATAGAATAATCGGCATCTTGTAAGCGAGCCAAATAGGCGTCACTTTGTTCCTTGTTGTCGATTTTAACCTTGCCGGATTCATCGGAAGCCAAAGACGCTTCAAAGATATCGCTTTTGTCGGCCGAAAGTTTTGCGATTATGCTCCAATATTCTTGGGGAATAAAAGCCTCTATTTCGGCTTCCCTGTCAACTATAAGCTTAACCGCAACACTCTGCACACGGCCGGCGGAAAGATTGCGACCACCGCGAATTTTTTGTGAAATGAAGGGGCTGATTAAATAGCCCATAAGCCTGTCCAACATACGACGGGCTTGTTGGGAATTGACCAAGTCCATGTTGATGGCACGAGGATTCTTTAGCCCGTTTGTAACACCGGATTTGGTGATTTCGTTAAATATGACACGGTTGGCCTTTTCGGGGGCCAGGCCCAACAATTCGGACAAATGCCAAGAAATAGCCTCGCCTTCGCGGTCGGGGTCAGTGGCCAGTAAAACATCTTCACTTGATTTAGCCTTGTTTTTCAGCTCTCTGACTATTTTTTCACGCCCTTTGACGACTTCCTGCCGGGGTGTGAAAGAATAGGCATAGCATTGGGCGGTGTGAGTATGTTGGGCAGACTCTTCCTTACCGCAAATCAGGTCACTTTTAATACTTATGCCCAGAACTCTTTTGGGCAAATCCCTGACATGCCCGTTTGAGGCCATAACCTCATAAGAATCGCCAAGATATTTTTTGATCGTCTTTGCCTTGGCCGGTGATTCGACGATTACCAATTTTGACATTTTTTTCTCCTTATCTCAATGCGTGTGGATCCATGTGCAGCATTTATATACATCTTAAATTAAAACATACCTTTTGCCATCGGTCAAACCGATGAAGCCCAAAAGTTCCAGTTGTGTAAGGGCGACAAGCACTTGGGCCGGCTCACGCCCGCTGGCTCTGATTATATCATCGATATGGGTTGGTTGCCGGTCGACAGCCCGGTAAACCGAAGTTTCAAGCTCACCTATTTCAGGGGGCAAGTCACGCTTGGCCGGCGGGACGGTCTTGGCTTTGGCCGCTTTTTCTTTTTTTGAAACGGGTCGTTTTTCATGTTGATTTTGAGAGATCTTCGCGGAAGCGGGATTGGGGACTGTACCCTCACCGCCAAGCGGCTTTACCGCCGACAAGTCTATGATATGCGAATGAGAGTATTCGTATTCTTCCAAAATATCAAGAGCGGAAAAAACCGGCTTGGCCCCATCGCGTATAAGCTTGTTGGCACCGGTGAAAGAAGAGTTGATTATATCACCCGCCACCGCGAAAACCGTGCGACCTTGTTCCAAGGCGAAATTTGCGGTTATCAGAGAACCGCTGCGCTCACCGGCTTCTATAACCACAGTGCCCAAGCTCATGCCCGAAATCAAGCGGTTTCTGATGGGAAAGTTTGAGCCCAGGGCAGGGGTAGCGGGCGGATATTCGGTAACAAGAGCTCCGTTTTGCGCAATTTGATTGCGAAGGGCCTTGTTTGTAGCCAAGTAATCGGATGCCAAGCCGCAACCCAAAACTGCAACCGTACTACCCTTTTCATACATGGCACCCCTGTGGGCGGCACTGTCAATACCCAGGGCGCCGCCGCTTACGATTAGAGCGCCGGCGGCAGTCAGTGAGGCAGCCAGGCGGGCGGCTACTTCGGTGCCGTAAGCCGAAGCATGCCTGGTGCCGACAATGGCAAGGTTCAACTTGTTTTTAAGGCAACTTAGGTCACCGTGTGTATAAAGGGCCAGCGGGTAGTCGTCTATGTCTTTGAGCAAGACCGGGTAGTCCTCGCAAGCGGGCGTTACAATCCCCCACTTGTTTTTTTGACAGGTTTCGATTATTTCCCTTGCAATGTCAAGCGAAGTGTTTTCTAAACGGTTGATCTGGCGTGGGGTAAAAGCTCCGCTTATGCGCCATTCAAAAGCACCGGCCTCATAAAGCTCTTGGGGGCATGTGAAGGCCGTAAAAATTTTTGCCGCCTTGGCTCGAACGCCCAGGGCGGATTGCAACCAGACCCAATAAAGCTTTGAGTTATCCGTCATCTTACAAGCTCCCACATAATAATTGCCGCAGCTGCAGCGGCATTGAGCGACTGGGCCTTACCCTTCATGGGTATGGCAACCTCAATATCACATGCCTTCAAAGTTTCTGCGCTCAAGCCGGAACCTTCGTTGCCTATAAGGCAAACATTGCCGGCGCGGGTATGTAAACTTTTGAAAGCATCCGGGTTACCGCAAGGGGTGAAGGCAAGGGTTATAAAGCCTTTTTGCTTTATAGGAATTAAGCTTGAGGCCAGGTCTTCACTTTCAAATATCTTTAAGCGCAAACTGCTGCCCATAGCGGCACGCAGGGCCTTGGGGTTAAATATATCGCAGCCGCCGTCTATTATGAGCCCGCTTATACCCAATGCCTCGGCACTCCTGGCAATGGCACCTATGTTGGCCGGGTCTTGTATGTTTTCAAGGGCCAGGTAGTTGCCCAGCGGGTCAAGAGCCTCAAAATCATGAAGAAAAGAAGGGGTTTTGCATATGCAAAAAACACCCTGTGAGGCCTTGGTGGCCGAAATACGCCCCGCCAGGTCTTCGGCTATTTCATGAGACTGCCCGGCCTCTTTCAAAACAGGCGAAGTGTAGGCCTTGTATTTTTCAAGGGCCTTGCCGGTGAAGAAGGCGTCGACAATTTCAACAAAACCCACCGCATCGGCACACAAACGGGCACCCTCAAGAACAAAAAGTTCGTTTTTCAGGCGGGCCTTGGCCGAAGTAAGTAAAGAGTGTAAAAGTTTAATTTTGTCATTTGAACGGCTTTGAATAAAGTTCATAAAGTTCAGCTCACGGGCTCCTTTTTAAGCTATCATACATAATGTATAGAAAAAAGCTTGCATAAATATATTAACACCCTTGTCAAGCCCTGCGGTAAATTTCAAAAGAGGCGGGCCTATAATACAGGAAAAAGGCAGGCCTTACAGCCTGCCTCAAGGGTCTTGTAAAACTTTAAGTTGTTTGGGCCTTTGCCTTTTCAACAAGGGCGGTAAAGGCTTCCGGGTCGGAAACGGCGATTTCAGCCAGCATTTTACGGTTTAGATTAATTTCAGCCTTTTTCAAACCGTTGATAAAGGTTGAATAGTTCATGCCGTTCGTTTGAGCCGCAGCGGAAATACGAGTAATCCAGAGCCTGCGAAAATCACGCTTTTTTTGTTTTCTGCCAACATAGGCATATTGGCCGGATTTCATAACAGCCTGCTTGGCGGTCCTGAACAATTTGCTCTTTGAGCCATAATAACCCTTTGAGAGTTTTAATACTTTTTTTCTTCTCTTGCGAGACATAGTCGCACCTTTGACACGAGCCATGGTGTATCCCTCCGTTTAATGAAAATTCGCTTTTTTTTATTTATAAGGAATCAAACGCTTGATTTGTTTTTGATTTGTTGTGTCTGCAACAACGGTCTTACGCAGTTTCCTTTTTCGTTTTGAAGTCTTCTTGGTGAGTATGTGCGACTTATAGGCATGCGAACGCATGGCCTTACCATTTTTAGAAATCTTAAAACGTTTTTTTGCCCCACTGTGGGTTTTTAACTTAGGCATGGTTTTCCCTCCTTATGCGATTTGAAATATATTTTATTTAACAGCCTTGGGCGCAAGGAACATCAGCATCTGGCGGCCTTCAAGTTT
>LSQX01363134.1_pt1 | contig 20916 bp, 20 predicted proteins | sample 654561 | NCBI WGS metagenome assembly LSQX01 (sample SAMN04489861, study PRJNA283612) | anaerobic digester metagenome | isolation source: 4 biogas reactors fed with cattle manure at either 37C or 55C with and... | place: Denmark: Kongens Lyngby | collected 2014 | reverse complement strand
TTAACAATTCTCATTATGCTCTTCTTTAGCTCAAAGAAAAAGGACTGACTCCGGCATCATACCGCAATCAGTCCTTTACTATAACTTGTCTAACTCACTGACTTAGACTAAATTAAAACCCTTAATTAAGCTGGGAAAGAGCCAACAACACCACCATCTTCACGCCAAATCACTACAGTCGCTGGACGTGGGCGCTGTGCATTTTCAGCATCAGGCCAGTTTGATACAGCAGTAGGCGTGTTTTGAGCGTCTTCTAAGCTTTGGCCTTCACCTGGGTGCTGGATATTAACAAATAAGTATTTTAAATCTGGAGTCCACGTAATACCGGTCACCTCACAACCTTTAGGCCCAACTAAAAAGCGACGGATTACTTTGCTCTTAGGGTCAGCGACCAACATACTATTATTACCCTGACCTTCGTACTGACCGCTGTTTGAATACTTACCATCGGTTTGGATCCACAATAAACCGCGAGGGTCTACTGCTAAACCATCTGGACTGTTGAACGTATTACGCTCATCAATATTATCTGAACCAGCGTAAAGGTCATCATGAACGTTAGGGTTACCAGCAACGACAAATAAGTCCCACTCAAATGTATCAGCAGTTGCATCATTACCCGCTTCAACCCAACGTACAATCTGACCATAATCATTTTCGTTGCGAGGGTTAGGACCGTATACATCTGGGTGCTTAGGACCACCAGGGAAACGCTCTTTACCGCTACCACGATTCGAGTTATTGGTTAACGTAACAAAAACTTCTTTGCTGTGAGGATGAACCGCAACCCACTCAGGACGATCCATTGGTGTAGCACCAACCGCATCAGCAGCCTGACGAGTATGAATTAATAACTCCCCCATATCAGCATAGATATCACCTAAGCGACGGCCATCAGTCGTTGGTGCATCTAATACTAAAGGCACCCATTTACCAGAACCCATGAAGTTACCATCAGTCGCTTCATTATCGTTAAAGACTGCTGCGTAAAGCGTACCTTCATGTAATAGCTCACGGTTACCGGCTTCGTTAGCTGGGTCAAATTGACCGTTAGAAACGAATTTGTAGATATATTCACTACGTTGGTCATCACCCATGTAAATAACAATACGATTATCCGGTGCTAAGGTGATGGCAGCATTTTCGTGTTTAAAGCGACCTAAAGCAGTTAATTTTTTAGGTTTGGACTCAGGGTCAAATGGATCAATTTCTACGATCCAGCCAAAGCGGTTAATTTCATTTGGCTCAACAGTCCAGTCAAAACGCTCATCGTGAAGATCCCACGCATACGTATCGTCAGCTGTTTTGCTTGAACCCTTATAGCGTTGCAGACTAGCTGTTTGCTTCTCATCAAGGAAATCACCGTACTCAACCTCATCGGCGTTTTTAGTACCGATACCAAAATAATCGGTAACATTCTCCTCACAGGTAAGATAAGTATTCCAGTAAGTGAAGCCATTTCCACAGTTACCAAAAGTACCGTAAACATTACGACCTTCTGGGTCTTTGTTAGTACGAACTAACTCAGCACCCACCGCAGGACCCACTAATTCCATTAGGGTATTAGCGTTAATGCTGCGGTTATATTTAGAATCTAAGACTGGCTCCCAAAGGCCCTGTTCATTTAAGCGCACATGTACTACTGACGCGCCTTGAGCGTGTTGAGATTTACGGACCCAGTCAGCATTCCAACCCTCACCGCTTGGTGTAACACCTTTAGGGAAAAAGTATTCTGGTGTCACATACTCATGGTTAGTAACCAATAAACCCTCTGTACTGCTACCGTTAACACTGTTTTTAGTATCGATAGGGAAGAAATGGATACCATCATGGTTAAAACCAATCTGGTTTAACTGAGCATCTGCATCATCACTCGCATCACCACGGAACTCTGGTGAATTGCTATGCAACTTATCACCCCAACGGTTAATAACCGCAGTACGGTAGCCATCAGGTACAGTAATGGTATCTAGTGTGTCAGCTTCTAAGCCGGCAAAGGCTTTAATTTCTTCTGGATTGAAGTTGCCTAAGGCTGAATTAGCATCGCTCACTGCTTGTGCGGTAGCAGTCTTAGTAAAGACATCAGCAACGCCTAAGCCGAAGAAACTAACAACCCCAAGACCTAAACCCGCTTTTAAAAAACCGCGGCGAGATTGCGCCGCTTCTACTAGCTCATGAAACTGGGTCGTCTTGGTTTCATTTGCAGGGATATCATCTAAATCAAATTCTTTCATTACTAACTCCAATATGGAACATAAAGTAATGGCATTTTCTCAGAAAGATATTTAAATTTGATGACTGCTTTTTTCCTCGCTATATATCTAGTACTAATCGCTGACTTTTAGAGCCTGAACAACATACCATCATCATTTTATTCTGTGCTCGTTCACTTTCACTCAAGATAGCATCTCGGTGATCGACCTCACCTTCTAATACAGCAACCTCACAACAACCACAAATGCCTTCTTGACAAGAATAATCAACGGCGATACCCTCCTCAAGCAGAACATCAAGAATACTCGAGCCCTCAGGAATCACCACATCTCTACCAGTTTTTGCTAAAGAAATAACAAAACCTCCATCTAAAGCAAGAGCCTCTTTAGCTGCAAAACGTTCCATATGAACAGACTCTGGCTTACGCTCAGAAGACACTCTCTCATAGGCGTCAAGCATAGGAGCTGGACCACAACAATAAAAATGTGCTTCTGGATCAGCTGCGACAATAATCGCCTGCAGATCTATTACCTGCCCAACCTCGTTATCGATATGTACATGTACTTTTGAACCTAAAGCTTCTAACTGCTTTAAAAAAGCCACGTCAGCACGTGAACGAACACTATACCAAAGCTCCCATGAAGCACCAATTTTCTCCAAAAACTGTGCCATACACCAAATAGGAGTAATACCGATCCCCCCTGCAATAAGCACACTATGTTTTGCTGATAAATTCAGAGGAAAATGGTTACGTGGTTCGCTCACTGTTAACACAGAGCCGACACGCAATTGCTCATGCACATATCTCGACCCCCCACGACTGGCTGCATCTTTTTTAATTCCCACCACATAACATAATGGCTGCTCATCTGCCCTAACTAGCGAGTAAGAACGAGTAAGTCCGTTAGGTAAATGCAGATCAATATGTGCTCCAGGCGTAACTTCTGGCAACACACGACCATCGACAGCACACAACTCAACTAGATAAGTGTCTTGTGCTGCATAGCTAATGGACTGAACTCTTAACTCCAGTTTATTACCCGTACTTGTGCTCATATCATTTCGCCTCGTTAAACACTCGAACTTCCATCGCCCCAATAGACTCTATCTCTGCACGCATTACATCACCGTCAACTACAGGGCCTACACCCTCACAAGTTCCAGTCATAATAATGTCACCAGGCTCTAGGGTATAAAAACGAGAAGCCCACTCAATTTGCTCGGCTATATACAAAATCATTTCAGAGGTATTGGCCACCTGACGATCCCGGCCATTAACCTGTAGACGCAAGTCCAGATTTTGTGGATTCTCAATTTCATCGGCTGTCACTAACCACGGGCCCAAGACTGAATAGGTATCCACAGATTTACGCATCGAACGGTCTTCAGCTCCTCGAACAGTCATATCTAGCGCAATGCTATAACCCGCCACATAAGACAAGGCATCTTCTTTAGAAACATTTTTTGCCGTTTTGCCAATAACTAAACCCAACTCAATTTCATGGTGCGTTAAACGCTCGGGCATACTAATCATCACAGCCTGACTACAGCCAATTAAAGAACTACTAGCTTTCAGAAACAAGCCTTGTTCAACCACACTACCTGTTTCACGAGTAGTAAAGGTCGCCACATCTGCTGCAGCCTCCTCTACATGTTTCTGATAGTTCACTGGTACGCCGATAATTTTGCCTGGATTAGCTACGGGACTTAAAAAACACACACTATCTACGGCATAAGAAGTCGCGGTGGGTAAAACCTCTCCAATACTCTCTACCAACAACTTGAGATGAGCGATTAACCAATCACCAGAGCGGTTAGGGTAACTTGGCACAGGCAAAGTATTCAAAGCCGCACTCACATCATAAACACGGTCACCCTCAACTACGCCCAAGGCATCATCATTAAACCAACAAATTTTCATTTTTTACCCCAACTTAACAAGGTGCTGCTTGAGTCTGCTCAGTTAGCAAACTCAAGCGTCGTAATACATCGGCATCTGACACCACAAAAAAGCGGGCCTTACCTGATAAAGCAACATGAGAAGACCAACTATGCTGTGGAATCGTAAACACATCACGTGCTTTCCAATTAAATCGCTTATCACCTACCTGACTTTCACCCTCACCCTCGACCACAGCAATCACCTGATTAGCATTAGTGCACATCGGCGATGACCATTGCTCTCCCTCTAACTCACACATCAAGGTATCAAGCAAAGGCATTGCTCCTTCACCTGTCAAAGGATTGATATAGCGTACGCGACGAATCCCATCTGCTGATGGTGGTGCGTGACGCAAAGCGTTGACACTATCCTCATAGGGATAACGGAACACTGGCGAACGACCTGAATCACCATAAGTCACGCAAGGCGCAATATTAGGCGTAGCAAAAGCAGCCTCAGACATCGTGACAGGCACTGGACTCATTGGACCAGGTTGAAACACAACGGAACCCAAATACATATGCAGAGGCACGTCCAGCACATCGAGCCACACAACTGCTTCGCTACCATCGTGACGATGCTCGTGCCAAGCCATACCTGGTGTTAAAACCAGGTCACCAAAGCTCATAGGACACTCTTTACCATCAACTAAAGTCACAACGCCGGAGCCCTCTAACATAAAACGCAGCGCATTCATAGTATGACGATGCGGACGTGCAGTTTCACCCGGTAATAAGCATTGATAGGCGGCCAAAATATTACCCACCGTATACTCATCATCAAGCGAAGCCGAACAAGGACTTAACATTTGTAATACACGACGTTGCACCGCTTCAGGTGAAGTCTCCTTGAAAGCATGCTCAATTAAAGGACGAACCTCATCCCAACGCCAAATATGAGTAGGTACTTTATTGTCTTGTTCTTTATGTGCATTACGACTTTCCCACAATGGTGCGAGTTTAGCCTGATGCCATTGCTGACGGATTTCTTCGCTTTTTAATGACATATGATGGTCCTTTATAAGCTATAGCTTTCAAATGTTCCAGGGTGAAATAAGTCTTCCGGTGTTACCAGCCGAGAAGATAATCCCTGTTCATAATGGTGTCGGAAAAAGTACTCAAGCGTATGACGATTGGCTGCAATCCCATAAGACCAATAATCCTCACCCATCAAATCACGCGCTTCTTGCAATCGCTCTTCAGCAAATGGCAAGGTAATCTTGGTGGCAGAGGTATCCGCTAAATGTTCAATAGCTAAGCTCTTAGACTCAGCAAAGGCTTTGTAAATAGCACCTGGCAACCAAGGATGCTGTTCGGCTAATTCTCGACGTACTCCCAAAATATGCATGATGGGAAAGTTTTTAGTGCGACGATAATAGTCTTTAGCCGCCTCAACTGGGTCTCTAAATAACCAGCCTAGATTAGGTGTGCCTACAGGCACATCAGGTGGGCGCGGTGCAATATAACCATCAATCTCACCCTTGGCGAGTAAACTCGAAATAGTTTCGCCCTCAGGGGCATCTTCTAACGTCACGTTATCAGGTAATTGGATTTTAATTTTTTCAGGGCGTCCTGCGTGTGAGATACCACCACGAACCCAAGTCACATCTGATGGTGCAACACCATAATCATCTTGTAAAATAGCTCGTGCCCAGACATTGGCAGTTAACTGATACTCAGGCAAACCAATTTTACGACCCCGTAAATCTTCAGGTTTCTGTATACGGTCGGTTCGACAATACATTGAGGTATGGCGATACGCTCGCGATAAAAAAACAGGTATACCTACATACGGGAATGTACCTTGGGCGGTTTGTACCGTTGAGCTCGACAATGACAACTCACAAATATCAAACTCTTGACCTCTAAAGGCTCGGAAGAATATTTCTTCTGGTGATAAAGCCATAAAAATCGGATTAACACCATCAATTTGTACCGCACCATCCATTAACGGACGACAACGGTCATAATTTCCTATGGCAACAGAAAGGTTCAAGTTACTCATTACTGATCCTCTAAATATTATTAAGAAAGTCCGAATTCACTTCGAATGACATCACTATGCTCACCCAACGTCGGCGCAGCCTTATCAGTAGGGCCACGCTCACCATTAATACGTACGGGGCGGTGAATCGCCGTCAATGCCCCACGATCCGGATGCTCTACTTCATAAAAACTTTGTAGATGACGCACTTGTGGGTCATCCATCACTTCAGGCACATTATTCATTGGTGCAGAAGGCACATCATGTGCAGCCAAGCGCTCACTCCACTCCTCACGTGTTCTTGTAACAAAAGTTTCAGCTAATAGCTGTGCCAATTCTTGATAATGCTTGGTTCGTAATGCGGGGGTTGTAAAACGCTCGTCTTCTAATAAGTCTCTACGTTCAATAGCCTGAATAAAGCCTTGCCAAAACTTTTCAACCGAAGACAAATGCACTGAAACCATACGGTCGTCCGAGCAACGGAAAGCATAAGATTGTGAAATAGCAACTCGGGAAAGAGAATGAGGAATCATACCGTGTTGGGTATATTGCGAAAAACCTTCCGGAGAAAAAGCAATCGACGCTTCAAGCATGTTGATCTCTACCTTAGCACCTTCATTGGTACGCGCTCGGTTATACAAAGCACCTAAAACGCCATAGGCCGCATACATGCCAGTAATATTGTCAGACAGAGAAGGACCACTAACAAAAGGATTTTCTGGGTCAATAATCTGGCTACTAATACCTGACAAAGCCACTGCTACTGCGTCATAACATGGACGGTCCTGATACGGACCTCCAACACCAAAACCAGTAATTGAGCAGTGAACAAGCCGCGGATTAAGCTCTTTTAGACGCTCATCATCAAAACCTAGTCGCTGCATCACACCATGACGATAATTATTAATTAACACATCTGCCTGACTAATTAGTTTGGCTAAATCTGCTTTACCTAGATCACTTTGTAGATCTAACTGAATACTTTCTTTATTGCGGTTATAAGCAATAAAATGAGGGCTATACAATTCACCAGCATGACGTCTAAAAGGGTCTCCACCGTTTGGGTGCTCAACTTTAATTACTCGAGCTCCCAAATCTGCCAACATCATTCCTGCTAAAGGTGCAGTTAAAACCGTACCTAACTCAATGACTAAAATATCGTTTAATGCTTCTTTCATCGTGCTACCTTTTTAGTTATAGCTTTTAAGTAGTTGACGAGCTAAGGTAGTACGTAGTACCTCTGTCGGTCCTTCAGTAATGCGATAACTACGCAAATCACGCCAGAAGCGTTCAATCGGTGTATCTTCAGTCAATCCGGTACCGCCATGCAACTGTAAGCAGGCATCTACCGCTTTAAAACCAGTCTCAATACCAAAGGTTTTAATCATAAAGGTTTCCAGTTTGGCATCGACACCTGCGTCCACCTTACGTGCAGCGTCATACACCATCAATCTTGTAGCGTATAAATCAGTAAAGGCGTCAGCCAACATCCATTGCACACCTTGACGCTCTGCTAAGGTTGAACCAAATGTTTTGCGCTGACTCGCATAGGAAGCTGTTAGCTCCAGACAACGCTCAACCGCACCACACACATGCGCCCCCTGACGAACACGACCATGATTGATATAACCTTGAGCTAAGGAAAAACCTTTACCTTCTTCACCAACCAAATTTTCTGCAGGTACTTCTACATTCTCAAAGACAATCTCCCAAGGGCGATCACCCATTACAGTACGCTCAGCACTAGCTAACTTCACACCAGCAGACTTCATATCAACAATAAAGCATGACACCCCATGACGTGCTTTTGTATTTGGGTCAGTCACTGCCATCACTAAGGCAAAATCTGCCTCACCCGCACGGGTAATAAATCGTTTAACGCCATTAATGCAATAGCCCGTTGCTGTTTTGACAGCTCTAGTACGCATACCAGAAGGATCAGAACCTGCATCCGGCTCGGTTTGAGCAAAGCAGAATTTTTTCTTACCCTCTACCACTGGATACAAATACTGTTCGCGTTGAGTCTCATTTAGTCCTAGTAAAATCGGACCAACCGTTGGTCCAAATAAGCCATGGTGTCGAACCCAAGAAGCTACCGTACTACGCCCTACCTCTTCCCAGAAAACAGTTAAGGGTAATAATGACAACCCTAAACCACCCAGTTCCTCAGGAACATCCAGCAACCACAAGCCTGCATCACGAGCACGTTCTCGAACGGCTTCCGCTTGGCTTTCTTCTAATAAACCGTCGGGACCTATGCGATGCTCTAAAGGAATCAGTTCCTTTTCCACAAAGCGTCGGATTGACTCACGAAACATCAAAATTTCTTCAGGTAAAGAATCATAAGGTGTTAATTCAAGCATAGTGCCTTAACCGCAGTAGAGTTGCCTCGTACACTTAGCGAATCACGCTAAGTGTAGGGCAGTAAATTTAAGGGAAAAAATTAAATTAAGTAAACGACTTATTAAACGGCAGTCGCCTCAGACTTTGCTTTAGTGTTTGCACCAGGCTGACGAGGCAAAGTAAGCGGTTGCTCCAAAGACTTCCACTCTTTGATTGGCTGCCCCTCTTTAAGCAAATCAAGTTCACGCCAGAAAATATTGCGCAACTTAACAATACCTAAATCAGAACGACCCAGAATTTCGTCTTCTCGTTTCGTAATACGCTCTTGGCCACGGATTGATAAATAATCCTGAGCTGCGGTCAAACCCACAAAAATATCCTCAGGGTTCTTCCATACGCGTGCCTTAAAGAGCTCATCATGGTGATCTGCGGGATCGTACTTACCATATTTAGCAAAATACGTACGGAAACGCTGCTTGGAAACCTCACTTGCCTCTGGTGGCAAGCTATAAATCATAAAGCGAGTCGTATTTAAATCATCATTAGGCAGCATCCACACAAATACATCCATCCATGGATCATCTGGAGTTAGGCCTGGGACAGTGATATGGTTATTATTTGGGAAAGTCCAGTCACTTTGACGAACGTTATTATCACCACGTACTGCAGTCTGGCGAATACCTGAATCTGTTTCTTCGTAACTAAGCTCAGGAATACTGCTAGTCACCGCCTGACCAAATGGCCCAACCGTTAGCGCCATGTGAACAAAACTAACATGCACCGCATCCATAGAGTTTTCTACCTGCTGGAACCAGTTATTATCCCAACGCTCCATACCATTCGCAATCACCACACCTTCACGCTCGGTTTGTAACTTTCGCGGCAGATCAAATACAGGTGGCTCGTCCTCACCCAAATATGCGAAGATCAATCCCTGATACTCTCGTACCGGATAACCAGGGATTTTAGTGCGGGGCATACCAGTATCACTTTCTGCCGGACGATTCACACAGGCACCGCTACTATCAAACTGCCAACCATGATAAATACAACGAATATCATCACCCACAACCCAACCAGTGTGTAGTAGGGTACGGCGATGCGCACAACGACCACCGACTAAGTGCACCTTCCCACTAGCCCCTCGGTATAGAGTAAGATCTTCACCTAAGGCCTTTACAGGAATTGCAGAATTTAATTCTACATTTTCTGATAGCTCTACTGGTAACCAGAACTTACGTAATAATTTACCCATTTCATCATCAGGGCCACATTTTACTAATCGATCGAATTTTTCTTTACGCTCTTGACGACGTACATCCATTTGACTCATCTCTGTCTCCTAAAAATAATCTCGGTTCCGTTAAACGGGCTCACCAAGTGAATCGGTCAGTGGACCCTGTGGGTCTCCATATTTAGTTAATTGTGTATTACGGGCATACTCACGTATATCTAATGGGAAGTGATTGCCTGGGGTCCATGTCGGATACTTATGGCGCAAGCCACCATCGACAGCTATATCAGCACCCGTCATGCATGACGACTCATCTGATGCAAGAAATACCGTAGCCCAAGCTAAGTCAGCTGCTTTAGGGAAACGTCGTAATGGCATCTGATCTAAATACTCTTGCCGCGAATAAAACCCTATGCGCTCAGGTTTTTGCCAATTTGAGTCAAACATCTCCTCACGCATAGTGGACCACAACTGGTGCTCCATAGAACAAGGCGTGACTGTATTAACACGAACACCTAGATGGGCTAAATCCAACGCTGATGAACGGGCAAAGCTCAATAATGCAGCCTTAGCTGCGCAATAAGCTGTTCCATCCGTCTCACCAAAATGAGCAGCAGTCGATAAAATATGAATAATACTGCCACCACTCCCACTTTCAATCATGGCGCGCGCGCAATGCTGTGTAGTAATCAGTCCCGCCGTTGCAAAACTGGCCACGGAGTCATTCCAGTCATCGAGCTTCATCTCTAAGACATGACTCCAGTGCACGCGCCCCGCCATATTGACTGCGATATCCAAACGACCATATTTTTCTACAGTAGTAGCGACGGCTTTACCTACCTCATCATAGTCGCGAGCATTGCCCACCAGACCAAAGCACTCTAAACCACGCTCCTGTAAATAAGCAACGGTTTCATTAGTAGCTGCTTCACTAATATCCATAACGCAAACACTCGCGCCTTCGCGAGCAAGAAAATGCGCTATTGTTCCACCTATATTTGGACCTGCTCCGAAAACAATCGCAACTTTATTTTTTAATCTGTCCATGTCTCTCTGAACCTTTTTGAATTTGTTAATTCATTATCAAGGTCGCTTAGTAAAGCAGCAAGACTGATTTCTTAATGACTGCTATGCATTATTTGAATTGAATAATGTGGAGAAGGTGTTGACTGGATATAACATGAAAAGGAGAGAAGGGCTTGCTACCTCGCCAAGCACGTAGCAAGCAAAAAAGGGATAGAATTCACAAAGAATTCAAATAGATAAAATGATTTAACTTAACTTTCAAGAGCCTCGTCTAGCAGCTTTTGCTTAGCTTGTTCAACGATATTAATCAAGCAAGCGGCCAACATAGCTTGGAAATCGTCAAGAGAATCACCCGATGCACCAGCAATCGCATTACCATCTTGCATTGCTAAGGCAAACATACTCAATTTTATTGGAAGCTCCGGCTGATTCTGCAATAAACCTTGAGGCAAAGTGCTAGCCCACCAATTCGCCAACTCTTCCCGCTGCTTTTCACGAATTTCCAAGAATTGCTGACGAGCCGTTTGTTCAGGTACAAATTTCTCAACACTTAAAATAACCCCTAAACGCCAGAAATCTGCTGCAAAAAACTTAGGTGTGTCAGTGGCACCAAAAATACGCATAACATGCTCTTCAAACTTTTCACCCGCTTTTGGACGATTACGTTTAGCCGTTTCACTATGCCATCTAAAAAAACTCTCCTCAATCATCGCAGCTAATAATAAATCTTTACTTTTAAAGTACCAATATACGCTGCCAATAGGTAACTTAGAGGTTTTTGCTACCTTACTCATGGTCATACCACTATAACCAAACTGAGAAATAATATTAAAAGAAGTTTCAAGAATTCGCGCTCGTACTGCTGCGCTAGACTTATGTTCTCCCGGCCTAGGCTCACGACTACGGACATTCGAAGACATGGCTTCTCCCTAAAATAAACTTAATATTTTTTGTTATGATACTACAATTAGTAACATGGTTGAGCCTAGCCTCATGGATAAATCTCGCCAATCAGCTAGGCACTTGACTCATTCACCCTCACACTAAACAGATAGAGCCGCGGTCAGTTCAGCTACATCACTCTCATTTTCTAAGTTTAAGATACGCTGGTGGATACGCTCTGCTTGTTTACGCTTCATACCTGCCGCATCTGTACACTCGTAAACCTTTTTATTAACTTCTGCTTCGGTCATCGGGTTTTCAGGATCACCCTTCGCGTATTTGACTGTTCGCGTATAGACTTTACCATCAAGAGTATGCATCTCTAGTCTGACAAAACCAGGGCCCCCATCCGGTCTCACTAGACTCTTATCCTCTATAGATTCCATACGCTTTGCCAAAGCCTTGAGGTCTTCGCGCTGCAATGCCTCCTCAGTAAAATGACGTAAACCTATATCGCGGTCCTGAATTGCAGCAGCTACCATCCAAGGATTACTAAACTGAGCCTCAACAATAGTTTGAGGATTCCGTTTTTTATCCTGTGGCAAGCATAAAAGCATCATCTCGGCAGGTGGACAATAAATAACTACCTTTGCCACATCATTAGGCATCAGATTGTACTCATTAACCATAGCTAAGGTACCGTCAATCGCAACGTGACCTCCACGACAAGACGGATAAGGTTTCGGAGCAATACCTGGACCAGCAAAACGAGTTCCTAAACCCCCAACTAGCGCATCTTTAGAATATTTGCCTCCATGATACTGATTAAATAAACCCTTAGGCCCTTCCAACACATGAAATGGACCATAAACGCCTTGTTTAGCTAAGCGAGCTGACAACAAACCGCCTGATGCTGCGAACCCTGCTCCGAGACGCTTGGCATGAGTACCATCGACACTCGCCTGAGCATTACCAGACAATTGGTGATACGCTAAACCTGCCGCTGCGACCATTTGATCACGGTTCAGTTTCAATATACGCCCTGCGACCATCGCTGCTGCTAGGAAACCATACATAGGAGTAGGATCCCAACCTACGATAAAGGGGGAAACACCGGGGGATCCAGCCATCGATAAGCGGCACGCTAAATCAGTGCCCACCGCAACTGCAGTTATTAACTCTTTACCCGTTACGCCACCTACTAACTCTGCTGCTGCTAAGGCAACTGGTATAGTCACACATGAAGCATGCATCAACGAGGGTTCATAAGTATCGTCATACTCGAGCGAAGCTGCCATAGCCGCATTCAAACGCACAGCATTTTCAGCTGGTAAGCGTACAGATGTGCCTAGCACCAAACTCTCCTCATTACCGCCAGAAGTTTTACTCCATTCGAAGAGTTGTGAAATACCCTCCGCATCTAAAGCTGGTAGCATAACAACGATGGTATCTAGAATTTGCTCTTTGGTTACGCTAATAACATCTGCTGGCAAATCCTCATAACGCATGTTTAAACAATAATCCGCCAAGGTATAAATTGCATCAGGTACCGCTGTCTCGGTATTAGCTAATTTATCAATGGCTTCCTTTGCCAGGGCCCACGAGGGAGCCCCGGATGCCAAGCCAGCTGCTAATAAAGCAGATAACTTGGCAAAATTACGACGACTCATTGTCATAATTATCTCCTTAGCTCTTTTTATTTTAATTCGCTAGATTTATTGATCTCGCTTCTTTTTATCACGAATTAACATGTAAATTAGGCCACCCCAAGAAGCAGCAAATGCTACTAAATCATAATTACGAATGGGACGGAATTCCGCATAGAACAAGCCGGTTGAACCAATATAAGCAGCAGCAGTCAACAACAGGCAAATCACTACTGCAATCCATTTTCCTTTATTCATTTTTTTTCCTTTTATCTAGTGTTAACTTACTTATCGACGTAGCCTCTATCCAGTTCGGAGGTATAGGCTTTTCGCCCATTCCAAATCCAGAGTGGCTCAAGTTTTGGTTTAACAGCAGCAAACATCCAGCCGCTATAAGCTAACAACAAAATTCCATTTAAAAATAGTTCTTGAGGACCTGTAAATAGTTGACGAGGAGTCGCAACAATAAAGGTATTTAACCAGAAAATATTTACTGAAGCCGGGAACTCTAATATCAGTGCTAACAACGGTAAACGATTGAATAACAACATAGCCCCGGTCAAAATCTCCAAATACTTCACAAACTGATAAAGATAAATATCAGCATTTGCCTGTACCCACTCACCGCCGATCCCGGGAATCATTGGGACATACCCTGTAAGGGCATAACGCACCCCAGAAAATAATAAATGCGCCCCAAAATACAGGCGAATCCAATGAATGACGTAATAGCTTGTCGAGCCGCGTGTCATATAAGTCTCCTTTTTTATTAATAGAAATTAACTGCATCAAAATATTCACCTCCTTCACACCCTATGAGTTTTGACTGATAAGTGAAGGAAGTGATTTGAACTAAGCTCAAGCTGTTTGTACTCGTAAAATACTTATGCTTTTGTTCAAACCTCTAAACGATTAACGGATGACTCAGCCCTCCTAAGCTTTTTAAAGCAGATAGTTTGGTCAAATTACGATGACTCATTATCATTCTTGTTTCCTTAGCTCTTTTTGGTTTAACTAGCTAGATTTATTGATCTCGCTTTTTCTTGTTACGGATAAATGTGTAAATAAGTCCGGCCCAAGCAGCAAAAAAAACAACTAAACTAAATTCATTAAGCGGTCTGTAGTCCGTATAAAATAAACCTGTTATTCCGACAAAGGCTATAGCAGTTAATAACAAGCAAATCACTACCGCTATCCATTTTTCTTTGTTCATTTAGTCTCCCTATATCGATAGTTCTTACTTATTTTTCGGCATAACCTTTCTGTAAATCTGATGTATAGACTTTAGCTCCATTCCATAAGCATAGTGGCTCCAGCCTTGGCTTAATTACGGCATATAACCAGCCGCTATAAATCAACAACAAAACACCATTCAAAAATAGCTCTTGAGGGCCTGTGAATAACTGACGAGGAGTAGCCACAACAATCGTGTTAAACCAAAAAATACTCACTGAAATCGGAAACTCTACAATCAAAGCCAATAAAGTGAAACGATTAAACAGCAGCATAGCTCCAGTCAAAATCTGCAAGTACTTCACAAAATGATAAAGTTGGATATCAACACTTGCCTGTAACCACTCCCCACCAATCCCTGGTATTGTTGGGGCAAAATAACCAGAAATTGCATAACGCAATCCTGAAAACAATAAATGTGCTCCGAAATAAAGGCGAATCCAATCAAATACGTAATAGCTAATTGAACCTCGTGTCATAGAAGCTTCCTTATTAATAAATAGATTTTTTTGCATTAAAGGTGATTTTGCATTTGCTGCATTAACGATTTCACCTCATTCAAATTTTCTAGATTTTGAATAGTAGACATGAGAGATGTGATTTGGACTGGATTCAATCCCACCGAACTAGCACAGTCTTTAAACTTTTGCTCAAACTCATAAGTTGTTAACGGTTGATTCGGTTCGCCTTTTGCCGTTAATACCGTTTCCGTAATATTATGGCCTTCGTGCATCTGAACTGTCACACGTGTAGCCCCTACTCCACCTCCTTTAGAAGCCAAACTCTCATCTAATTCGGTTTCAATTTTCTGCGTCAAAGCCAGCACTTCTGCTTGCTCTAATGCTTCAGGAGTAAAATCAGCTAGAGACAACTGACCATTAATTAAAGTACTAGCTACTACCCAAGGATTACTAAATTGTGCTTGAACTGTATTCTGGGGTGCACGTTTGCTAGGCAGAGGATCACCTAACAATTCGAACTCACCTGGCCCGTTATAAATCGTTAACGACTTAATATCATTCGCTTTAATATTATGCTTTTGCACCAAAGCTAAGGCCGCATCTACTGCTGTATGGCTACCACGACACGATGGATAGGGCTTGAACGACAAATCAGAAGTCGCAAACTGAGTACCTAAATCTTTTAGTAATACAGAACGCTCATAATGCCCCCGATGATATTGAGGGTATAAACCAATCGGTCCCTCTAAAACATCATGCGCACCAGTAACGCCTAATTGGGCCATTTGTGCTGCCAAAACACCTGCGCTACAAGCATAACCTGGACCCATTCGCTTTGTTAATGCACCGTCCACATGAGCTTGAGCATTACCAGCTGCTTGATGATAAGCAATACCAGCTGCATTTATTAATTGCTCTCGGTTTAGGCCCAAAAGCTTACCTACAGCAAGGGCTGAACTAATATATCCATAGACAGTAGTGTTATGCCAGCCCACCTTAAAAGGATTCACTCCAGGCTGGGCAGCCATTGCTAAACGACAACTAATATCCGTTCCAAGCACAATTGCCACTATTAAGTCTTGACCTGTCAAGTTTGGCAGTTTCTCTGAGATAGCCAAAACAGCTGGGATCGTAATTACGGATGGATGCACATAAGACTTTTCATGAGTATCATCATAATCAAGGGCATGTGCCATCGCTCCATTTACACGTGCAGCTTCATGCGCAGGGACCCGTACCGCACCACCCCAAACTAAACTTTCTTCCTTGCCGCCATTTGCCTCAGTAAAAATACGTAATTGACGCACACCATCAGCGTTATAGCCAGCTAAACCCACACCTATCGTATCTAGCAATTGTTGTTTAGTGATACTAATAACTTCTGCCGGCAAATCCTTATAAGACAAAGATAAAGTGTAATCCGCTATATCCAAAATAGCATCGTTCGTATCAGAACTAAAAGGCTGTACCTTGGACTGGCCACTCTTACCCGTATTCTCCGTAGTCGCTGCCCTACCGCTTCCAACATATAAACTGGCCAAAGTTATAGCTGCTGTTTTATGAAAACGTCGACGCTGATTAAAACTCGAATCAGTCATAATCTCTGTCCCTTTATTTAAAAATCTCGGGTATGCGCTTCAAATCTGACAGACGACCAGAGCTTGAATTAAATGACAACATCGGTAGGTAATAACGAATGTAAGCCAATAACAAGATCACATTCATATATAAGGTCGCTGTACCCATATAAGTAACGCTAAGTATGCCGTCATATCGATGGTTCAAGAAAATAGCATTAAAAAACACCATGCCACTGATTGGGAATAGAATCACTAAACCTAACGGCACAAACATATTACAAATCAGCATCAGACCACCAACGATCTCCAAGGTCTTCACTAAATCGAATAGCCCTACCTCTACAAAAGTAATGAGCATCTTGCTTGAATCAGGTAAAGAGCCAAAAGGCTGTGGAAAAATAGGTTGAAAACCTAATTTATGCAACCAATAACTACTACCACTCACGATCATCCACGCCCCTAGGTAGAGACGAAAAAATGAAAGAATTGCTTTGAACAAAGTTCTCAGATCAAACTTAATATTGCTAATCCCACTCATGATTTGTTCCCTTTATTTAATTATTTATATTTAAAGATACTAGTTCATCAACTTGCGTACTTAACGCTGTCGTTGGCTCTCCAGTACGATGAACGATGCGTTCACGTGACAAGATACGCCCACCTCTAACGTGATAAATTTCGATAAACTCAGTTGGAATTGCATCAGCATCATTAGCCCTAAAATGCACAGCCACATTGAACCCCTCCGCGATCACACGGATCACTTCTGGCGTAAAGGTCTCACCACTTGGGAAAAGTCGCTCAGAAGCCACTGCATCCTTAGTCTTTGGAGAGTAAAACAGCTCTTTTGCCTCTTCGACCTTACCCTCTTCGTACGCTTTTTCCATGTATAAGGCGACCACATCACGAGGCAACTCTCCTTCACCTGGCGACCATGTCCAACGTGGATTAGTATGTAAACCATGAGCAATCCAAGCAACAAAAATGGCCCCTATCAAAATAGATAAAATTCGCATATAACTTCCTTCTCAGAAAACGTTAAGTTCAGCTAGGTCGCCCAAGATTTCTAAAACCTCTTGAGCTTCACCTAATTTGCACTTGATTAAACTTTAGAAACGATGATGAATACCGAAGCCAAAGGCTGAAACTTTAGCATTTAGACGGTCAGGATTAGGTATACCTGACGGCGGAAAAATTGTTTGACGAGAGTTGTCTCGATTATCCAGTCGTTTATAGTAGGCATACAGCTTAGTTCTATTAGAGAGTTCATGCACATAACCAACCGCCCAAGTTCGAATGCCATAATCATCCGTATTGGCCGCACTACTATATGGCGTATCGTTGCTCGTCCCACCATAAGACAGATGGACTGAACCGCTATCACTTACAGGAACTTGCGCCCCCAATTGCCACGCGTGATCGGTACCACTATAACCTTTGGTTTTACGAATTTGATAACTGCCTAATAACGTTGCCCATGAAAACTTGTAACGTACTCCCAAAGCATGCTCAGTCTGTCTTCTAGCACTAGGACTCTCACCTTTTATACTTGAACTACTACCAAAACCATAAGCGACACGTAGCGCACCATCGCCATAACTTAAAGACGCTAAGTCATAACTCTTATTACGAACCCCAGGCGCTGGATCTTTGCCTCTAAAACCATGTTGATAACCAAACTCAAAGCCTTTGTATTTGGGTGATACATACAAAATGGCATTGTCCATCCGTGCCGGATCGCCTAAAGGGTTGTACATCCAAGATCTAGGCGCCTCACCAGTCACCGATCCCATGACAGAACCAGGCGCAATCATCATGGCATCAAACTCACCAAAGCGATAGCCTAAACCCTGTTGACGACCCATGGTCAAAGTACCGTATTGTTTACTCTTTAAGCCTACAAAAGACTGACGTCCAAATAAACGCTTACTTTGCATCGATTCCCCGTTAGTGACATCAAAACCACCTTCCAGTGTAAAAATCACACTGAGATCATCATTGATACTTTCTACACCACGAAAACCAAAGCGTGACCCCCCTAGCCCCCCGGTCTGCATGCCTGTAACCTTAGCCCCATCCTGTCGAAAATGGCTATAATTCGCATCCACGACCCCATATATTGTGACTGACGATGCAGACGCAGCACTCGGCACAGCCATTGTCATTAACAAGGCTACTAAAGATTTCTTATTCATAGATTCTCCTCCGTTATTTTTAGAATGTGACAGCAGTAGGTATAAGCGCCATACCACTGTCTTTCGCCAGCCTCCTACTAATTTTTATATTTTTTAGGAAGCTGACTTTAGTGCTAGCTACTAAGTAAGTTGTTGTTGAACACTTGAGCTAAACTTGTGACTAGATTCAGGCTTATGCTGCGGTTCTGTTGTGGTAGCTAACTCTTGGTCAAAATGATCTCGGCTATAAATGTATGCGATACAACTGAGAGCACAAATAACAGCGAAGTACACGGCAACCCACTGCGGATTAGTCCCTCCACCTAAGGCCAATAAACTGGCAGCAATTAGTGGCGACAAACCTGCACCCAACGTAGAAGCTATCTGGAATGTCAGCGCAATACCGCTGTAACGCACATCAGCGGCAAACTTCTCACTAATCCATGTATTGAACACACCGCCCATCATGGCTTGAACAACAGGCATCGCAAGCACCATAGATAGTGCTAAAGCCCAGAAGCTTTGCTGCTGTACCAACATGAAAATAGGCCAAATCACCACAATCCCTGTAACCGCACCGCTAATCATTAGCAAACGACGACCCACACGATCAGACAAGGCACCAAACATTGGTAAAGTGAAAATATTCAAGAAATTAGCAATAGTCATCGCAATCAGTGCATCGGTACGAGAGTGACCTGCTACCACTGCATAATTCAGTAAAAATGCCGCAGCGAAAGTCGCAAAAGACAAAGGCGCCAAACCACCGATTACGCCAGAAAAAATATGGCGTTTGTTATAGCGGAACACGGTTACCAGAGGAATGCTGTTCTTTTTATTTTCAGCAGCCATTCTCTTGCGCGCTTCTTCGTACTCCGGTGTTTCTGTCACACGCATACGAATCATCAAGCCCACGATCATCAGCAATATACTGACTAAGAAAGGAACACGCCACCCCCATGACAGGAACTCCTCATTAGGCAATAAGGTAAAAGGCGTCATCACCAATGTACCTAATACTGCTCCAGTAGGACCGCCAGCACTCACTAAGCTGACTGCAAAACCACGGCCACGTTTCTTAGCATGCTCCATGGACATCAAAGTGGCGCCACCCCACTCGCCCCCGATAGCGATACCCTGAAGTAGACGTAAAAACACTAGCAAAATAGGAGCGGCAATACCTATCTGCTGGTATGTGGGTAATAAGCCTATCATCACACTAGCCAAGCCCATTAAGACTAGCGTCACCACCAAGACATTTTTACGTCCAATACGGTCACCATAATGTCCGAAAACAACGGCACCTAACGGACGTGCAAAATAGCCCACCGCAAATGTTGCAAATGACGATAAAGTTGCTGCCATGGGGTCCATGGCAACGAAAAATACCTTAGGAAAAACGAGGGCAGCCGCCACACCGTACAAAAGGAAATCATAATATTCGAGCGTAGTACCAAGATAAGACGCTAATATAGCGCGCCGTTTTTGTTTCTCTTGCTCTGCTACCTTGTGAGAATTTGTCATAACGTTTCAGATTTGATTAAGTTAGATGAAGTATTTAGCAAATTAACTCAGTGATGCTTCGATACAGACAGTCGCTTAAAGTAAATGTGCATGAGGCAGTTTGCCAAAGCCATTTAGATTATCAACAGTTACTGTAGTCATGCCTCAAAATCCAAATTGAGAAATTTCGGACACTGAATCAAGCTGACTGTAATAATCCTAGTTAACGGCTAGGGGAAAGGAAGAAATGTACAACGAGTCTGAACTATTTAAAAAAACAGCACTCGCTAACAGAGAACAAACAGTACAGGGACTATTCGTTATATCGAAATTTTTATGTAATCTTGGCATGGTTTTGTCTCCTTTTTCTAGTATCAAGTTCTAGAATCTATTTTCTAAAATTATTGACTAAGTCCCTACTAATCACAACCCAAAATCATGCATGACAGCTATACGAAAATCACGTGACAGAATCAACCACCCTAAAGCCCGATGAATAGGGGCTATCAGAGATTTAGTAAATTTCTTAGTTTTTAAAACATGGGTTTTCCCTTAAACAAACAGATAACCACTATATGAGGCTTGTCACAACCTAAGTACATAAAATACCTATAAATGTCCGTGTAGAATATTGTCATGGACTAGTCTTATATTCTGATTTCTGCAGTGTCGGTGTTTGTCAAGGTAGTTGTCAC
>LSQX01045341.1_pt1 | contig 20917 bp, 20 predicted proteins | sample 654561 | NCBI WGS metagenome assembly LSQX01 (sample SAMN04489861, study PRJNA283612) | anaerobic digester metagenome | isolation source: 4 biogas reactors fed with cattle manure at either 37C or 55C with and... | place: Denmark: Kongens Lyngby | collected 2014 | reverse complement strand
TAGGGATCCATAGCATTGTTCCTTTGAATACATCGCGAACTGTTGTGAACCTGTCTGAGGCCAGGAAGATTCATAAAAGGGTAGAAAGATGGCAGAGAATAGCCCAGGAAGCCGCTAAACAGAGCAATCGGGGTATAATACCTCAAATAGGATTCCCTATGACCTTCTCAGACCTTGTAACATCAGCTTTACATCCTATTAAGCTTATACCCTGGGAGGGGGAAGTGAATCTTGGTCTAAGGTGCTATTTTGATAAGCATAAAAATGATATATATAGAGAAGCCAGAGCAGAAATAGGAATAATCATAGGTCCTGAGGGCGGGTTAAGCTATGAGGAGATTGATCTGGCAAAAAAACACGGATGGGTTCCTGTAACTTTAGGGGCCAGAATCCTTAGAACAGAGACTGCCGGGATAGCTGCTTTGGCGGTAATTATGTCAAATATGGGGGAAATGGAATGAAATCAAGGCATGGTAAATCAGTGGCTTTTCATACCTTGGGTTGCAAGGTTAACCAATATGATACCCAAGCCATGCAGGAAAAGTTTGTTCAAAACGGATATAATATAACTGAATTTGGTGATATCGCAGATGTATATGTAATCAACACCTGCACTGTAACCAATTTAGGTGATAGGAAATCGAGGCAAATGATTCGAAGGGCTAATCGATTAAACCCTAATGCAGTTATTGCCGTGGTAGGATGCTATGCACAGACAGCAGCCAAGGAGATATTGGAAATACCCGGGGTAGATCTGGTATTGGGAACGAGTGATAGAAACGACATAGTCCAGTACGTTGAAAAGGCACTGGATATGGATAAGCCTATAGATGTGGTCCGGGATATCATGCAGGTAGAAGAATTTGAGGAGATGCACATCACTACCTTTGAAGATAAGACCAGGGCGGTGCTGAAGATTCAGGAGGGGTGTGATCGATTTTGTTCATATTGTATCATACCCTATGCGAGGGGTCCTGTTAGAAGTCGAAAACCTATGGATGTGACACGCCAGGTGAAAGATCTTATAGAGGCAGGATTTAAAGAATTTGTCTTGACTGGGATTCATGTAGCGTCCTATGGTAAAGACTTAGGCGGCATGGATTTATTGACCCTTATAAAGGAGATCCACGGTCTAGAAGGTATTAAGAGGATTAGATTGGGATCCATAGAGCCGACCCTGCTAACAGAGGATTTTGTAAGGGAAGTAAAAAATATGACCAGGGTTTGTAGTCATTATCACTTGTCTTTGCAAAGTGGGAACGATTCTACCCTAAGGAGAATGAATCGTAAGTATACAACAGCACAATATAGGGAGATAGTGAACAGAATAAGAAGATATATCCCTGATGTGGCTATAACAACTGATATAATGGTGGGTTTTCCCGGTGAGACCCAGGAAGAGTTTGATAGTACTGTTGAATTTGTAAAGGAGATCAATTTTAGCCGGATTCATGTTTTTAAATATTCACCCAGGAAGGGTACACCGGCGGCAAGATACAAGGATCAGATTACAGAGGATATAAAGGAATCCAGGAGTCGTAGATTGATAGGTCTGGGTCGGGAAATGGAAAAAAACTATCTAAGATCTTTTTTAGGCAGGGAAGAATGGGTCTTATTTGAGGAGACGAGTAAGAATAAGGAAGGCTGGTATGAAGGCTACACCCAACACTATATTAGGGTAGCCGTACCGGGACACGAGGGACTTATAGGCTCAATGGTACTAGTAAACCTGGTGGATTTAAAAGACAATATAATGCTGGGTAAATTGACCGATAAGGCCAATATAGGTTAATTTCAACCGACTAAAACACCTAATGAAACAGCAAATTGGATAATAAAAGAGGGTTTTATGTATTGATGTAGAATATATATCTTGGGAGGTGGTGTAAGATATGCCGGATAACCAGAATTGTATTTTTTGTAAGATCATTAATGGGGATATTCCATCAAAAAGGGTATATGAAGATGATAGGATTATTGCCTTTCATGATATCGCACCAAATGCGCCGGTACATGTATTGATTATTCCCAAAGAGCATATTTCCTCTTTAAATCACGTAAACGATGAAAATAGTGAAACTCTTTCTGATATCATGATACAAATACCCCAAATAGCCAAGAAGTTGGGAGTTTATGAGTCTGGATACAGGGTTATTGTTAATTGTGGCAGTGACAGTGGGATGATGGTTGAGCATTTGCACTTTCACATATTAGGGGGCTGCCCTCTTCCAAATAAGTTAGCATAGTTAAAACTTCATTATTGACATAAGGAAAAACTATGAGATATAATAGAATAGTTGCTGCTAGAACATCCCTTTTTTAGATTCTCATTTTTACATGACAGGGTAATTGTTCCAGCGGAGGGAGGGAAAGCAAATGTCTGAGATTAAGGTAGGAGAAAATGAATCCTTCGAAAATGCTTTGAAACGCTTCAAGCGCCAATGCGCGAGATCAGGAGTTTTAGCAGAAGTCCGCAAAAGGGAGCATTATGAGAAACCCAGCGTTAGGCGTAAAAAGAAATCTGAAGCAGCCCGTAAGGCGGCCAGAAGAAAAAGATATTAGTATTTGTTTTTGTTCAATGGTATGAATTCAGTGTGTAATGGAAGTATAGGAATCAATCCATAAAAATATGAGAATCAATAAAGGTATAAGTTTGTTTTGGTATTGACAACTGTAAACTTGGGAGGAAATCCAGATATTATTAGAGATGAAACCTGATGATAGCCATCAGGTTTTTTTATTGTAAACTTATATTTACAGAGGTTAATCTGCTAAATAATAATGAAAATAATCTGATAATATAGTATAATTGAATTATACTTTTCTGGTACAGAGCTGACCAATATTGCAAAAGAAGGACTGGTGTGATTTTTAGGGAATCAATATAGATGTGAGACATATCAAAATTCTATTTATTCAGAGGCGAGCCTATATGAAGAAAAGAACCCTCATGATAGTTTTAGGTTTAATATTACTTATAACAATTGGTACGAATTTTATTGGAATATGGGCAGAGAGCAGAACAACTGTCTATGTTATTCCCATAAACGGAGAAATAACTCCTGCTATGGCTACGTTTTTCAAAAAGAGCATCAAAGAAGCAGAAGAAAAAAAGGTGGATGCAATACTGGTAGAGATATCTACCCTTGGAGGAAGGGTTGATGCTGCTTTTCGAATGAAAGAGGCTATTGAAGATACAAGTATCCCCATTATTGTGTATATTGGAGATAGGGCCTTGTCAGCAGGGGCTCTTTTATCCATTAGTGCTCCCAGAATTATTATGGCCCCCGGCAGCCATATGGGGGCAGCTGAACCTATACCATATAGCATAAAGGCTGTAGCAGCCATTAGAGGTGAATTTGAAGCCACAGCAGAGAAAAATGGCAGGGATAAGACCATCGCCGCTGCAATGGTAGATAAGGATATTGATATCCCAGGACTTTCCCCGTCCGGTTCCTTGCTGGACATAACCGCTGAGACTGCTAAAGAATACGGATATGCCGAAGCGGTACTGAAAGGCCGACAAAATGTTTTGACTTATTTGGGATTTGCAGAGGCAAATATAGTTAAAGCTTCGCCGGATCTATTGGTCAGATTGGCCCAATTCATAACCCAGGGCAGTGTAGCACCGATAATACTGGCAATAGGGATAATAGCAATCATCATTGAGATATTTACTGAGGGCTTTGGTATATTTGGTGTTGTGGGAATAACTGCTCTCACACTTTATTTCGGTTCCAATATTATTGCGGGTTATTCACAATGGTGGCCTGTCTTATTGTTCCTTATCGGTGTCATATTATTGCTTATAGAGGCAATGATTCCCGGGTTTGGTATTCCGGGGATTAGTGGGATTAGTGCGATTTTGATAGGTATCGTATTTATTGCATCGGATCCTGTAAGAGGTATTAGGAATCTGGGAATTGCATCCGGGATAAGCGTAATTATTGCCCCAATGCTTATATATTTACTGGTACGGGTGGGTGTATTTAGAAGTCTTGTTTTGCCTGAAGCCATTATAGGTGAATCGGATACAGTCGAAGAAGACAGAAATATGAATCTACTAGGGAGAAAGGGTGTAGCCTTAACCACCTTAAGGCCTTCAGGGATTGTAAACATTGACGGAACCAGGTTGGATGCAGTGACCCAAGGGGAGTATATCAAGCGCGGTACCTGTATTAAGGTGATTCAGACCGGAGGGCTATCCGTGATTGTGGAAAGGGACAAAGAATAATACAAGTTTACATTGGTTTTGTGTCTACGCTCCGGACTATGGGTTGCTTAATAGCAAAAAAAAGGAGGATATGCAAGATGTCTGAAATATTGATTTTTTTTATCTTTGCTTCCATTGTAATTAATATTGTGAAGGCAATAGGTGGGATAAGAAAACCACAAACCAGGGATACAAATATGGGAATCCCAACCGGTCCACAAGAATTCAAACATCAAGAGACCGGTGTGAACAGGACTAGTCCGGAATACACAATCGGGATAGAAAGTCCCCACATTACCAAGCAGCCAATGACACAAATGAAATTGGAACCCAGGCATCGAAATAGTACTCAAAGGGTAAAGCAAAAGCCTGTCATGACCCCAATGAAGAAACAACATAAAGGGATACTCGAGGGGTTGACCAAAGATAAACTGATAGAGGGAATAATCCTATCTGAAATTTTGGCGGCACCAAAGAGTAAAAGAAGATAGAATATACTGGCGAAACTAGAATGATGAATACATTCTAGTTTTGTTGTTTTTGCATAGAATAGATTAGTCAAGAAGTTTAATTTTTCAGTTATCTATAGTAGATACAGCTCAAGTTAAACTTCAATTTCCCAGTTCATATTAATGGTAAATTAGATTAAAGGGGTAGTTTTATGAAAAAAAAGAAGCTGCAGACGGTAAAAGCCACTGTTTCTGAGATGTTTGAGCTGCCTAAAGAAATAACCCTCAATATGCCGAAAATCAATTTGATTGGCAATAACCAGATGTTGGTAGAAAATCACAGGGGGATTATCGAATACACTCCAAGCATCATAAGAGTCAATTCGACCATAGGATTAATCAGGGTACAAGGGGAAGAGTTGCATCTTCGAAATATTGCCGAAGAAGATATCATGATAAGCGGGGATATAAAGTCTATAGAATTTATATAGCGGGTGAAGCTATTAGGCAATTTCAGTCGAGCTATTTAGGTGGCATGACCCTTCTATGGAATAATGCTATAGGATAAGGAATATAAGACAATTAGGGGTGAGTGCCATGATCTTCTTAAGAGTTTGGAATTATTTCATTGGTTATCTGGTTATAAGGGTTGATGGTCTGTCCCTTGAGAAGTTTATTAACCTGTGCGTTAGCAGGGGCATTAAACTATGGGGGATAAGACGGATAAGTTATACATCTCTAAATGCCAATATAGGGATTAGAGATTTTAAATCCTTGCCACCAATCGCAAGAAAAGTACATGCTAAAATAAGAATAATAAATAAAAAAGGGTTTCCTTTTATCCTATACCGTTTTAGACATCGCAAGATGCTACTAACCGGCATAGTAGTATTTATGACTACTTTGTATGTCCTATCATCTTTCATATGGCAGGTTGAGGTAGTGGGAACACTAAAGATCAATCCGGATATTATTTACTCCAACCTTGAAAAGAAGGGTATAAAACCTGGAGCATATAAGGGAAAACTGGATACTTGGAAGATAGAGAATGAAATGCTTATAGAGATTCCTGAACTTTCATGGGTCAGCATAGAATTCAAGGGGACCAAAGCTATCATCAGGGCAGTAGAAAGGGAAAAGCCTCCAAAATTGCTGGATGCTGAAACGCCTTGTAATATTATCGCTTCCAAAGACGGAATTATAAATCAGATCCTGGTCCTGGAAGGGGATGCATTGGTAGAGGTGGGTGATACCGTTAGAAAAGGGCAACTTTTAGTCAGCGGAATAATACACCACGAAGATATGGAAACAATCCGTTATGTACACGCAAAAGCCAAAGTATTCGCCAGAACTTGGTATGAAGGAAGGGGATATGGGGACATAAGGGATGTGCTTAAGGTTAGAACAGGGAGAAAAGTCACCCACAAGGTTCTTGAAACAAAGGAGTGGGAGATTGATATAGATAGGAAAGATATACCCTTTGACGAATATGAGGTTGAAGAGAGAGAAGAACCCTTTCTGGGTATATCAAAACTTGGCTGGATTTCCTGGACCATAAGGGATTATTACGAGCTAACGACAATAGAACAAGGGGATGGTATGGATCTGGCCAAGGAAAAGGCCTCTGAAAGAGCCATGGAGGATGCTTTCAAAAGGATTCCCAAGGGAGTGAAAATCATTGACAAAACGTTCAAATACGATATTATAAAAGATACAGGTTATGATGCAATAGTATATATCGAAGTATTGGAAGATATAGCAGAACAAGTGGAGCTTTTAACCAATTAGGAGGAAGTTATTTGGAGGAATTTCAAAAGGAAAGATTGATTGACATACAAAACCTGAACCATATGATGGAACTCTTTGGGAAATTTGATGAAAACATCCGTTTGCTGGAAGAGGAATTTGGAGTACAGATAATTGCACGCCAGACTCAACTAAGGATCATCGGCAATGAGAAATCCGTTGAGATGGCTTATACTGTTCTAAACAAGCTTTTAGATGGAATAGAGGACGGTACCAGAGTAGATAAAGGCAGGGTAAGGTATATTACACAATTGGTAAAGGCTGGTGAGACCGACCATATTGTAGAGCTGACAGATGACGTTATATGTGTCACCTATAAGGGGAAGCAGATCAAATGCAAAACTTTAGGGCAGACACAATACGTAAATGCTATGAGACATAATGATATAGTCTTTGGTATTGGTCCTGCCGGTACCGGAAAGACGTATCTGGCTATGGCCATGGCAGTAAATGCCTTCAAAAACAAGGATATAAGTCGGATTATTTTAACCAGACCGGCTGTGGAGGCCGGGGAAAAACTTGGGTTTCTACCCGGGGATCTGCAAAACAAGGTGGACCCCTATCTAAGACCTCTATATGATGCATTACATGACTTAATGGGGCTCGAGACCTATACCAGGCTAATCGATCGGGGTATTATTGAAGTGGCTCCACTGGCCTATATGCGTGGCAGGACATTGGATGATGCATTTATAATACTGGATGAGGCTCAGAATACTACCTCTGAGCAGATGAAGATGTTCTTAACTCGTCTTGGGATAGGCTCCAAAGCAGTAATAAATGGAGATATAACCCAAATAGATCTGGTGTCGGGTGCAAAATCCGGTTTGGTTGAGGCCTCTGATGTTTTAAAAGGGATCAAAGGTATCGGCTTTGTTCGCTTAACCCACAGAGACGTTGTCAGGCATGAGCTTGTAATGTCAATTATCAGGGCCTATGATAACTACCATAGAAAGAAAATGAACGACATCTCCTGACCTTATTCGGTAGCACTGGTTGTTTAGGAGATGTTGACTTGTTATTACCCTTTTATAAGATAACTTTTATTGCTTAAGTTCTTCTATTCAGGAAGAGGGAGGTTATAGTGAATCAAGCTGTTACCAGAAAAGGGGGAAGCCCTCACATAAGGGGATTTATAGATTTCCTACGGAGCACGAAGGTGTTAGGGGTTTTATTAGCCGTGTTCAATTATATCATTGTCTTCGCTGTGCTTATGACTGCCGTTATACCCAAACAGTTTTCCTTGAAAGAAGGAGATATAGTACAAACCCCTATAAGTGCACCATGGGACGCAGAGGATACCATTGCCACTGATAAGCTTCGACAGGCTGCAAGGGACAGTGTGTCTCCCATATATAGATTTGATGAACATATAAGTGAAAGTGTTTTGGCTGAAGTTGAAGATGTATTTAATCGAATAGATGAGGCCAGAATATTAGTGGAAGAAAGGTTTACAGCTTATAAGCAAGAGTTACAAGCCCAAATGATTTATGAGGATCAAAATGCAGAAACTACGGGCGAAGAGAGTGTTAGTGAGGAAGCCGATACCTCGGTAGAAGACCTGAGGGAGCCAAGTCCTGATGAGATATTAACGGACCAGTTTATCGGCGAAATCAGAGACAATTTTCCCATAATGTTATCAAGAGACGAGATCCTTGCCTGCCTCAATGCTGATATTGAGGAACTGAATCAATTACAGGAACACCTATTAACTGCATTAAGTGGGCTATTAGAGTTGCATATCAAGCAGGACAACCTATTGGAAGCAAAAAATGCCTTAAGGGAAGAGATGATGTCCCTACCGATTTCCAATGAGTTAAGGATACTGGGCACTAGTATTGGTGTATCAACATTAAGATCAAATATGATCCTTGACGAAAAGGCTACGGAGGAGGAGAGGGATCGCGCTGCTGAAAACGTTGAACCTGTTATGTATAAAAAGGGCCAATATATAGTACAGGCAGGACAGCCCATAAGCGAACAGCAATATGCTATGCTGCAAAAGTTAGGCCTGTTAAAGGAAGAGAAGCTGAACATCCCTGTTGTCCTAGGCATAGGCATAATTGTTTTATTAACTGAAATTGTGGTAATCCTCTTCCTTACAGCTTTTGAAAAACGAGCAATAACCAATCCTGCACATCTTTTGATGGTGAGCCTGATTATTTGGATGGTTCTGGGTCTTGCCTTGTCTACAAGCCAGATTCATCAATATCTTATTCCCACTGCCCTGGGAGCTATGCTCTTAACAATATTGGTGGGACCTTTGGCTGCCGGAATCGTCAATGTAGCTTTATCCTTATTATTCGGTGTAATGTTTGATAATTCGCTCAACATAATAATAATGACCTTGACCGGAGGGATCTTGGGTATATATATATGCAACAATGCAAAACAGCGAAATGGCCTTGTATGGGCGGGCATCGCAACAAGCATCGTAAACTTTGCAAGTATATTTGCTTTGGAGATGATGTCTTCCAGTGGTTGGTTTGCTGCCTTAAAGACATCCCTTTGGGGTATAGGGGGTGGGCTGTTGTCCGGGATCTTTTTGGTAGGGACATTACCTATATGGGAAAACTTGTTTGGTATTGTTACACCCATAAAACTGGTAGAATTATCGAATCCCAACCATCCCATATTAAAGCGTATGCTTATGGAGGCACCGGGCACATATCACCATAGTATTATTGTGGCTAACCTTGCCGAAAACGCAGCTGAGGCTGTAGGTGCCGATGGTCTCCTGGCCCGGGTAGGTGCCTATTATCATGATACAGGAAAAATTAAAAGACCTTTTTACTTTAAGGAAAATCAAATAGCTATGGGGAATCCTCACGACAATTTGAATCCCAGCTTAAGCACTCATATAATCATCTCCCATGTAAAGGATGGTATAGAACTGGCCAAGAAATACAAATTGCCTAAGGTGATCCAGGACTTTATTGTCCAGCACCATGGCACAACTTCAGTAGCCTATTTTTACCATAAAGCCAAAGAAGAGGACGAGGATGGAAGTGTTCATATTGATGATTTTAGATACCCTGGCCCAAAACCCAAAAAGAAGGAAACTGCCATAGTAATGATGGCCGATACGGTTGAGGCGGCTGTAAGGTCTATTTCAGATCCTAACCCCGAGAAGGTGGAGACCTTGATTCATCGGCTGGTAAGAAGTAAATTGGAAGATGGGCAATTAGACGACTGTCATCTAACTCTTAAAGACCTAAACACCATTTCAAACGCTTTTACTGGTGTAATGACTGGATTTTTTCATGAGAGGGTAGAATACCCAAAAGTTGAGGAAAAAGTAGAGTAATAGGTAGGGAAGCATACTATGGATTTACATGATGGAATAACGGTAGAAATCGAAAACAGCCAAGATGTAATTGAAATTACAAATAGCACGGAGGATATTATTACAGCTTGTGTTCACAGAACGTTGGATATGGAGGGATTTGACTTCAACGCCATGGTAAGCATTACCCTAGTGGATAATACTACAATAGAGCAGATGAATTCCCAATTTAGAGGTATTACCATGGCTACTGATGTGCTTTCATTCCCCATGTTGGAGATACAGGGTGGCTGTGATTATTTGGACGAAGAAGAACTTATTAACGATATCCATCCCGATACCGGCTCAGTAATCCTGGGGGATATTGTTATTTCTATGGAAAAGGTGCGGGACCAAGCCCTTGAATATGGTCATAGTTTCGAACGAGAGCTGGGCTTTTTAGTGGTTCATGGGATGCTGCACCTATTGGGTTATGATCATATAGAAGATGGGGATATGAAAGTCATGCGTCCTAAAGAGGAAGCTATACTAGAGTCCCTTAACCTGACCAGATCTTAAATTGTGAGCATGGACTTGAGTACAATGCTACAAATCAAAAAGGAGGTTGTGCATTCGCCTTACGATTTGAATCGGGGGTATTATGCCCAAGCTAATGAAACGTAGAAGTTTGGTAGAAAGTTTCAACGATGCTATTGAGGGTTTGTTCCATGCTTTCAGGACAGAAAGGAACATGAGAATACACCTCATTATAGCTCTCCTAACACTCTCTGTAGCTGTGTTTTTTCAGATGTCCAGAATAGAAATAATTTTGTTGTTTATAAGCATTACTCTTGTTGTAGTTGCTGAAATGGTTAATACGGCAATCGAAACGATAGTGGATATGATTAAAGAGGATTACCATCCAATGGCGAAAATTATAAAGAATGTAGCTGCAGGAGGAGTGTTGATAACGGCTATAAACGCCATGGTGATAGGCTATATATTATTTTACGATAAGATAGATAAGCTATCCCTATCCCTTATAAAGCAGATTAAGACCATGCCGGTGCATATTACAGCGGCTAGTTTGATAATGGTAGTAATATCAGTTATCATAATCAAAAATATAAACAAGTCGGGTACTTTTTTAAGGGGAGGTATGCCCAGCGGTCATAGTGCTTTGGCCTTCTCTTTATTTACCTGCATAACTCTCATAAGCGTTAATGCATTGATATCTACGCTAGGACTGTTGATGGCTCTTATAGTGCTTCATTGCCGCTATGAAACGGGAATACACACCCTTTATGAGGTGGTTGTGGGCGCAATATTGGGGGTAATACTGACTGTTATCGCATTTCAAATAGCTACGCTGTAAGGGGGCTTGAGGTAATGCATCAAAAACTTATGACTGAAGCAATAAAGGCCAGAAATCTTGCCTATGCTCCATACTCGGGCTTTAGAGTTGGTGCTGCATTATTGGGTGGAGATAAAATATATACTGGTTCCAATATAGAGAATATCAGCTTTGGGGCGACCTGTTGTGCAGAAAGAGTGGCTATTTTTAAAGCCGTTTCCGAAGGGATAAGGGATTTGAAGGCGATAGCCGTGGTCTCGGATTCCAAAAATTCTACTTTTCCCTGTGGCATATGCCTGCAGGTTATGGCCGAATTCAGCATTCAAAAGATAATTGTAAGTGACGGTAGGGGTGGGTACAGGGAATATACCTTGGATCAGCTTTTACCTTGTGTCTTTGATGATATAAATAGATCTTAAGGATTATTTTCGATTTAACTATAAGTAATGTATAAAAACCAACTGATAAGAAGGGTGATAGCATGGAAAAAGGATTTAGATCTGGTTTTATCGCGGTAGTAGGCCGGCCCAATGTGGGAAAGTCTACCCTGCTGAATACTATAATTGGACAGAAGATTGCTATCGTTTCGGACAAGCCTCAGACCACCAGAAATCAAATACAATGCGTTTTGACCCGTAATAACTACCAGATAATTTTCATCGATACACCGGGTATACATAGGGCTAAGAATAAATTGGGTGAGTATATGGTTAAGACCGCTGTAAATGCTTTTGATGAGGTGGATGTGATACTATTGGTATTGGACATAGCCGATGGTATTAGGGGTGGAGATAAAAAAATAATGGAAATGCTCCAAGGTGTTAAATCCCCCATAATAGTTGTACTTAACAAGGCAGATCAGCTAACTCCAGAGGAATTGACCAATGAAATAGAAAGTTTCAAATCAAATTTTAATTTTTCTAACTACCTACCGGTATCAGCACTACATGGAAGGAATCTGGATCAATTGGAAAATAGAATTTTGGAATATTTAGAAGAGGGTCCTAAATACTATCCAGATGACATGATAACCGATCAGCCTGAACGGGTTATAATAGCTGAACTTATCAGGGAAAAGGCATTAGGATTGTTGAGAGAGGAGATTCCCCATGGTGTTGGTGTAGAAATAACCAATATCAGCGAGCGGGAGGATCAGCAGTTAATGGATATTCATGCTACCATCTATGTAGAGAAGAAATCGCACAAAGGTATTGTTATTGGTAAGGGTGGACGGATGCTTAAAGAAATAGGTCAAAGAGCACGGGAAGATATAGAGGGCTTATTGGGTGTTCAAGTATACTTGGAGTTGTGGATAAAGATTACAGAGGACTGGAGAAATAGTTCCAGAGTCTTAAGAAATCTGGGATATCACTGATTTGTATAAAAAAATGTCGAATATTATCGTTTTTGCTTTATTTTTCATCGAATATAGGGCTTTCCTGATGGAAAGGCTAATAAAAGCAAACACAGATCTCTGATGTCAGCATGACCGCTATATGAGTTATTTGATCATCAGGATATATCCATCCAATTTGTCAAGGGTAGAATTTATAGGGGAGGATTGTAAGTTGAAGGAACTAATCTGGAGCTTTTTTGCGAAAACCGGTTCGATTACAACTTATTTATTATATAAGGAAATGGATAACGATGGGGTGAGGGAAGAAAATGAAAGAAGTTATAAGACATCTACCCACCAAAGGGGTGGTACTACGCTACACCAACTTTAACGAGGCAGATCGTATGCTCACAATTTTTTCTCCGGAACTGGGGAAAATATCGGTGTTGGCCAGGGGCTGTAGAAAAGCAAAAAGTCGTTTTCTAGCAGCCACAGAATTATTCTGCTATGGGGAATATACCCTGTATCGTAGGGGGGATTTCCATATCATGACTCAGGTAAACATTCTTGATTCTTTCTATGAAATTCGAAATGATATGGACAAACTCTTATACGCAAGCTATGTTATAAATTTAACAGAAGAGGTGGTAAGCCCTGGACAAGGGGATATCCACCTCTTTTATCTGCTGCTGCAAACCCTATCCTATTTCAGCTATTCTGATTTGGAACCTGAACTAATAACCCATGTTTTTGAGATAAAGCTTTTAGACCACATAGGCTATCGTCCTGTACTGGATAAATGTATAGCATGTGGATCCAATAAAGGTCCTTATCATTTCGATATTCGAGAAGGTGGGCTGGTGTGTGCTAATTGTTATAACACCAATATAATTGGAAACAATATTCAAATGGGTACAATTAAAACAATAGAATATGTTTTGGATATGGATATGAACAGGATAAATGTTTTAAAGATTCCTTCTTCCATAAAGGAAGAGCTGGATACAATCTTGAAGGCATATATCGAAGAACGCATTGACAAAAAACTTAAGAGTCGGAAGTTTATAGACGACTTCAAGGGGAAAAACAGGAAAAGGTAAAAAGATGTAGAATATTATTGACCAAGAGCTAAAAATTGTATAAGATGATAGGGCCTTAAATAAATCAATAGGTGTGACTGACAAGACCCTATTTCATATAAATACATATCAAGGAGGATGGTTGTATGTCACATAAGTACGTATACCTTTTTAGTGAAGGCGATGCCACCATGAGAAACCTTTTGGGTGGCAAGGGAGCAAACTTAGCGGAAATGACTAATCTAGGTTTGCCTGTACCCCAAGGATTTACTGTTACCACTGAAGCATGCACTAAATACTACGAAGATGGTCGGGTTATAGCACAGGAAATAGTGAGTCAGATTTATGATGCCATGTCTGAACTGGAAAAGATAACAGGTAAAAAATTCGGCGATGTTGATAATCCCTTTCTCGTTTCGGTAAGATCAGGTGCAAGAGCCTCAATGCCAGGTATGATGGACACAGTTTTAAATCTGGGTTTAAACGATGATACTGTAGAGGGATTGGCAAGACTGACAGATAATCAAAGGTTTGCTTATGACAGCTACCGGAGATTTATTCAGATGTTCTCAGATGTTGTAATGGAAATCGATAAGTCCAATTTCGATGAGATAATGGATAAGGTGAAGGAAGAGAACGGAGTAACAGAAGATTCCCAGCTAACCGCCGAAAACTTCAAGGAAATTGTTAAAGGATTCAAGGACCTCTATAGATCCATTAAGGGTGAAGATTTTCCCCAGGATCCAAAAGCTCAATTATTGGCATCTGTTGAAGCGGTTTTCCGTTCTTGGGATAACCCCAGAGCTATAGTTTACAGAAGGATGAATGATATTCCCGGTGACTGGGGTACCGCTGTCAACGTTCAGGCTATGGTATTTGGGAATATGGGTGAGGATTGTGGAACAGGGGTTGCTTTCACCAGAAACCCAGCTACAGGCGAGAACAAACTTTATGGAGAATATTTGATTAACGCTCAGGGAGAAGACGTTGTTGCCGGTATTAGAACCCCTGAACCTATAGATAAACTAAAAGAAGTAATGCCGGAAATTTATCATGATTTCGCTCAGATTGCCGAGAAATTGGAAAAACACTACAAGGACATGCAGGATATGGAGTTTACCATAGAGAAGGGCAAGCTATATATGCTGCAGACCAGAAGTGGTAAGAGGACTGCAGCTGCCGCCTTAAAAGTAGCTGTAGACTTGGTAGGAGAAGGTCTTATTAACAAAAAGGAGGCCTTGCTACTGGTTGATCCAAGACAATTGGATGCCCTCTTACATCCAACCTTCGAACCTGTTGCGCTGAAGGCAGCCACTCCCATAGGAAGGGGTCTCCCGGCATCACCGGGTGCTGCAACCGGTCATATCTATTTCACCGCGGAAGCAGCGGCGGAAGCTGCTAAGACCGGACAAAAGGTTATTCTGGTACGTCAGGAAACTTCCCCTGAGGATATAGAAGGTATGTACGCCGCCGAAGGTATACTTACTTCCCGTGGTGGTATGACATCCCATGCTGCTGTCGTTGCCAGAGGTATTGGGACATGCTGTGTGGCAGGATGTGCTGATGCCCTGATTAGTGAATCTGCCAAGAATATGATAATAGGTGGTAAAACCTACAACGAGGGTGATTTTATCTCCTTAGACGGATCTACAGGAAACATATATGGTGGAGAATTACCAACCGAAGAACCTACCCTTACCGGTGATTTTGCGACATTGATGAAATGGGCTGATGAGCATAGAAGGTTAGCTATTCGAACCAATGCTGACACCCCCAGGGATGCTCAACAGGCTCTGGAATTTGGAGCAGAGGGTATTGGACTATGCCGTACAGAGCATATGTTCTTTGAGGAGGATAGGATTCCTGCCATCCGTGAGATGATCGTGGCCAGAAGCGAAGATGAGAGAAGAAAAGCCCTTGCAAAACTTCTGCCCTTGCAAAAGTCCGACTTTAAGGGGATTTATGAAGTTATGGGCGACAGAGCTGTTACTATACGTCTCTTAGATCCGCCCCTTCACGAGTTCTTACCACATGCTGATTCGGATATAAGAGCTTTGGCTACAGATATGGGCTTAACTTTTGAGGAACTCAAGTCTACCATCGATGGGCTTCAGGAAATGAACCCCATGCTGGGGCATCGTGGTCTCCGTCTGGCAATAACCTATCCCGAAATTGCCGAGATGCAGACCAGGGCTATTATGGAAGCTGCCGTTGAAGTAAGACAGGAAAAAGGTTTTAATATACTCCCGGAAATAATGATACCTCTGGTTGGCGAGGTCAAGGAGCTTAAATACGTTAAAGATGTAGTAGTTAAGACTGCGGAAGCAGTACTGGAGGAAAAAGGCGTAAAAATTGATTATGAAGTGGGAACCATGATTGAGGTACCCAGAGCAGCCCTTTTAGCTGACGAGATTGCCAAGGAAGCGGAGTTCTTCTCCTTCGGTACCAATGACTTAACCCAGATGACCTTCGGATTTTCCAGGGATGATGCATCCAAGTTCTTAGATGATTACTACGAGAAGCAGATCTTTGATAGCGATCCTTTTGCCCGCGTAGACCAAAAGGGAGTAGGTAAACTTATGAAGATGGCGGTTGAACTAGGTAAATCCACTCGTCCCGATATCAAGCTTGGAATTTGTGGAGAACACGGTGGTGATCCAAGTTCAATTGAATTCTGCCATAGTATAGGTCTCGACTATGTATCCTGCTCACCCTATCGTGTACCCATAGCACGACTGGCAGCAGCACAGGCTCAAATAAAAGAAGATTGAAGATTTAGGAAAATAAATAAACTAGATATAAACCCTGTGACCTTTGGTTACAGGGTTTATTAATTGTTATAACAGTTGAATGCTTATCGTCCAATCTATCAAGCTTATAAAACCGCCAATATTACGATTAAAATGGAAAATCCAATTAATCCAAATATGGGGTAGATTAAGCTTATTAGCTTAGAAAACCCCAATTTGGCAAGGGGCATGGAGGTTATACAAAAGATTGCTGCTATGGACACCTTATGTCGACTACCAGAGAACCTACTTAAAAAACTGGTACCGTTAGCTATAGCTGTCGTAAATATTGCAATCCATAGGATGACGGCATAGAGTTTTCTGTAATTGCTACCTATATAATTGGAGATTTTCAGCATTGGTATATCCATTGTAGCAACTTCAGGGTAATATAATAGAATTACCGACAATATCGATAAACTCAAGATATACAATATAAAACCACCAATTACACCTCCAAGTATGGCAGTCTTCTTATTGCCAATTAAAGGCAACAGTGATGAAAAGACAGTAATTATGATTAAGGAGTTAGAGCCTACATACAATAGGGAGGAGGTAAATATATTTCCTTTATGGGTCAAACTAACCCCTTCATCGTAAATTAAAAAATCACATTCCCCGCCTATGATTAGATAAGAAGACGTAAAAACAATTCCCAAGATCATTAGAGGTACTAATATAGAGTTAATAAAAGAAAAACCCTTCAAATTGAAGAAAAATACCATAAAGGATAAAGCTACCATTGTGATCATACCCAAATCAAAGGGAATTTCCAATTCCTCTTTAAAGATAGCCCCACTTCCGGAGACCATTATACTAAAACCAGTGAACAATGAGATTGCAATTATGGCATCTAAAAATGTTCCAAACCTCGCACCAAATATTCTCCCAACCAGGTCATCATATCCTTTTATCCTATAGTTATATATTTTTAGAAGGAACAGACCACCCAGGAGAGAGAAGAGAAACCCCGACATTGTTATTCCGATAATTCCTTTCAAACCATATACTCCAAAAAACTCGATTATTTCCCTCCCTGAGGCAAAGCCTGCTCCTATTACAGTACCCACATATATAAAAGAGATTTTCATCCAGTTTTTATCCATTAAGTATCCTCCCATACACCTAAATTTTAGTGGGGAGGTTTGTCTTCTGACCTTCACCCCCCAAAAACCTTCAATTGAATGTAAAGACCATCCATAGGGCTAGTAGGGCTATTTATTTGTTTCTATAATATAGGGCATAGGCCAATACCGGCTCTTGCCCATTTTTTTTGATGATATATTTCCATCATGATCCGTTATTATGACCCATGAGTCCACTAGTGCACCATCCATACCTTCAATCAGGACTCGTTCTTCCCCTTTTGGTAAACTCGGATTTATTTTGTAGACCTTAGAAGGCTTAAGTCTATCTAAAACCTTGTGCTTCCATTCCACTTTTGGGGGTTTTTCCTGTCCGTACAGCGCTAAGTAAATTCTATTTTCTTTACCTTCCGCCCAGATTAGTATAGGAAACTCGGTGTTGTTTTTGAATTTAAGGTCCTTGTATCCATATGCAACCGTTGCATCCTGGCCGTAGGGGACATAGGGTACGGGCATAAAATGATTATACCTTTCTAATATCTCTAAATTGCTGGATACAGCAACATTATATAATGTTGATGCTATCTTACACACGCCTCCGCCAATAGTGGTTACTATCTCAGAACCCGCAAATGATTCCCCGGGCTTGTAGCCCTTTTGTTCATCATATGGTCCTATTGCATTGTTTTGAGAGAACACTTCGTTTGGTTGGATTACGATTCCTGCAATGGATTTTGCAGCCAAATGAACATTGAATTCTTCTCCTGGTGAAGGATCATTAAAAACAGTACAAAAAGCTGACATCAAAACATGGGCTTTGGCATCCTTCTGAGCCTTTAAGAACCTTTCATCTTCTGTCCAGGGTAAATTGCTTACATGGCCAGAGCTTTCAGGTATATCAAAATCTATACTATTAATTACTTCCATATCCTTTGGTATCAGAACTATATGTAATGCTAAGGAAAGGGTTATCAATGCCAAGCTGACATATAATCTTTTCTTCATACTATCCTCCGTCATGTTTATTTAATGGCTGTTAAACTATATTTATTACGAGGAAATATAAATAATGAATGCATTTGTTGCCCGTGATTATATTTAACATTTGACAACATATGGGAAAATAATATATTATGAAATGGTGCAATAAAGGTTCTAATATATTCGCTAATAATCAGATCTGATGAAAGAAGAATTGATCAATTGACGTATCAAACCTTGAATCTCGTTAAATACACCAGCTTTTCGTAAAATATGTTTTTTGAACTTCCGAAAAATTCACTGCCAGCGGGGAGGGTTTACGCTTGATAAAAGTTCAAAACATCAGTAAGTCCTTTCGTGTATCGGTTCGTCAGGCCGGATTCGCGCAGGCTATAAAAGCATTATTTTCACGTGAATATAATATCGTACATGCCCTGGACAATATTAGCTTTGATATTAAACGAGGTGAGATGGTTGGCTACATTGGGCCAAACGGGGCAGGGAAGAGCACAACCATCAAGATAATGTGCGGTATTCTAAGGCCTGATTCCGGTGAATGCGTTATTAATGGTCGTATACCATGGAAAGACCGTAAAAACCATGCCAGAGAAATAGGGGTTGTTTTCGGGCAGCGTAGCCAGCTTTGGTGGGATGTCCCTGTAATCGACAGTTTTGAGCTTATAAGAGATATTTATAGGGTAGATATGAAAAAATACCGGAAAAGTCTTGATGCCCTGGTAGAACAACTTGACATTGGTGAGATTATAAAAATACCTGCCCGCAGCTTGAGTTTAGGGCAGAGAATGCGTTGTGAGATAGCGGCTTCGTTACTCCATAGTCCTGATATACTGTTTTTGGATGAGCCCACCATTGGCCTGGATGCTGTCTCAAAGATTGCTGTCCGGCAGTTTATAAGGAAGCTAAATTCTGAAAAAAAGACAACTGTGATACTCACCACCCATGACATGCAGGATATAGAAGCATTAACTGAGAGAATTATCCTTATAGGCAGGGGCAAAATCTTACTGGATAGCGATTTACAGGGGCTTAAGGAAAGAATATCGACTATTAAAACCCTAACAGTCGATTATACAGGCCTTGCTCCCTCAATAAAATCCGGATGGACGGTCATAACCCATCGTGAGGGTCATATTACTATTCAATTTGATTCCCAGAAGGAATCCGTATCTGAGGTGATAGCACAAGTATCGAAAAATACTGCAGTACGAGATATATCCGTCAATGGAATAAGCGCCGAAGAGATGGTCGCGGGACTTTACACGGAGTATAGGATATGAGTACATATTTCTCACTTTTAAAAATGCGATTTATAAATAGTTTACAGTACAGGGCCGCAGCGCTTGCAGGTGTAGTTACCCAATTCGGATTTGGGTTTATGTTTATTTCACAATACTTGGCATTTTATAGGGTAAATCCCTTGGCTTTTCCAATGGGAATAGATCAGGTTGTATCATACATATGGGTTCAGCAGGCATTTTTGGCATTGTATATGACATGGTTCTTTGAAGGGGATATTTTCTCGGCTATTGTAAGTGGACAGGTGGCCTATGACCTGGCAAGACCTATGGACCTTTATGGGAAATGGTTTTGCCAATGTGTAGCCACCAGGCTGGCCAGGGCGATTTTGAGGTGTTTTCCTGTTCTAATCCTTGGACTGTTGCTGCCAAAGCCCTATGCCTTAACACTGCCTTCGGATGGATTACAGCTTTTATTGTTTGTTATATCTTCCATACTGACCCTGGGCGTAGTAGTTGCATTTAGTATGTTCATATATATCTCCACATTCTATACACTGTCACCTACGGGAGTGCGGATTATTAGCTCTGTATTTGCCGACTTTATGGCAGGTTCAATAGTACCTTTGCCGTTTTTCCCGGACGGATTCAGGCAGATTGCAGAGCTACTGCCCTTTGCGGCCATGCAGAATATGCCGCTACGCATCTATAGCGGCAATATTTCAGGAATGGAAGCGCTATATGGGATAAGATTTCAATTAATATGGCTTGTAATACTGGTGACTGCCGGAAAACTATGGATGGAAAAGGCAGTAAAGAGGGTAGTGGTTCAGGGAGGCTAAAATGAGGCTGTATATAAAATATATCTCCATACACTTAAAGAGCCAAATGCAATATAAGGCATCATTTTTTCTAACGATTGTTGGACAGTTACTTCTATCCTTCACTGTTCTTTTAGGCCTGTATTTTATGATGGATAGGTTTAAAACCGTTGGGGGTTTTACTCTGGAACAGGTACTTCTATGCTTTGCTGTTGTACTTATGGCTTTTTCCCTAGCTGAATGCTTCGCAAGAGGCTTTGATTTATTTCCCCAGATGATTTCAAACGGTGAATTTGATAGGGTGCTGGTCAGGCCCCGGGGTATCATATTTCAGGTATTGGCGACAAAGGTTGAATTTTCGCGGTTGGGGAGACTTATACAAGCTGCCATCGTTTTTACTTATGCAATACCTGCCAGCGGGATAATTTGGACCTGGGACAAGATATTGACGCTGGTAATTATGGTTGTATGCGGAGCTTTGAT
>LSQX01255358.1_pt1 | contig 20921 bp, 13 predicted proteins | sample 654561 | NCBI WGS metagenome assembly LSQX01 (sample SAMN04489861, study PRJNA283612) | anaerobic digester metagenome | isolation source: 4 biogas reactors fed with cattle manure at either 37C or 55C with and... | place: Denmark: Kongens Lyngby | collected 2014 | reverse complement strand
TCAGCAGTGGCATGGCTTCCGTTCAGTGCCACTACGCCCCGGAATTTGTGAGCCATACGGGCGGGGAGAAGATTACGGTTGCACCGTAATGCCCTTTTGGGATTGGCAACTCCTTGATTACTCGCATAGCCGTCAGGTTAACCTTATTCCTAATGAAAGTCAACGCAATATACAACATTTGCTCTATCATAAAAGTTCTCAATCTCCCTTTCCATGAGCTATCGGGACCCTTTTTCTAAGGGAATGTCATTAAGTTAAGACATATTTTTCTGATTTTATGATGTTTATCACCGTTATACGATGCAATGTCCGTAGGACATTCCTTTGAATAACCCCCAATTTTAATTGGGGGTGAATTGGTCAAATCACATCAAAACTCTGTAAGAGTTTTCCTAAAAACATACTGGAGAACGCCTACAGCGTTCTTTGTTTGGATGCATTGCCTACCCCTAATTCACATTAGGGGTTATTCACGGGCAACTTCTACGAAGTTAAGATTGTATTATTTGATGATGAGTTGCCTCATATTTAGCTGTAAGACAGATATTTAATGCTTAGCTTAATGACATTATTTTCTAAGGGGGAGTTCCTGCGATTTAACAGATGCAGATAAAAATTTGCAGTTCGCATTTCCCCCGCCCGATAAATCGGGACAAGTTTGAAGAAGGTGGCTTGGGGGATTGAAAGACTCAAAATATACAGTAAAATGTTGATATACTGTGTATCCCTGCTTAACCTGACGGTCATCCGATTACTCGGGACTGTTGCCATTAGATTTTGGCGACAAGAATGTCGCCACACCACACCCAAACTCATTGTCGCTTAAATAGAACTACAACATACCCCAATACGAGAATCAGCAAAACGCTCAGCCCATTCCCTACAGGGAGTCCGATTCTTTCTTCTTCAAGCGGATCTGTGGATGGATCAACCAGCACAACTCCACTTCCACCCAGTGCAGGAGGTGCTGCAAAAGGAGAGGTAATAACTGAACCGCCCACTATTCCACCTCCGGAAGCTGATGCAGTGAAGTCATCGGCGGGTTTGGCTCTGTTCTGACTAAGAAAATTCATTGCAAAGCTACCGCTATTGTTAGAATACAGGATATCGTCTTTCCGATGAGAGTATTGATAGGGCTGGATGCCGGCAGATGAGGAACTGTTCAGGTGCGTATGACCGTTTGAGTTTGTTAAACCGGATGATTCATCTAAAGTAAGAAAAGTATCATCGAATGCATTAAGCTCGTTTGATTCATTATGAGGTTGCCTTGAAGCGTGATTACCTGCAACTTTATTTGTTGAAGGATTCTGAGGTATCACGTCTAACATGATTTCATCAGGCATTTGTTGCAAATACTTGTACTGATCATACAAGATATAACTACCACCAAATAAGATGAGTAGGCTCGATAAGAGAATGATTGTTATTTTAATCTTTTGAATCATTTTTATAAACAGATAAGGGTCTAAGTTTTGTTTTTCAGAAAAAACAAGTGCTATTAAAAAATGTCATGCTCATCCGAATTATTATCCGCTCCACTTAGAGGGCATGGCAAATATGTTTTTTTGAAAGAAAAAGTACATCAGTTCCAGCAGATTAGATTGTTGTGTATTTTTTACAATAAATAGAATGCATGCTATCGGACAACTATCTTGACCGAGTTTTGTATTTCTCCGGCTTTCAGTTTTATGACATAAATGCCCGGATTTAACGTAAGCGTATGTTGACTCTCTAATTTTCCAAAGGGCTTATCCAATATGTGTTGCCCTTGAATGTTATAGATTTGCAAAATACCTTCTTCATTGGTAAAATTGCTGACAACCAACTCTTTCCTTCCTGCTAAGTGAGCATTGATGAAAGGTAGTGAACCGAGATTTAAATCAATGTCATTGGCATTGACAATCAAAAAACGTTTTGTGGGTTTATGATTGACGGATGACCTGAAATGGTATGTCGTGCGATCATTATTCAGCGGTATCACTCTTTTATCTATCAAGTCAATCAAATGCAAATCGGTATATTCGTCCAAATTATTTTTGGTCAATGTAAGCGCGTATTGATCGTCCGAATTGGGGTAATGCGTGATCAAACTACCGTCAATCGTACTATTGGTACTTACCTGCATCGGGCCGTCGGGAGTTTCGGCATAGATATAAGCCGTAGGAGTTCCGAAGAATTTCCATCCGTCCCAGCCGTCGTCGAAGTTGGGCGTAGTTCCATCTTGGCTAAACAACCATAGATTGTCAATTGTTGATTTGCTCGCTAACCCGATGTGCAAGTATGAACGCACTTCACTTGTATCTTCATCCGCTGGAATCGTTTCATCTGACGCCCCGTTCGTAAAGGAACTAACCCGATTTGGCGCTAACTGCGGCTTGGTGTTGGGAACTACGCCACCATTGGCATAGCGGAGTGTTACCGTAGCATCGGGTTCGTTAAATAAAGTCGTTTCATTTTTGAATTTCAACAAAAAGCCTTGCATCGAAGGGATTTGATTGTTCCAGATAGCTGAGTTATAAACCGGTATGGCGATGTAATTTCCGGCGGCGAGTAGATTTTCACCCGTAACCGTCGAACCGCCCGTCCACTGGTAGAAACTTCCGGTATTGTAGAGGTAAACCGTTTTCTCCACCGGATCGGGAATCCCCATCCTATCAATCTTAATAGCTGAAGTAAACGAATTACCAAAGATATTTTGTCCTAATCCGTAATGCACATTAGCACCTGTAGCACCGGTTACAGCGGACGCTCTTCGGGTCATCGTTATTGTTTTATCGCAGAACTGCAGTTTCCCGGGGATTGAAAAAATCTTAGGTGTTTCTTGCGTAATTTCGTATCCGGCAAAAGCTGTCAGATCACTGTGTTCAGACTGCGGACGCCATTTTGCGTAGTACGTCATTGTGTGACTCGAATGTACTGTGCCATTGTAGGTTTCATCGTATTTTCGTACAAAAGACCCGTAGAACACCAAACCTTTTATGGTCTCTACCGGAACACCAAAGTGCTGCCAGCGGTATTCCGAATCGAAATTTTCTCCGTTAGTGGGGCTACCGGGTATATTATCCGTCCAAGTCTGTGAAAGACCTTTATCGCCTTTGGCAAAAAGTTCCACCGTTCCAAAAACTGCCGTGGTGCCTTGATTTGTACAGTCGAATATCATCGAGCCGTTGGGTGTGATGCCGTCATCGGAAGCTTTGATAATGATTTTTTTCGGATCCGATTCGCTTCCGGTTACTTTGCCTTGCACGGTGAGCGCGGTGGCAGGCGGTATAATGGTAGCGAATGTGGTGGCGTTTGTCAAATTGCCGATAATCCGATCGCGATCGAGCGTTAAGTCATTGATTGCCGGATCGTTGTCGTTATTCTCCTCAGTAGCAAACTCCACATCCATACCTGTGGGAGGAATAGCGTTCGCTGTCCAGTTTGCAGCTGTTCCCCAGTCAGTTCCCGTAGTTCCCTTCCAGTAGTTGGTGTATTGCAAGCCGAATGATTGTTGGCAAAATCCTTCACCTTCACCGGTAAATGAAACTGCGTACACTCCCGGGGTTGTAGGCATTGTTTGTCCGTAGCCCGCAGGTAAAGGTTCAGCTAATTTGACAATATATTTAGCCGGTACAGGCTCACTGAATTCAATTTTTACATTGTCAAAATCAACATATTCAGTATCAGGCATTCCGTTTCCGGAGGTTACAAATCGGATGGTGGTATTGGCTGAAATAAAGTCGCTTATATCATAGCTTAAAATGTCTGTAGGTTCTGATGATGAATTGATGCGTTCTAATCGATACCAGCTTACAGGTTCGTCCGAGGTTGCCACTAACACATCTACATAGTGTGGGCTTGTGGGGGCAAATACCCTATTGTAATCAAATGAAAGTGTAGCCACGACAGCGCCTTCTAAGTTCGCGGTTCTGTAAGCGCCTAACTCCGTATTCGTGCCGTTTCCATTTATTCTTAATCCATTCCAAAAGGTAATTGTAATTGGAGAAAAAGCAAACCCGTTTATAGTTCCTATTTCGTGCCAAGACTCTCCACTCCAGTCTTCTGTGCCGTCGGATTGATTGGAAAAGAAGGACCAAATAAACCTATCTAAATAAGTTTTTGCTGCTCCTGTAGGCGGCGTGATAACAAACTGGTATCCTCCTACCGAATTGGAGAGTTGTGTGGTTACCAATGTATCGGTACCTGCATCGAATACACCGTTGTTGTTGACATCGTGATACAACTGTACGCTTATTCCGTCTATACCGGGTTCGCCGGTGTCGTATGTCCCATCTTTATCCCTGTCGTTGAATATCAATCCGTTTATCACATTTTTATTGGGAATGGACAGACAAGAGATATTGACCGTAACGGTAGCCGTGCTACAAACGTTTGGATCATCTTTACTGCAAACGGTGTAAGTGAATGTATCAGTTCCTTCGTATCCCGGATTGGGCGTATATTTTATTGTCCCGTCCGGATTGACGGTGGCTGTTCCGTTTGGTGGCGAAGTTATAATTGCAACCGTTGTAAAATCCGGTACACCTAAGTCATTATCTATCACGTTGATAATTACAGGCATATCGGAAGAGGTGTTTTTTGTGTCATTTTCTGCAACAAGCTTAGCGCGTAATACCATTTGTTTTCTATCGGAGCATTGCCCTATTCCGGTAAATTCATAGGCTCGCGTGTCGTGTAAGGTTACAATGTTGTATCTGTTGGAAATACTTGTCTCGTCAATTCGAGCTACAAAGCATGAATGGTTATTGTAATAAATCAGCTCCACGTTATCAATCCAGAAAAACTCGGTATTAGTCGTTGTGCTTCCGGTAATAAATTGCAATGTATTTGCTCCGTTTCCGGTAATTTGTGTGGCTGACAAGGGGATTACGATATCGGTATAGTAACTATCTGTAATCGTTGTGCCGGTAGTGGCTTGATAGATTAAATCGCTGTTGAGTTTTACATCTAATGTTGAATTATTTTTCACACTTTGACGCCTGAAGCTAAACTTCAACACAGCATGAGTAGCATTTGAAAAATTGGCGACTCGGCTTGCCCCTTTAGCCCCTCCGTTAAGACGCAGGGCATTAGAGTTGCTTATCGGGTCCGAAAGCACCTGAACATTACCTGTAGCAGCACCATTGTTTTCACCATTCTCTTGCCAAGAACCACCCCAATTTACACTACCATCATTTCCTGTATAATCTGCATTAGGGTCAAAGTCGTCTTTTAGGCTGTGTCCGTTGCGTGTTATGAACGAGAAGTTTCCGGACGGGTCGGTAAGGGTCTGTTGCACAATTACTTCATCCGTATCTATACTGCCGTTACAATTGTTATCCGCATAGAGGTTGATCCGTACGCCTTGAGCGCCCTTCTCGTTGTCGTTCACATTGTTAAATGGCATCTGATCTACAAATACCCTTCCTTTTACAATATTTTGATTATCACCGCTTGCACAAGGGGCGACATTAATCGTTACTGTAGCCATATCGCAGATGTTCGGATATTCAATGGCGCAAAGCCGGTATTCAAACTGATCTACACCGGAGAATCCGGGGTCAGGCGTGTAGGTAATTGTTTTATCGGGATTGATAAAAATAGTACCATTGGCGGGTTGTAACAACCCCATGGTGTTGAGTGACGATTTATCTACGGTACAAAGGAACGCCGCATCGTTGAGCAATACGTCTATCGTAATGGACGTGTTTTCATCGGTAACCACCCAGTCATCGTTGGCAAGCACCCGTTCCCTTAAGCATCTCGGCATCAGGGAGTAGCCTACGTCCATGGCTTGTCCTGACGGTGTTGCCGGTAAAGCATCTTGCCCCCAGACAGCTACAATCGGTTCGTCTTCGTTGCAAGTGTATATAGCGGTACCACTTTGATCGTTACTCGGATTCAAGAATTTATAGGAACCAAGGGCAGGCATCGTTACCTTTAAGTCGTACGGCAAACCGCACGGACTCATTTTCGTGGTTTTCGCGGTTAAATCACCGTCGTATTTAAAATAAACCGTCGTAGCTTTCGGTGCAGTGATCCAGATCGGGTTGTAGTTTGCTGACAGATCCAAACTCCCGGGCGCCCAAGCCACGCTGGTAAAATTGGTCAGTTGCTCCTCCGGTATCATTTTAAAAGACCAGTCATAATCTTTTCCTGATGCATCGGCATCTACCACCGCCATAATCGTGTAGAGCTCTTGATTTTGGCTTGTAAACTTATAGGCAGCTCGTTGATTCATATGTAAATAACCGGTTGAATTTGCCGCTACGTTTAAGGCCCCTGAATTTCCGTTTCCCGTTTCCCAGTTTATAGTTATTGGATTACTGTTGGTGTTAGTTATGAAAGCATATACAGGTGCAGCATCATGTGTAGTGTAAACAGGTGAGTAGTAGGTGTGTCCGTAGAATTTATTAGGGAGTAACGTCAGGTTTCGGGTGCCGTAAGTGCCTATGTCTCCGAAGATCATATCCACCCCTATGGGATGGTTGGCGGTGATGACAGCTCCGGCTTGAATATCTTGCGCTTTGTTGTAATCATTTGCTTTATTTCCGGGCATAGAAGCTTTCCCGTCATAAAACCACACATCACCTTCGTTTATTGTTTTGGTAAGGATATGTGAGCCATCTCCTCGATAGTCAAAGTTAACCAAGGTATTGTCCTTCATGGCGCGAATAAACACACCCACGTAATTGAATGCCGATAAGTTTAGGTTATTTGTAGTGTTCTCACCAACGGGCAGTATATAATTTCTTCCGAAGTGTTCGGTATCATACACGTTGGATTTTACATTTTGTAGAGCAAACAAAGCGACATTACCTGACAATGTTCTTGCATCTCCCGATACTTTGGAAATCACAATATCAGTGGTGCTGTAGAGTTTGTCTTTCCCGTCGTATGTCAATATGCTCCGGTCGCGATCGTTGTATTGAAACTGATTGTCCAATACGATGTTTCCGCCGGGCGGGATAATATCGTTCGGGTAGCCGGGGGCTACTCCGTTAGCCGGATTCCCGTCGCCCCACACAAGGGTGGTTACTTGCTTAGGATTGGTAATATCCGTTTCATATCCGTCTTCCCAGTGGTCATAGATAATCACGGTGCCGGGATAACTTATTTTAATACTAATAAGCGAGCGCACATGGCTCGAAATAGTATTAGAAGAGGTAGAACTTAATTACGCTTTTCTCAATTGCGAGGCGTTTTCGGGAAACGGTAAGTAGAAGGTTTTGGGTAGCGTGGCGCCTATACAAACTTCGGTTACATCTTGTTTCACGTTGATATAGACGGTTGCCGTATCACATGCTGTTTCATCGGTGTTGCATATTCGATAGGTAAGTGTGTCGGTTCCGTAGAAAAATGGGCTGTTTGGCTTGTATTGGATTTTTCTGTTCACGCCTGTGCCGATAAGTGTAGCAGCGCCAAATTGAGGAGGAGTTAATATAGATAACTTATCGGGGTCAAAATCACATACATCATTTTTCATTACATCAATTTGCGCGGTTTCACCTTGAAACATTTCCACACGGTCCTCTATCGCCATAAGGTTGTTTTGCGTGATTACCTTGTGGGTTGCGATTTTTGTTCCCAAATTATCACCAATGCAACCGTACGCTCTGGCGGTAATAGTGGAAGTACCGCTCCAGGTTTCGACGAAAGTTACGACGCGGGTAACGGAATCGATTGTATTTCCGGCATCAAGACTTGCCTCGTCCAATGAATAGCGAACGCTATCCGGAAAATTGACATAAGCCATATATATCGCGGAGCCCGCTCCTTGGCAACGATAGGAGGTGTCATTTTCAAATTTAAGATCGCCCAACTGCCTTTTGGTAGTAATCGTATGCGTTACTTTATAGTCTCCTGTAGATGGGGTAGCGGTGATAACCGTCTCTCCAAACCAACCGGCAGCAAATGTTATTTCTCCTGTAGCAGGGTTTATCGTGTTTCCCGCCCAAAGACCATTTAAGTCCATGCTGTACGTGTAGGTTACACCTGCTTTAGCCGGAGCTGTAAATGTAATCATGTCAACTCCCTGACATCGGGAAATGGGAAAACCGCTATTGTAACCTATAATGAGTTTGGGGCGTTCCGCCGGGTTTGCTGCTTCTTTGGATCTAAATCTGCGGCTACGATGACCACTACTAGGTTCACTAGCAAGCTTTAACAATATACCGTTGTTGTTTGAAGGAGTGTTTATCCAGTCTTGTACTAATGCAGTGCTAATATTTATCATTTTATCACCAGGAGTAGATGATATTTTTGTATTTGCTGAAATAGAAGTTTCAAAAAATCCGGAAGCAGTATGTCCAGTCCAGGTAATACCACTTGTTCCTGAACTGCAAGTTCCCGTACCTTCAATCCACGAATTATTTATTTTATGAATATTTACTTCAAGCGTATCAGCTCCCGCTGTTCCATATTGATATAAGGAAAGTGTTGCAGAGTTAATAGTTGAAGTGCTTGGCAGCAATGATAGGTCAAACTTGATAAGGGTTCTTCTGGTGAAAGCGGCACCTACCCAGAGTTCATCACAAGTCCCAAAATTTCTGCCCGGAGTACTTGCAGCCACATTCACATCGGCCGTTGCAGGAAGTTCAATAACGGTTTGTGCGGTAGCGGGGAGAGCGCTTAGAGTAAACAAGGCTACAAATAAAATCGCTACAGGGTAATAGTATAAAGGGATAGATCTTTTTTTCACAGTTAAAAAATTGCAATTAAGTAGTTTGTAGTATGGTCGAGTAACAATTCAGCTCTTTAATAAAAGGAGGCGATAAAGCGAGATAATAAACTGATTCTGAATTAAAATATACACTGTTTAACCTTTTTTTAATACTGCACAAAAAGTCAAAATTGATAATCTTCCCTTTTTAAGCTAAGTGTAGCCGGTCGTGTAATACGGATAAACCGTTTCAGAAATAATTAATAATAAGTGATTTAACTAAAAGAAACGTGATTTACGAACAATGATTAATTTGATGTTGATGACTGAATATTAGGCGATACTAACCGAATACAAATGATATGCCAATTTTCTAAGTATAGCTTCTGTGTTGATGTTGTTTAGAATTAGTCTAAGATAAGCTATGCGATATATTTTCTGCAAAGGTACTAAATCGCAATCATTTGTAAATTTTAAATACGTGAATTTAACACAAATTAACGCCAAGTGGTGTTCTAAGGCATGAAAATGACATAAAGATAGTTAAGGGCTTTTAGATATGTACAAAACAATGTATTTGCTATCAAAGTGGCAGGAAATTAAGCGGGAATGAATGGTGGGGGAAGGCTCGTTTAGTTTCTAAATTCAATATAGAAGTGCAAAAAACTTGACAATTTTTCACATCTAACTCTAATAGTTTTTTCGAAAATCTCCTTTCAATAAAACTCAAGAGCATTTGAAAAAAACATATAAAATCACTATTGAGAGACAAACTATTGTCCATAGGACAATTCCTTGAAACAACGTTCGGCGTAGCCAATAAACCCTCCCGATAGATATCCGGATATCCGGGTGAAAAGTCAAAGATATGGCAAAACATTGTATGAGTTTCTCCAAAAATCAGTGTCGGGAAACACTTAAAGTGTTTGATTAACAACTTACGGAATCCCCCAATTAAAACAGAGGAACTTGTCCGACCTTTGGCGGATTATGCAAAGTAAACTTCTAAGAAGTTAATAAAAAACTACCCCATAAGTTGATTGTAGACTATAGATGAATGTATATCAGTAGTATATGTGGCGTATAAATATCTTTATCGGTCAGTAGTGTTTTATGATAAAAAATAATTTTGCTGTAATTTAATTGTTATTTACATGGTTGATAGTGCTGTTTCGTGTTCCGTGTTCCATGTTCCGTGTTCCGTGTTTCGTGTTTCGTGTTTCGTGTTCCGTGTCTCGTGTTCCGTGTTTCGAGCTTCGTTCTTCGTTCTTTATACTTCACTGAAACTTCCCGCACCCAACACCCGAAATCCAACATTCCTCATTCCCTAACGCAGCAAACGGAGTGAAGCCGTTGGTTGCTGTACGCGGGACGCAAATGAAAGAAGCGATATCGGGACATTCGGCATTCGACCGTCTAAATCAGGTTAAAACACCATCGTTGAAGTTGGTTTTGAATAGTTCTTCGCCTATCAATCAAACTTATTTGTTTATCAACTAATTCGATTGAGAGATATTTTTTCGTGACTGAAAAATTAATTAATTTTGTATCAAGATTACGACTTTCGAATGGGTGCTTTTTGAACATTTATTGAAATAAAATGTTAATAAGAGAGTGGGTTGAATTCAGTTCACCTAATCTTATCCCGAAGTTTCGGATCGTAAAATAATTAAATCGTAAATAATATAAAATTATGTCAGTATTAGTTGGAAAAAAAGCCCCCGCGGTGGTGGGCAAAGCCGTAATTAACGGCAATGAGATTGTGGATAACTTTAGCTTGGAGCAGTACAAAGGAAAATACGTGGTGTTTTTCTTCTATCCGGCGGACTTTACGTTTGTTTGCCCGACAGAATTAATCGCGTTCCAAGATCAAATAGAAGCATTCGAATCGCGTAATACCGTTGTGGTTGGAGCTTCGACCGACTCCGCGTTTTCACACTGGAAATGGCTTCAAACTCCGCAAAACGAAGGCGGTATCAAGGGCGTGAAATATCCGCTCTACGCCGATAACTCGTTGATGGTATCCAAAGCCTATGATGTGCTTGCCGGAGAAGAGGTGTACACGGAGGATGGCGAAATAGTGTTTGAAGGATCACCCGAAGCCTATCGCGGACTGTTCTTGATTGACAAAGAAGGAATCGTACGCCACCAAGTGGTGAACGATATGCCGTTAGGACGCAGCGTGGATGAAGTAATCCGTGTGTTGGACGCGCTTCAGTTTACAGAAGAATACGGCGAAGTTTGCCCGGCCAACTGGAAAAAAGGCGACAAAGCAATGAAAGCGACGCAAGAAGGAGTTTCTGAATATTTGTCAAAACACTAAGTATGCTTATGCCCCGAGTGGGAGTATTAAGATATTTATAATTAAGACTGCTCTGAACATCGAGCAGTCTTTTTTGTTCAAATGGGAATTGGTTTCTTAGTGCTCATAAAAAAGGACATTTTTATATTAATTGATTATCCGCATTCCGTCTTAGTAAATTTGCCATAATGACAAACATAGATTTTAACGGCTTCAAGACGTTTGATGCGTTTTTTTCTACAACGGGTCAAACGTCTTGAAGCGGTTAGACCCAATGTCAGGTTTGAAATTTTGGATTTTAGGATACTTTGCGGATAGATATTATATTTTTTCTCATTCTAGTCCGATAAAACTTTCACTATTTAATGTAACTTGCTGTTATTTAGATTGATAATTGGTTCAGCCCCGTCAACTGACGGACTTGCGTTTAGTCGGTATTATAGTGCTGCAAATATTAATAGTACTACAAATATTAAGCGATGTCCCGAAAGTTTTCGAGACTAAAAACAGCCACAGGTGAAACATTCCGAAGTATCGGAAGTGGCTCAATATTATGTTTTTATCGGACAATAGTGATTATTTCTTCGGTTTAGCTGTAATAATAACCGTTTTTTTACATATTTTTGTAGTTTGATTTTTATAGAATAAGTTAGTAGGTTATTTTTATGAGTTTTATTTCTTGCTCAAAGATATAGAATCACCTCCTTTTCTAATTTCAGACTTCTAATTTCTAAATTCAATAAATGGATAAAGTTTGGTTGTACGCCTTGTTGAGTACGTTGGTTGTGAGTGCTATTTCGCTGATTGGCGTGACGTTGTTTGCCCTGAAAAGTGAACGGCTGCAGAGAATCCTGCTGCTGCTGATTAGTTTTTCGGTGGGAGCGCTGCTTGGAAATGCATTTTTTCACCTAATTCCTGAATCTTATTTTCACATCGAAAATGCTAAGCTAACCTCCTGGTTGATTATTGGCGGCTTTATGCTTTTTTTCTTTATCGATCAGTTTTTGCATACACACCAAACCGGGAATTCTTCCGATGTCACCAAAGCAAAACCTTACGGCTATTTAAGCCTGTATGCCGATGGAATTCACAACTTTACAGATGGAATTTTGATTGGCGCCGCGTGGATGTTTTCACCTGAACTGGGATTAGCAACTACGATTACCGTAGTGCTCCACGAAATCCCGCAGGAAATCAGTGATTTCGGCATTCTGTTGAAAGCCGGTTTTTCAAAGAAAAAAGCGCTTTTGTACAATTTTATTGTGGCAACTTCAGCCATTGTCGGTACCGTGCTCGCACTTTGGTTAGGTCATGAAGTGGAACATTTTTCCATTTACGTTCTTCCGATTGCTTCCGGCGGATTTGTATATCTGGCAGGTACAAGCCTGCTTCCCGAAGTGCTGAAAAGCACTAAAAAAGGGAGTTGGATTTATTATAGTTTGTTCCTACTGCTGGGGCTTGGATTGATGTATTATTTTAGTTTGAGCGGCGGACACCAACATTAACAATAAACAAAAGTCTATACGTATTAATTAGCTGTAAAATTTATATTTTTTGTCAGGGAGCAGCCATTTAAGTAAATTCTTCACTCTTAAAAATGAAGATGGATGGCGTGTCCCAACGATATTAATTTTAAAATAAAAATATCCGAATGAAATTATATTTACTTCTTATTCTCACACTTTTATTTCCTCCATTTTTGGTTTCTCAAGAATTCAAATACAACACTGAACTCCATTTTTTCTTTGATAATGCGGAGTTCAAAAGGTCAAGCTACGCGATAGATCAAACTATGGCGGGAGTAACGCTGACACAGGAAATCGGATGGAAATTCGATGGAAAACATTTCATAATGGGTGGAGTGGATGCCATGAAAAGCCTCGGCGGGCATGAGATACTGAATGATATTCACTTGCTGGCTTATTATCAGTTGAAAGATCCAAACACCCTTTTCAAAGTGGGTGCTTTTCACCGTCACGACTTGCTCGATGATTATTCCAATTTCTTTTTTCAAGATTCGATAGATTTTTACAAGCACACGATGGAAGGTCTTTATTTTCTGAAGGGAAATGAAGAACAGTTTGTGAAGCTCTGGCTCGACTGGACAGGATTACAGAGCATGGAGGAAAGGGAGAGCTTCTTTGTAGGTGCATCCGCGTACAAGGAGTTTGGGAAGATGTTTTTTGTTGACTTTCAGTCATATATGTTCCACTATGCCACTACGCGACCAAATCCGGAAAACCTGAGTGTGTCAGATAATGCGCTGGGGCAGTTATCACTCGGTGTAAAGTATGCGAATAATCAAGGGTTGGATAATTTGAAATTTAGTGCCGGAATTCTTGCAGGTTATGAGAGAGACCGCCGGAATATGGATGACTACAGAACTCCGTTGGGACTTGTACTTCGTGGAGAAGTGGATTATAAGGGATTTGGAACTGAGAATCTGTTTTATTACGGACAGAATCGGATGGCTTTTTACGAAGAGTACGGAAACAACCTCTATTGGGGAAATCCGTTTCTACGATCAAACACCTATTTTCAGAATAAAATCTACTGGAAATTTTTAGACACAGACCGGGTGCACGCTCAAATTGCAGCCCGTACCCACGTTTCCGAAGGAAAAGTTTTTTTTGAACAAATGCTGACTCTCAGCGCGCACATCAACAATTACGAACCAAAAAGAATACAGCGTGCACCGACATTCTGGGAGCGTATTTTCCCAAGAAGGGGCAGAGCACTTGATGGAATAACGATGTAGTGTTTTCTTTGTTTTTTACTAAAAATTACTAAGCGAACATTTTTCTTAGCGCCTTATAACGCCTTGTTTTTAACAAAAAAACTGTATCTTTGTTTTTCATCATTTCGTTTTAAAAGATTTTCTAAATCTTTGTCAAGTTATTTTTATTATTAACGTCAAAAAATCCAATTAAAAATGCTTGTAAAAACATTTGGCGCGGCAGTACAAGGGATAAATGCTACGATTGTAACTATCGAAGTAAATGTAAGTCAGGGTATTAAGTTTATGATTGTCGGTCTTCCCGACAGTGCCGTTCGTGAAAGTCATGAGCGGGTCATTTCGGCGCTGAAATACAATAAATACGATCTTCCACGTAAGCAAATCATCGTCAATATGGCGCCTGCCGATATCCGAAAAGAAGGATCGGCGTATGATTTGCCGTTGGCAATCGGGATTATGGCAGCCTCTGAGCGTATTCCATTTGAAGATTTAGACAAGTATGTAATTATGGGCGAAATGTCGTTGGATGGCAGTTTACAGCCGATAAAAGGTGTTTTGCCTATTGCGATTAAAGCCCGTGAAGAGAAATTCAAAGGATTTATTCTGCCCAAAGAAAATGCCCGTGAGGCTGCTGTGGTTAACAATTTGGATGTTTACGGAGTTGAGAATATCAAAGAAGTTATCGATTTCTTTAAAGGTGATATCACTTTAGAACCCACGATAGTAAACACTCGTGAAGAGTTTTTTCAGCACTTAAATTTGACTGATATTGATTTTTCCGATGTGAAAGGACAGGAAAATGTGAAACGGGCATTGGAAGTTTCGGCGGCCGGCGGGCATAATATAATTCTCGTAGGTCCTCCCGGAGCCGGTAAGTCCATGCTTGCCAAGCGATTACCGACTATTCTTCCGCCGCTCACCCTGCACGAAGCTCTTGAGACCACAAAGATTCATTCCGTTGCCGGGAATATAGACAGCAACACCTCGCTCATCTCTCAACGACCGTTCAGAAGCCCCCACCATACTATAAGTGATGTAGCACTCGTCGGAGGCGGTACCTTCCCGCAACCCGGGGAAATTTCTCTTGCTCATAATGGCGTGCTATTTCTTGATGAGCTTCCTGAATTTAAAAGAACCGTTCTCGAAGTGATGCGCCAGCCGCTGGAAGATAGAAGAATAAGCATTTCCCGTGCAAAATTCGCAATTGATTATCCTGCAAGTTTTATGTTAGTGGCTTCGATGAATCCGTGTCCTTGCGGATACTATAATCATCCTACTCGAGCATGTATGTGCGCGCCCGGCATTGTACAGAAATACCTGAGCCGAATCAGCGGTCCTTTGCTGGACAGAATTGACCTTCATATCGAAATTGTTCCGGTTCCTTTTGAGAAAATGGCTGAAATGAAAGAATCTGAAAGTAGTGAATCGGTTCGTCAGCGTGTTGTAAAGGCGCGTGAAATTCAAGAGCTTCGATTTAGAGATACTGATGGGGTTTATTGTAATGCTCAAATGTCATCCAAGCAACTTAGAGAGTATGCTCAATTGGATAAGGAAGGAAGTGAATTGTTAAAGAATGCCATGCTTCGATTAAACCTTTCAGCCCGCGCATACGACAGGATATTGAAAGTATCGCGTACCATTGCCGACCTTGATGATAGCGAGCGTATTCTTACCCAACACGTTGCAGAAGCGATAAATTACCGGAATCTGGATAGAGAAGGCTGGGCAGGATAATTTTGTTTGGGTTTTCTATCGAGGAGATTTTTATGACAAAAAAATAAGAGATTCTTGGCAAATACACAGATCGCATAGCGCGGTTTTACGGTTTACAGAAAAAATTACAAAACGCAATTTAAAATACCGGCAGCTAATTAGAATTTGTTGAATAGCTCTTATTGTGCTTATATTGAGTTAGATAGGTATGATTTAGGTAGATCCGGATTGTTTTTATCTCCTGTCAACAATAAATCGATATCTTTTCTATCTATATATAAATAAATGATATCAGTTGCGTTTATAATTATTGTTTCCTATCTTTGTATCAATTAATAAAAAATTTTTAACAAGAAAAAAAATTAAAACGATGAAAACATTAGAAATTACAGGACTTAAAAATGTCCAAAAAGTAGCAAAAGGATTACAGCAATTATTAGCTGATTTACAAGTTCATTATACCAATTTACGTGGTTTCCACTGGAATATTAAAGGAAAAGAATTTTATTTCCTACATGAAAAATTTGAAGAAATGTACGATGATACAGCAGCTAAGGTGGATGAAGTTGCAGAAAGATTATTAATGATCGGAGAAACACCGGTGCACACTTTCTCTGAATATCTGAAAGTTTCAAGCATCCGTGAGACGGGTGTAGTAAGCGATGGAGACGAAGCTGTAAAAATAATTCTCGAAACCTATAAGCATTTAATAGCATCAGAAAGAGCAATTTTATCAGAAGCGGCCGAACTGGGAGATGAAGCGACAGTTGCCCTATTGAGCGACTACATCAGCGGGCAGGAAAAAGAAGTTTGGATGTTAACGTCATACCTTTCAAACGTTTAAATTCTATTTTAAATTAAGGTCGTTTGGAACACACCAATAATCATTTCCATAGGTTTAAGACTTATCTTAAATGGCTGTTTCATAAAGAAAACATTCAATTGGCTTTAGAAAAAGTAAAAAGAGAAAATCGTTCGATTTTCTCTTTTTTAATGGTATGTGTTCAATAAATAAACTATTCTGTTTCTTACTGAAATCAGCTTGTAGAGTAAGGTGGACTGCTCAATTTTTGCAACTAAAAGCCCGTTGAAATGAAGTTTGTGCAGGTATTTCCTGAAATTTGAATACCATTTCAGAGCAAAAGGACGTGTGAAAAACTGCATAAGAACAAAGAACAGCGTTATTCCCCAATTGGGAGAAATCAGCGTGTCGAACAGGATGGCTTGTACTATGTAGAAAAAAGGAAAAAAGATTAATCCAAGACCAAACTGAATGGAACTGTTAAAGCCACTATAGCCGTTTGATAGAATTTTTCTTACCCACACCGGGACAAAAGTAGGTAGTGCGTTGGTAATAAAGCCAAATAAAAATACAGGGAAAGTTAATAATAATGAAAAGAAACGAGCCGAGCTTGTTTCGTCTGATTTTAACCGACTAAAAACATTCGATTTGAAGCGAAGTTTTTTCAATTTTGTTTTGTATAAATCACTCAGTCGGACTAACTCAGCCATCAATTCCGGGTTGGAGTTTTCTATTTCTACCAACTTTTTGACAGCCATTTGTTTCAGTTTGAATTTTTCATAAGTTGGATTCTCATTCTTATCTCCCTCCTCGTATTCATAAGCCATTATTTCTGCAATAGTTTCAAAATCCTCGTAATTTTCCGAAGTTGCCATATCAAGTGTCAGGTCTGATAATCGGCTTTTCAGTTCATCCCGAATTTCATTGACAGCCACCGGTTGATTTTCATTGAATATCTCCATATATTCACTCACCTCAATCGGCTTCCCTATGTTGATGATGATATGTTTTCCACATTTATTCAAATCGCCTAAGTCTATTCCAATCGGAATAATTTTTACCTTTTTCTCATCACCAAACTCATGTTGCGCTTCGAAAGCAATTCTGAAAATTCCTTTCAACAGAGGGCGGATTTTACGTTCTTCACCTTGACCTCCTTCGGGCATTATGCACACAGCGTGTCCAAACCGCATAACCTGTATGCACTCAAAGAAAGATCGCTGATTTTTCTCTAAATTCTCAAATCCATCCCGCATCCGAAAAGCAGGCATTATTTTGGCGAAGTGCATAATCTTTGCTATTGTTTTTTGAGCGAAGAAATCAGCACGAGCCAGATAAATTACAGCTTTACGAGGCGGCATAAATGATGAAACCGCCAGTGCATCCATTAAAGCATTCAGATGGTTTGGAGCAAAAATAATCGGAGAATCGTCAGAAGGGAGGTTTTCTTTACCGTTGATAATAAATTCACCGTAAAATCTCCGAAAGCAAAAGAGCATATATTCCCTCGCAAAACTGTAAGGTAAGGTATATTCGAAGATTTTACTCATAGGAAATAATAATAAATGCAAATTTACTAAATTAATAATCAATTGCAATGAAAATATACAATTTAATAGGGCGCTTTGTTTTTTTACGGCCAAGAAGAATTTTGTGTAAAGAAAAGTTTACCAAGCTTTAATTTTCAACCTGAAAGATTGTAAAATTGAATTCAGCGGGTCTGCTGAAAAAAATATCATCGTCAAAGTTCAATATAGAAGTGCAAAAGACTTGACAACTTTTTACATCTAACCCAAATAGTTTTTTCGAAATCCCCTTTCAAAAAGACGCATAGGTTTTGAATAAAAACAATCTAAAAGTATTGCAGTAGAATCAAAATTTTAATGAAGAGATAAGGCGAAAATTCGTACATTTTCAGCAGGCGTTAAATATTTTTGAAAATCTGCTATAAAATAGTAATCAAGCTAAAGTTGCGGAAATTTTTTTCATGATAAACCGTTCTTTTCCAAATAATTTAATACCTTTGGATGCAATATTATTTATCTTTTTCGAATTGTATTATGAGAAAAACGATTTTTTTCCTTTTAATTTCAAGTATGCTTATAGGAACATATTCGTGTTCTATACTTAATAAAGCTAAAAAAATGAAAGAGCAACAAGTAAAAATAGAAACTTCAGAAGGCGTAATTGTGGTAAAACTATACAATGAAACACCACTTCACAGAGATAATTTTTTGAAGTTGGTAAACGAAAAGTTTTACGATGGAGTACTTTTTCACCGAGTTATTTCGGACTTTATGATTCAGGGCGGAGATCCCGATTCAAAAAACGCTACACCGAATGCGCAACTGGGAGCAGGAGACGTTGGTTACACCATTCCTGCGGAAATAATAACACCCGGACTTTATCATAAAAAAGGTGCACTCGCCGCGGCTCGTCAAGGCGATCAAGTAAATCCACAGAAGGCTTCTTCGGGTTGTCAGTTTTACATAGTGCAAGGGAGAACTTTTACAGATGCAGAGTTGGATAATATGCAGCGAAGTAGAATCATGCGAACCGGTGTTTCAACAAATGATTCTGCATATATGTATAGTCCGCAAGCGCGGGAAGATTACAAAACGACAGGCGGAACTCCGCATTTGGACGGGAATTATACGGTTTTTGGCGAAGTGACAGAAGGATTGGATGTGGTAGAAAAAATCTCCAAAGTCAAAACAAATTCATCTGACAGACCGGTGGAAGATGTAAAAATCATAAAGATGAGAAAACAATAGATTGTATATCATACAAACAATCATTATCTTTGTTGTAAATAATAAAAACATACTATTATCAAAACCGTAATTTTAACATCCTGCAATAATTCCGTTGAAGCTAAGCTAATCCAAGGAAATTTAGCCAACGAAGGCATTGAGAGTTTTCTTTCGAATGAAAACTATACATCGCTCTATCCGAATATGAACGAAGCTATGGGTAGTGGCATTAAGATTTTTGTCAATGAGGATGACGCGGAGCGAGCATTCCAAATCATTAAAGGCGGTGATCGGTCTGTTCACTGTCCGAAATGTAATTCATTGAACGTAAAGCAGACTATCAGTAAGAACTGGTATCAGAAAGCCGGAGTCCTTCTTTTAGCTTTAATTACAGCAAACCCGATTGGGGATATCCGGTCATCATATAGTTGTAACGATTGTGGTAAAAAATTTGTGATCTAATCCTTGTTCATGAGACTGCATTTTCAGCCTAAACTAAAACTGATAATTCTACCATAAACGATGTAAGTCCTGCAGAAAAAGGAACCTGTTTTTTTAAAACAAAAAATTCTTTGATATAAATAGCTTTATAAAAGAAGGAATAAGGGCATTTCTTCTTAGAAAATATTCAAGTTGGGTGTGTGTGATTAGTTATTTTTTAGCTGCCGCTAACCTGATGTTATCTGAAAAAAATAATTTTCAGCTTCTTAAATATCATCTATTTTCAGTGTCAACGCATCACTTTTCTCCAAATCTTCTACCACCGGATTTTGCTGTTTGAATCGTTTCTCTTCTGTTGATTTAATCTCTCGAATTACTCCGAGTATAATTCCGAAATAGACACTTGTGATCATTATGGAAGTTCCTCCACGACTAATCAGAGGCAGAGGTTGCCCCGTTACTAACCCGAATCCTGATCCCACAAACATATTCACTGCCGCTTGAAGCGTTATAAGCAGTCCAAGACCTGTCACAAGCATGGCGGGGAAGGTGCTTCGGCAGACGGTGGCAATTTGCCCCGTCCGGAAAAGCAGCCAAAGGTAGAGCAGCATTATCAAAATTCCACCGAAAAGGCCAAGCTCTTCGATAATTATTGCAAAAATAAAATCATCATAAGCGTGAGGCAGATAATCTCTTTCAATGCTGTTTCCGGGATAAACTCCAAAGAAGCCACCACGTGCTACGGCTATTCTGCCGTGCTGAACTTGAAGATTTTCATCATTAATCACATATCTTGTTTCGTTTGTTTCTTGTTGTGTTCGTGAAATGCGTTTCTCCCAGGTGTAAACACGTTCAAACATATCGGGCATTTTTTCCTTTGGTACGGTTTTGACGATTACAACACCTAAAAGGATTAAAAACAAGATGGAAGCGATGATAATCCCGAGTTTTTTGAAGGAAACCTGACCAATAAACATCATGGAAAAAACAATGACTCCAAGAATGAAGGCGGTTGAGAAGTTTTCGAAAAGTATGAGCCCGATAATCACACCCGAAATCCCCAAAATCCAATAAAAGTACTTATTTTCAAGTGCGGGGTTCGCCCTGATTCGGGAAATTAAATCAGCTACAACAACGATTAACGAAAGTTTCGCGATTTCGGAAGGTTGGAATTGTATTCCGAAAATTTTAATCCAACGACTCGCGCTATTGATGCTTTCACCTTTTGCAAGAAGATAAAGAAGAAGAATAAAAGAAACTACGATTCCGAGATAAGCTAAAATCCGGATATATTTGTATGGAACAAAATGGATGGCAAAAGCAAGAGCGGCTCCGGTCAGCAAAAAGAATACATGCTGAAAAATAGGTGCAGCGTGATTTCCCATGCTGTAGGCTAATGTACTTGAAGCACTGTATAGCTCGAGGATTGAGAAACCACATAGAGTGAAAAAGATAATCCAGATTACCGTATCGCCTTTCAGATATTTTGTGAATTTTTTATTCATTTCATACGTAAATTGTTAGAATTC
>LSQX01109976.1_pt1 | contig 20925 bp, 22 predicted proteins | sample 654561 | NCBI WGS metagenome assembly LSQX01 (sample SAMN04489861, study PRJNA283612) | anaerobic digester metagenome | isolation source: 4 biogas reactors fed with cattle manure at either 37C or 55C with and... | place: Denmark: Kongens Lyngby | collected 2014 | reverse complement strand
TGCGGATGGTTTACCGGTTTGGTAGAGGCTTCGCTGAGAAAACCAACGGTTCATGATGTAAATAACATTCCCGAAGATATCTTCAGTTTTAAGGGGTTTTTTAAAAACCGCTTTCTGAGGGTATTCCTGATTATCGTCATGGCAAACCTCGGCAGTTCGATAGGAACATTCGTAGCCGGGGCCGATATCATAAAAAACCTGTTCGGATAAAACAGCTGCCGTCTAGCCGCATTTCTTCAGGAAATTGTTGACAACCGCCTTGAATATTTCCGGCTGTTCTATGTGGTGCAGGTGCGCCGAATCAGGTATNNTTTTTACCCCGGCTTCGTCATAATCCCCGCAGGTTAACAAAACGGGCAAACCGATTTCCTGCAGGCGTGGCAACAGGTCAAAGTCTTTTAGGGTACCCGTAACCGTGAATTCGCTTGGCCCCCACATTGTATTATAAACATCCGGGTTGAGTTTTGATAAGGCTTGCTCGATATAATCAGGCCAGGGTTGCAAACGGCAGACGTGTTTATAGTAATACTCCATCATAGCAGACTGGTAATTCTCTCCGTAATCTTGAGCATCTTCCCCGCTTTCGATTGCTTCCCTTATATCGTCCGGCATATCGGAAATATTGGCTCTCTGGTCGGCATCCCAACGCGGCGTACTCAACAGCGGTCCGCATAAAATAAGACCTTTGATTGCTGCCGGCTTTTCGTAAAGCATATAAGAGCATATAAGCGCCGTACCCCAGGAAAAACCTAAAAGATATACATCATCCAGATTCAACCGGCGCTTAACTTCAGCCAGTTCGTTGACGTAGTAATCTACGCAGTAGAAAGAGCTATCCTCAGCCCGGTCACTTTTCCCGCATCCCAGCTGGTCGTAAAAGTAAACCGGACGGTCTTTAGAAAAATCACTGACGACCTGCGGCATAGTAACAAAGCCCGGACCTCCGTGAACAACCAAAAGCGGCGTACTCTTTTGATTCTCTCCGTATAGCGAATACCAGATATTTTTACCGCCAACTTCGATAAATCCTTCTCTCACAGTGAGGCCTCCCTTCGGAAAAAATTTACGTGCTTCTATATTAGAGCGAAAACCTTAATTAATCAAAGACCGGACTGCGGAAATTGAAGTCCACATAGCAGACAAGGGCAGTATTTGCCTCAATTTTTCAATTCCGGCTGATTTTAATGGTATGATATTTTAATATGAAAAAGATAATCATACCTTTATTTCTATTACTTTTCGCTCTGGTAATCGCGCTGTATGCCGTAAATTACGAGCAAGAGCCTCCTGTCACCGGAGAAATAAGCGTACATTTCATAGATGTCGGACAAGGGGATGCCATACTTATCGACAACGGAGCCACAGAAATTCTTATTGACGGAGGCGACCGCTCTTCAGGAATTGCGGATTATCTTGATAAACACGTTGACGGTAATCTTGAAATCGTAATTGCCACCCATGCCCATGCCGACCATATCGGGGGATTGATATCGGTTCTCGAGAGATTCACGGTAGAACAAATCTGGTATGACGGCTATCAATACACATCGAAAACGTTTACTGATTTTATAGCTGCCAGCGAGGCAGAGAATGCTGAAATATACATAGCTAAACGAGGTAACACAATCAGTATAGATGACTTATCTCTGCACATTTTACATCCCGATAGCACCTCAAGTGATTTAAACAATAACAGTATCGTACTCAGTTTTAGGTACGGCACGGTAGATTTTCTTTTTACCGGTGATGCCGAACATAAATCGGAAGAATCCATGCTGTTATCCCCGATTATTTCTGTACCCGATATAGAAATACTGAAAGTCGGGCACCATGGTTCCAGTACATCGTCTTCAGCAGAATTTCTCTCCGTTTTAACGCCGGAAGTCGCCATCTATATGTGTAAAACCGGTAACAGCTACGGGCACCCGCACACCGAAGCCATTGAAGCGCTTTCGGATATAGGGGCAGAGATTTATGGAACGGACACCTGCGGCACAATCATAATCACCACTAACGGTGAGACTTATCAAGTTCAGACCGAAAAATAATTTACAACATTATCCCTAAATATCTTAAAAACCACCGCAAAACTATTGACTTTACCCCACTGATGGTTTTTAATTTAAGTTGTTTTATCCGTATACCGTAAATTGTCTTTTCAATGGAGGATTGATATGAAAAGAGTAATTTTCGGATTCGCAATATCTGTTCTTCTTTTCGTGATACCGATCCTTTCCGCCTGTAATGGAGGCGAAGAAACAACAACAAATTCAACAACCTCAAACACAAGTTCGCAAACAACTACTTCACAAACGACCACTTCATCGACTACTTCAACATACACATCTTCGACAAGCAGTTCGACAACCTCTGAAACGACTTCGACATCTTCAACGACAACTACTTCCAGCACATCAACGCAATCAACTACGACGTCTTCGACTTCCACATCAACAACATCATCTACAACAGAGGAAGGTCTGACCGACATACTTGGGAATGCTGATGTAATAACTTCATGTAAATACGATATGATTATTACCAATCCCGAAGGTTATACACTGACAAACATCGTCTGGTTTGAAAACAACAAGATGAGATCCGAAATGGAAACGGAAGGGGAGACAGTAATAACACTGACTGATTTCGATGCCAGGACTGTGTATATTTATTACCCCAGCCAAAATATGGCAATGAGAGTCGAATACGAACCTATAGAAACCGCCCTCGATGAAACTGAAGGCATAGAGCAATACAACCCGGAGATTCTAGGCACTGAAATGTTGGACGGAAAAGAATGCATAGTAATCCGCTATTATATCGAGGGAGCCACCACAAAAATGTGGATCTGGAAAGAATACGGATTCGCAATAAGAATAGAAGTAAATGATTATCAGGGCTTAACGGTAGTCGAGTACAAGAATATCAGTTTCAGCGATATTGATGACTCCGTATTCGAACTTCCCGACGGTGTGGAGATAATGGATATTCCGGGAGTGTAATCTTGCCCTTTGCAGCATATATCAAAAGACGCCGTTCTCACACAGAGCCTTTTCTTTAAAAAGATTACAGGATTTATCCCTCGATAAACTTACCTTTCTGATAGCTGCCGAGCACTTTTATAAAAGAGGCACATTGCTTCAGGTTTTCCAGCGCTCTTTGGGTTTCAGGTTTATGTATTCCGGTTTCAAAATCCATATAGAAACTGTATTCCCAGTTACGGCTTATTACCGGCCTTGATTCCAGCTTGGACAGATTTATACCTTCATCGGCAAAGGCTTTCATACACTGAAAAAGACTGCCGGGCGTGTTTTTGGCGCGTATCACTATACTGGTTTTATCGGCATTATCAGGGTAATTTTCTTTACTGGATATAATCAGGAAGCGTGTATAGTTGTTTTTATCCTTACCGATGTCTTTTGCCAGAATTCGTAAATCGTACAACTTAGCCGAAAGGCTGCTGCTGATTGCCGCCGCACTGCTTAGCCCCTGTTCTTTTATCAACCTGCCGCTTCCGGCGGTATCGTCGGTTTCAATGCGAACCATCTGCGGATGTTTTACAAGAAATTCCTCGCATTGAGCCAACGCCATAGAGTGGCTGTAAACCTCTTTGACGTCTTCCAGTTTAACACCCGGAAGCGCCAGCAAATCAAACCTTATCTTCAGATATGATTCCCCAACAATTTTGGCATCGTATTTCAAGAGCAGGTCATAGTTTTCTAAAAACGAGCCGTAGATGGAGTTTTCTATTGCCACCACACCGTAATCGACAATGCCCTTCTTTACATCTTCAAAAACCTGTTGAAAAGTTGCCCCTTCGATAATTTCGGAATCATCGGGAAACTTTTCCCTGGCAACGATATCATGAAAAGAACCGCGGGCACCCTGTATAGAAATCTTTATCATTTTAAGCCTCCTTACGTTGCGGTATAAAAAGGGGAAAAGGTTTATCAGATTGTTATATCTAATAATATAACGTTATATACAAGGGAATACAAGAGAGCCGGCTTTTCGGTATCTTTACGAACAGTTCGATTGATTAGTTCAACCTCATGAGCGGGAGAGACTTGACTATATAAATACATTTGGTAGAATGGAATTAAGAGGGTAGTAATAATAAACAAAGGAATCCAACCAATAGCCCTCTGTAACTTGCGAAAGGAGGTTGCATATAGATGATTTTTGAACTGTATTGCAAATGGAAATTTCCTTATTACGGCTCCTCGCTGGTTAGTGGTGGGGATAAATAAAAACAGGAAACAATTATTCTTTTGAAAATCAGCGGGGAGCGGGCGAAGGTTTCCGAGCTCCTCAAAAATAAAACTCCCGCAGTGAAGGGACATCTGGTTAGATAAATCAGGCGGGAGGAGTAGGAAGCGAACTTGACAGGCTCCGGCAAAAAATCCGGAGCCTGTTCTTTTTTATACAGTACTAAAGAGGGTATTGACATATTAAATCCATTTGGTAAAATGAGAATAAGAGGGTAGTAGTAAAAAGTAACCCGACCAATAGCCCTCAATAACTTGCGAAAGGAGGATGTAAATTATAGATGCATGGTATCCTAGCTTTACTTTGTAGATGGGACGAAGATTCTAAAGGCTCCTCGCTGGTTAGTGGTGGGGATAAGTAAAAAAATAAAGCAATCAATCATTTGAAAATCAGCGAGGAGCGAGCGAAGGTTTCCGAGCTCCTCATATAAGCAAAAACTCCCGCAGTGAAGCGGTATCTGGTTAGATAAACCAGGCGGGAGGAGTAGGAAGCGAAGGCAACAGGCTCCGGTGAAAAATCCGGAGCCTGTTTTTATTTATACAAAAAGCTCTTGACAAGACTGTTATTACTGTATATACTGTTCATATACAGTAATGAGGTGAATGCGAACTGGACATTATAATCAGCAATAGCGGTAATCAGCCTATCTATGATCAAATAAGCGCACAGATAAAGAACCTGATTATTGCCGGTAAATTGAAGGAAGGCGACCTGCTGCCTTCGATTCGCGCCCTGGCTACCGACCTGCGAATCAGTGTCATAACCACCAAGCGCGCTTATGACGAGTTGGAGCATGAGGGCTACATCTACACCGTAGCCGGAAAAGGCTGCTTCGTGGCGCAGAGGAATATCGAACTGATAAGAGAAGAGAACCTTAAAAAAATAGAAGAACACATACAAAAAATTGCGGAACTGGCGCCGTCCTGCAACCTGACAAATGGGGATTTAGTGGAAATGCTTCGCATTTTAACAAGAGAGGACTAACGGAGAAATGAATGCAATCGAAATCAGAGGATTAACAAAAAAGTACAGTGATTTTACTCTTGATGATATAAATCTGACTCTGCCGCAGGGCTGCATAATGGGGCTTATCGGTGAAAACGGCGCCGGTAAAAGCACCACCATCAAGCTGATTATGAATATGATTCACCGAGATGCCGGTGAAATTAAAGTACTGGGGCAGGATAATCGCCAAAACTTTGAAGAGGTTAAAGAAGATATAGGTGTTGTTCTGGATGAATCCTATTTCCCGGAAGTAATCACCGCCAAACAGGTTAACAAAATTATGAGTTATACCTTCAAAAATTGGGATGAGCAGGTCTATTTCTCATATCTGGATAAATTCTCCCTTCCGCATAATAAATTATTCAAGGATTATTCGCGGGGGATGAAGATGAAGCTGGCCATTGCCGTAGCGCTTTCTCACCATGCCAGACTGCTGATACTCGATGAAGCCACCAGCGGGCTCGACCCGATTATCCGCGACGAAATATTGGATGTTTTCTACGATTTCAACAAAGATGATAACCACTCGATATTTATATCTTCACATATAGTAAGCGATTTGGAAAAAGTGTGCGATTATATCGCTTTCATCCATAAGGGCAAACTGGTCTTCTGTGAAGAAAAAGACCGGTTGCTGGAAGAATACGCCATCTTAAAGTGCAGCAAGGAAGACTTTAATTCGATAGACCCGGATGCCGTAAAAGGCAAACGAATCGGTGATTACGGGGTTGAGGCACTGGTTTTACGAGATAGGATGCCCGCCGGAATTACTTTAAACAAGGCAAGTATCGAAGATATCATCATCTATCTGGTAAGAGAGGACAGAAAATAATGAAAGGGCTGATTTTAAAGGATTTTTACGTAATTTCAAAACAAATGAAGTTTTTATTGCTGCTACTCGTAATATTTACATTATTGATGGGCTATACATTCGGAGTATTCGCTCTTCTATATTGCGCCCTGCTGCCCATTAGCACCATCGCCTACGACGAGAGAGCCAAGTGGGATAAATACGCCGCCGCAATGCCTTATTCAAGAAAAGATATCGTGCTCAGCAAATACCTGCTGGGATTGATGTGCATGATAGGCGCACTTGTTATTATATTTATCGGGACCCTGGTTTACGGGCTGTTTACCGATACAGTTTTCACCGGCGAATCAATCACACAATTATTATATATGATAATTTCCTTTTTCTGCATTACCCTGATTTTTATGGCTATCAATCTGCCTGTTATATTCAAGTGGGGAGTGGAAAAGGGCAGGTTAATATTCATAATGGGAATTGCCGCTTTTGCCGGTATTATCGGGGCTACATCGGTAATAGAAAACACTTCAACAGCCATAGAAATATTCTTGAACAATTACTTTTATATAGTTGTTTTAGTTGCCGTGGCATTTCTCGGCGCTTCAATACCTCTATCTATAAGTTTTTACAAGAAACGGGATTTGTAGGGAAGATAATAACCCTATAAGTCCTGTTCGCTTGACTCTTCGATAAACCCGGTAACTGCCTTTACGAAGATGCCGCAGGCGGATGAAGCAACCTTTCCCGGATGGTCCGCACGGTTTAATTAAAAAATCGGCAAAGATTGCCTCTCTTTCCCTTCGGGAAAACTCCAAATGATAATTTCCCTGTCTGTCATTCCGGAAGCCGCGACATGTCGGGGCTAAAGAATCTCGGTGAAGGAGAGAAATCCTGATAAATCGGAACCCCGTAAACATTCCATGGCCGGGTAAAAAATTTTATAAAAAACTGCCTTTAAAACCCCACTGTAGTCAGACAGCAGGGAGGTCTAAAAAGCCCCTCTTGTGCTATAATTGTCGGGATTACAACTTCGAAAGGATTCTTTGCTTGTTTACCCATCTGCATGTTCATAGCGAATACAGCCTGCTGGACGCAATGTGCCACATCCCAAACCTGGTTGCCCGCGCCAAAGAACTGGGTATGAATGCGCTGGCGCTTACCGACCACGGCGTTATGCATGGAGCAATCCAGTTTTACAAAGAGGCAAAGGACGCCGGAATCAAGCCGATTATCGGCTGTGAAGCCTACATCGCTTCCGGCAGCCGTTTAAGCCATACCCCGGCAGATAAACAGAGTTATCACCTGGTGCTTTTGGCTAAAAACAACAAAGGCTATCAGAATCTTATTCAGTTGATTACCAAAGCTAACCTGGAAGGCTTTTATTACCGTCCGCGAATGGATAAGGAAATCCTCGAACAACATCACGAGGGGCTGATTGCCCTTACCGCCTGCCTTGCCGGAGAAATTCCGCGGCTTATTTCACAAGGACGAATGGAAGATGCCAAAGAAGCGGCAAGTTGGTACAGTCAAACCTTCGGTAAAGACAACTTCTACCTGGAACTCCAGCGACATCCCATCCCGGAACTGGAGCCGGTCAATCAGGGGCTTGTTAAAATCAGCGAAGAGCTCGATATTCCGCTGGTTGCCACCAATGACGTGCATTACATCTTAAAGGAAGAAGCCAAATATCAGGATTTGCTGATGTGCATCGGCACGAATACCACCGTCCTCGACGAAAAAAGAAAGAAGATGGCTGATGATGGCTTTTACTTAAAAAGCCCCGATGAGATGGCGGATATGTTTAAGGATATACCGCAGGCGATTGAAAATACCGCCAAAATTGCCGATATGTGCGACCTCGAACTGGAGTTCGGACGGCTGCACCTGCCGGAAATCGAAATCCCCGAAGTTATGACCCCCTTCCAATATCTTGAAGACTTATGCCGCAGGGCTTTGCCCAAGTTTTATCCCGAACCTACTCCCGAAATCGAGGAGAGGCTGAAATATGAACTGGATGTTATCCAAACGACCCAATTCGCCCGCTACTTTCTGGTAGTCTGGGATATTGTTAAATTCGCACGTGAAAACGGCATTTTAGTTAACGTCAGGGGCAGCGCCGCCTCAAGCATCGTTTTACGCTGTCTGGAAATCAACGATATCGACCCTATCCAGCACAAGCTGGTCTTTGAAAGATTTTTAAACATCGAACGTCGTGAGATGCCCGATATCGATATGGACTTTGAGGACAAGCGCCGCGAAGAAGTCATCAGCTATGTATCACGTAAATACGGGCAGGACCATGTCGCTCAGATTATCACCTTCGGCACGCTGGGTGCCAAAGCAGCCATCCGCGACGCCGGACGTGCCCTCGGTATGCCCTACAGCGATGTCGACCGTGTGGCTAAACTGATACCTTTTGCGGTGGGAATGACAATCGACAAAGCGCTGGAGGAAAACAGCGAGTTCAAAGCCATCTACAACAGCGAAGCTACCGTCAAGAACCTGGTGGATTACGCCAAAGGTGTCGAGGGTGTGGCGCGCCACGCCAGCACCCATGCCGCCGGTGTGGTAATATCGAAAGACCCGCTCACCAATCACATCCCCTTACAGAGGGTAAGCCGCGAAACGGAAGCCGGACTGGTGATGACACAGTACCCGATGGACGATATCGCCAAAATCGGGCTTTTAAAGATGGACTTTCTGGGGCTTTCCAATCTAACTACGCTGGGAAGAACCCAGCAAATCATAAAAGAAAACCGTGGCATAGATATCGACCGCCACGATATACCGATGGATGATAAGAAGACCTTCGAGCTTTTAGCATCGGGAGAGACCGTGGGTGTGTTCCAATTGGAAGGCAGCGGTATGCGCCGTTACATCAAGGAACTAAAACCGACTGTCTTCTCCGATATCGCCGCTATGGTCGCTCTCTACCGTCCGGGGCCGATGGAGCAAATCCCCAAGTTTATCCGCTCCAAGTACGGCATCGAGCCGATTACCTATCCCCACCCCGCCCTTAAGGAGTTTCTGGAGGAGACCTATGGTGTCATCGTTTATCAGGAGCAGGTGATATTTATCGTGCGCGCTTTCGGCGGCTACAGTCTGGGGCAGGCAGATATCTTCCGCAAGGCGATGGGCAAGAAAAAAGCCGAGGTGATGGTAAAGGAAAAAGCCAACTTCATCGGGGGCGCCAAAAAGAACGGCTACACTGCCGAAATCGCCGAAGAGGTATATGCACTTATCGAGCCGTTTGCCGGCTATGCCTTCAACAAGGCGCACGCCGTAAACTATGCTCTTATAGCCTATCAGACGGCATATCTCAAGGCACATTACTCTATCGAATACCTTACTGCCCTTTTAATTGCGGCGGACGGGCAGGCAGAAAAAATCAGCGTGGCGGTGGATGAATGCCGCCGGATGGGTATACAGGTACTGCAACCCGATATCAACCACTCGGAGGTCGATTTTGCCATCGAAAAAATGGAAGACGGCACGCAGGCTATCCGATTCGGACTGGAAGCTATCAAGAATGTCGGAGAGAATGCCGTTAAGCCCATCATCGAAGAAAGAAAAACGGGCGGCGAATATAAAACTATCGAGGATATGTGCCGCCGTGTGGATATCTGCGGGATAAATAAACGGGTAATGGAAAGCCTGATTAAATCCGGCGCTATGGACTGTCTGGGAGAGCGCGGAACGCTTCTCGGAAACATCGGCACTATTATGTCGGCAGCACAGCGCGAGCAGCAGCTTAAAAGCAGCGGGCAATCAACCATGTTCGACCTGTTTGGAGACACTGTCAGCGTTCCTATGCCCAGCCTGGAACTGGAAGCAGTCGATGTCTCACGTAAGCAAATACTGGACTGGGAAAAAGAGCTTTTAGGGGTCTATCTCTCGGAACACCCCTTCAGCCCCTTTGCCGACAAGGCATTAGCGGAAAACACCACTCTCTGCGGACAGGTGGATGCCGAGATGGACGGTCAAACAGTTATGGTGGCGGGCATGGTATCATCAGTCCGTCATTTAAACACCAGAGACGGACAGCCCTTTGCAAGCGTTATGCTTGAGGACTTGAGCTGCAAGCTGGACGTGATGGTATGGGCGCGCGTTTTTGCCTCCACGCGGGATTTATGGACGGAAGGCAACATTCTTTTGGTGGACGGCAAGGTAAAAATCAGGGCGGATAAACCGCAGCTGGTCTGCGAACATGTACGTATTTATAACCTGGAGGACAAGACATTGGCGAAAAAAGTAGTAGCACCCAAATTTTTTGAATCTCCGAAGGCTACTGAGGAAACGGTAAAAACACCCGGCAAAACCCGCCGCTTAACGGTGCGCTTGAAGCAGACGGGAGACGAAGCCGCGGATGTAAAGCAATTACATGATGTGATGGATATCTTAAATGACTACCCCGGTGACGATGTCGTCAGCATCATTGTGGATAACGGAACCAAGGTATTTAGATTGAAAATGCCCCATATGCACATCGGAATCTGTTCGAAGATGATGTCGCGACTGGCGGATAAGGTGGGCGAGGACAGAATCGCCACCGACGACGAGTAGGATAAAAACCGTTAGTGTCATTCGACAAGATCAGGATGCGCGGATAATAATAGATGGATACATGCCGAATGTTGAGTTCCGTAAAACGGAACGAAATCCCGATTTATCGGGGAACCATAACGGGGATGAGCTTTATAAAAACCGTTCGTGTCCTTCGACAAGCTCAGGATGCTCGGATTTCGTTGAACCGCAACTGCGTACATACTATAAACACGATTTCCGTTGAAATCCTTCGACAGGTTCTGGACGAACGGAAATCTTATTACTGCCTGTCATTGCAAGTAGCTCCTCTTTATTGTCATTCTGAATTCGTGAAGGACGAATGAAGAATCCGGGGGGAGGTATAAATCCCCAATTCATTCGTGGCAACCCTGACTAAGTAAGCGACCTTTTACCTGCATCATAAAGGTGAAGACTCTACTTCTCCGCCACGTGAATTGCCGCTGCCCCAAAGAAGAGGCGTTTGAAGGTGACCTTAGCGAAACCCGATTGCAGCAGCAAATCCCGAAGCTCTTCGGCTCCGTAGTAGTTTGCCGCCGATTCGGAAAGATATTGATAAGCAGCGCTGTTGCCGGATATAATCCGCCCCAAAAAGGAGACGACATATTTCACGAATAAGCGGTGGAAGAATTTGATGATTTTGGCATTAGGCGCCGGCTGGCTGGATTCGACAATCACAAACCTGCCGCCGGGTTTCAATACGCGCAATATCTCGGAGATATACCGTGAGGACTTCTCGTTTTTATAGGTCAGGTTGCGAAAACCGAAGCCGATGCACATACTGTCAAACGAATTATCGGGAAAAGGAATGTCGGCAATGTCACCGGTAATAAAAGTTATATCCAAACCGGCTTTTTGTGCTTTTTTTTCCGCCACATCCAGCATCGGTTGGCTGAAATCCAGCCCGGTAACTTTAGTATCCTTTGCGGCAAGTTTGGCAACCGAGATCGATAAATCACCCGTGCCGCAGCATATATCCAATATTTTTTCGGGACATAAAGCAACAGTTTCCTTCGCCGCTTTCTTTCTCCACCGTATATCCATCCCGCCGGTAAAAAGGTGATTGATTAAATCGTAGTTGGGCGGAATGGATTCATAGACTTCGTCGTGCAGGAACTCGCTTTTATTGTTGTCGTTCGATGTATTTTCCGACATTTAGAGAGCCTTATCCAGAATATAGCCGATTCCGAGCAGTACGTGCGTCAGCATTATAAAGATGACGTTATTGCCCAGCGCCGGTATCAGTTTGCTCATATCGGCATACTGCCGGGCGCCCTTTATCGCTTTTATAGCAAACGGCAGGCTCAACAATGCTACCAGGCACCAAACCGGCATTATTACCGTTCCGCTTATAAGCGTTGCAATTACGCAGCCGACTATCCAGACATAAACGGCAATAGTGGCAGCCACATAAAATTTGCTGGCTTTTTCCAAGCCGAAAACAACCGGAGTAGTACGCCTGCCGCCGATACGGTCTGCTTCGACATCGGGAAATTCGTTAATCAGTAAAAGATTATGCACCATAATGCCGGAGGGAACCGCCGCCAGCAGAACCACCCAGCTGTATTCACCGGTTTGAACAAAATACAGACCCAGTATCGGCATTAGTCCCAAACCGATACCGGGCGACCATTCCGGCCAGGTTGTCTTTAAGATTACAGGTGTGTATAAAACAAGTATCAAACCGGCAACGACCACCAGAGGTATAAGTTGCCAACCGCTGACAATAAAGAAAAAGATGCCGATTCCCAGCGCAATCAGCGAAGTAACCACCCCCACCCCCAGAGCCTGTTTTAATGCCAGTTTTCCTTCCGGTACCAGACCGCTGCCACCCGAAAAGGGAGTGCGTTTCACGTTTAAATCGATGCCGCTCTTGTAATCGAAATAATCGTTAATGGCATTGACGCTGCCGTGCGTCAGTGTTAAGCCCAAGCCGGCCAGCAGCGCATACCAGATATTGAAAGAACCGTAATACCAGGCAATGGCTGTTCCCAGAAAGGTGAGAACGACCGAGAGAATCAGAAATTGAGGCCTTGTTTCTTTAATCCAAAGCGCAAGTTTGCCCATCTTAACTCCTCTGTGTATAATCGCATAATTTTACTGCATCCCCCGTTTTAAAGGCAAGCAGGGAGGCAGCACTCCCGTTTTTTACCGCTATTTCGAGATATCCGCTCGAGCCGATACAGGCTAATAACTCTTTTCCTTCTGCATAGGTATTGCTGATGCCCTTTATGTGTTCGTTGCCGACCTCGATGACAATGAAATCACTGTTTTGAGGTATATCCTCAGAATTGATATCGCTTATCAGGTTGCCGAAATTATCTATATGAATGATGTGCCCGGTCAGCGAACCGTCGGCGTTTTTTTGAGGGGAAGACAATGGTAACATTTCGATAGTTTCCGCCTCGTCTCCGAACTCCGCGGGCTTTCTACCCAGTGACAGGTAAGCTGCCAGCGGAGCAAAGATATCACGTCCGTGAAAGGTGTTGCTGATATCCGATTGCAGAAAACCGCTTTTGGTAACCTTGATAACTTCTAAAGCAATCTCATCTTTGAATCCTGTTCTGACGGAAACGCTGCTTTTAACAGGCAGCGGACTGACAAGATAAGGCTTTAATACGTAGCTTAACGAGCCGTTATCGGGAGTAATAAAACACCCGAGAGTGGTTTTAACGATAAGGGCGGGACGTTCGGTGCCTACGCCGGGGTCAACCACAACCAGATGAACAGTTTCGGGCGGAAAATAGCGTACAGTTGTACCCAGCACAAAAGCCGCCTGATAAATATCCTGCGGCTTTATTAAATGGCTGATATCGACTATAGTTGCCTGCGGACTTACTCCCAGTATCACCCCTTTCATAGAGGCGACATAACCATCACACAAGCCGAAATCACTGGTAAGTGTTATTACGGAAGGCATACCATCAACACCCGGCTTAAGTAAGCTTGAGAATCAGAAGCGCGACAGCTATAAACAGTATTACGATTACGATAGTCAACTGGAAAACGGTTTTTTCCAGCCCGCGCCTGGTACGGTAAACCGAATCGGCCTGCCCGAAGATTCCTCCAAGACCGCCGCTACCCTTTGATTGCACCATTATCAGAGCCACCAGCGCTACCGAAAGCACCATTTGAGCTATAATTAAATAGGTTTCCATATTATCCTTCCTCTAGTTTCTTTTTAATAAGTTCAGCCGCCATATTGGGATTGGTCCTGCCGCGGGTTGCGCGCATCATCTGCCCGACCAGGAATTTTAAAGATTGTTCTTTCCCTGCGCGATAGTCCGCTACCGCCTGAGGGTTGGCGGCTATAATTTCCACAGCGCATTTTTCTATTTCCGAGCTGTCGCTGATTTGCCCCAATCCCTGCTCGCTGATTATTGTATCGGCATCCCTGCCGCTTTTATACATTTCTTCCAGCACCGTTTTTGCGCTGGCTGTGCTGACGGTACCGGCGGCGTTTACTTCCAGCAAACGCACCAGTCTCTCACAGGTTACCTTTTGACCGAATTTCTCGATATCAGCAGAGTCGGCATTAATTATGCCGCTTACCGGGCCTAAAAGCCAGTTGGAGATTTCCTTGGGAGAAACACTCTTGCTTGCTTTAACCGCCTGCTCGAAGTATTCCGCCATCGCCTTGGAGACAGTTAAAAGATTGGCATCGTAAAGGGGTAACCCGTACTGCGACATAAAGCGGTCGCGGCGCGCTTCCGGCAATTCCGGCAGCTTCGCTCTGACTGCTTCCACCCACTGGCGGGATATATTTAAAGGAGGCAGGTCGGGCTCCGGGAAATAACGGTAATCGTGCGCATACTCTTTGCTGCGCTGTGAAACCGTCTTGCCGGATTCCTCCACCCAGCCCCGTGTTTCCTGCGGTATCTTTTCACCCTTTTCAAAAGCCTTGCGCTGCCTTACGGCTTCATATTCGAGAGCTTTATAAACAGCCTTAAAGCTGTTCATATTCTTAACTTCTACCTTGGATAGGTATTCCGTAGTGCCGACCGGACGGATGCTGATATTGGCATCGCAGCGGAAACTGCCCTCTTCCATATTGGCGGTTGAAACACCCAAATACTGTAATATGCTGCGCAGTTTAACCAGATATTCACGGGCTTCATCGGGTGAACGTAAATCCGGTTCGCCGACAATTTCCATAAGCGGCATACCGGCGCGATTTACATCGACATGTGTATAGGATTCCCCGTTATCGGAGGGATGATGAGCCAACTTGGCGACATCCTCTTCAAGATGAACCCGCGTTACCCCGACCTTTCTTTTCTGTCCGCCGGCTTCGATTTCCATCCAGCCTTTTATTCCCACCGGATAGTCGAACTGGGATATCTGATAGCCTTTCATCAAATCAGGGTAGGGATAATTCTTGCGGTCGAACTTGCTGTATTCGGATATCTCGCAGTTGAGAGCCAGCGCCGTCATCATACCGAATTCTACCGCCTGTTTATTTATGGTCGGCAAAGTGCCCGGCATTCCCATACAAACAGGGCAGACATGGGTATTGGGGGTATCGCTGGAATAATCCGCGCTGCAACGGCAGTACATCTTGCTCTTGGTCATCAGCTGGGCATGCACTTCCAGCCCGATTATCGTTTCGAATTCCATTTTTCTCTTAACATCCCTGAATATAAATAACCCATTCAGTATAACAACATTGCTATTAACTGACAAGCAATACAAATCATATTCTATCGACAGATTATTGAAAACCTCTCACGGCTTCGCCCTGATATGCCTCCAGAGCAAACAGAACGCTAAATAAAACCCGCCGATGGCTGGAATAGTACATTTAATTGTTGACGTACTGAAATTGCGTTAAATTCCTCTGATGGATACTAATTTTATGAAATATGCTATAATTTTCTCTATTGGGGCTGTAGCTCAGCTGGGAGAGCATTGCGTTCGCATCGCAGGGGTCAGGGGTTCGAATCCCCTCAGCTCCACCAATATTATCAAACGCAACTCTTCGTTATATTGCATATCCTCTTTTTGGCATACCAATACCTTAAAATATATTTGAACAGTACACGCCAGTAATACTTAAGTCCAACCGCTTGATTGAAGATAAAGCTCAGATTATGCTCCTATCAGCAGCCTGTGTTTTTATGACAAAAGGGTAGTTATAGACTAAACTGTTAAAATATCGGTTTACGATTTGAAATCTTTCCGCGACAGTATAATCATAATAAGCGCCGCTATACCCAAAATGGAAAACGGTGTAGCAACTATGGAGCCCGCCAGGGCAACCCCCCATTTTTCTCTTTTCACAGAATATATGCCGGCTATAACCGAAAATGTGCCGACGATGAGCAAGACAATAGCCCCTACCACCAGAAGTGCCGATATATTAGCGTGCGGCATGCCATATCCCCATGGCGAAAGGTAGGCAAATAATCCGGTAATGATTGCTCCCAAGAAAGAAAGTATTTTAAATGCTCCCTCCACAATTAAAAGAATGCCCGATACGAGCGGCAGCGTAGCTGTCTGTGAATCTTTGCTTTCAATATCATTCATTGCAAATTCATGTCCTTTCCGAATCTTATCAGTATATACCGTATTTTTATTGCATTACAAACGTGGTGGTATAATCATTCACGTTTATAGTATAGGTAACGCCCGATTCGAAATCGCTGCCAATGTTTAAGTATTCCTCGAAGAAAGTATATACTTGATTACACATCGCATCCCTCGGCCTCTGGGTGGTAACCTCGATATTGACATTATTGCCGTCCCTTGTCACTGTGGCATTATGGAATGTGGTACATCCATCTCTTAACCCACCCTTAATCTGAACACCGACCTGAACGGGGTCCGATTCCATAAATTGCACATCAACTTCATGTATCGGCGCTAAGCTTATTTCTATTCCATCTAGCATACACTGATTAACCATATCCCATTCCCCATCCATAATAGCATTTTTAACTACACCTTTCTCAACGGTAACAATCACCTCATGCGGTGTTATTACCTGAGCAAGCATCTGCCCGTCTCTATCACCATAGCCGGCATGAGCGCTTTCAAAACGGAAGCAAAACTGCCAGGCGTTTTCAATATCGGGATAAAGTGTTTCTACCAACTCTAAACTGGCCATATCACCATCATACTTGAAAGTAGGACTATTTCGAACAAATGTCTCCGCAAGCTGCCTGCTGACTTCCTCGGTCAGACAGCAGGGACAAGTTTCTATATTGGGCCAGGGGCCGGCACCTTCGCTGCGGTTCGAACCCACCCATAATGTGGTAGCCATTGAAGAATGCTGCGGTAGAACAATACACAACCCGAGTGGTCCCTCTAAATCTTCAGGGAACTCCACCGTAACTGTTTTTTGCGTTTTAAGGCCTACCGGCACACTGTACTGTTCATGAGCTACTTCTTTTATTACACCTTCTTCATCGATTAAAAGAATACAATACACTCCGTGCCATAGTGCATTGCCGGACGTATTATCCATTGATAGCTGGAAATCTGAGTTTCCGCCGGCAGTATGACCGCCGCTGTTACCGCTGATACTGATTATCCTTCCCTCTTCATCAAAAGACCAGGGAAGTGTAAAAGGGTCGGCAGATAAATCCTGATTCGATAACGGTTGTTGGCAGCCGCTGATGAGTAGGATTGTTACTGCCAGTAACGAAAGCAGCCCTGTCCATTTAATTCTTTTTGTCATCATAAACTCCCCTTGTTTATACTGTTCTATATGATATAACGTCATTTTTTTTAATTGGTTAGCCTATTATCGCCAATTTTTCCGCTATGGAAGAAAAACAAACAGACCAAGACAGGGATATTTCAAATTCAAAATGGGGTAGATGCACGATTAAATCACTTGGCGGGGGGGATAACGGGGACCTTAATAGGTCGATGTTTTTCTGACTGTGGCTCGCTTTATATTATTATGGCAACGTAAAGACTGCGTTATCAGCTTTCATTTAACGGTTCTTTATTCTCTTCTTTCCCTGCCCCGTCGAACTCAACTTTCTCATCCGGGAAGGGAACAATCACCGGTACTCCCATACATTCGATAATATGGACGTGTATGCGATAGACCGCTTCGATATTTTCAGGTGTCATTGTTTCCAGCCCGCCGTAGGAATAAATCTGCGAATCTTTCAAAAAGATGAAGCGGTCGCAGTAGCGGATTGCCAGATTGAGGTCGTGTATAACAATAGCTACACATGTGTTGTGTTCCAATGCAATATTTTTTACGATTTGAAGCACTTCGTGCTGGTTGTGAAGGTCGAGGTTGCTGGTAGGCTCATCGAGCATTAAAAGCTTCGGCTCCTGTGCCAGCGCCCGGGCAAGCATCACCCTTTGCATTTCACCGCCGGAAAGCTCCGATACATTTCGCAGCGCGAAATCATCCAGTTTCATCCTGTGCATTATATCGCACACTATTTGACGGTCTTCTGTCGTGGCGTCCCATTTTATATACGGCTTGCGTCCCAGAAGTATCATATCGAAAACGGTCATACTGATAGCCCTGTTTTGCTGCGGCACATAGGCAATATTCTGTGCTATGACATTATTGCTCATGGTAAAAACGTTTTCTTTATCCAGAAAAACCACCCCTTTTTGAACGGGGCAAATACGGTCGATACATTTTAAGAGTGTACTTTTACCGGCTCCGTTGTTACCTAAAATAGCTATGCAGCGATTCTTCTGTATATCGAAGCTAATATTCTCCAGAATATTTTTTGAGTTCCGGTTATATGCGAAACTGATATCGTTTATTTCAATCATTTGCCTTCAACCCCTTGAATAATAGGAAAAGAAAGAGAGGAGCGCCTAAAAATGACGTTATGGCGCCAATCGGGAGTATAACCGGCGCAATTACCAGCCTGCCGAATGTGTCGGCTAAAATAAGAAGCAGCGCGCCGGCAACCGCAGAGGACGGAATCAAATAGCGGTAGTCGTTACCTACAAAGCGGCGCATTATATGAGGCGCCACAAGCCCGACAAAGCTGATGATACCTACAAAAGAAACTGCCACCGCCGCCGCCAGAGTGCCGATACACATACTTATCAGCATAACAGACCTGGTATTAACACCCAGACTCTGAGCCGTATCGGCTCCGCTTACCATAGCGTTGTAATTCCAGCGGTTCAATAAAAAGTACACCATTGCCGCAACAAATACCACCGCAAGAATCAATAGTTCAGTCCAGCCTGCCGCTCCCATATTCCCGAAGGTCCAGAAAACAACAGCGCTGATTTTCGTTTCATCAGCAAAATACTGCAGCAGGGTAGTGCCACCGGCAAAAAGAGAGCTTAAAGCTACACCGGCAAGTATCAGCCCGGCAGGGCCTAAATCTCTCTTTACCCGCGATAAAAGGATAATAACGGCGGTAGATAACGAACCGCATAAAAACGCGCACAGGGTTACGATATATGGATTGTTGATTGTAATCGCAGTAGCAGCGGAGCTGGTATTTACGACACCGCCGCCGAATACGATAATACCCAGCGCCGCGCCGAAGGCGGCTCCGTGGGATACGCCGAGTGTCGATGGCGACGCCAGCGGATTACGCAGTACACATTGCATAACAGCACCGGAGACTGCCAGAACAGCGCCGACCAGTACGGCAGCAACCACGCGCGGCAGCCTTATATTCATAACTACCATCTGGGACAAATCAGTACCCTGCCCGAAAAGAACTTTGACTACCTCGGAAAGAGGTATATTGAGGGAACCCGCGCCGACTGCAAAAAGCGCTGTTAAGACTGTCGCCAGAATAGCAAGTATTAAAACAAGCCTTTTCCGTCTTAAAAAGGCGTTATACAACTGCAATTGTGTGATACGGTTATCTGCCATAAATCATTATCCGAGAGTTACTTTACAGTAGCCGGCGCCGAATGCGACCAGATTGTCGAGGAAATTATCTACTCCTAAGAAGAATTTGAATACCTCGTTGGCTTTTTGTTCGAAATCGATATCGGCAAACTGTTCCGGATAGAGTACGCTTGCCGCGTAATAGGCATTGACGATCGGTATTTCAACATTGGTATAGTACGAAGTGGAACTGGGATACTGGTAAAGATTGCCACTCTGTACCGCTGTCAGCTGGGCATAAAAATCCGGTATTTTTTCATAATCCGCCCTGACAAGCCCAACCCCTCCGCTATCAAAGAATATATACCGGGGATTCCATTCGATTATTTTTTCTTTATCGATGAGCACACCGCTGACCTTTTCGGAAAGCCCTTCAGTAACATCGTTTGCCAGTATCGCTTCAAAGACGGCATACTTGATATAAACACCATCTATTCCGTGCGCGCCTTTAAATGTTGCGGCTGCTCCTAACACCGAGGGTTTGTCAGTATCTGCAACTGCTGATGCCCTGGTTTCGAGGTCGGCAAGACAATCGTTAATATAAGCTATCACTTCCTCCGCTCTTTCTTCCACTCCGCAGACATCGCCTATAAGACGAAGCGCCTGCTCGTAATCTGCTCCGAATAAAGTGCCCTGGGGCAATACTATCACCGGCGTGCCTGTCTTGGTCTGGATTTCGTCTGCAAGTTCACCGGTATACGTGAATAAAATAACATCCGGAAGAACGCTGATGATTTCCTCAGCATAATATGCTGTGGCACCGGCTAAATCGGTACCGACGATAGGAATGGCTGCCCAAACCTCTTAATTGGCATAGGCATAGGCGGTGACAGGTGTTACATTAGCCGGGTCCGACCCGCTGTATCCTACCACCTTATTTGCCAGCCCGAGATAGGTAATCATACGGGGGGCGTTTCCAAGGGGAACGATTCTTTCTACCTTTGCAGGTATCTCTACCGTTCGTCCGGCAGCGTCCGTAATGGTTCTTGTTGTGTCGGCTCCGTTTCCTTCACCTGTTCCGCACCCGATAAATGTGGATGCTGCAAGTACAAGCGTCAGAATCACCATTATAAATTTTCTCACTATTGAACTCCCTTTCTCTTTATTTTTATATACTTTTAATAAATCCCGTATTTAATCAGTTATATCGCCTGTTGGTTACCAGCCCCTGTCATATGTCTTAAAACAATCAATGCAGACTGTTTTACCTTCCTGAAGCCGCATTTTATGCTCGGCGGCATTTTCACCGCAGATTTCACACTTCAGTGAAGAAAACCGTCTGGCTCTTTCCGGCAGTTCGCATTTTGGTTCCGAGAAAGTGAATATTTCATCGACCGGCGCGTTTAAAAGGTAGTCCTGCCATTGCTTGCGGTCTATATCATCTTTTTTAGGCGCTTTCAGGCATATACGCATTTTTTTACCGTCGGTACGGTTATAA
>LSQX01139595.1_pt1 | contig 20926 bp, 18 predicted proteins | sample 654561 | NCBI WGS metagenome assembly LSQX01 (sample SAMN04489861, study PRJNA283612) | anaerobic digester metagenome | isolation source: 4 biogas reactors fed with cattle manure at either 37C or 55C with and... | place: Denmark: Kongens Lyngby | collected 2014 | reverse complement strand
GGGGTGCATGTGCCGCCCGCGTATGAGTCGTATCCGGTATCAAACAGCTCATCTGAGTTTGGGTTTCAGCGCCTTCACTCTCTCGATACGTGGAAAAAGATGGGTTAGGTCCGCATCAGTCCCATTCGAGTAGACCATGGTGAGCGGATATGGTCCGAGATGGAAGATATGCGCTTTATCTATCCATCTTAACCTGGTAATGCGGGTGAAAAAGAGCATATCTGTCATACCGGGATGCTTCGATTGGAGTCGAATCGATGATCCCAACTCTCTCATTCTGTGCCCCGAGAACAATTGCCTCACCGACAAGATGCATGAGCCGTACCACACCCTCGACGCCGAGACGATACTTCACAAAATGGTGGAGCGTTGCAGGATTGGGCAATAGATACCCTGCTTCAGTCTTCTCTGCACCAAGGTTGAAACAATCCTCCTCTGTCAGGAGACGAACTGTCCGGACATAGGATTGTTTCCTGAAACACTTGATGACAAGTCTTAAACAGCGCCATTTTGATCACTAACTGCCAAATACCATAATCTTGATCTCTCCTCTTATCCTTCTTTTAGCCATTTGAGGCCAGAAATCCATATCAATATCTTTACCACATATGGTGATCAACTGATCATTACAATCCGGGGTCTCCTGGAGGAGATCGGCATGAAAGGACTCTTTTGTGAGAAGATCGAATATTCATAGTGATCAGTTTCACGCTGTTTAAGAACGAGGATTACGAACTCTACTGCCAAACCGTTCGAACCACCTGGAAGTACACACAGAAACGCCCGTATAAGGGCGACAAGCTCCGGGAACCACGCCGTCTTTACATCCACTACTACTATAATATCGCCCGGGCGGCTGAAGACGAGCAAGCCTTTGACCGCCAGTTACTCGCACTGAAACGGGAGCTGGAAACCGGTGAGCGTGTTCCGGAGCATGAGAACCTCTACCAGAAGTACTTCTCTATCACGACAACACCCAAACGGGGGACACGGACGAAGGTCAAAGAAGAGGTTGTTCGCCAGGATAAGCGCTATTATGGATTCTTTGCCCTGATCACCAATGAGACCATGGATGCAGTGACGGCCCTTGAGCTGTACCGCAACAAAGACGTTGTCGAGAAGGCCTTCGGCAACCTCAAGGAGCGTTTGAGCATGCGGCGGGCTCTGGTCTCTTCGGAGCAGAGTCTTGATGGGAAGTTGTTCGTCCAGTTCGTAGCACTGATCTACCTCTCCTACATCAAAAAACAGATGCAGGTGAAAGGGTTGCTCAAGAACTACACATTTCCGGGTTTGTTAGACAAACTGGATGTCATTGAATGCTTTGAATACCCGGGAAAAGCACTTCGGGTGGGCGAGATATTGGATGCGCAAGCAGAGCTATACTATGACCTGGGGATAAGCCCGCCGACCTCGTTATGAGTGGCCGGGAATGTAGGTTTAACTGCGTATAATTCAAAGTTAGGGAAGAAATGTTTCAAAGTTAAGAAGGATAAACTAAATAGGGCGCTAATTATTAACCAAGATATCGTGAATAAGACAACTTGGGGCGAGCAAGAAATATTGGAAAGAACAGAATCGCTCGTATCAAAACTTGTTGAGGCCAACAAACTCACATCATAACCCTTTGTCCGCTGGAATTGTTTTTTATGAGTTGAGGAACCAGCAACGGTGGTTATGATGAAAAATTACGTGTTGAATTTTCTTAATCTTTTAGCACTAGATATAACCTTATTTATGCAATGTTTAATCTCCTCTTCGTTATTTTGGCGGCCCAAGCCAAAACGCACTGCAGAGTAGATCTCCCTGTCGCTCAAACCGATTGCTTTGAGTACGTGTGACGGTTCAACAGACATGGTGGTGCAGGCGGACCCCGCCGAAACAGCTATATCGTTCCTTAGAAGATGCATCAAAGCCTTACTCTCAATTCCGGGAAAGCATACGTTAAGGTTATGAGCAAGTCTCTTTTCGGGGTGCCCATTCAGAATCACACCCTCAATGCTTTCCTGAAATGCTTCAAACATTAGTTTAGTCCACTCTCTGAATCTCGCATTCTCTGCTTCCATCTCTTTCTCGGCAATCTCAAGGGCCTTCCCAAGCCCCACAATTCCCGGCACATTGTATGTCCCTGAGCGAATTCCTCGTTCATGGCCCCCACCAAACATCACGGGCGACACCTTCGCTTTTGGGTTTACTCCCTCAATATAGAGGGCCCCGATCCCTTTCGGCCCATATACCTTGTGTCCTGAAAGTGAGAGCAGATCGATGCCCATCTCCTTTACGTCGATGGGTGTATGACCAACGGCCTGGGCTGCATCAGTATGAAATAACACTCCATGCTTCTTTGCAACTTTTCCGATCTCCTTCAGCGGCGCAATTGTTCCGATCTCGTTATTTGCGGCCATGATGGAGATGAGAATTGTTCGATCAGTGATGGCCTCCTCAACATCGGCCAGATCTACCATACCATACTTATCAACGGGGAGATACGTCACTGATTTACCCATCGTCTCCAGATGCTTTGCCGTGTCAAGAATGGCCTTGTGTTCGGTCACACATGTAATAATATGGTCCCCATTCGAGGCCAATCTCTCAGCTGCTCCGAGGAGAGCGATGTTATCCGACTCTGTGGCACCGCTGGTAAAGATGATCTCCCCAGGCCGGGCATTAAGAGTGGAGGCCACCTGTTCACGTGCCCTCTCCACTGCCTGATGAGCTCGGGCTCCAAAGATATGGTCGATACTTGAAGCATTGCCAAAATCCTCCGAAAAATAGGGGAGCATAACTTCGAGGACGCGAGGATCCACTGGGGTTGTGGCGTGGTGATCCATGTAGATCGGTAGTTTAAGTGTCATCTGTTTCAACCTCGTTTGGTTTAATAGATTGAGTTGTGACGTCCTCTGTAGGAAGAAGACTTTGAAAATCACTTAAATCCTTAATTCGCGCGAAGATAGAAAACACACCTCGATTCAGGTGTGCCCGAAACTGGGGGAATAGATCTCTTTCCGGGTCGAGACCGTCGGCAATCAACCGTTCCCGGAGCAGTCCCATGTAGAAGCAGTCCCACTCCCCTGTCAGTGTGTACCGGTTCAGTTCCTGCCCCTCTTCGTCGTATACCTCAGGGTTGGGGATGCTCGGTTCGTTGAGAGAGTAACAGACTGCAATCCGGAGCAGAATATTCGGAGTCAGCCCAGTTTTCCCTTTCAACATCTGCAAGCGAGTTGTTGCACCTTTACTCATGCGTACCCGGTTAAACGTCATTTGGCGCCTCCAATTTACTGCTATCTGTCCGGAAGTATCCGGGAACAATCTTGGTTGCGCTTACCTTCTCATCAAACTCCAGGCGGTATGCCTTAGCTACATAGGGTGCCAAATCCTGGAAATAAGCGTGATCAATCTCGGTATCTGTCGATAAGATAATCATCTGATGGCTTGCGTTCGGGAAGAACTCGTTAACAATCCGTTCTCGGTGTTCACTATCCAGTCTGCCAAGCGGCGTATCGATGATGAATGGAAGTGGACGGCCGGAGCAGATAGTTAGAGCCCAGAGCATGGAAACGGCATAGATCTGCTTCTCTCCCTCAGATAATTTGCTCTTATGGATCGGGGTATTGTGTCTAGTGTAGAGGAGGATTGAAAAGTCGCTTGGGTCAATCTCGATATCTATGATAAAATCTTCTTTCCGAAGCAGCTGGTTGAAACATTGTAGGAAGACCTTACGAAACTCAGATAACTTTGCTGTTTGAAGCTCCTTACTATATTCTTTCAATACCTCCTGCACTTTGGTCGCAAGAGTCAACCGCGTCGACAGATCCTTAAGCGAGTTCAAATTATCCAGTTGTGTCTCTTTGCGCCTCTCGCACTCCTGAAGGTTCCATTCGATCTGGCGGATCTCTTCATCTATCTGTTTTAGTTGTTCGCTGTATTGGCCAACTTCTTGGTTCAATTGATTAAGCTCTTCGATAATCGGCGAAATTTGGTCATCTTCTGGAGATCGGTTGATTGCTCGCTCAACGTTTCGTCGGTCGTCGATGAGTTTCTCCAGCCTATTGCTGTGATCGCTCAGTTGGATAGGCACAACATTTAGGGCTTCATCCATCCATGCGAGGATCTTTTTTTGCTCGATCGGCGAAAAATTATGTATGGGAGTATAGTTCCTGAATTTGGATGAAGGAGTGAAAGCCTTTTGCAGGAGTGCAGAGAACTTGTCGATAAGTTGATGTTTCTGATCGGGTGTCAGTCTGATATCCTCCCAGAATTCGTTTGAATTGATGACCTTTACGACCTCGTCAATCTTTTCACTGGCGACTGCGGTCGCATTCTTCCACTGGTGGTATTGTTCCTCCTCGGTAATTCTCTCTTTCAGCAACAGACAATACTTCGGCGTCAGCGCGAAAGGAAAAATGAATGAACACAACTCGCGGATACGATTACGTTCTGCCTCAATCTCATGATTGAGTCGGATTTTTTGCGCCTTCAATTCATTCCGTTTGCTAGCAAAATTGCCGCCTTCGCTTGACAGTTTTAATTCTAACCGCTCGATCTTACCAAACGTTTGGTCGCAATAACTCTGTTTCTGTGCCCGCTCTTGGAGTTTCATCAAGCGCTTTTCTTCGAGTCGCTCGATCCCCGCTGCGATCTCTGATATCTGATCTTTGATATTCGATTCCTCGGAATTTTTGACCTGCCTAGAGACAAATATTCCTAAGTCCATCCGGAGCTGGTCAACGATCCGGAGTCCTAGGAGCGACTTAAACGCATCCTTGAGTTGAATGTTCGTATCATCGTCCTGTGCCAGGCTTTGAATCTTCTCCCCATCAAAGAAGAACAGACGAGAGATTCCAGGCGGGATCAGTTCGTTGATAAACTCCTGCCACTGCTGGGTATCTAAATCTCGGATCTCCTCACCGTTCTTCGTGACAAATAGTGACTCTTTTAGTCCCCCCTTATACCGATGCCATGATCGTCTGACAGTGTACGTATCGATGATACCAAGGTGTGCGTGTTCAAACTCGAGTTCTACTGCAGCCCTGCTGACGTGGAGAGGTGAGCCTGCAATGAGGTGGAAGCGCCCGAAGATGTAGTTCTCATACTCGCTCTTCTTCCTGAACCGGTACTCTTCGAGGTTTGGTCCATATAAACAGAGTCGAATTGCCTCGAACAGGGTCGTCTTTCCTGTTCCGTTTTTCCCACCGATCAAGATGATAGACTTAGTAAGACCCCCTTCGTTATCGGGACGAAGATCGAATGTCTGTGTTCCCCGGAAGAGACCAAAGTTTTCGAGAGTCAGTTTTGTGATAATCAAGGTAATTCCTCGGTTTTCCTTTAATACTGCCACTAGTGGGTGATCTCCTCCTCTGATCGCCACTCTTCGCTAAGCACGTCCTCTATTCTCGAATATATGCCAGAGCGTCGTCTCATACCCTGTACCTGCCGCTCGACATCGAGCAGTTTCATCACCAACTGGACAGGAACGTCATGCTTGCGGCAGATCGATTCAAGGAGTTTCCCTTCTTCGCCAGAGAATGACCCCAGATCATCTTGGATCCAATCAAGGTCGGTTCCCATCACTTCCCGGTAAATTCTCGGAACCGAGTCTTCCCAATCCCCTCTCTCTTGGCGCCATATCCGCCGGATCTCGTGCAACTCCTCGGGTAGAATCAGTTGAAGATTAGGGTTCGGACCATTTTTCTGAACCTCTCTCTGCGCCTCTAGAAGTTTCTTCAAAAAATATTTACAACACTCAAACTTGTATGGCCCGCGGATGAGCTCCCCGCTTCCATCCCGTTTATATTTGATCTTTCCATCCATCCGTTTGTAGTTTCGGTAAATAGGCTTCTTATCTTTATCCTGAGTCTCGGCGAGCATGTTCCGATACTCTAAAAGTGGTTCGAGCCACTCTTCGCCACTATCGATGAGGCCCATGATAGCCTTATCTTTGGTGACGACCGTGCAGACCCAACATCCGAATCGACTGTTACCACAGGGCGGAGAGTGTTCGTCGACGACGAGCGGGCACTCATCGGCATCTGCACTTCTATATAGCGCTAGAAGATCTCGGTTGTTTCCTCCCCAAGGGGAGGGATTCTGGAGCAGATAGGTCCACACATCATCTGTTGAGAAGTCTTCGATGGGAGTATATACAAAAGACTGGGGAAATTTCGAGTGGCGGGAGAGCAAGGACCCTTTCATCTTATATGAACTCATTGTCTGCGCCCGAGCAGAACTTTCGTCCTTTCTCACGCCGAGTACAAGAATGACTTCACCATGCTCCGATACCTTGTCTAAAATAAAGGTGTCAGCAGTCTTGATTTTCAACCGATCGGTACACCAGCGGAAAGAAATTGAGGGGGTCGGATAGCCCTTACCAATCAGGAGGACCCAAAAAGAGTTCTTAATCTCAGGATAGAGTTTTACCGCTTTAATTGGCAAACCTTGCTCCAGAGCGGCTCTGTTCATTAGGTTGAGATTTTTATTGATAGTATCGACTATAATGGGCGTTTCAACGAGGGTATCAGAAGATATGATGTATACTTGTTTTGCCCGCTGCTCAGGAGGGAGCCCTTTGAGCGCGTTCCAGATGATCTGAACGACTGTAGTCGAGTCCTTACCTCCGCTATAACCTACAATCCAAGATCTGTGGTCGCGTAAGTAGAGATCTTGGACTTCGGAATAGATGTCCTGGATACTCCGAACATCAAATATCGAGGGGGTTTCGCTTGGTGCTGATGTTTCGGCAGGTGTTGAGTCCGTCATGCGTAGTTCCTCTGGTCCGCTTTGTTGAGGTTCTTTTCGGCATTCAGTTCCTCTGGAGTTAACTGCAGACCTAAAAAATGTTTGATAACGCCAGTTGTCAGAGTTAAGTTTGCCTGTGATTTATTGATGCGACCTCCAACCATTGCTCTGCCTTCCCATACCTTTGTGTTCTCACGGGACCAGTTGATCTTCTGTAATCGTACTAATTTTTCCCGCCAATCGTCTGGATGTTGCTCAATTAAGGCGTGCCCAACTTTGCCGAGCGCATGGAGCACAACGCCGTGCACGTGGACATACTCTTTCCGCAGTTCCGCAGTCGTCACCCGCTTCTCCACAGCCCACTGCCATTCAGGGATGTTCTGATAGACTTCATTCCAGTATTCGGAAGTTATGTTCATGTAAGTATCGAAATTTGCCTGTATATCAGGATTTTTCCCTAGAAAGGCTTCTGTAGCCTGATAAATGCTACTGAGCGTAAACATCTTGACAGAACGGTTAGATATCGTGGTTTTTTCAAATTCTGTTAGTCCATTAAATACAGGAACGGTCTCTAGAAGGGATAAAACCAGTTGCGAGAGAGGGTCTCGGTTATCGTATAGGATTCCAAGTGATTTTGTGGGAGGAACAGCATGTTTGTTTAAATCAGCAAACATCTGTTGGCTGCGTTTCAGCCCAGAATCCAAAAAGAGCACCACGGAAATTGTGTCGAGCCCCAGTTCCGGTCGAGACTTGAGTGCTTCTTCTATAGCAGCCATCCGATGCTGTCCGTCATTAATTACCATTCGTGCTGTCATGGGGATTATGAGTTTCCCGATCTTGTGTTTTTCGCCTCTCTGCCCAAGGGGAACAAACTGGACTTCACCGTCAATGGATGCGGTAATAGACGAGAAGACGTAATCCTTTGGATTAGAAATAAGATAATTAGCAATCGCAGGAATGCGCGCACGGTTTAGTGTTCGTTGGGCACGCATTTTTGGGGGGAGGTCGCTATCATCGAATGAGAGGATTTTTGGGATAACTTTCAGTGGGAACATCGTTACATAGTACTCTCTTCCTGCCTGTATGCCCCTGATTGCCGGGAATTGGTACGTTGAGGCCTCAAAACTCTCCACATAGCCGGCTCGAACGCTAGTCATAACTAATACTAATTAAGGGATGTTATTTATCTATTTGGAAGTTATCAATGGGCTAATGGAAGTTAAATTGTTTGCTGGATTTGTATAGCTGCTTCGAATGTCTGCAGCTTGACTTTCCAAGACTTCAAACGCATGCTCGAAATGCTTCAATAACCTCCCTCCATTTTCCATAACGAGATTACCGTCGCCGCCCGCATCTTGGCTGACATAACACAACAACAAGAGAGGCACAGCCGCGCTCATACAGACTGACAGCAGGTCCTCCGAGAATCAGGAGAATATTTAGAGGGGCTTTTCTATCCCTTTCTATCCCTTGAAGTCCTGTATTCTAATTACGACTCACCTGGTCGCCTCCTCGAATCGAGACAACGCAGAAATCGTCAGGAAAAAGCATATCCCGGGAGTACCCTGGCGAAATGGGTCCCTCATGGACGGGGTAAAGCCCGGGGAACACCACTATGTCAGACAGGAGAAGGAGGGCGACAAAATCCTCCCCGCGCGGTAACCGGAGCACAAGGTCGTGGCCGAACCCTGCGAGGACCGCTCCCGCCTCTTCATCACTCCGGAGCATATGGACGATGAGGTCTTTTCCATCTCTGGATGAGCAGGGTCATTGGAGCAGGAAATGCCGTTCGAGAGCGCGTGGTAGTTCGTCACTCCCCGGAAATATCCATCACCACAGCATCAGGCGTCGCTTCAACCAGATCCTCGACCGTCTGCGGGTGGCAGGTGAAATAGAGGACCTGGCATGTCTCCGCGAGATCAGCGATCGCCTGGCAGGCATTTTTCCGGCGAACCGGATCAAAATTGACCAGGACATCATCAAAGATGATCGGCACCGGGACTGACGAGGTTGCATAGTCGCGGATATACCCGAACCGCAGCGCAAGGTAGAGTTGTTCGGCAGTCCCCCGGGAGAGCTTGTCAATCTTCTTCGTGGCACCGTTTGCCTCCTCGACGTAGGGCTCAGACCCATCAAACGGCTTGACAATCCGCGTATACCTCCCGCCGGTGATCCTGGTGAAGAACGATTGAGCCTCCCTGAGGATCTCTGGCTGACGCTCCCGTTCGAAGATCTCCACCGCCATCCCAAGAAGGCTGGATGCCACGGTATAGACCGCCCACTGCCGGGACACCTGACTGATCTCTTCCTTCAGCGCAGCCTCGCGAGAGAGGAGGTAGGTGAGTTCATCGTCACCTTCGATCCCGGAGCACCGCTCCCTGAGCGTCCCGATCCTCTGGTGGATATCCTTGATTGTTTCGCGGATCCCCTGAAGTTCGCTCTCCTTCTCCTGGAGACGAACCTGCATCTGAACGGGGTCATACCCCTGCAGCGCCGTGATGAAGTCATGGTAACGCTCCTCCCCGCTGATCCTCCTGATCGCGGACTCGGCATCCCGAATGCTCTCCTCAAGTTTCTGTCTCTCGCGTGACAGACGTTCGATCTCACGGTACTCCTCCGGCGTCTCTACACCCCGTTCCTTCAGAACGGCTTCGAGATCTGCTTTTGCTGCAGCATACCGGGCAGCCGTCCTCTCCAGCGCCTCCCTCTCTGCATTCAGCCGATCAGTGAGTGCATGGTATCGTCTCTCCGCCTCTTCCTCATCGTGGAGCAGTCTGATGAGCCCCTCCAGGATAACATCAGGAGAGCCGCTCAAGGGTTCGTTGCAGGCTCTGGCGACGGCATCGATCTCCCCCTCAAACGATCGAATATCCACCGAGAGACTCTCTTCCCTCTTCTTCATCGCTCTGATCTGCGCATACAGACCTGCGGCCTGCTTGATATCGGCAATAAGACCCGGGATGAGGTCAGGATTCATCGTCTCAGGGAGACCCCGCTCCTGACACCACCGTTTCCATGCATCCAGGGCTTTTTTGTGTTCAGAGCGGAGACTATTCATCATCTCCCTTGCCTCCTTCAGTGATGCATCTGCGCTTCTGCAGAGTTCCTCTGCGCGAGCAATCTCCTTATCGAGGTCTGATGCCCTATCCGCCTCCCTGACAGCATCTTCGTGTGTGTGGACGAGATCCTCGACAGCCGTCCGTGCAGGGAGGGAATCAAGCCCAAGCGATTTAGCACAGGATCGAATCTTTTCTTCCCTCCTGGAGATCTCGCGCTCAACCTCTCTTCGCTGATCGGCAAGCGTCTCCCCCTCATCTGCAGGAACCTCCGTATCATTCCTCCCTCGCGACCCTCTCCTGGCAAGGAAGATGCCGGCCGCAGCAACGAGCAGGATCAGGGCGATGACTCCGGCAATCTGGAGGGTTCCAGTGATTGAACCCCACACAAAGACGAGGATGGCGGAGAGCGCGACCAGGATCCCGGGCCATGAGGGAGGCGCCCGGGCAGAGCGGAGGGAAGCCCTGATAATCTCTGCGGTTCTCGCTTCTTCCTGCCGGATCGCGTGAAGTCGTGTCTCAAGTTCATGAACGCGTTGAAGCTCCCCCTGCATTTCACGGGCGAGGCTGAGCCGCTCCTGGGCGGTCCCGGGATCTGCGACATCCCCGATCTCATCCCGGCGCCTCTTCAGGCCCCTGAGGTTCTCCCTCTTCTCTGCTGCCTCCTTCTCTGCCACCTCGAGCCGGGACTCCTGCACAGCGCAGTCGTTTATAGTCCTTGTGAGGTGGTTGCGGAGTCGTTTTGCATCGTCCTGGGCGGGAACCGAGGTATCGAACCTGGTGACACGCCCCTCATCCCACCCCTCCCCGAGAGACTTCAGCATCGAGGCAAGGTTCGCCTGTTGCTGTTCACACTCCAGCCGAACTTTCTTGAGATCGTCCACCTGGTTCCGGTAGTGCTCAATCTTCCGTTCGAGTACACGTATGGTGTCGGCCTGCGCGAGAACTTCCTCCCTGACCACACAGCGTTCAAGTTCTTCCTTCGAACGGCTGTGCTTTCTGGTTAGGTCTTCGTACTCCGCTTCAAGCCTCTTAATATCGGCCTCGATCCTGCTGAGATCTTCGAGAGCTTCGCCCGGGAACGGCTCAATCCCGGGAATTGTGTTGAGAGCATCTCGAGATCGTTCGCGTTCGAGAAATACCTCCCACGCCTGTGCAAGACCTTTGAGGTAGGCGATCTCTTCCTCAGCAACTTTCCGCCTCTCCTCTTCCTCCAGGGCTGCCTTGCTCTCCCGGACGATTGCCTCGTTGGTCAGGTCATATTCTCCCTGCCTCTTCTTCACGTCGCGGATCTTCGCCTCGACGTCTCTCAGATCGTTTACCAGGGTATTGATCTTTTTCTTCTTTCCCCGGATCACGTAAATCTCATCTGCAGATCTCTGAAGAGAGTTTGCAACCTCCCGGACAGGGAGGTTTCCGGCGCCTGCAGCAGCCAGGCGATCCCTGATCTCACCTTTCTGGAGTGTCGAGATCTCCTGCAACTCATCAAGCCCGATCGCACAGACATTCTCATAAAAGATCTGATCACATGGACCCAGCAGGGACAGGGGTTTTAGCCCCTTCACAGCGGTGCCGTCGGCATAGGTGAGAAAGGGACCGCCCCGGACCCCGTTACGGGAGAGGATATACTCCTGGCCGTCCTCCCCCAGGATCTCCAGCCTGCCACCGATCTTTCCGCCGTTGATAGGAGGGTAATGATTCAGATTCTTCCTTCCGTCTGGAAAACCATAGAGCATCCGGCGGATGAAGGCAAGCAACGTTGTCTTTCCTGCCTCGTTTGGACCGAAGATCACTGTCAGGCTTTCGCCGAACCTGGTGGGCGGCTTCCAGTCATGGAACTTCCCGAAACCGTCGATATAGAGCGATCTGATCTTCATTCTCCCCCTCCTTCAGAGAGTTGGGAGAGAAGCAGGGCCTCGGCTTCACGGATGATCGCGTCGAACTCCTCGTCATCCGGCTTGCTCGTGTATGCACGGGCATACTGATAAAGGGAGGATGTCTCTTCTCTCAGGCGGTTTCGTCCGCTCTCGTTGGATATCGCCAGATCGCTCTGCCTGCAGATCTCTCCGAGGATGTCGTCACGGCAAAGGATCGCGTCACGGTCGATGACAGGGACTGTCTGGCATATGATCTGTTCAGGATAGATCGGGTACTGGCTGGCCGGTGGATCCTCGATGAGTCTCTCTTCAAGTGCAACGAGCCCGCCCGCCGCTACGAGTTCGCGGTGAAGTCTCGTCGCACCGGTGAGGATGATCCGACCAACGACAGGAACTTCCTCTTCTTCAGAGATGATGGCGAGTTCCTTCCGGATCTCTTCCTCGAGGGCGCCAAGGTCCACAGAGCCGCTGACATCGATCTCGATCTCCTTCCAGAGATATCTGCTGGTTCTGACAGTTTCGACCTCAACAGCACCATCAGCACCGACCGTAACGAGCTGGCACCCCCGCTCGCCGCTCTCTCCCATATCACGCCCCTGCGGGTTGCCGGCATAGACGATCCGGGAATCCTGGTCATCAATGACCGTGGGCTGATGGATATGACCCAATGCCCAGTAGTCGTAGCCGCATCGCCTGAGATCCTGGATACTGCATGGAGCGTAGGGTTCATGGCCCGGGGCTCTCCCGACGCTGCAATGGAGAAGACCTATCGTGTAGGGCCAGTCCTTCTCACGGAGAGGAAACTGCTCTGCAAGGTTGTCGTGGATATGGGCTGTTGCAAAACTCATCCCTACGATCGCTGCAAGCGGTCTGTCTTCCTGGTCGCGATGGATGATGACCTCCGGCTCTTGAGATGAGAAGATGAAAGCGTTCTCTGGCATCGCGATCGATCTCGACCAGGCATCATCCGGGTCATGATTGCCGCGGACGATGTATGCAGCGATGCCGTTCTCACCGAGCCGTTTAAGCCCTTCCTTAAACTGGAGTTGTGCCCGGATGTTCTGGTCTGCACTGTCGTAGACGTCGCCTGCGACCAGCAGAAAGTCGACTGATTCCCTGATACAGAGGTCTATTATCTCCCTCCAGGCACTATAGGTTGCACCGGCAAGATCTGCAGCGGTCTCCCGATCCATTCCAGGAGGGGTCCTGACCCGGCTCCCCAGGTGGAGATCAGCGGTATGCACAAAGCGAAGGGAGCGGGAAGGTCTCTGGGGTGGGGGAGGCATATGGGACTATTTACCTGAGGTTATTGATAAATCCATGCCTCATACTATATAAAAGATTTCTCCTCTTCTCCTCTATCAGAGGATTTATACCTGCCCCATGGCGTTTTATCGGCCTGGTTCGCATCTCCCGATGCTTCTCGTGCATCTGCCATTACATCCTCCTCTCAAGGTTGCGAGAGCACCTGTTTTAGCGGGGGTAGTTCTCCTTCCTGTCATCGATCTCCTCCCGTGCAAACTCAGTCTTCACCCGCTCAACGGTCGTTTTTGATCTCCTGCGATCATATCAAGCAGGAGAGAGACCGGATCTTCTCGATCCCGGGCTATGGACGTCATCTCTATCAGGAGTTCACCTGTTCCTGAACACGAGCGTTATCAATCGCCATTCGAGCCTACCTTCCTCTATCCGGGCAATTCGACACGGTACATGTTTTTATACGAGAATGCGGTCGGAAGCACAGAAACCGCTGTCCGGGGAGAGAAGGGCGTACTCAGATGATATCGCGGGATCACGTGCAGGTAGGTCACCGTTTGAACGGCAGCCCCCTCACGTTCACGCCGATGTTGGCACTGCCAGGATGAAAATGTTCGTCAAGGTACCCGTTTTGCCTCCCGTGCAGGGTGCCAGAAGTGCAGCCTGCTCCTCGCCCGTCGCCTCGAAGAATCCGGCGACGTGCTGGAAGGGGATAAGCAGAGGTCGTCTGCGAGCACGATCCCCCTGCTGTGCAGAACGGGCAGGTCATATCGCCCATACCGCATATCCATGAAGAGAGGGTAGGCGCACTCCTCGGTGAGGTGCTCAAACGCCCGGTCCTGCCAGCTGCTCCGTCCAAGGGAGAACGAGGACCTTATAGTCCTCCCTGTAGGTCGCGTTGGCATTCTCCTGCTCGATGGTGTTGTTGATCTTCCGGTACTCAAGCGAGATCCGTGCTATCACTGGAAGACCTCTGGTGGCGGGATGATGTAGGTGTCGGTTTTTGTCGGGGGAGGGGCGGAAGATGAGATCTCTCTGCTGTATTATACCCTCTCCATGCCATGTGCATGGAAAGCCTTCACACCCCCACCCGCGAACAGGGGATCCACCCGCTCACGCACGCGATATGCTCCCNNGTGATCTGGATCGAGAAGTTCCGGCCCAGCCACCGCCGCTCCACGTAGCCCTGCTCCTCGAGTTCCTTCAGGTAGCCGCGGTTCATCCGGTTTAAGAGCGCCCGCTTCTTTTTGGCCCGCAGATACGCGTCACGCTCGGCAGTGTGCAGTTTCTTCTCCTCATAGCCATGGACCCCGATGCTGTGAAAGAATTCGATGATCTCCTCGCTTGTCATCCCGTCGCCGCCGCCCTCCTTCCGCCTGAAGAGTTCAACGAGGAGCATGACGTTCTCAGGCCGCGGCATCATGATCCTGAAGTGCTGGAAGACCTCGGTCCTGACGTTCTCAACGATCGAGAGGCCGTGCTCGCACTCCTCCTCGCCGCCGCCCGTCGCATAGCGGTCGGCGCTGACATAGTAGAGCGGGACCTCGTGCACCATCGCGGCGAGCGTCACCGCGACCGAGGTCTTCCGCCCGCAGGAGGACATGTTGACATAGACGGTGTTCCCGGCCTCCTTCTCGGTGCGGATAAGGAATGAGACTACTTTGAGGACATCCAGGATATCGAACATCGCGACCGGGACGAACGTCACGGCAATCCCGAGTTCCTGCAGTCTCCCGGTCACCTGGCCGACAAAGTAGTGCTGCTTCCTGACCATCCCCGGATCGAGCTCGGCGTCCGGAGGGATGGCGAGGATGTAGGCGCGGTCGGCCTTGTTCTTCGTGAACGGCGCCACCGCCCGGTCGATCTCGTGGCCGAGGGGGATGATGTGGACGACGTCGCGCAGGCCCCCGGCGAGGAGCTGGTTGTTCATTGTGTTCACATTATTCACTAAATTCACGTGAGGTTGTTAATGTTTTGGTTCTGGCATATACCATACTGTAGGAGGTATCAGAACATGAGAACCAATCTCCAGGGACTTGCCGGGCGACGGGTGACGCTGACTGCCGTCTTCTGGCAATATGGAACCTACAGGGGTAGGGGGTGCAACGGAAAGACCATCCTGCTCAGGCACGTCCGCGATCTCTCCGGCCGGCTGCTCGCCGATCACACCTGGATCAACTACACCGCCGGGTTCGACGCGGCCGGAGAGTTCTGCCGCGGCGATGTCGTCCGGTTCACTGCCCGGGTTGATGAGTATGTCAAGGGTTACCGGGGCGAGAATATCGACGATCGTCTGGCGCGGCCGCTGGCGGTCGACTACCGCCTGAAGTTCCCTCGAAGAGTAGAGAAGATCGGCAGGATTGACGAGGGTGTGCGCCCGGCGCCGGGGTGAGGGTGTGGAGAAGCACCGACGAGAGCAGGTCGACCGTCTGCTCTGCGACCTCAACTTTCCGGCTCTCTACCGGGGGTACGCGTGGAAGAACGATACCTGGGAGAAGGGGTTCCCTGATATCTTCAGGCTCGAGCAGGAGGTGACGGCCGCTGCCAGAAACAAGACATTAGGGCTTGACCACGTGCAGAAGATCGCCCGCTGGGGCGGCATCCCGGAGTGGGACCGGATCGACTGTGCCGACCGGCTTTCCATTACCCTCTACTTCGGCGATTCCCCGGCATACTGGCTGATGCGCGCGCCCGGGAATACCATCGGGGTCGTCGAGAGGCAGATCCCGGGATTCGGGCCGACATATGCGAGTAAGGTGCTCCGGTTCGCCGTTCCCCAGGTCTTCGGGGCGATCGACACCCGGCTGGTGCGTGTCTTCGGCCGCGGCGACCCTGAGCGGCAGCGGTATCCCCTGCTGGACCTGACCGCCTCGCCGTTCGGCGGCCGATGGGCGATCCCGGCCACGCAGCCGGGATGGCCGGGGGAGTACGGGACCTGGACCAAGGTCCTGCAGGCGATTGCCCGTCGACTCAACCAGGAGGGGGTCTGCTGCCCACACCCGGAGGGGTTTGTCGGTGCAGGCCTGCGGAGTGAGGGTATCTGGGCCGCGGCTGATGTGGAGATGGCGCTGTTCTGCTACGCGTCGGGGGTTGTGCGGGGGCCGTTCAAAAACGAAACCAGGATGAGGAAGCACCGGGAAGACTCATTCACGGGAGTGGTCTGATGGCCCATAACGAGCGGTGCGGGAAGTGCAAGGCAACAGTCCAGGCGATGCTTGAGAAGATCTACGGTCCGGTGACGCCAAACTACCGGATAGCCCTCGGGACCCGCCCGGAAGAATACGCTGGAGAGGTGGTCTATCCGGCGCTATCGAGAGTGTATAGTGCTCTCCAACAGCACAGGGGCTATGAAGACTTCGTCCGGGCACAACATGTAGCCGCCGACTTCTTTATCCCCTATCCGGGGTTCGTCGTCGAGTTCGACGAGTCGCAGCACTTCACGAAACCACGGCTGATCGCGCTGGAGAACTACCCGGTCGCGATGCAGGTCGGGTATTCGGTCCCGCGGTGGAGGGAGCTCTGTGCGGCCCTCGATAAGCACGACAACGACCCCCCGTACCGGGACGAGCAGCGCGCCTGGTACGACACCCTCCGCGATTTCCTGCCGGCAATCAAGGGGTACCTGCCGACGGTGAGGCTGTATGCAGGCGAGACGGTGTGGTGCAGCCTGGACCCGGAGAAGCCGGGGGATGTGGCGAGGTTTCAGAAGTTTTTGGAGGGGAAGAGGATGTGTTCAACACTCCCTGAACCCGATGACTCACCGGTAGAACATCGGGACGTGGATCATACGACTGCGGCATCTTGCAAAGTACCGGGAGCGAAAGACCTGGGGGGTAACAAGCCGCATAGCTGCTCCGCAGAGCCTCGTGAAGTAGAAGAACTGAAAATGAACGGTGGGGTCGCCCGACGAACCGGGAGCGCCGCAAGGCCGGTGCCGGAGTCTCTCCTTCGATTCGAATACCTTACCAATGCGATGAAACTCCGCTACCTCGAGGACTGCTTCACCCACCCGGTCAACAGAGAAGCGCGATTCTTCTCTTGTTCCAGTGAACCTCTCGAGCAGGTCCGCCTCACGTCAAGTGATGGAAAGCCTTTCATGGCATACATAAATAGGCCAACCTATATTGGAGGGGGAAAAGGATCCGTTCCGATAGGGCCGCTGTTTTCCAGCATCACACCTGATACTATCTCTGAGTGTCAGGAGATTACTGCAGTTAATAAACACCTCTATCGGAGAGAGATGCAAACCGATGATTGGTTTCGTATCTTCTGCGAGTACGTGTTGGTCAAGACAGTGATACACGAGCTCATCACCGATACCGAAGAACATGAGCGGGACTGGGGGTATAGCGATTTCAGGGCAATTCTTGATGCGTCAGGGGCCGAAGGCCCTCTTAAATGTTCTCGTCTTCGAAATCTTGTCGTGAACGCCCTCCGGCTGGGCCTGGACCCATCAAGCATCTCTCCTGTCGGGGCGCCGGAGGAGGAATCGTTTGTTCATCTCTCGGCTCTACCCTACAGTGCATTCATGGCTCGTCGTGAGGAATGGATCGGGGCGGCATCCTCGGCTCTGGTCGATATACGCTCGCGGGCGACCCGGACCCATATTCATACAGTGATGAAGTGGGACAGGCACTCCATGTGTGCCTTCGAATCGGGTCCAGTCTTTATCCGGAAGGGCGCGGACTGGCTCCTGCCGCGGATAACGTCTGCGCTTGCCTCGTACTCCGGGTGGGAGAGCGGGCAGCCTGCTGACCGGATGATGGCCGGGATCCTGAGCCCGTATATTCATATTTTGATTGGCTCCTACTGGCACCATTTCAAGGGCGGTTGTAATGTCCGTTTCTTTGAGGAGCACCGCGAGCTTGCGGAGACGATCCCTCCTTTGCGCCGGGAGTTTGACAGATACTGGGCAGAGCTCCGGGAAAGAGTCAAGATTGACTCCGGGACGCTGGTTGAGCCCGGAACCAAGGAGGGTTCCTCGAAGGCGGAGGTCAAGCCATCAGGCAGTCGAAAGGCACGAGCAGGATCGACTGGCATGCAGACTCGCCCGAAGGTCTCGCTCGAAGAACACAAAATGCGGGCGCACGAGATCGGTCTCGGGCCATACTTTAATGCCCTCACCGATGCCTTCGACCGCTTATTCCCAGGACCCTGGCCGATGGGTTCGTCGGTGAACTATCGCGTGCAGAACAAGCTCGGCTATACGAAGGCAGACGTGTTCAACCTCTACACCCGGGGAAGCAGCAGAGCCAGGGGTCTCAAGTTCCGGGTGTACTATAACGTCCTCGCCGAGGAACTCGGTCAGAGCGCAACCCGGGAGGACGTTCTCAAAATGTTGCCCGGGGTTGTCAGGGATAACGCTCGCGGGGAGCATGTAGATGATCTGGCTGAGTGGTATGTGGAGGGATACTTCACCTCCAAACAGGAGGTCGACCATCTCCTGACAGCGATTAAGTCCTGGAAGCAGGCAGAATAAGTTTTGAGGATAGATCCAACCTTTCTCCTGCTTTTCATAGGTTGCCTCCGGGGTAAAGTTCCCGCACGATATGTCTCCTCTTTTTGAAGTTATCGGAACGACACTAAACCAGAGTTCTTATGGAGGGCACAAAACGCTTTGAGTTCTCTACCTGGGATTCCCCGCCCCGGTTTGCTAAAACAGGTGATCCAAACCAAGCATCTGGTGAGAATCGCAAACAGACGCTGGAGATGGCTTCCCACCGGGCCCCACGCCTCGGGGAGGGGGCCCGCCCCATATACGCTAACTTTAGCTACAAGGATCCGAGAGGATAATGCCCTATTCGGTGAAATGTGGCTGATATGATGGAATATTAGCCATACGATTCCAGTGGTGTGCGGCAATAGTCCTCCTCCTCTGAAAACGATAGTGATCATGGAAATCTCATGGGAAAAGGACAGCCTTAGGGCATAGATGAGAACTCGCCGATTGCCTGGTACTTGCCGGTATCACCGAGAATGCATTACACCCATCGGGTAAGTTAACGCCTATGGGGGCCCGCCCCCTTCCGGCAGAAGAGTCCGGGACAACCCCCCTATCTAAAAGGGCCGATAAATTTGGAACGAACTCAATGGTAACACACACTTTTGGGCTAACAGCGGGCCGTTTATGAGGGGGCAGAGGAGCAATTTCTTATACCCGACCGTAGATAGCCGCCCATGTCGCTATCTCTACAGCATACGTTTCTATTCCTTACTGCTGTGCTGATTGGAGTGCTGGTTCTGGCCGCGGGATGCATTCAGGAAAGCAAGGCTGCATCCGCAGACATGAGGAGCACCACAGGGCCGGGCAACCTGACGTACTACACCGAAAGACCTCCCCCCGTATAACTACGTGGAGAACGGAACCCTGCAGGGGCTCTCCGTCGATCTCCTCGAGGCAATCACCGGGAAGATGGGGGATGCGGTCTCCCGCGAGGAGGTGCACCTGGTCTCCTGGACCGAGGGCTACCAGGCAGCCCTGACTAGGAATGCGACGGTGCTCTTCTCTACGGCAAGAACTCCCGAGCGGGAGCAATCCTTCAAGTGGGTCGGGCCCATCTATTCAGACAGGTATGTCCTGTTTGCCGGGCGCGACCGGGCAATTACCATCACCGGCCCCGAAGACCTGAACCAGTACCGGATCGGGGTAGTCACCAACGATAGCGCTATCCAGCAGCTGCTTGCTCTCGGGGTGAACCGGAGCCAGATCGTAGAGGAGACCAATGCATCCGCGATCATCACCGGACTTGAGAGTGACGAGATCGACCTCTGGTGCTACCCGGAGACCGCCGGCAAGTATCTCGTGGAGCGGGAAACAGGCAACGCATACACCTACAGGGTCGCCTACACGCTCCAGGAGACCAGCATCTACTATGCATTCAGCAAGGATGTCCCGGACTCGAGAGTTCAGTCCTTCCAGCAGGCCCTTGACGCCCTCAAATGCGAGGAAGACACGGCGGGCGTCAGCACGTACGAGCGGATCGTCGGGCGATACATCCCATCGATGGGCCTTGCCCAACTCAACTACCTGACCGAAGAGTGGGCTCCTTTCAACTACCAGGAGGATGGGAACGTCACCGGAATCTCCGTCGATATCCTGGAGGCGGTCTTTGAGATGGTTGGCGTGAACCGCACACGGGCGGATGTCCACATTGTTCCCCTGGCGGAAGGATTCCAGGCAGCGCAGAAGAACACCAGCACCGTGCTCTTCGCAATCGTTCGCACACCCGAACGTGAGCCCCTCTACGAGTGGGCCGGACCGTTCACCAGAGCCGGGTTCGTCCTCTTTGCGCCGATGAGCAGGAACATCGCCATCGCCTCCCCGGAGGACCTGAACCGGTACCGGATCGGTGCGGTAAACCATTCCGTGACGAAATTGTTGCCGGTGCGCAGGAGAACGGCACCGGGTGGGTGGAGTATGTCTATGTGAATCCGGTTGAGACGAATCTCTACTACAAGACCACGTACTACCGGTTGACCAGAGGAAGCGATGGGAACTCCTACGTTGTATGCAGCGGCAATTTCAAGCCCTGCGATGTATGACGAACCAGAGGGGAGCGGGCTCTCCCTGAGCACCTGCCGTATCCCTGGGCTGCTTCGTGAGCCCGGGGCCGGGATTTCATCCTGGGGGCTCTTCGCCACGCACTGGCCCCGGGGGCGGGGTGGGGGTTTCAGGTATCACCCTCTGCGGGGAGGAGCTCGCCGGGGAAACCCGGACCCGGGTAGGTTGAACCTCACCGGCATCAACAGGAATGCATTGCACCTATGGTAAGTTAGCGCCAACGGGATGTCCCCCTCCCGGCAGAAGAGTCCCGGGACAACCTCCTGAATAAGACCCTGCCGACAAGACTCCATTGTAGGAGATGCTGTACGCTCATTCGTCGTTGATTCGAGTATAATCCTGACGGCGAGGCGAAGGGCCGGGTCAAAGGCCGGTGACAAATCCCCCCGGATCTAAAAAACCTGATATACCCCGAATCCCCATAGCCTGCCCGAGGTCGAGCA
>LSQX01342695.1_pt2 | contig 20929 bp, 19 predicted proteins | sample 654561 | NCBI WGS metagenome assembly LSQX01 (sample SAMN04489861, study PRJNA283612) | anaerobic digester metagenome | isolation source: 4 biogas reactors fed with cattle manure at either 37C or 55C with and... | place: Denmark: Kongens Lyngby | collected 2014 | reverse complement strand
CGCGCGCGATCCCGGATCCCGCTTTTCCGTCCACAGGCCTCCAAGGACCCTACGGCGCGCCGATCCCCCAGTGCGCCCGGGCCCTGGCCTCTGCGTCGCGCTCCAGGCTGCCGACGCGGTCGTTCTTGCGCACCCGGTCGGCCCGGCCCTGGGGGTTGATCTGGGCCCACGCGCCCCGGGGAAAGATCGCCTCCACGTCCTCACCGTACAGGGCGCCGTCCCGGGGAGCGCGATGGCCCACGATCTCGTACCCGCCGTTGGCCCGGCGGAACTCGAGCGCCACCGGCACGCTGATGCCCGAGCCCCTGGCCAGGCCGCCGCGCTCCAACACGTACTCCTGGCAGTGCGCCCAGGCGTACAGCGTATCCTCGGCGCCGTCTTCGGCCTCCAGGGGGACGTAGGCGCAGAACACCTCGCCGTCTCGTGAGGTGAACCCCACGTGTTCGGCCAGGTAGACCTCCACCTGCTCGGCGGAGGGTCCTTCGGGCACGTCGGCCCCCTCGGCCTCCGGCGCCGCCGACCGGCAGCCGGCCAGCAGGGCCGCAGCGACCACCAGCCAGATGACGAGCCAGATCACGCTCCGTCGCGTCACGATCGTCCTCCTCTGCCGGTTCGGTTCCCCGATTCAGCCGCAGCGCGCCAGGAGCCGCTCCAGGCATCCAACGGCCTCTGCCTCTGCGTCACGGATGCGCAGGACCTCGTCGGCGAACGCTCGCCGCACCGCCGGGTCATACATCCCCCGGATGCCCCGCTCGGTAAAGTCGTCGGGGATCAGATCGTCCATCCTCGCGCGGATGCGCGCCACCCGCCCATAGCACGCGGCCGCCTGCAACGCCTCGGGCGCCAGGTCGGGTGCGTCCGCGGCCACCTGGGCCAGGAAGGGCTCGGCCTGGCAGTGGTCGCGGAGCATGGTGATGTTGATCGTCGTGCTGACATAGCGCTCGGCCATGGCGCCCTCGTCGCCGGCGGGAAAGGATGCATCATCACGCATCTCGGCCGCCCAGGCGGCCAGCCCCCGCAGGCCGGTGACCCGGTCGCCCATCGACTCCATGCGCAGCAGCCCTGCGCCCCAGCGCAGGGCGTCGAGGTAGACCTCCCGCAGCGGCGGGCGCCCGGAACGCTCACCGATCAGCGTATAGTCGGGGATGTGCCCGCGCCAGCCCGGCTTACGAAAGTAGCCGGTGGCCGGGTCGTGGGGGATGTCGTGGTCGTCCTTGATGTCCTGGTAGGTGCTCCACCCGAGGAGCACCTCGCCCCCCGCGTCATAGCCGGTCAGGATAGAGCAGTCGGAGGGCCCACACACCCGCGTGGCGAGCACGGGCACGCCCCGGTCGATGCTGCCCACGATCCGCGCCGCGTCCTCGTCGGTGGCGTCGCCCTCGGGGACGTGGATGCTGCAAGCGTACCCCGCCGCCCTAAACGCCCGCCGCACCGGCTCGAACGGGTCCGGGGAGACGTTCTGGATGGCATAGTTGCCGAAATCCCACGCCCCTGGGCGCAGGGTGAAGCGGAACGCCGCGCCCGACGTGCCCATGATGTAGGGGTAGGAGACGTCCTCGCCCAGGCTGCCCAGGGCCGAGACGAGGCACGAGGCGAACTCGCACATCTCGCCGCTCTTCCAGGTAACCGGGCGCACCCCCTCGATGATGACCTTGTCGCCGTCGCGCTGCACGTGGCCCATGCGTACCTCCCTGCTCTGCATCCGCACTGCGGAACGCTGCGCCCAGTGTAGCACACCTGGGCCGACGTGTGCGCGTCGGTCTCGAGGGGCGAGGGAAGGAACTCCAGGGGGTCGTACTCCCCATCGGCGTCCCAGTGGCCTTGCCTTCCCCCCTCTATGTTCTTGGCGAACCTGGTGGTCGCCTCTTCCTATTCCTCCAGGAAGCCCATGACCTCGGCGACAAAGAGATCGGGCGCGGTGTACATGGCCCCGTGCTGTTGCCCAGGTAGGGCCAGCAGGCGGGCGTTGGGCAGCGCCCGCACCACCTCGTTGCCCGTCCGCCGGACGAACGGCGCGCTATCGCCTCCGACCATCACCAGGGTCGGCGCCTGCACGTCGGCAAAACGGGCCGGATCGAATACATAGCGTGCCAGCGCCCGGACCTCCCGGGGCACCGTCCCGACGTTGGCCTTGCGCGCCTCCCAGGCCTCGGCCTGCGAGCGCATGATCTCGATCTCTTGCGGGGTCATGTCGGCCATGTCCCGGAGCATGGTCACCAGCGCCGCCTCGTGGTCGCCGGCCTGCGCCTGGGCCTCGATCCGGTCGATGACCTCCGGCCGGGAGGCGGCCCCCTCCGGGTGGATGGCCGGCTCGTACAGGATCATCCGGCGCACGTTCTGGGCCAGCCTGGCGCCCTCCAGTGCGCAGAGCCCCCCGTGCGAGTGCCCCAAGAGGTCGGTCGGCCTGCCGATGGCCTCGAGCACGGCCGCCACGTCCTCGGCCTCGCGGTCGATGGCATAGTCGGGCCCGTCGCCGCTCCCGCCACGGCCCCGCCGGTCCATGGCGTAGACCGTGCGGCGCTCGGCCAGGAGCGGGCCCACGATCCGCCAGGTGGTGGAATGGTCGGCCGTGGCGCCGTGCACCAGCAGCAGTGGCGGCCCGCTGCCGCTCTGCCAGAAAGCGATGGGGGTGCCATCGCGAGATGTCACCGTCTGCATCATGCCTCCTCCCACGGTGTTCCTCGACATAATCAGCATACCCCGCCGGCGTATGCGGTGTCAAGAGATGGGAGTGGCCCTCCTACGTGGTGCAAAAGAACACCCTGCGCAACTATGTGGAGGGGTACATCAACTCCTGGCTGTCGCACGGCAAGTGCTTCCTGAACTCCTCGACGATCTTCTGGGAGGATCCGGAGAACCACACGTACGATCTCTAGCCCACTGCACCGGCGCCTGGTACAGCGGAGGGCTGCCCACTCGGGCAGCCCTCCGCCACTATACGGCCCCTCTTGCCCCTGTTGCGCGATCTGGATCAGGGGCCTGGCGCGTCGCGCTGGCTCAGTGCGTCGCCTCGAACCACGTCTGGTACACGTCGTTGGGCACCAGCAGTCCGTCCAGGTACAGGGTCCAGCGGTGAAAGCCGGAGCCGCCCTCGCCCTGGAAGGGGAACTCGCGCACGGCCACGCCCTCGTCCACCAGCCAAAAGTCGATGCCCTGGTCGTCGGGGCCGGCGTGCTTGTAGCCGGTGTCGGGCAGCGCAAAGGGCATCGGGGGACTGTCGTCGCACGTGATGGTCATCTCGTACTCTTGCCACTCTTCCCAGATGGTGAGCCACACGATGCCCTCCTCGCAGTAACCGGCCACCGTAGGCACCAGCGTCGCCGACCCGCCCACCGAGCAGGTGCCGGCGCTGCCCGAGATGGTCACGGGCAGGCGGTTGGCCGGCAGGCCGGACTCGCTCTCGATGCCCACCTTGGACTCGCCACCCTCCGTACAGTGCAGTTCAATCGCCTGGGCGGCGACCGTCTGCTGGATGGCAGCCATGCCCATGGCGTCAAAGAACACGTCGTGCTCGAACACCAGGAACAGCGAGTCGCCCGGGCGGGGGCAGTTCAGGAACACGGTCGGGTCCTCTTGGGTGGCCTCGTCCTCCTCCAGGGTTGGGGTCGGAGCGGGGTCGCCGGCGCTGCTCGCTGCCGCCAACGGCGGTTCGGAGGAGGGAGTCGGCTCGGCGGGCGGCGGGGGGACGGGCGCAGTGTCGGCAACGGGCGGGGTGGTCGGGATGGCCTCGGGGTCAGCCTGCGCCGGCGTGGGTGTCGGCGCGGGGGTAGTGGTTCCCTCCGGCGGGGAGCATCCGCCCAGCGCGAGGACGAGCAGGATACAGAGCAGGTACACGCCGCAGTGGGTCAGGGTCCGCATGGTACGCCTCCCAGGGGTACGATGGGTGGGCCTCGCCCGGGACGGCAGGTGGGTCCACGGGTCCACGATGCGCACGGCTTGATCTATCCAACGCGTGCGGCGCAACCTCGACGGGCAGGCGGAGCGGGGTGCGGTCCCTCGCCCTGTCTCAGTCCATCGCCCGCTCCAGGTTCAGCGCCAGCAGGCGCGCCAGGATCTCCTCGTCGTCCAGGTCGGCGGGCCAGCCGTAGGCGGCGGCGACGGCGGCAGCCTCGAGCTCCAGATCCTTGAGCCGCAAGAGGGCGACATAGAGGAAGTTTCCGGAGCCGCAGGCGGGGTCGAGAATCTTCACATCGCGCAGCCGCGTCAGGAACTGGTGCAGGATGCTGTCGGCCTCGCCCTGCGCCTTCTTGAGGGCGGCGGCACTCAATGGCTTGTGGTTGGACGTGGCGCGCTCACCCTTGCCCGCCTTCTTGCCGGTAGCCAGCAGGGTTCCGATTGTTGCCTTGGTTGCTTCCCAGTCGCGCCGCAGCGGGGTCATGACCACGGCGTCCACCACCAGCTCGATGTCCTCGCGACCGGTGAAGTGCGCGCCGAGCTGCGAACGCTTGGCAGGGTCGAGGCCGCGCTCGAAGAGGGTGCCGAAGATCGAGGGATCAACAGCACTCCAGTCGAGCGACGAGACGGCGCAAAGCCGCTTCAGGTCGTCGCGGGTGAGGCCGGGGACGGTGCGGTCGTCGAAGAGGCTGCCGTTGAAGTGGCGGATGGTCTCGAGGCCGAAATCGCCGCCGGAGGCCATGGCCTCGAAGAGCATGGACAGGTTTCTGCCGAAGCGCGCGGGGGCGCTGCCGGTCTTCTCCAGCAGGCGGGTGAAGATCATGCCGGGCAGGAGGGCCGTGTCCTCGGCGAAGAGGCAGAAGACGATGCGGTCGAGGAAACGGGCCACGGTACCGGGGTCGAGACCACGCTCGCGCATGGCGGCGGCAATCTCGCCGATACGGACGGCGGCCTCCTGGGTGACGGCGGCGCTGGTGCGGCCGGGGTGGAGCGCCGCGGGATTGTGAAAGACCGCCCGCATGATCTCGATGTTGCGGGGTTCGGCTAGGGCTTCGAGCGGAATTTCGTGAACGTCGGAGACGGTTCCGGTGAAGTTGGTGCGCACCACGATGCGGTCCAGATCGCAGAGCACCAGCAGGGGCGGATTCTCCAGCACATTGCGGTAGCGCAGGAGCTAGTCAAAGGCGGCATCGAGATTCTGGTGCTTGCCCTTATACTCCCAACCGAAGAAGCCGCGCTTCCAGACATCGGCGAAACCGTCGCCCCCGCCATGCTTGGCGGCACCCTTCTCGAAGCAGAACGACTCGCCGGTGGGGTCGGCCGCGGCGGGCGTGGGATGGTCGAAGACGCGGCAGAGGTCGAGAAAGTGCTCCTGCGCGGCGGAGCGCTCCTTCAACTCCACCTTGCGCCACTTGGCAATGAACTAGTGGACAGTCATGGGCAACACAATACCACGCGGACAAGGCGGGAAACAAGGCGGATGTGGATGGTGATGGCAATTAGGTTGGCGACAGGGTGTGCGGAGAAGTTCTAAAGTTCGAAAATCAAAAAGCTCATTGTTGTCGGTCGTGGATGGCCTGCTCAATCACGCCATCCACATAAGTCACAACATTCGCGGGAAGGTATTGTCGAATAAAGAACACATATGACCGGGAATCACGGTACACCCGCGTTGCAGTGCTTGTTGAACCAGTACAAATGAGATCGTAAAAATTAGTGCTGTTCGGTTGAATACGCGCCGCATGCACGAGATTTGAAACAAACGTACAGACAATGCCCTCATCATCACTTGCCGGGAATATGGACTTCTCGGGATAAACGACCGACCAGTTGTTAAAAGCGACGTCTGCCAACGGGCGATTGGTCACAAATGCCCACGAAAGAAAGGCCTCGCCCTCGGATGCTGCCGCATTCCACCAATCGTTTGTTGATGCCATGAAAACGCATGCCGTGTTTGAAGCAATCGATGGTAACAGGCCGAATCCCGCCACTTGAACATGAATCCGGTTTGTTCCCGGCGAGCCTAGCCAATAGGAGACAACATCAATAACCGCCTGTGTGCAAGATTGTCATTTAAATAACCAATTCCGGCCACATCACACATCATGGCCTGTTGTGGAAGCGTTTGCGAGAGACTGGCGAACCATGGAGCACGATCAACTTGTGGAGCACCACCTTTTGCAATAAAGGCGGCAAGCACCCCCATAGCACAGACAACAACATAGCCTGCCACGCGGCTTAGCCGTGACAAACAGGAAGAACATGCTTGGTGAAAACACGAGATATGTGTGTCATTATGGCTCCTTTGGAAGCAGAAACCTCAAGTAACTATCGTTACGCCAGAACCAAGTGCGCTCTGCAGTAAATTCCATGTGCCAACAGATGGGTGTTTCATCCCCTCTATTCATGTGGTATGCCGGGTTTACAAACTTATTATGCATCATGGAAGTGCCATTCAAAAACGACTGACTAACAAGTCCCAGTGTATGACCAATTTCATGAACAGCAGTACCTGCTAACATTCGCCCCCAATCAGCTTCCGTCAGGGGAAGAGCAACGTTTGCCCAATTTGGCTCAGCTCCGATGAGATCTCCAACAAACTTGCCATGCTCCATGAAAACTGCATGTCGCGTGCTGATAATAAAGACGCTTGCCTCGCCCGCCGTACAAGCATTGGGAAATACTCCGGAGTTTGCTAATCCCAGCGGTCCGTCCGGATTGTTTCCCGCAAGAATACGTACATGCTTATAATCACCATGCACCAGCGTGTTATTATCTACAACCCGTATGTTCATTGCTGTCGGGAACTTGTCTTGCACTCGCGCCGGTATAGCAGCCAGAGCTTTTGCCGCATTGTCCAGAGAACAACCGGAATAAAGATTCGTTGAGCACCCCCAATGATTAAACGAACGGGCGCACAATCGTGGGTGGTATCACTGCGACCCTCGCCGCATAATAATATAAGTAAAATAGTGGTCGCCAGCCTACTCAAACTATTGCGCGCAACCATCCTGAATCGAATATCAAGTAGAGCTTGCATGTCAGGCTATTCCACAATGATGATTGCACCATCGGGCAGGAGGCGGATTTTGCCCATCTCCTCCGCGATGTCCGCTCCACGGACTGTCATCCGCAGATGACTCCAATTTGCCGGATTTAGCCAGTCAGGCTGGGTCGTTAGTGTGAGTCCATCAAACTCGAAAGCTCCTGCATCGTCGCAGCACTCGACGGCTGTTGGCGCACCCTGCACACTAAATCGGATGAACATGTGAAGTGTGCGCCGTTAGGGTGTTAGGCTGTCCGCAGGGGCATAAACAAAGCGTTTCCTGAGCCCGGCGGGCCGTAGAAACCACTCGCCGCTGTGCCATCCGACGATGAAGGCCGTCTCCCCTGCGTCCAAGGTGCCATCCATCGGTTCAGCGTCGCGGCCAAAGGCAATCTGCACATTGTTTGATGCAGTGGCGTTGAAGGCGAGTTCCAGACGGAAGCGCCGTATGTTGCCTTTTGCACGGGGCGGTATGGCGATGTCATGGAACACCTCGCGGTCGGCGAAGATGGGCGGCGGCAGGCGCGGCACTTCTAACGTGGCGGCGGAAACGGAGACCACCGTCAGTAGGACAACTAGCGAAACTAAGCCCCGCATTAAGTCGGTGCTTGCGAAGCATCTTTGATGCAGTGCCAAATTATAGGCATGCATTAATTTATAGCATAGCACGTTTTATGGCCGGAGACAAGCGATTGAACGCTATAACGCTAGGTCGCGCCCTCGTTACGTTTTGTTTGTGGTTTTGCCGCATGTGCGGTACCCTATATACCCATGAACCCCACCACTCCAGAACCCCGGCGCAAACAGCCCCGCGAGCAGACGCTGCCCGAGGAGATCGCCAATGCGGTGACGCACGGCATCGGGCTGCTGCTGAGCGTGGCCTGTCTCGCCGTCGGCGTCGTCTTCGCCTCCATCTACAGCACGCCGGCAATCATCACGAGCGTGGCCATCCATGGCGCCACGCTCTGCATCCTCTATCTCTCGTCCACGCTCTACCACAGCCTTCCGCCTGGCAAGGCCAAGCGTGTCTGGAACATCTTCGACCACGCCTCGATCTACCTGCTGATCGCCGGCACCTACACCCCGATTACCCTGGCACTGGCCTACCAGCAGCCGGGCTGGGGCTGGAGCCTCTTCGGCATCATCTGGGGGCTGGCTCTGGTGGGCATCGTCTTCCAGGCGCTCTTCATCCACCGCTTCCGGCTCTTGTCGACACTCACCTACCTGGCCATGGGCTGGCTCGTGATCGTCGCCATCCGCCCGATGTGGCGCTTCCTCGGCCCGCAGGGCTTCCTCTGGATCGGCCTCGGCGGCGTCTGCTACTCGCTGGGCGTGATCTTCTACGTCTGGAAGCGCCCGCGCTTCACCCATGCCGTCTGGCACCTCTTCGTGCTGGCCGGCAGCCTACTGCACTTCCTCGGAATCCTCTTCCACGTCGTCCTCGGCTCCACCGCCTAGCGGCTCATCAACAGGAAGTCCCAGCAGCGCGCCGGCCTCGGCGCGCGGAAGTTCCTCGACCGAACGCAGCTTGCGCTGCATGGCGCGCGTGCGCCGCGACGAGAGATCCAGCGTGTTGGAGACGGTCTGAATCTGCCGCTTGATCAGGTCGAGGTAGTTGCTGAAGGTGCCGAATTCGGTCTTGACCGCCCCCAGCACCTGCCACACCTCGCCGGCCCGCTGCTCGATGGCCAGCGTCTGGAAGCCGACACGCAGGCTGTTGAGGATCGCCGCCAGGGTTGTCGGCCCCGCCACCAGCACGCGGTGCTTGCGCTGCAGCGTGTCGTGCAGTCCCGGCAACCGCAGAACCTCGGCGAAGAGCCCCTCGGTCGGCAGGAAGAGGATGGCAAAGTCGGTGCTGGCCGGCGGGCAGATATACTTCCTCTGTATATCCTGCGCCATCCTCGCAACAACCGTGCGCAGTTCGGCCGAGGCACTCTGCACGCTTGCGGCGTCTGCCGCGGTGGCGGCCTCTACCAGCCGCTCGTAGGACTCCTTGGGAAACTTGGCGTCGATCGGCAGCCAGACCGGCGCATCACGGCCGCGTCCCGGCAGCTTCACGGCATACTCGACCTGCTCGCGCCCCTCCGTGATGCGCACGTTGGCCTCGTACTGCCCCGGCGTGAGGATGTCCTCCAGAATCGCGCCCAACTGGTACTCGCCCCAGGTGCCGCGCTCCCTGACGTTGACCAGGATGCGCTTCAGGTCGCCGACGCCGTTGGCCAGCGCCTGCATCTCGCCCAGGCCGCGCTGCACGGCCTCCAGACGCTCGCCCACCAGCCTGAACGATTCGCCGAGGCGCTGCTCGAGGGTGCTTTGCAGCTTCTCGTCCACCAACTGGCGCATGGCATCGAGACGCTGCTCGTTGCTGGCCTGGATTTCGGCGAGCTTGCGCTCGTTGCCGGTCTGGATCGCCAGAAAGGCGTCCTCGCTCTTCTCGACGAGGCGGTTGACGGTTCCGACGAGCCGGTCGCTGTTGGTGACGGCTGTGCGCACCAGTAGCAGCAGCACAAACACCAGCAGCAGGAACACTCCCACTACCAGCACCGCCAGCAAGATCAATTCAGTGCTCACCGATCCATCCATCCCTTCCGGCACGCCCGCCCTACCGCAGCGCCAGCGGCGCATACTTGCGGGCGGCACTGCGCGCCGCCTCGACAATCTCCGCCTCGCCGGGAATCACGCGGTCACGCATGAGCACGCGCCCGTCGCAGATCACCGTCCGGACAACAGAGGTGTCGGCGCTGTAGACGAGGTTGGAGACGAGGTGGTGGCCGGGCACCATGGCGGGATGATCCAGATCGATCAGCATGGCATCGGCCAGACGGCCGGGCTCAATCACGCCCGCGTCGATGCCGAAGGTCTCGGCCCCGTTCCTCGTGGCGCAGTCGAACACCGTCCGGGCCCGGCCGGCCACGGGGCTGCCGGCCTCGAGCTTGGCCGAGAGGGCGGCACTCTTCATCTCGTCGAACATCGAGAGATTGTTGTTCGAGGCGCAGCCGTCGGTACCGATGGTGGTGCGGCAGCCGGCCTGCTCGACCACGGCGGCGAAGCGGAAGCGTCCGGAACCGAGCTTGGCGTTGGAGACCGGCATGTGTGCCACGATTGCCTGGCGCTCGCGGATCAGGGCGATGTCGTCGTCGCCCAGATGCACGGCATGCGCCAGGATCGTGCGCGGCCCGAGCAGGCCGCACTCATCGAGCCAGGCAATGGGGCTCATGCCGTGCTTCTCAAGGCTCGTCTCGTACTCTTCCTGGGTCTCGGCCGCATGGATGTGGATCCGCTGTCCCGTGGCGCGCGACAGCCCGGCGATGCGGCGCAACATGCCACCGCTGACGGTGTAGATCGCGTGCGGCGCGTAGGTGATCTGGATGCGGTCGGGGAGCTGCGGCATCAACGCCTCCAGCTCCTCCGACTGGCGCCGGCAGGCGGGTCGCACCACGCCGGGGCTCGCCTCGATGAAGAGCCTTCCGATGGCGGCGCGCATGCCCATCTCGTCTGCCACGCGGGCCACGGTGACGGGCTCCCAGTACATGTCGTTGAAGAAGACCGTGCCGCCGCGGATCATCTCGACGATGGCCAGCCGCGTGGCGCAGGCCACGTCTTCCGGCGTGAGTTGAGCCTCGGCGGGCCAGATGTGCTTCTCGAGCCAGGGAAAGAGCTCGATGTCGTCGGCAAAGCCGCGGAAGAGCGTCATGGCGGCGTGGCCATGCGCATTGTAGAAAGGCGGCAAAATCGCCTGCCCGCGGCCATCGATCACCTCGGCCCCGGGCGCCTCGATACCGGGTGCGATGCGCGCAAAGCGGTGTGCCTCGATCAGGACATCGGTTTCGCGCCCCTCGTGGAGCACCTGGCGGATCAGCAATGGCTTCACGCAGAGCCCGCAGTGTTAGGAGCGCACCTGACCGGTGCCCTGCACCACATACTTGTACGTGGTCAGTTCTTCCAGCCCCATGGGCCCGCGGGCGTGCAGCTTGTCGGTACTGATGCCCATCTCGGCACCCATGCCGAACTCGCCGCCGTCGGTAAAGCGGGTCGAGGCGTTGACGTACACGGCGGCCGAGTCGATCTCGCGCCCGAACAGCCTGGCGGCGCCCTCATCGCGCGTAATGATGGCGTCGGAGTGGTGCGAGCCGTAGGTGTTGATGTGATCGATAGCCTCGCCGACATCGTCGACGACGCGTACCGCCAGGATCATATCGAGATACTCGGCCGACCAGTCGTCTTCCGTGGCGGGCTTGAAAGCGGGCACGATGGCGTGAGCCGCCTCGTCGGCGCGGATCTCGATCCCGCGGCGCTGCGCCAGTTCGGCCAGACGCGGCAGGAAGGCGGCGGCGATGCCCGCATGCACAAGCAGGGTCTCGACGGCGTTGCAGACGCCCGGACGCTGGCACTTGGCGTTCTCGACGATCGGCAGCGCCATGTCGGGGTCGGCCGACTCGTCCACGAAGATGTGGCAGATGCCCTTGTAGTGCTTGATCACGGGCACGCGGGCCAGCTCGACGACAGTACGGATCAGCGACTCGCCACCGCGCGGGATCACCAGATCAATGCGGTCGTCCATCTGCACAAGTTCGCGGACCGCCTCGCGGTCGGTGGTCCTGACCAACTGCACCACCTGCTCCGGCAGCCCCGCCTCGGCGGCGCCGATGGCCAGCGCCTCGGCGATGGCCTGGTTCGACTGGATCGCCTCGCGTCCGCCGCGGAGGATCACCGCGTTGCCGGTCTTCAGGCAGAGGGCGGCGGCATCGGCGGTGACGTTGGGACGCGACTCGTAGATGATGGCGATGACGCCGATCGGCACGCGCTGCTTGAGAATGATGAGACCGTTGGGACGGCGGCGGCGGCTGATGCAACGCCCGACCGGATCGGGCAGGTCGGCCACCTCGCGCAGTCCGCGGATGATGCCGTCTATACGCTCGTCGGTCAGCGCCAGGCGATCCAGCATGGCCGGCACGAGTCCGGCCTGCCGTCCGGCCTTGAGGTCGAGCTCGTTGGCGGTCTTGATCAGGTCACGCCGCGTATCAACCGCGGCGGCCATGGCACGCAGGGCGCTATTCTTGCGCCGTGTGCTGACTGTCGCCATACGGCGCGCCGCCTCGCGGGCCGCGTCGCCCATGCTGCGCATCGTCTCTTGCAGAGTCATCGCCGCCACTCCTTAAAGTTTGGTAAAGGTTAGTTACAGGGTTGCACCGGGAATAAGTGTGCCCACATCCTTGCCGGCCACGATATCAACCAGCGTGTCCTTCTTGCGCCCGTGGCCGATGACCACCGAGCACCCCGCGCGCGTGGCGATCTGCGCCGCCCGCAGCTTGGAGTCCATGCCGCCCTTGGAGAGCGCGCTGGCACCGGGATTGACCAGCTTGTAGATATCCGGGCCGATCTTGTCGATCAGCGGAATGCGCCGGCGCCGCGAGCCCTCCGTCCGCAGCACGCCATCGACTGTCGAGAGGATGACGAGCAGGTCGGCGCGGATCAGCTTCGAAACCAGTGCCGCCAGGTAGTCGTTGTCGCCAAAGGTGAACCCGGCCTTGAGTTCCTCGTCGGCCACAACGTCGTTCTCGTTGATGATCGGTATGACATTGGCGCGGATCAGGTGCTCGAGCGTGCGCTTGGCATTGGCGTTGCGCACGCGGTGATCGAAGTCGTCGTGGGTGAGCAGCACCTGGCCGATGCGGATCTTGTAGGCCATGAAGAGCTTGGTGTAGGCGGTCATCAGACGCGCCTGCCCTACCGCCGCGCACATCTGCAGGTCGGCAACCTCGGTGGGGCGCTCGCGGATACCAAGCGCCTCCATCCCCGCGCCGACAGCGCCCGAGGTCACCACAACCATCTCGTAGCCCTTGCGGCGCAACGCGGCGATCTGCGAGACGAGACACTGCATCCGTGCCTGATCCGGACGCCCCGTGCGCTGGGCAATGACCCGTGTGCCGATCTTGACGACAATGCGGCGGGACTCGGGCAGAAACTGGCGGTGCTTGTAGTCGGTATTCATGGGACCTGCAGGCTGGTGATAGAGACGTATTTAATAATGTACCCCAATCCCCTATTTGACTCAATAGCTATTTGGCGGAAAGGGTTTCGGGGTGGAGTTAAACCGCCAAGACGCCAAGAACGCCAAGAAGAGCGGGGAGAACAATCACACTTGGACTCTGGGTTGAGCCGCCAAGACGTCAGAAGGATTGGTTGAGAGAACAACGCGTTTGAGCCCCCGTTTTAACAGAGGAACGTTGAAATTGATGAGTAGGCCCAGAGGAAGCCTCATGGCCTTGAGATAGGAGATAACTGGAGCGACATGGATGGGAGCCAGGGCTTCGACCGTCTTTAGTTCCACAACCAACTTGTTGTCTACAAGCAGATCCAACCGACCCTCACTGACCAGATGTCCCTTGTATTCAACTCTTATCGGTTTTTGCCTCTCAAACGGTATCTTCCGCAAACTCAATTCCACCGCCAGCGCTTCTTCATAGACGCTTTCCACATACCCCGGCCCCAGTATCCTGTGTACCTCGATAGCCGCGCCAATCACCGCAATAGGCAGATCATCGATCTCCTTGTCTGGTTCAATCATCATCTCTCTCCTACTTGGCGTCCTTGGCGTCTTGGCGGTTCAAATCCCTACCGCTTTAATAGCCTGATATAGGCTGCCGGCCTGCGCGTAGCGCTGGGGTATGCCCAGGCGCTCGTAGAGGCGGGCGGCCCAGTTGCGGCGGGCATACTGCGGCGTCACCAGGCAGACCGGACGCGGCGCGACCAGCCCGGCCGTCTCGTCGAGATCGAGCACGCGCATCACGCCGGGCAGATAGGCGCCGTCGCGGTGCGAGCGGGGCTGGTTCTCGGTGACCACACCGGCAATCGTCTCGTCGAAGGCGGCCTGGTAGAGGCAGGCGGCACCGGCATCGCCCCGGCCGTAGAGATAGAACTGCTGGTCGCGAAACTCCGGCAGCCCCCGCAGGAACGGCAGTACCCGCGCCATATCCTGCAGGAGAAGCAGGCTCGGGGTCAGGCCGACCAGCGCGCCGCCGCGCAGGATGTCCCACGTCATGCACGGGGTGCTGGCGTTCCAGCCGGCGGTACGCCCCTCGATCACCACCAGGCTGCATCCGCCTCCGGCACCGGCCAGATGTCCGTAGAGGTCGTGGGCGGTCTCGTCGGTATCGCACCAGGCAACAAGCACCTTGTTGTTGTCCGATGGATTCATCAGCGCCTTGATCCAGATATCCATCCCCTCCAGCTCCCCGCGCCAGATCAGGCGGCGGCCCGAAGCGGCGCCGTCGCCCTCGACCCAGTCGCCGACAAGCCGGCACGTCAGCGGTTCCTCGGCACGGTCGAGCAGGAAGCAGACCTCGCGCCGCAGGCGCGTTACGGCCTCCGCGCGCAGCGCAGGCCACTCATCGGGATTCTGCGGCAGGGGGAGCGAACCGAGCGGCGAGAGCATCTCCGGGATCAGGCGCATCTTGTTGGAGGCGGGCGCGGCTCCGTTGAAAATGGTCACGGTACGCTCGTCCACATCACGCTGCGGCAGCGCCAGCGGCGGGCGCGTCTCGCCGGCCACATGCCTATCGAACCAGGCGTTGATGGCGGCATGGGCCTCGGCGGTGACCGCATGCGGTCCGGGATAGACAAAGCAGTCGCAATGCTCCTCGCAACCGTAGAGGCGGTAGATGCGGCGCGTCTGCTCGACCAGCGCGTGGTATTCGGAGGCTGAGAAGAGCAAATCCCCGGAGGCGTTAAGGTAGAGCGCCGGGCGCGGCGCGATCAGCGCGGCGAACTCGCTCATGCAGCGCTGGTGGCGGTTGATCGGATACATGCAGTCGCAGTGGCCGTGGAGGTGGCGGTCCTCGATCGAAGCGCGCGGCATGGTGACGCCGCAGGCCGTGGCCAGCGCCCGGACACGCTCGTCCGCCACCGCCAGGAAGAAGCTCTGGGCGCCGCCGCCGGAGGCGCCGGTGGCGCCGATGCGCTGCGGATCGACCCCGGGCAGCCCGGCCAGCACGTCGAGCGCGCGCAGGCCGTTGTAGAGCTCGCCCCCCGCTGCCGTGTAGCCCATCGAGATCCAGTCGTAGCGGCGGCGGCTGTAGGTGCCGTGGTGGTCGCCGCCGGAGTCGTGCTGCTCGATGGTGTCGACGATCATCGTCACGTAGCCGCGCCGTGTCAGCATGACGACCCGCGGCTGGTAGTAGAGGATGCCGATTCCGGCATGGCCGCAGAGGTGCAGCACGGCGGGAAGGCGGCCGGGCGGCAGCGGATCGGGATAGTAGATCGTCGCGCTGATCCAGCAGTCGGGCAGCATCTGGTAGGCGATCTTGCGCGCGCGGTAGCCCTCGCCCTTGAACTCCCCGAAATCGCGTACCGCCGGATCGCACTGCGGCGCGGTCGAGGCAAGCCCCATCGAGTCGAGATACTGCTGCTTCAGCACGGGACGGACACGCTGCCACTCGTCCAGCGTATTGATCCCCTTGAACGCGTCGGCCTCGATACGCCGCGCGACATTCTCGTAATGGCTCCAGAGTGTGATGCCCATGATTCTCTCCTAGTTTAGAATCAGCGACTTCAGCGGCAGCTTGGGAACATGGTGCCGGTCGTCGGCCGCGCGGTAGTATGCGATATTGCCGTCGCGGGCCTCCTCGAGCAGGCAGTTCTCGGAGGGCTTGCCGAGCGCCACGGCGTAGAGCAGTTCGAACCCTTCGGGGATGCCGAGGGCCTTGATGATCTCCGCGCGCTCGATGGAACCTATCATGCAGCCGCCGAATCCCTCCTCGGCGGCGGCCAGCAGGAGCGTCTGCATGGCGATGCCGGCATCGGCCTGGGGCGTCGCGCCGCCGGGTGCCGCCAGCACCAGCACGTAGGCGGTTGGCACCTCGTGTTCCGCGGGGCGCCAGCCTTTCAGCAGCGCGGCCCAGCGGGTGTGGGGGAAGACCGCCGCGCAATCTTCGGGCGTATGGACCAGCCAGTAGCGCAGCGGCTGCAGGTTGCCGCCGCTGGCGGCCAGGCGGGCCAGATCAACCCAGGCCTCGAGACGGGCGCGCCCAGGGCGCGGTTCCGGATGAAACCTTCTGAAGGAGCGGTTGCGTGTGATCAGTGTTTTCAGTTGCATGGCGGTGTACCTCATGAGATCTGCGCATGGTCAGCCGCCACATCTGGACACACGGGCCTCATGGCACAGTCCAGCGGAAGAGGCGGGGTTCGTAGGGCGTGAAAGTCCGGTCCGTCAGTCGCGGCAATTTCCCGCCGGCAAACGCCAAATCGAGACTGTTGGCCGTCGCGCTCAGGTTCAGCGCCACCAGCAGGTAGTCCGTGCCGCCCGCCGCGTTCACCTGTCGCCTCAGCGCCAGGGCGAAGCTGCCGGGATAGCGTTCGCCGTGCGGCACCGGCAGTAGCGCATCGGCCGGTTCCCATTGGACAAAATCGGGGTAGAAGGCGTTGATCTCGCCCTCGATGCCGGCGAGGAGCGACCATTCGCGCGTCCGCGACTTGGGAATGTTGCCGTGGCCCAGATGGATCACGTTGCCGGCCATGCCGCGGATCAGCGAGAGATAGATGCCGGCGCGGAGCTCTTCGGCCGAGCGCGTCAGGCCGCTCGGTAGCGAGCCGCCAAGCCAGACGAGGATCGGCTTGTCCCGTCCGGCATCGGCGCGCGCCGCGGCAAGGTCGCGGTCGAGCTTCGGCATCAGGCAGGTGGCATATCCGCTGCTCCAGAAGGCGGTCTCGAGGACGTCGCAGCTCCTGGCCAGAGCCTTCTGGTGGCGCTGACCGTCGTTCTGGATCGAGAAAAGCACTCCGGGATGCGCCGTTTTCAGCAACTGGTAGAGGTGCGCGTAGAAGGGCGCGATATTATCCATCACCCGAACGGAGGCGGGATCGTCCGGACGGGCGAGGATGACGGGGAACTGCGCCTCGTAGCAGATTCGATAGAGCGTGCGCGGCGTCTTTGCGCCAGCCTTGACAGCCTCGGCGGCCACCGCAAGATGCCGGGTGTCGTCGTCCAGGTAGCGGTAGCCGACGACCGGCGTGTCGGCAAAAGACGAACCGGTGCAACCGCGGATGTCAAGCAGACTCCGCGGCTGCGAGACGACGGGATATACCGGGACGCCGCCGACCGTCAGCACGGCACCTGTGGCCGACAGCGCACCTTCCGGAGCGACAGCCTTGGCTTCCGGAGCACCGGCCGGGCGCAGGACAACGAGCGTGGCAGCCACGGGACGCCCGTCGCGTTCGACCGAGAACCGGTAGTCGCCGGGAGCGATCCCCTCCAGCGGGAGCTGTCCCGTCGCCGGCTGGTCGTCAAGGCGCTTCACCTCCTCGCGCCCGACAGCCGACAGCCGCAGGTTGACGCGTTCCGTGCCGCGCGTCGCGTAGTGAAGCGCGGCACCGTTGGTCAGTTCGTAGTAGTACTGATCCAGCACGAGCAAATCCACCGCGCGCCCGCCGAGCACCCCGCTCCGTTGCGCCAACACCGCGCCGGAGGCAGCGTCTGTTACCGTCAGATCGAGGGTACGGATCCCCTTGTGCGTCGCCTCCTGCGCCTGCAGCGACTGTGTCTGGAGCAGGCTGTCCCCGCGCTTCGCCAGCAGATTGCCGCCCACCCCTGCGGGTTGACCGTCGATGCGCAGGCTGACGGCAAGCGGGACATCGGCCCGGCTTGTCACCCGGAACCGGCAGTGATCCCCGCGGATGACGAACTCATCGATCGAGGCCGCCGGACGCGTCTCGCCGAACAGCAGCGTGCCAAATTGCGACGCATTGTGAAGATCTGAGACGGCGGCCCAACTCTGTCCGCAGACGAAGTTGGCACCCCAGCGCTCCCCCTTCCTGGGGTAGGAACGTCCCAGCCCCTTGAACGGAACGATGAACTCGACGCGCCAACCGTCCTCGCCGACCACCGGTTGGCAGTTGATCGGCACAGCCGGGCGCCACGAGCAGTCGCCGCCCCTGGCCTGATAGACAACGCCAGAGGGATTGGCGGCGATCTGGTAGTAGTCGGTTCCGCCGGGTTCGGGGGCCAGAAAGAGTTCCATCACCGAACCTCCGAAAATCTGCGCCGGGTGGTCGGGTGTGCCGACGGCCTTGATCGCGGCGCGGTTCGTGACGGCCTGGCTCACCGTGATGTAGAGATTCGTCGCATCATAGCGGGCGCGGACGAAGGCGGGCGCGGCGGGCAACTCTCCCGTGACACCCAGAAAGCCGCCATCCTCCCCCGCCGGATCCAGACACAGCAGCCGCCCCGGCGCCGGCCACGCGTGCGCGCAGGCGAGCAGCAGGCCTGCCAGAATGAACGAGCGGCGTGTCCGCATGACGTCAATCCACATTGCTAGACCTGGCCCAGTCCGCTTGTCACCTTGAAGACGGCGGAAAGGATGCTGATGGCGACGAAACCGACGCCGCCGGCGACGAAGATGATGAGAATCGGCTCGAGGGCCGTGGTGAAGATCTTGATGTTGCGGTCCAGCTCGGCCTCGAAGCGGCGTCCGATATGCCCCAGCGCCCCCGGCATGTCGCCGGTCTGCTCGCCGATGGCCAGCAGGTCGGTCATCACCCGCGGGAAGACCTTGCCGGCCGCCAGCGGGCCGGAGATCGAGGTGCCGTCCGTGACGCGCTCGCGCGCGTGGCGCAGCTCGTCGGCGATGATCGTGTTGCCGACGGTCTCCTCGGTGATGCGCAGGGCGTCGAGCACGTTCACGCCGTTGGCCATGAGCGTCTGCAGCGTGCGGGCGAAGTTGGCATAGATGCTGTTGGCGATGATGCCGCGTACCAGCGGCATGCGCAGCTTGAACTTGTCGAGGCGGCGGCGTCCGCCGGGGGTGCGGAAGTAGCGCCCGATGATCCCGGCGAGCATGACGATGCCGATGCCCACCGCCAGGCCGTAGCGCTGCGCGAAGTCGCTCGTGGCGATCAGGATGCGCGTAGAGAGCGGCAGGGCGATCTTCATGGACTTGAAGACCTCCATGAACTGCGGCACGATCTTGGTAATGGAGAAGATGACCACGCCGACGCCCATGACGAGGACGATGACCGGATAGGTCAGGGCCTGGATGATGCGCGAGCGCATGGACATGGTGCGCTCGTAGTGCTCGCCGAGGCGCTGCAGCACCTCCGGCAGGGCACCGCTGGCCTCGCCCGCACGCAGCATGTTGCCGTAGAGCGGCGGGAAGGTGTCCGGATGGGCGCGCACGGCATCCGAGAGCGCCTCGCCCTGGATGATACGGTCGCGCAGGTCGGCCGCGATGTGCGCCTCGGCGCCGTCACCCCGCCCGGCCAGGCAGTTCAGGGCGTTGCCGAGCGTCATGCCGGCCGCCAGCAGGTCGCTGAGTTCCGTCGTGAAGAGAAGGACCTCGCCGGGCTTCATGCGGTCGTTGCGCTTCGAGAGGCGCCACCAGGCGCCCGTCTGCGCTGCGGCCGCGGACTTGGCCTCGTTCACGGAGACCGGCACCCGCCCCAGCTTCTCGATCGCCAGCAGGGCGCCGCGCCGGTCGGCAGCCTCGACGGTGCCCTCCACGCGTTTGCCCGACTTGTCCAGGGCCACATAGGCGAAGTTGGCCATGCCTACTCGCTCTCCTCGGTCACGCGCAGCACCTCCGCCAGCGAGGTGCTGCCGTTCAGCACGCGGCGCCAGCCGTCGTCGCGCAGGGGATACATGCCCTGCTCCAGCGCCTTGTCGCGGATCTCCGTCGAGGAGGCGCGCGCGATGATCAGCGACTCGATCGCGTCCGTCACCTGCAGCAGCTCGAAGATGCCGCCGCGGCCGCGGTAGCCGGTCTGGCCGCAGGCCTCGCAGCCTGCCGACTCGTAAATCTGCGCGCCGGGCTTGACGAAGTCCGGCAGGACGATGTTGCCGTAGTGCCTCTCCGCCAGCGGCACGGGCTTGCGGCAGGCGGTGCAGAGGCGGCGCACAAGGCGCTGCGCCATGACCGCCGCCACGGCCGAGGCCACCAGGAACGGCTCCACGCCCATGTCGATCAGCCGCACGAAGGCGCCGGCGGCATCGTTGGTGTGCAGCGTGCTCAGCACGAGATGGCCCGTCAGCGAGGCGTTGATGGCGATCTCCGCCGTCTCGGAGTCGCGGATCTCGCCCACCATCACAATGTCGGGATCCTGACGCAGGAAGGAGCGCAGGATGCGCGCGAAGGTGAGCCCGATATCGCTCTTGACCGCCACCTGGTTGATCCCCGGCATCTCGTACTCGATCGGATCCTCGGCCGTCAGGATGCGCACGTCCATGCGGTTGATCTCGTGCAGGAAGGCGTAGAGCGAGGTCGTCTTGCCCGAGCCGGTCGGCCCCGTCACCAGCACGATGCCGTTGGGGCGGTGGATGATCCGGTCAATCTGCTCGAGGACTTCGGGCCGCATGCCCAGATCGCCCATCTTGACGAAGTTGCCGCTCTTCTGCAGCAGACGCAGGCTGACGCTCTCGCCGTAGGTGGTGGGCATGGTCGAGACGCGGATGTCGAGATCCTGGCCGTTGACGCGGATGCCGATGCGCCCGTCCATCGGCAGGCGCTTCTCGGCGATATCGAGGTTGGCCATGACCTTCAGGCGCGAGGTGATGGCTGCCTTGAGGCGGTTGAGCTGCGGCGGCACATCAACCTTGTGCAGCATGCCGTCGATGCGGTAGCGGATGCGCAGCTCGGTCTCCATCGGCTCGAAATGGATGTCCGTGGCCTCCTGGCGGTCGGCCTCGGCGATGATCTGGTTGACGAAGCGGACGATCGAGGCCTCCTGCCCCAGCTCGCTGAGGTCAACCTTCGAGAGGTCGCCGTCCACCTCGAGGTCGAAGCGGCCGTCCTCCATCATCTTCTCGACGGTGTCGGCCCCGACGCCGTAGTACTTGCGCGCCGCCTTGCCGATCTCCTCGCGCGTGCCGAGCGTCAGGCGCACGGCGCAGCCCACGGCCAGGCGCAGGCCGTCGGCCATGCCGGTATTGAAGGGGTCGGCGGTGGCCACGGTCAGCACGCCGTTGGCGAAGCTCACCGGCACCACGCCATACTGGAAGAC
>LSQX01173920.1_pt1 | contig 20929 bp, 14 predicted proteins | sample 654561 | NCBI WGS metagenome assembly LSQX01 (sample SAMN04489861, study PRJNA283612) | anaerobic digester metagenome | isolation source: 4 biogas reactors fed with cattle manure at either 37C or 55C with and... | place: Denmark: Kongens Lyngby | collected 2014 | reverse complement strand
ATCACCCGGGCTAACCCGCGCCTTGAGCGCATCATGGGCGCCGAACCTGGCGGACTCGTGGGCAAGCTGTGCTACGATGTGCTGACGAACCCCGATTGCCACACGCCGCGCTGCCCCCTGGTGAGACTGAATGCCGGCGCCCCACTGGCGGAACGCGAGACCACCATCGTTGACCCGTCCGGCGAGACCAGGCACTTTTTGGTCACGTCCGCCCCGCTGCACGGCGAATCAGGGGAGTTCGACGGCCTGGTGGAAACCCTCAAGGACATAACGGAGCTCAGGAAGGCCGTGGACGAGCTGCACACCTACCGCGTCCTCATCCAGGAAGCGCGGGATATCATTCTTTTCGTGCGACTTGACGACGGGCGCATCCTCGATGCGAACGGAGCTGCCCTGAAGGCCTACGGACACACCCGTGAGGAGTTCCTGAACCTGCACGTGAGAGATCTGCTGGCAGAGGATTCGGAGGAATCGCACAAGTCTCGCACGCAGCAGGCAGTCGAAGGCGGAGTGCTCTTCGAGACGGTGCACCGCCGAAAGGATGGCAGCACCTTCCCCGTGGAGGTCAGCTCACGCCGCGTAAGGGTTGAAGGCACAGACGCCCTCATCAACATCGTGCGCGATATCACCCGGCGCAAGCTGGCCGAGCAGGAGCTGCTCTACCTGACCTTCCACGACAAGCTCACCGGCGCCTACAACCGGGCCTACTTTGAGGAACAGCTGAAGCGCATCGGCCGCGGAAGCTTCCCGTGCAGCATCATCATGGGAGACCTCAACAGGTTGAAGCTGACCAACGATGCCTTCGGCCACGCCGCAGGCGACGCCCTGCTTGTGGAGACGGCGCGGATCCTTCGCGAATCGTGCCGGTCTGACGATGTGGTGGCCAGGATCGGCGGAGACGAGTTCGCCCTAATCCTCACCTCCGCCACCGAAGCCGTGGCGCGCGAGGTCATCGAGCGCATCAAGAAGGCCTGCCGACGGTCGCACCTGCAGCCCCTCAAGCCCAGCATCGCCCTGGGCGCGGCCACCCTCGCCGACCCTGAAGGTAGCATCGAGGAGACGCTGCGGGAAGCGGAGATCGATATGTACCGTACCAAGCTGGAGGAGGCCGCTGACGTGGGCATCCAAACCATGCACGACCTCCAGCGGATACTGAAGGGAAAGAACGTCGACGTGGAAGGCCACGCGAAGCGCCTTAGCCTGCTCATGAGGAAGCTGTCTGAGGAGATGCGCTTGCCGCGCGACACCGCGGAGGCCCTCGAGCTTCTGGCCGCCACCCACGACATAGGCCAGGTCGCCCTGCCTGACCACGTGCTCACCAAAGCCGGCCCTCTCACCGACGACGAGTGGGACGCGATGAAACGGCATCCTGAGATCGGCTACAGGATCGCCCGCACCTCGCCAGACCTCGCGCCCATAGCCGAGAGCATCCTGTCGCACCACGAGCGCTGGGACGGCACCGGCTACCCGAGGGGGCTTGCTGGCGACAGGATCCCCCTGGCAGCCAGGGTGCTTACGGTGGCCGACGCCTTCGACGCCATGACCAGCGATCGCCCGTACCGAAAGGCCCTGTCGGCTGAGGAGGCCCTGTCGGAGCTTGAGCGCAACGCCGGCACCCAGTTCGACCCAGCAGTGGCAGAGGCCTTCGTGAGGCTATGGCGGGAACACAAGCTCGATGCCTAGGCACTATGCACGGCCCGATGGTGCGTGGTCCGATCCGTCGTGCCGGATTGCCGGATGCGCCAGCCCTGGCGACCCAGCGTTGGGCATATGGCCAGACCCTGCGCCCCGCACATGGCGCCGGGCGCGGAATAGTGGAATCGATGTTAGGACCCCGCTATACAGGATAAATTACCCTAAAAGCGTGAAACAGTGCACTTGCAGTCAAACGTTGACAATGATGATGCCAGTACTATATCATCACATCATCGCAGCGGACATACACCGAGCGCAGAACCTTCTCGGCGGGGTGTCTCGATGACAGGTCTCCATCAACTCATCTGCAACCATCAGGAGTGGCTCATGACCAGGTTGGCCCAGGTGCTTGAGGGCCAGCCCCAATCCGCTCAGCCTCGCCCGTCAGCCTCCGAGGTGCTGGCAGCTCTCTCCGTCACCCTGCTGTCCGGCACCTGCGTGAGCCAGGAGGATCGTGTACACGACTACGCCCGGGTTCTCGAGTCCGAGCTCGCCTTCCTCGGCGACGCCGATGTCATGAAGCAGGTGCGCCAGTGCTTCAGGCAGCTGGTTCACACCAGGGCTGACGGCGACCCGCGCCAGCTGGATTACCTGGTGATGCTGGAAACCCTCTTCGACCGCGTCGAGCTCGCGCTTGCCGAACGCCAGGAGCAGCGCGTCCGCAGCCTGCAGCAGTCCTACGTCGAGCTGGAGCAGGTGTTCCAGGCCGCCGGCGACGGGCTGGTTGGCGTCGCCGCCGATTTCACCATCACCAGGGCCAACGTGGTGATGGCGGGGCTCATAGGCCTTGAGCCCGATCAAGTCATCGGCGGCAAGTGCTATGAGCTGTACCCCAACAACGATTGCGACACGCCCAGGTGCCCCATGGTCAGGCTGGCCGAGGGGGCCGACGTCGTGGAGCGCGAGATCAGGCTCAAGTGCAACGGCAGCAGCAGATGGTTTATCGCCACCGCCGCGCCCGTGCGCGACGAGTCCGGCAACCTCCTGGGCATGGTCGAAAGCCTGAAGGACATAACCGACCGCAAGAAGGTCGAGGAGGAGCTCAGGAATTACCGGGTCCTCATGCAGAAGGCCCACGACATCATGCTGTACGTCGACATGGACGGAAGGATCCTCGACGCGAACGAGGCCGCCCTGAAGGCATACGGCTACACCCGCAAGGAGTTCCTCAAGCTTACTATTGGAGACTTGCGCCTTGCCGACACCGAGGACGTATACCTTCCCCAGATGCGCCAGGCCTACGAACGCGGCATCGTCTTCGAGACAGTCCATCGCCGCAAAGACGGCTCCACCTTCCCAGTGGAGGTCAGCTCCAGGCGCGTGACGCTGGAGGGGGCCGACGCTCTGCTCAGCATCGTCCGGGACATCACCACGAGGAAGCTCGCTGAGCAGGAGATCCGCTATCTCAGCTTCCATGACCGGCTGACCACCCTTTACAACCGCACCAACTTCGAAGACCAGCTTCACCGTGCACAGGACAAGGGAACTGTCTGCAGCATAATAATATAATAATGGGAGACCTCAACGGTCTGAAGCTGGCCAACGACGCCTTCGGGCATGCAGCCGGCGACGCGCTGCTGGTGGAGACAGCACAGATCCTCAAGTCGTCTTGCCGTTCCGACGACGTCGTGGCCAGGATCGGAGGCGACGAGTTCGGCCTGATACTGTTCGGGGCCGACGAGGCCACGGCGCTCAGCGTTGTACGGCGCATCAGGAATCGGTGCGCCAAGTCCAAGCTCCAGCCGCTCAAGCCCAGCATCGCGCTGGGAGTGGCCACGAAGTCTTCGCCGGAGGAGAACATCTTTGAGGTGTTCCAGAAGGCCGAAAGCAGGATGTATCGGCGAAAGCTCCTGGAGGGCAGCAGCATCAGAAGCCACTTCATGCATTCGCTTCAGCAGTCTCTGCAGGAGAAGAGCTGGGAGACGGAGAAGCACACCATGCGTCTGCGGGCGATAGTGACCAGGCTGGCCAAGGCGTTGGACCTTTCCCGCGCCGTCATCGACGACCTGGCGCTTCTGGCGGCCTTGCACGACATCGGCAAGATAGCGATCCCCGACGACATCCTCAACAAGCCGGGCCCTCTGACGGAAGAGGAATGGACCATCATGAAGCGCCACCCGGAGATCGGCTACAGGATCGCCCGCACCTCGCCGGAGCTGGTGTCAATAGCCGAGTACATACTCTCCCACCATGAGCGCTGGGACGGCAAGGGCTATCCGAGGGGGCTCGTCGGAGAGAACATTCCGCTGCCGGCGAGGCTCCTGTCGGTGGCGGACGCCTTCGACGCCATGACCAGCGATCGCCCGTACCGGAAGGCGATGTCGGCCCAGCAGGCCTTGGCCGAGCTTGAGCGGAACGCTGGCACGCAGTTCGACCCCGACGTGGTGGCCGCGTTCGTTGAGATGTTCCACTCCGGTCTCGAGCAAGAGCTCAAAGGCGACGCGATTGCTGCCAGCCCGTAACTGGAGCTCTCGCTGAGGTTGCTGTTACTGGCGCCAGGCGGACTGCATACTATCCGTTGGAGAGTGATGATCATAGTGTCGTCGTCAGACTGGGTATTCTGGGCGCTCATGGCAGCGGTCTTCGCGGCGTTGACCTCGATCCTGGCCAAGGTGGGCATAGAGGGCGTCGACTCTGACCTGGCCACCCTCATCCGCACTTTCGTAGTCTTGATCGCCCTGGGCATATTCGTCCTCGCCACCTCCAAGTGGACCAATCCGTTCTCGCTTCGCCCGAAGACCCTCACGTTCCTGGTGCTCTCGGGGCTGGCGACGTGCGCCTCGTGGGTCTGCTACTTCAGGGCGCTGCAGATGGGCGAGGCATCGAAGGTTGCCCCCATCGATAAGTCCAGCGTCGTGCTGGTGGCCATATTCGCCGTGCTGTTCCTGGGGGAGCGGCCTGTTCTCAAAGACTGGTTCGGGATCATCCTGGTGGGTCTCGGCACGATAGTGCTGGCGCTGAGATGATCCAGTCTTGCCACGTGATAGGCCTCTTTGAGGGGATGCTCGAGAGGGGCGTTGACCCCCACCGCAACCCCATCCCCTTCGACTGGCACGCATGAACGCCGAGCCAGCGGGTGGCGACCCGCCGGTCTCGAGATCGATACCGGGGAGGCGTTGGCCGCTCCATCGTGCCCATAGTGATGCTCTGTAGCCGCCGGATTTCCTGCACCATCTCCCGTGTAAGCAGGAAGTCCGGCTTTTCTTGCGCCATGGTGCAGAAAGCCCGGCGGCGTCGCCGTCGCAGGCGCCGACGGGACCTTTTCCATTCGAGACCCATCGTTGGTCCCACCAGTTCGTGGAGGAGCATTCGCCGCGACTGGCGAAAAAGTGTATGGAAGTGCCTAGCAACTCTGGAAGGGTGATCGGATGTCTGGCCGGCCAGACCGCATAGTCCGTAACCGGGAGGCCCTCGACAGATTCGTCAGCGACCAAGGCTGGAGCGTCGCCGCGGAGAGGAGCATCGAACACGGCCTCCAAGTGACCATCACCGACGGAATCGACAGGGTGCCCGTGAACCTATACGGCACCGGCAAGGTCCTCGTGCAGGGCAAGAGCTGCGCCATGAAAGCCGCGCTTGCGGAGTGGGCGAAAGGCATCCAACCTGGCACGCGCGAGTCGCCGACCGAACCTCCCCGCCAGAACCGCACATCCCGCTACCTGGTGACGCCCGGCCGCATCGACCGGATCCGCGACCTCATACTCTCCCTGCCTGGTTACGTCGAACTCAAAACGGCGCAAGGCCCGGCCGAAGAATACAGGGCGGAGATACGACAGGGCGGCGACCGCGTGACGGTCACCCAGTATGGCTCAGGCACCCTGATGGTCCAGGGGTTGGATAGCGAGACGTTCGACAGAGTGTGTGAGGCGTTGGACGAGCACCTCTCCCAGTCGTTCGCCGAGCGGGGCGCCCGCTTCGTCGGCGGCGACCGGGAACGATCCGCCGTCACTGCCTACCTGGAGCGGCCTGAGGCCGAGAACGAAGCCGCAGAATGGCTGCTGTCACAGCTAGACCGGGACGTCCTCGACTTTCTCTATCAGAACGACCGCCGCACCCTCCTGGCCGGGGCCGGAGTTCGAAACGCTCTACGCGAGTCGCGCCAACACCTGCCGGACTACTACGCCCTTGTGATGCCGTTTGCCAGAGCGTTCGAAGGCTTCCTCACGAAGCTGGCGGTACATCTCGGCTTGGCCACTGAGGATGAGCTGAAGCAGCAGCTGGACCAGAAGAAGGTCAGCGGCTGGCTTCGAGAGATAAGGCTCAGGGTCCCTGACCCGCGACGTTACAGTGACGTCAGCACGGCATTGGAGTCTGCCTGGCAGTGTCGGCACAAGGCGCTGCACTCCGATTTCGCTTATCCCATGAGCGTCCTGGAGTCGTTCGAACAGGCGGATCAGGAGATAGCGGTGATCCTGAGGGCCATGGCACGCGCGCACCGCGTGTTCGTCGCAGAGGGCATCAGGCTCAACCCCACAGCGGCCCACGCCGTGGGTGCGGCCACTGAGGACACGACGGAATTGGCGTCATCGTCGACACCTGATCCAACGCGCAACTCTACGTCCGCGCAGGAGCCACCACCCGAGGCTAGCAGAGCATGGATCGGGGTCGACGAATCCGGCAAGGGTGATCTTTTCGGGCCCCTGGCTGTGGCGGCCGTGCTGGTCACGGCGGATACCGAGGCGGTCTTGGCCCATTACGGGGTGCGGGACAGCAAGAAGCTCTCGGATGCACGCGTGCTGGAGCTGGCCAGGCTGATCAAGGAAAGGTGCCCCCATGAGATCCTCTCCCTACCGCCCGCGGATTACAACCGCGCCTACGCAGAACACGGCCACAACCTCAACAAGCTCCTGGCGTGGGGGCACGCGCAGGTGATATCGAGGCTAGCCGGGCGCGTGCAGGCGGATAAGGCCATTTCCGATCAATTTGGAGACAAACGCTTGCTGGTTGACGCGCTTGAGGAGGCTGGCTGCGGTATCCTCCTGGAGCAGCGCCACAGGGCTGAACAAGACCTGGCCGTAGCCGCGGCGTCGATACTGGCACGTGCAGCGTTCCTATCAGGCATGCAGGAGTGCATACGGAAGGCTGGGATGAAGCTTCCCATGGGCTCTTCGTCGCCTGATGTGAAGAGAACCGGCAAGCTTGTCTACAGGAAACACGGCAGGCAGGTTTTCGAGGAGGTTGCCAAAATGCACTTTAGGACTGCAAGCGAGATCATGTCCGAGGTGAGCCCATGAAGCAGGATCTCAATGCCCGCTACGAAAACGCCGATAAGCTGCGTTTGGCAAGGCGCTACGAAGAGGCCGGCAGTGAGCTGGAGAGTATCTGGAACGAAGCGCCGTCGAAGTTCGTGGGATGGCGCCTGGCTTACTGCCTGCGCAAGGCGGGTAGGCTTGAGGAGGCGGAGAGCATAGCCCAGCAGGCCCTGGACGCCTATCCAGACGACGCCTTCACCCGTTCGGAGCTGGGGTGGATACTCAGAGAAAAGCACCTGAGGTCCGCCAAGGACGATAGGGATCTCGGCAGAGCTCTGGAGGTCGCGCGCCGCATCGTCGCGGTGAGCGACAACAAGATGCTCCTGGTCCGGGTGGTTCTTGACGTCATGAAGGTGGCCAAGGACAAGGGCAGCTGGGAAGTTGTGCTGGAATGGTCCGAACGAGTGTCCAGCGAGGACCTCAGGGCCGAACCCGTAGTTCTACCCAACGGTACCAGGGTGATGTCGCAGAGGCAGATCTGGTATATCGGCCGGTCGCGTGCCCTGCTTGAGCTGGGCCGCTACGATGAGGCCTGCTCCGTCGCCAGGGCGGGGCTGGGGGAGTTTCCCAACTGTATTCACCTGAACAGAACGGCTGCCCTCGCTCTGGAAGGTGCGGGCGAGTTGAGCTCGGCCATCGGGGAGATGCAGGCGCTGCTTGCCCACCCGCGTGCGGATTGGTACGTAAAGGCCGACCTCGCTAGGATGCTCTTTAGGGCGGGCAACGCGGCAGATGCGTACCGGTTGATATGCGAGGCGGTCTTGAGCACGCGACAGTCAGATGAGTACAAGCTCACAAGTTACATCACGCTGGCCCAGATCGCGCTGGCCCGAAACGATCTGGACGTCGCCGCAATGCACGTTGCCCTGGTGAAGGCCATCGCGGCAGAGCAGGGCTGGCAGGTGAAACGTGAGGTCATTCAGACTGAAAACCAGGTGCTCGCCGCGCTGAAGGCTGCGGGCCGACAGTGGCCCGAGGTTCCGAAGGACCGCGTGGAGCTTTCCAGGATGTGTGAGCGGAAGTGGCGAGAGGGCCAGTACGAGGGACTTGAGCTCCACCGTGGCACAGTGAAGCCCTATCCCCAGGACCGGGCATTCACCTTCATCCAGCGCGATGATGGCGCCGAAGACGTGTTCGTCCTGGTGCAGGATCTGCCCGAGAACTGCAGAAAGCCAGGCAGCCGCGTGGAGTTCGCCCTGGTGTCAAGCTTCGACAGGAAGAAGGGGCGCGAGTCGGTTCGCGCCGTGAACATCCGCTGTGCGCCGGAGGCGAGACGGTAACGCGTGTCCATTGCTCCTGGCGCGACATCGGCCGGGGTTCGACTATCCGCGCCAGAGCACCGCGGGTGACACTTCCTTGAGGGACGCGCACCCCGTCAGTGTCATCGCCACCCGCAGCTGCGCCGCGAGGGCCTCAAGCTGTGCCCGCACCGCATCCGCGCCCCCGCCCACGGCGGCGATGGCCAGTGGGCGGCCAACCAGCACGGCATCTGCGCCCAATGCCAACATCTTGAGGACGTCGACGCCGCTGCGGATCCCGCCGTCCGCAAGAATCGTGAGCCTGCCACGCACTGCCTCCGCGATCTCGGGCAGCACGTCGGCGGTGCCCGGGGTGTGGTCCAGGGCTCGTCCCCCGTGGTTTGAGACGACTATGGCCGCAGCGCCCGCATCCGCCGCGATGAGGGCGTCTTCCACGGTCATGATGCCTTTCAGGATCAGCGGCTTGTCGTCAGCTGCCTGCACCAGCTCACGCACGAGCGTTGGGGGCTTGGGCTCCACCTTCTGGCCCAGAAGCGCCATGTTCACCAGCCCTGCCGCGTCGACGTCTACGCCTATCGCGGCTACGCCCGCGGCCCTGGCTGCGGCGATGCGGTCCAGCAGCTCGCGCTGCTGGCGGGGTTTGATCACCGCGATGGCCCGGCCATTGGCGCGGGCGGCTGCAGAGACGGCACACCGGAAAACCTCCGGATCGCCCCCGTCGCCGCCCATCCCTACCGAGCCTGCAGACGCTGGCCCGAGCACCATGGCGTCGGCCAGTTCCTGTTCAGACAAGCCTGCGATCCTATTCACCCTGATCCCGGCCACGGCGGCGCCCAGTACGGGCATGCTCAGGTCAAGGCCGAAGAGGCGCGTGCGAATGTCAGGCTCCACCGCATCGTGCAGCACCCTGAGGTTGAGCTTTCTCCGTGACAGCGCCTCCACGTTGCTCACGAAGCTCGCTCCGGTGCCCACCCCGCCGAAACCGGGGATCAGGCCGGCGCAGGCGCGGCCGTCGCATATCCTGCACACGCGGCACGCGTGAACCAGCCTTTCAACTGCTACGGCCCTTACCTTGTTCATATCGACGTCGGAAGCGGAAACCATCGAGTAGTCCACCAGTCTGGCGCGGGTTTGCGTGGGATCCACGGGCGCGGGGTAAGGTGTTCTGTATGCGGCCTGGGATTCCTGCTTCGTCATCAACGGACGGCGGCCCAGTCTCCACAGAAACCATGCTTCCTGAACTGAGGGAACTGCCTGATGATCCCGCACGTAAGTTCGTCCGCCATTGCCAGGAGATGCAGTTCTCCTTTATCATAAGAGGCGATGTCGGCCTCATAGTCTCTCTTGAGCCTGGCCACGGCCTGGGCTTTGACTAAGTCCAGGTGCACGCGCCACATCCACGTCATTTCGCTCTTGGACCAGAACGGGTTTATGCAGCTGAGGAATGCCGCGATCTCGTCTCCGTTGGCGTACCATCTTCGCTCGATCTTCGCCGCAGCCATGCAGTCTCCAGCTTTCGAAGCCTTGACCAGGTCGGCCGCCAGCACCAGATGCTCAGTGAGCAGGCGCTCCAACTCAGCGGCGACTTCTTTGCCGTACAGCGGTCTGAAAAGTGCGGCGATATCCTTGGGGTTGCGAAGCAGGCGCGCCGTGGTGGGCTCCAGGTCTCGAAGGCCTTCAGCTATGCTGATGATGGTCATTCTTGTCCAGGTAGCGTGCTGTTCCCACAGCATTCGCATGCGGTTGTTGAGTTGACACGCTTCCGTTCTTATGGGGCATACGTGCATGTAATTCACTCCCTGCACTGATCGTGCTATGACACGATATGTCGGCGGGGGTTGAATCGCCCCGGTAGGATGGCACTGCAAAGGCGAGGGTTATGGAGCGATGTGGGGGTGCGTGATGTGACTGGGGACTCGCGTCCGTCTGGCGGCCAGCCAATGCCGTGGGCCCGGACACTTGCGGATCTGCTGACGTTTTCGCGTCTCATAGGCGGCATTGCTCTGGCTCTGATGCCCTGGGACAGAACCGTTTCTTCACTTGGAAGACTGGTAAGACACAGCATCCTCCTGTGGACCACCGACGCGGTGGACGGAAGGATCGCCCGGCGTTCGCAGACCCCGGCATCGTGGATCGGGGAACGCGACGCGCTTGTTGACTCCGCGCTGACGCTGGGAACTGGAATAGCGCTGACCAAGTCCGGCTACGTGCCTGGCGAGCTCTTGGCGGGGTGGCTTGTATTCTGTCTGGGGCTATACGCCATCAGACCGGTGCCCACTGTGGTGCTGGTCTTCATGTTCCCGCTTCAGCTGGCGCTGCCCGTCGTGGCCTACGTCCAGGGATGCCCTGAGGTGAGGCTATACGTCATCTGGGTTGCGGCGGTGGCTCTGGCCAGCGGGAAGAGGCTGAAGTGGGTCATAGAGAGCTTCATCGATGGCCTCCCCGACAGGTGGGCCCAGTGGGTATGGTCTTGGCTGCCCAGCTGGCTGAGGCTTACTGACGACGAGAGAAAGCTTTTCGAGTTGACGCGGCCTAATGCAGCAGGAGACCTTACAACCAACGACAGCTCATGTCACAGAAGGATTAGCACGAGGTGACCTGGTTTTGCGACACATGACTCGTCTCATTGCGATCTCCCGCGATTACTGGGGCTGGATGGCATTGGCGTTCGCGGCGATGCTGGGAGCCACCGGGGCCAACCTGGCAGGCCCCTGGCTCATACGGAGCCTCGTCGGCACAGTGGAGACAAGCTTCGCCAGCGGCACGGCGGACACAGGTCAGGTGATTCGAACATCCCTGCTCCTCCTCTTCCTATATGCTTTGAGACCGGCGCTCCGAGCCCTCCAGGTGTGGGCGGCCCACGTCGCAGGATGGGGCAGCGTCGCCGCGGCACGGAAAGAACTGTACCGGCACCTGCAGAGGCTGTCGCCGAAGTTCTACGCGTCCACGCAGACCGGGCAGATCATGTCCAGAGCCATCAACGACACGGCCTCCTTCGAGGCGCTGATCGCCCACGTGATCCCCGAGGCCCTGGTGGGCCTGGTGACCGTGGCCGGAGTGTTCGCCGTGCTGTTCTCCATCAACTCCAGGCTGGCCCTTTACACCCTGGTGCCCATCCCCTTCATCGTGCTGGGCTTCGTGGCGTACAACCGCGTCGTCCGGCCGCTGTTCCGCCATGCCCAGTCGCGGCTGGGGGATCTCAACGCCACGTTGCAGGACAACCTCAGCGGGATGCGGGAGATACAGGTGTTCGCCCAGGAAGACAGGGAAATGGAGTACGTGTCCAAGAGGATCGTGGTGCACTCGAAGGCCATCACCAGGGCCGTGTCCACCAGCGCCTGCTTCCATGGTGCCATCGACTTCACGGCGGGCCTGGGCACCGTCGCCGTGGTTCTCCTAGGCGGGCTGATGGCCCTTCGAGATCAGATATCCATCGCCGATATCACCGGGTTCCTGCTGTACGTCAACCTCTTCTACCAGCCCATCATGAGCCTCAATCAGCTGAACGAGGCCCTGCAGCAGGCTCTGGCCTCTTCCGATCGCTACTTCGAGGTGCTGGATGTCAAGCCCGATATCGATGATGCCCCCGATGCCATCGAGCTGGGCAGGGTGAAGGGCCACATCGTGTTCGATAACGTTTCCTTCGACTATGGCGACACTCCAGTGCTCAACGGCATCAACCTTGAGATCAAGCCAGGGGAGATGGTGGCGCTGGTGGGGCCCACCGGCGTGGGCAAGACCACCATGGCCAACTTGATCCCCAGGCTCTACGACCCCACCGAGGGACGCGTGCTGATGGATGGGGTGGACATCCGCACCGCCACGTTGCACTCCGTGAGGCGCAACGTCAGCATGGTGCTGCAGGACGTGTTCCTGTTCAGCGGCACAGTCGCAGAGAACATCGCTTACGGGAGCCCTGATGCCTCCCTGGAAGACATAATCGAGGCCGCGGTGGCCGCCGGGGCAGACGAGTTCATACGCGAGATGCCCAACGGATACGACACGCAAATAGGGGAGCGGGGAATGAGGCTCTCAGGCGGGCAGAAGCAGAGACTGGCGATAGCCAGGGCGCTCCTGTGCGACGCGCCGGTCCTCATCCTGGACGAGGCCACGTCGGCAGTGGACACCGACACTGAGGCGAAGATCGCGGCGGCCATCGAGAAGCTGTCTGAAGGCAGGACGACCATAGTCATAGCCCACCGGCTGTCCACCATTCGCCGCGCGGACCGGATCGTCGTGCTGGAGGAGGGCGAGATAGTCGAACAGGGCACCCACGACCAGTTGATGGCCATGGGCGGCCTGTACGCCAAGCTGGTCAACGTCGACGGGCAGCACGTGGGAGTTGGCGGCGGTCCCTTGCGTTGACTTGACGCTCGCGATGGGGTGGACCATCTCTCAGGTTGTAGTAGTTCGGTTGGCGACATCCTCCGATCTGCGGCCACGAGCTCCCCAGATCTGTGTATTCGCTTTCCCGAAGTCCATGTCGCCCAACCATTCGCCGACCCATGCAGCGCGCCCTAGCTTCGCCCCGCCGTAGCCCCTCAGACCTGCACCCTGGTAACGAAGGGATGAAAGAATGAACGCGAGAGAGCCCCCGCCAAGCCAAGGTGGGGACTCTCTCGTAGTGATTTGACGCTCACATGGGGCGGTCAGGGCGGCCAGCGGCCTATCGCGCCCGCTTGACACTCAACGTCAGTACCTGATGCCTTCGCCCATGACGAGAGCCCTGTAAGCCGCCTGGGTCTTCTCGGAGTAGCTTCCGCTGCGGTCGAGGGCAATGCCCCTCCCCATGGCCGTCACAGCCTCCGCATCGATGCCCGCTGGCAGCCTGCTCTCCAGGACGTCCAGCAGGTCGGGTCCGCCCTGCGGCGGGCTGCTGCGGCCGTCGAGTATGAGGTGGATCCAGGCGCGCCTGATGCCTCTGGCCTGGGCAGCGCGGAGCACTGCCAGGCCCTCCTCCATGTTACCGTGGGAGCTCTTCAGCGAAAGAAGAGTCAGCACGTGGATTTCGCCGCCGCGGGCGCCGGCGAAATCGAAGCCGTGCTTTACGGCGAGGTTGTCAGCGAGCTCGCCCGCCTGTAGGGCCTGGGCGATCCTGAGCTCGTCCTGGGGGATCACCCTGCCAGTCCCTATGGTCAGGTGGCCGGTCTCGGAGTTGCCCGATCGACCCTCCGGCAGGCCCACAGCCAGGCCCGCGGCGGCCAGGGTCATGTGCGGATAGCGCTTCAGGATCCGGTCCATGAAGGGGGTGTCGGCTGCGGCTATGGGGTTGGAAGCGGGGTCGTCCTTGCCCACGCCCCAGCCGTCCATCACCACAAGGACGACCCTTGGGTGCGCGCCCTCCGACGTGGCCCGCGGGATCCCCGTCATCTCTTCGGGGACAGGCAGGCCCATCAGTGTGAGCAGGGTGGGCGCAACGTCGGCCAACGTGGCGTCATCAGCCGGCTTCATCTGCACGTCGGGCCCTCCAGGCGGCGGCACCACTACGAATGGCACGCGCGCGGAAGTGTGGGCCAGGTTGCGGCTGCCGTCGTCGTTGGTGAATGACTCCAAGAGGCCGTGGTCGGCGGTGACGACAACCGTGTAGCCGTATACGGCTGCTGCGGTCGCGATGACGCCCAGGGCCCGGTCTACAGAGGCGGCACAGAGCACGTTGGCGTTCCAGTCGTCAAGGTGGCCGATGATGTCTCCAGCGGCGAGATTGACGACGATGAAGTGAGACGCGGCGCCCGTCATGGCCATGGCGCTCTCCACCTCCAGCGCCACCTCCATGGTGCTGGTGGCGGGCTTGGCCAGGAACTCCGACGAGTGCGGGCTGGGCACGGTGAGCCACCTCTCGCCTGGGTACGGGTCCACGCGGCGGCCGTTGAAGAAGAAGGTCACGTGTGCGGACTTCTCTGACTCCGCGATCCGGGTTTGGACAACTCCGGCCCTGCTCAGAGCCTCGCCTAATGTGCCGTCGGGGCGTATCACCGGGAACACTGTGGGTAGATCCGCGAATTTCTCGTGGAACTGCACCAGGGGCACTACAGCGACCTCGGGCCTCCGGTCGATGGGGAACTTGTCGAACCCCGGCTCGACCAGGGCCTCCAGGAGTTGGCGCTCCCTGTCGCCCCGCCGGCAACAGTAGAAGACTGTGTCTCCGTCTTTGATCCTCCCTATTGGGATGTCGCCTTCGGTGTGCACCAGAGGCGGCATGGTGTAGTCTGTCAGGCCATTAGCGTATTGGTCCTTCAAAGCTTGCTGCAGCAGGAGCTTTGTCTTCAAAGTGTGTCGCCTCTCATTCAGGGAAGACTAGGCAGTTTCGAATGGACGCACGAGTCATCTCGCCTGGCTCGAACCTCTGGGACGCGCTGGTCTGCACGCGGAAATAGTCTTCGCCGATGCGAACCCTGTACTCGATGACGTTGCCCAGGAATATCCTCACCTGCACCTCGCAGTCGAAGTCGCCGTCCGGGCCGAGCACGATGTCCTCAGGCCTCACCGCCAGGGTGCAGTTGCCGGAGGTGATGGTGGAACCCTTTGCCACCGCCGTGGCCCCGCCCTGGAGCTGCACCACGGCTCCTTCGTCGGTGCTGCGCACTACCCGGCCGGGAACGAAGTTCATGGTGCCTATGAAGTCAGCCACGAACTTGTCGCCGGGCTTCTCGTAGATCTCGTGCGGCGCGCCCTCCTGCACTATGGCGGCGGACTTCATCACCGCCACCCGGTCCGACATGGCCATGGCCTCCACCTGATCGTGCGTCACATAGAGGATCGCGATGCCCGTCTTGCGCTGAAGGTCCTTAAGCTCGAACCTCATCTGCTCGCGGAGCTTGGCGTCCAGGTTAGACAGGGGCTCGTCCAGCAGCATCACCTTGGGGTCGGTGGAGAGGGCCCGGCCCAGCGCCACCCTCTGCTGCTGGCCGCCGGAGAGCTCAGACGGATACCTCTTCTCCAGCCCTTTGAGTTTGAGGAGGTCGAGCAGGTAGTCCATCTTGGCGGCGATCTCCTGCTTGCTGCGCTTTGCCAGTCTCAGAGGATAGGACATATTCTGTTCAACCGTCATGTGAGGCCACACGGCGTAGTTCTGAAACACCATGCCGATGCCGCGGCGCTCGGGCGGCATCATCACGTTCCTTGACACCGACGTCATCAATGCGTTGTTGATGTATATGTCGCCTGCGGTGGGCTGTTCCAGCCCTGCGATGCATCGCAAGGTCGTGGTCTTTCCGCAGCCGGAGGGGCCGAGCAGCGAGAAGAACTCGTTGCTGTGCACCGTGAAGCTGACGTCGTTGACTGCCGTGAAGGTACCGAATTGCTTGGTCAGGCCAACGACTTTGATCCGCTCCTCCATTCTCTGCACCTCCTGATACACGCTAGATACTTACCTCTCCCCTGGAGAGCCTGCGGACGATGGTGTTGCCCACCAGTATCACCAGGAGCACTATGGTGGACAGTGCTGCGGCTATCTGGGTGTAGCCGGCGTCCTGCATGTTGTAGATCACCACGCCGATGGTCTCAGCTCCCTGCGACCACAACAGCACCGATATGGTGAGCTCCCTCAGCGCCGGCATGAACACCAGGATCCAGCCGGCCACGAGCCCGGGCCTTATGAGGGGCACCACGACGTCCATCATGGTCTGGCCCCAGGAGGCCCCTGACATCCGCGCCGCTTCCTCCAGGGAGGTGTGCACTTGCTGCAGTGTGGCGTTGGTGGTGCGAAGTGAGAACGGCATGTAGTGCACGAGGTAAGCAGCAAGCATCACCCAGATGGTGCCGTAGAGCACCAGCGGCGGCCTTGACCAAGCCAGGATCATCGCGATGGCCACCATGGTGCCCGGAACTGCGTAGGGGATGGTGCCGATGAAGTCGAGTACTTTGGCGCCGCGCATCTTGGCCTTTATGGACATGTATGACACCAGCGATCCGGCGATCATGGTGATGGTGGCTGCGGCCACAGCCAGCATGGAGCTGTTCCTGAACGCCCTCGCTGCCATCGGGAGGTTCAGTATGTACTTGTAGTGGTTCAGCGTCATGTTGGACAGGCTCAGCGGAGCGCCCCAGTACCGGAGGAACGAGGTCAAGAGCATCGATGCCAGCGGCACCACGCCGGCGAAAAGCGCGGCCGCCAGCACCAGCGCGAAGATGGGTATCCTGAGGCTGCCGAGGCTGAGGGTTTGAGGCCTTACGCTCTTTCCGGATATGACTGTGTACTTGCTCTGCCCCCGCTCCAGGCGTCTGGCCAGGATGAGCGGGATGCCCGAGATGATGGCCAACAACACGGCCATGGCCGTGGCCAGCGGCATATCAGGTATGGATAAGGCCGAGTATATCCTGGTGGTGAGCACGAAGAACCTCGCCCTGAAGCCCAGGAGCGCCGGGATGCCGAAGTTCGATATGCATCCCACGAACGCCAGCAACGCGCTGGCGGTGATCGCCGGGGTGATCAACGGCAGGGTCACGTGCATGAGGGTGCGCAGGGGGCTCGCCCCTGACATCCTGGCCGCCTCCTCGAGGCTGGTGTCGATACGACCGAGAGCGCCACTGACGGTGATGAACACCACGGGGAACTGGTAGACGGCCAGCACGATCACGACTCCCGCTGCGCTATAGATCCTCCACGGCGCGGAGAAGGCGCCGGTGAGGCTCATGTACAGCTTTGAGATGTAGCCTGCGGGCCCGAAAAGCTGGGCCCATGCCATGGCCCCTATGAACGGAGGTATGCCGTAGGGCAGAAGCAGCAGCATCCTCAGCCACGACTTGCCGGGGATGTCTGTCCTGACCACCAGCATGGCCAGCAAGGTGCCGGCCACCACGCACAGGGCCGTCGAGAGCAGCGACACCCAGATGGAATTCCACAGGGCCCGGACGTTGACGTCCTGGGAGAACACCTTGACGTAGTTCTGGAGGCTGAACCCAGTGGTGGAGCTGAAACTCTTTACGAGCACCAGGTACAGCGGATACACGATCGTGGCCAGGAAGAACGCTGCGGTGAGCGCCAGGAGCACGATCCTCAGGTCTATGCTGCGCGCCGGCGCAAGCCCGCTGGTCGGCGCGGTGTTTGAGTTGGGCTTCAGGTGGATCACTCCTTCCGGTGGCAGCCGTGGGTGGTCAGCCGCGGGCCGACGGCCGTTTACGGGCGGCCGGGTGGGCGGTGAGGCCGGCATGGCCCCATCGGCCCGACGCCCCACCGCCCGATCGCCCGGCCACTCTTGGGCCGCGTCGTTTACTCGAGCATGATCTTCTCGAAGGTCTCTCTGATCTCCGATGCGTTGTCGGCTGCCCACTGCCATGGTATCGGCAGCATGTTGATCTGGTCGGCTGTGGGCATGCCCTCAGGAGGGGCCACGTCAGGCCTTACGGGGATGACGCCGTCTCTCACCATGAGCTGCTGGCCCGTCTTCGAGACGCAGAAGTCGACGAACGCCTTGGCGCCGTCGAGGTTCTTCGACCCGGACGTGATCGCCACAGGGCTGGGGATGGATACCGTCCCGTCTTCAGGCCACACGTAGTCAACAGGTGCGCCCTGACGCTGGAGGTCGTAGATCATGTAGTCCAGCACCATGCAGGCTGCGAACTCGCCGGCTGCAAGGCCCCTGGCCACGTCAGAGTTGCCCCTGAGCACCTGGATCCCCGACTTCCTGGCCTGCTCGAACCAGCTCCAACCGCCGTCCCTCTCCACGAAGGCCGCTGCCACGGTGAAGTTGGAGCCGGAGTACAGCGGGTCGGCCATGGCCGCACGAGGCCCGAACGCCAGGAGGTCGTCCCACGTGCGGGGCTCAGAGCCCTCGCGGACCATGGTGGTGTTGATCCCGATGACCATGTTGATCATGCGGGCGCCGGTGAAGTAGCCATCCGGGTCCTTGATGCCGTCAGGCACCAACTCGGCCTCGGGCGACTTGTAGGCGTACAGGAGGCCGGCGTCCTTGAACGCATAGTACGCTGCGGCGTCGGCCAGCCAGAGCACGTCGGCCCTCACGTCGCCGACCTCTGCCTCGGCCCAGATCTTGTTCACCACGTCGGTGCTGCCGCCACGGAATACCTCCATCTTGTAGTTGGGATACGCCTTCATGAACTCGTCTGCGAACCTCGTAGCCAGCTCAAGCGGAACAGACGTGTACAGCAGAACCGTGGAGCTCTGGGCAAGCAGCCCTGTCGACAGTGACAGCACGAGCAACAGTGCGATACTCAGAACAGCATACCTCTTCATTAACAACCCGCCTTTCTTTAGGAATCTGTGCGCTTGTACTTGGGCAGAGACTTGATGCTGCGGGCGAGCTTGACGATCTCGCCTGCAAGGTCCACGCCTGGTTCCGTTGCTATCGGCTCGTTGTCCATGTAGACCACCTCGATGCCTCTCTCGAGGGCCCAGGCAGTCACCACGTCAACGGCAGCGGCCTTGAGCTCGGTGACGACTGCGTCTGGCTTCATCGCTTCGAACTGGCTGAGGGCCTCGCGAAGCAGAGGCCTGTTGGACAGGCGGGTGCTTGTGCCTGCCACCTCGCAGCCGTAGTTAGATTCCAGGTGAGACTTGATCACGTCTACAATGGCGGGAGGTGTCGTGACGGTTATCACAACCCGCTTGCCCTGGATGTCGCCAATGGGGCGAGGCCGGAAGACGGTCTTCACCACGGTGCAGGACGGTTTGATGGCGCGCACGGCATCGTACATCTCATCGATCTTCGCTGCGTCGGCCATGGGGGACTCGCACATGGTGAGGATGACGAGATCGGAAGTGAGCACTCGATACGGCCCGAGATAGGAGCGTATGTAGTCAACAGGCTGGTGCGCCCCGATCACCAATACCCTGGCATCGGTGGAGACTGACGGGATCGACGAGCCGCTCCCCTCGAACACCACTATGTCTGCATCGATGGTCTCAGACAGCTGTGCTCCCAGGTGGACATTGGAGAAGAACGTCTGGCCCGACATGCCTCCTCCGCACCTGCGGCAACCTATCGTGGAGACTCTCGACATCAGCAGGTCTTCGAAGTGGTCAGACGACGCGTGCCGCCCCTGACGGCTCACTGACAGGAGATACTCGGGAGTGATGTTCACCTCGGTGTTGAGGAGGAGCTCAGGCTGGGCTGGCCCGCCTCGCCCCATCGTCACTACCAGGGGGTTGAACTCCTCGGTCAGCACTCGGGCGATGAAGGCACCTACGGCCGTCTTGCCGATCCGCTTGCCGGTGCCTATCACTGAAATGCTGGGCCTGCTGACGCTGGCCGCAGCCAGCGGCGGGGAGAAGCGGAAGTCGGCTCCGGTGTACACGGCGCCGTTGGCCAGCACCACGCTGGCGATGGCGAACCTCTCCCTGTAGCCCACCACAGGCTCATCGCTGAGGTCCAGCACTTCGTCTATACGGTATTCCTGGATGGCCTGCTGGATGGCCTCCAGGTAGTTGCCGCCCCGCACCACAGGCACGCCTAGGCGGGCCAGATCGGCGTCGGAGCCGATCTTTTCGGTGCCGCCTATGAATACCGCTGCGAGCACGTGGTAATTCGATGAGAGCTCCACTATGGCATCACGTGTTACCGCGGGGTAGTGCTCGCCGTCAGTGAGAACGATCGCGCGTTTCTTTGGCTCGCCCCCGTTGCTAGAATGAATGCTCACTGCATACCATCTCCTTCACCTTGCGCATGTTCGTTAGGTCGAAATAGGTCTTGCACATGTCGCCGCGGATCAGTGACTTGGCATACAAGACCGGGCGCGACGTTTTCGCATACGACACCCGTTCGTTCAACATGGCGAGTGATCCCACAGACTGGTCCAGAAGCTCTGCCTCAAGTTCTCCGAGGAACACCGGGCGGAAGGTCTCGTCGCTTTTCTGAAGTAGAATGTGGTACTGATCCCGCAGTATCCTGAAGAGCGACCTCGACAGGTCGCAGTTCTCTATGCCCGGCGCCGTGTCGGTGGCCATGAAAGTGGTCTCGATAAGCATCGGAGCTTCGGCAGCCCTCTTGAGACGTCTGATCCTGAGCACTTCCGCGCCATTGTCGACGGCCAAGTGCGCGCTGACGAGGGCGGAGGCTTTCACCACGTCTATCGACAGCACTTCGGCTCGGAAAGAGTGCCCCTGGGCGCGAACCCGGGATGCCAGGCGCAGTTCGTCGGTGATGTAGGTGGTTTCCTTGTACTCCATGGGCCAGTGGCGCACGGCCACGAAAGTGCCCTTACCCTGCACCGCGTATAGGTAGCCATCGCGGATCAGTTCGTTGATGGCGAGCTTGGCGGTGGTTGTGCTGATCCCATACATGTCGCACAACTCCCTCAGGGACGGTATGCACGTTTCCGGCTCCCATTCGCCCGACAGTATCTTCGTTTTCAGCAGCTCCTGAAGCTGATGATAGAGAGGGACGAAACTGCTCTTATCAAGCATCCATAGGACCCCCATGTGGACCCGAAGTGCGCGGGGATATATCCCCAGCTAGACGAAGTGTATACATTAACGTGTTATCGTGTGATGTTATGGTTCGACGTTCCATCCTGGATTCCTTCCTGACTTGGAACGAATGCAAGCGAATCCTTGCGGAGGCTACCACCTGGCTCCCAGGGTGGATGTGGTGGAAGCTCTCGGCCCGGCCACCATGAGGAAGTCGTCTGTGAATGTCATTGGTTGGCTACCCGACAACGGTCCGATGCCCGTCTTCGCGTTGAACTCTCCTCTTTCGGTTCAGCCGGCGAAGTCTCCATTACTGTCAAATCGGAGTCTTAGTGGTCTCTGAAAAACCCAGCTTGAGC